>OJMH01000049.1_pt1 | contig 170478 bp, 154 predicted proteins | sample 1597111 | NCBI WGS metagenome assembly OJMH01 (sample SAMEA2452115, study PRJEB22498) | human gut metagenome | reverse complement strand
TTATAGGATCTGGATTCATTAAAGATTCAACTGGAGAAGAACCTGGCGGAGAAGATCCAGATCCATCAGTCACTATACCAACGGAATTTATTGGTACACACACAGGTACATTAAGTCAAGGTACATTTAATGGAGAAACAGCAATAACGATTGAAATTACAGCAGACACCATTACAGTTAATGGAGTGGTAGCAACGATTACAGCTTATGATGCTTATGAAGGTTTTACATTAACAATAGATGGAAATGTGTATTATTTGATGAATGGGGATTACTCGGGTGGTGTTTCATTAGCATTTATGAGTGAAGACTATTCCATTATAGGATCTGGATTCATTAAAGATTCAACTGGAGAAGAACCTGGCGGAGAAGACCCAGACCCATCAGTCACTATACCAGCAGAGTATATCGGAATATTTAGTGGCGAATTAACATCAGGAACTTTTTATGATGAAACAGCCATAGAAATAACGATTACGGCATCTACAATCACAATTAATGGGAAGGAAGCAACCATCACAGCCTATGATGAAACAGAAGGTTTTACTTTAATGATTGATGATGTGGAATATTATTTATATAACATGGATTATGATGGTGGTCTTGTATTAGCTTTTATGAGTGCCGATTATGAAATCATGGGATTAGATATCACCAAAGATTCGACTTCAGAAGAGCCTGTTGCTGGGGATGCTCTTCAAGGTACATGGGAAGATGATAATGGAAATGTCTTTTACTTTGATGGTCAAGGAGCAGGGTATTATAATAATGGAGAATCTTATGACTTTACTTATTCTATTAATGATAATACTGTTTCAATTGAATTTGCAAGTTCTTTCCAATATGAAGTAACGATTACCATTCAAGAAGATGGAACATTCAGTGCTTATTTTGATGATTATGATTATCCATTTACTTTAATCTTTACAAAACAATAAAAAATAAAAAGGATTGCTAGAAACTGATATTTGTTCAACTATCAGTTCAAAAGCAATCCTTTTGTATCTTTATCCATTTTTATTGTTCATTTTTTTCATGATCAAAATTAGTTTGAATGGGTGGTGTTGATTGAATAGGCATTGAGGTCATTGGCGTATCTAAAGAATGATAGTTGAATTGATCTAAATTTTTTTCAAAGACTGTTTTTGATTTTGCCATTCCTCTACGGATACGTGCATAGTAACTTAAGGCATGTCCAGAAATATTAAAGAATAAAACAATAGTAACTAAGTAAAATAAGGTAGACAAATATAAATTAATATCTGTAGCGTCTATTTTTTTGAAAGTAACATTAGGAATAAAAGAAACTGGCATCCAAGAAATTCCAACAATTAAAGGTTGTCCCGCCGCCTCTAATTCTTTATTGATAGAGCCAACCGTTTGCCATTTCAATCGTGGAAATAAATCAAAAAAACTAGTAAATATTTTTTTTGTAGTTCCAGGGGTACTAAATAAACAATAACAAAGTAAAAGAATGAGGGTTAAAATAAAGATTCGTAAGGGCCATTTGATAGCGCGATATAAATTTCTTTGCTCATAATATTTGACAGCCTCTACAAATTGTTTGGGATTGGTTACTATACGATAACGGCATAAATCAACCATATATCCATCAATTTTTTTGGCATTCTTTTGCATGTGTTTGGCAATTAACCAATAAATAAACCCAAAGATTAATAAGATAATTGCAAAAAAAGCAACTAAAATTAAAAATCCTTTTTTGGTGGTTTCAGAGAGTTTAAATAGATGAAACATAAGGAAATCACCTCATTTCCTTACTTTCTTTTTGACGACGATTGAGTTCTTTTAAGACATCAAAAGTCATGTTTTTTTCTTTACATAACTGTAACCGTCTTTCATAAATGTATTTTTGTGGTTGATCATAACCTTTACGATTAAAAAATCCAATGAGGGCCATTACTTCACCAAAAAAATATAAAAGAATGGCTTTGATTAAAATTAAAACAAAAAACAAAAGATAAAAAGGGCTAAAAAATAAAGCTTTTGTAGCATTTTTAAAAAAAGTAAACAATTCGCCCATTTTTATCCCTCTTTTCTATTTTATTTTAAGTTTTTTCTTTTCTTATTATACAGGATTTGACAAAAATATACAATTTGGAAAACAAGATTTGGAATTAAAATTAAAAGTGGCAAATAAAGGTATTTTTGAAAAGCAAGAAGAGGAATAGCCGCTAAAAATAAAGCCACTAAACCGATCAAAATGATAATACTTTTATGTTTTATCATGCAAAGAGCCTCTTTAATTGAAAAAATAGATAAAGATAAAACGAAAAAGAAACAAAGTAAATACAAATTGGTCCAAAGAAAAAGAAATAAAATAGTCAGTAATGAAAATACAATTACAATGATAAAATAGTAAGTTGGCAATGATGTTTCATAAAAAGTAGATAAATGAAATTTTTTTAGTTCATTACAAATAATTTTTTGACAACAAAAAGCTTCTAACATGCTAAAAAACAACAAAAAAGTGAAAGAAAAATTTTGTATAAACCCTTCATTTTGAAATAATTCTTGTAATAAATCGATATCATAAAAAACTTTGGTCAAATAAAAACTAAATAGATTCGTTAAAAGATAAATAATAGATAAAATGAAAAACGAAGTATAATAAGGGACTCTTTTTTTAATTAATAAACCAAACAAATCTCCAACTACTAAGGTTGGGAAAATATATAAAATAGAAAAAAAAGGATCAGATATCGTCACTAAAAAACATAATAAAAGCGTTGCTAAATTAAATAAAAGAATTTCTTTTGTTTTATAAATTGCTGCATAGTAAGTTGCAAAAATGGGCATAATGACTAAAATAATGCCATCTAAAAAGGGAAAGGCTAAGCTGAGAGCACTAATTACTAAATATATGGCTGCAAAAATAGCAGCTAATGTCATTGAATTAATTTTTTTATGCATATGTTTTCCCTCCCTTTCTTTTTATTATTGTACTATGGATTAAAAAAAATAAAAAGATTTCCTTCTTAAAAAGAGGGAGTGACAAAAAATGTAAAAAAAATCATTTTTTTGTTGATAAAGTAAAGAAGTGTGCTAAAATAATATTAGCAGTGAAAATTGCAAAAAATGAAAGGTTTAAGGTTTAGTTAAATGACAGGTAAAGTTAAAACATTCAACAAACAAAAAGGCTATGGATTTATTAAACCTGAAAATGGTGATGATATTTTCTTTCACTATTCAAGTTTAATTATGGAAGGATTCAAAACAATTGATCCTGACACCGAAGTAAGTTTTGATGTTGAAGACACTGAAAAAGGTCCTAGAGCTGTAAATATTCAAAGAGTCTAGTAATTTTTTGTAGGTGTGGCCGCGAAAGCGGCTTTTTTTGTTCTCATTATTTTTTAAAATCGGTTCATACTAAAAGTGGAGTATGAAAGGAGTATTTATGAAAAAAGTAATGAATTTTATGCTTGGATTTGGCATGGGTGTTTTAGTTACCCTCTATTCCCATAAAATGAAAGAAAAAATGAAACAAATGGCTGATAAAGCACAAGAAAAAATGGAAGAATGGAAAGAAGAAATTTTGGATGGAGAAGAATATGATTATGAATATGACTATGAAGCTCCTAAAAATTCTTCTTCACGTACAAGAAAAAATCCTTCACGAAATCCCTCTTCGGCCAAAGTAAAAAAAGCCCCTGCAGAACAATAAAATAAAAAAAACTATCCTTCTTCATCCAAAAAATTGTATAATAGAGTTAGAAAGCGGGTGAAGATAATGGCTCAAGAAAAAAAACAAGCGACAATTTATGATGTTGCCTATAGAGCGCATACCTCCCTTGCCACGGCTTCTCGTGTCATTAATGGAAAAGATAATGTTGCCGAACCAACTAGGCAAAAAGTATTAAAGGCTATCAAAGAATTAAATTATAAACCCAATGCAATGGCCAAAGGTTTAGCAATGCAAAAAAATACGAATGTGGCCATTATTGTGCCTGAAATTAATTATACTTATATTTCTCATGTAGTGGCAGGATTGATGGATTGTGCCAAAAAGTATGGATATGATTGTTTGATTTTTACTACGGAAAATCGTGCGGATGTCAATAAAGTGTTAAATAAAGTTTTATCTTTAAGAGTCAATGGGGTTATTGTATTTAACGATTATTTAGATGAAAAAGATGTTGGTGTTTTAACGGATTTTGAAATTCCTACCGTTACCATTGGCTTAGATTTAAAGACAAAATCTTCTGTGACATGGCATTATAAAAATCAAATTAAAGAAATTGTTGATAATTGTTTAAATAATAAACATAAAGAAGTTTTCTTTTTAAAAGTAAAAAATAGTGGTAAGATGGAACAACGTCTTTTAAATGCGGTAATTGAAACCTATCATGAACATCAAAAAGAATTTAAAAATATAATAGAAGTTCCTGATTCTTATAAAGAAACCTATCCTATTATGCATCGTCATTTTTTGAAACATAAACAAGGTTTTTATATTGCTTTAAGAGATTCGATTGCTATTGCTGCTTTAAATGCTGCAATGGATTTAAAAAAGGATGTCCCTAATGATGTTGAAATCATGGCGATGATTGGTACAAAATATTCTGAACTTACACGACCAAAACTATCTTCTTTTGATATTGATATGCGTGGGTTAGGATATGAAAGTATGGAAGTATTAACAAAGCTAATCCAATCTGATAAAAAAATTATATCTAAAAAATTACCTTTTGCATTCATTCAAAGAGGAACAACAAAATAAAGATTGCAAATTTTATAAAAATGGATATAATTACAAATGTAAGCAAGAAAGAAATAATTTGTTTTTTAAAAAGAGAGCTCCACAAGGGTGAAAAGGAGTAAAAAACAATTAGGGATACAACTTGGCAAAACTTACCGTTTCTTAGCGTTAATAAGAACATTGAGGGTATTTACAATTTTTTGTAAATAAACTAAGGTGGTACCGCGCATCAAGCGTCCTTAGAGTGAATGAGGATGCTTTTTTTATTTTAAAGGAGAGAAAAAACATGACACTATTAGAAGAATTAAAGTTTAGAGGGTTTATTAAGGATTTTACAGATGAAGAAGGGTTGACGGCTTTATTAAATGAACAAAAAGTTCGTTTTTATTGTGGCTTTGATCCAACCGCGGATTCATTACATGTTGGACATTTAATTCCTATTATCATTATGAAGCATTTTCAAAAGCACCATCATCAACCGATTGCTGTCGTTGGTGGGGGTACAGGATTAATTGGAGACCCCAGTGGTAGAAAGACAGAAAGAGAACTTTTAACTTTACAAAAATCCATCGAAAATAGCCAAGGCATTCAAAGACAATTAGAACGATTTTTAGATTTTAATGGAGAAGATCGTGCGACTTTATGTAACAACTATGATTGGTTAAAAGATATTTCGTTAGTCGAGTTTTTAAGAGATTATGGAAAAAACTTTACCATTAATTATATGTTAAGTAAAGATGTGGTAGCTAGTCGTCTTGAACAAGGGATATCTTTTACAGAATTTTCTTATATGATTATTCAATCGATTGATTTTTTACATTTATATCAAAAAGAACATGTACAATTACAAATTGGGGGAAGTGAACAATGGGGGAATATCACAGCAGGATTGGATTTAATTAAAAAAATTGAAGGACCAGATGCAAAAGCATATGGGATGACTTTACAATTGCTAACTAAATCTGATGGAACAAAATTTGGAAAATCGGCTTCAGGTGCTTTATGGTTAGATGCCAACAAAACACATCCTTATCAAATCTATCAATATTTTTATAATATTGCAGACGAAGATGTCATGAAATTGGTTAAAATTTATACTTTTTTACCGATTGAAGAAATTGTCACTTTAGAAAAAGAATTTGAACAAGATAAAGGAAGTCGGAAAGCACAAAAAGTTTTAGCTTATGAAATTGTTCGATTGATTCATGGTCAAGAGGTAGCCGATCAATGTGTAAAAATGAGTGAAGTATTATTTCAACAAACTTTTGAACAACTTACAGCCGAAGAATTGGCTATTGTTTTAGAAGGAGTAAACAGTATTACGATTCATGATAAAATGTCCATTGTAGATGCTTTAATTGCCACACAGTTAGCAACGAGCAAAAGAGAAGCGAGAGAATTTTTAAAAAATGGAGCGATTGGTATCAATGGACATAAAGTCAATGATGAAAACTTTATGATTGAAAAAAGTGGTGCAATTGATCAAGTCTATACCGTTTTAAAACGAGGCAAAAAATTATATGCTTTAATTAAACATGAATAGATAAAAGGGTTGTATCTTCAAATAAACTATGTTAAAATATTAAAGAGAAGTGAGGGAAACCTCACTCTTTGTTTTGAAAAGTGGTGAAATGATGAAAAATGAAATTTTAAAAAAAGTACAAGAACCAATTCAAAAAATTGTTTCTGAAGCTGATTTGTTGCTTTATGATTTAGATTTTGTTGAAGAGGAAGGCAATACTTTTTTACGGGTTAGCATTGAAAAAAAAGACCATACGATGGATTTTGCAACCTGTGAAATGATATCCAATCAAATTAGTCAATTATTAGACGATATCGATCCCATTAATCAACCCTATATTTTGGAAGTCTGTTCTCCAGGAGCAGAAAGACCATTAGTGACAAAACAAGATTTTTATAATGCCATTGAGGCGTATATTCAAGTTTATTTTCATCAGCCAGTGAATCAAAAAGAGGATTTAAAAGGGGATTTAATCGCAGTAGATGAACAAACCATTACTTTAAGTTATAAAGAAAAGACAAGAGTGAAGACAATCGTGATTCCCTTTGAAAATATTTCAAAAGCCCACTTAGCAATTAAGTTTTAAAGAAAGGAAAAAATGTATGACACCAGGAATTAATGCAAAAGAATTATTAAATGCAATGCAAGAAATCTCTTCTTCGAAAGGAATCTCTCAAGATGTAATTGTAGAAGCCATTCAAGAAGCACTAAAAAAAGCCTACTTCAAATATAGTGGCGATGATACAGATAGTATTATTCGAGTAGATTTTGATACTCAAACTGGCGATATTAAAATGTTTAAGTTAAAAAATGTTGTGGAAGAGATACAAGATGACGTTTTTGAAACCGACCCAGAAGAAGCAAAAGAGCAAACAGGACAAGATTATAAAGTTGGCGATGTGATGGAAATACCCATTGATATGTCTGCTTTTCAACGCGCAGCAGCCATTCAAGCCAAAAATGTCTTCAAACAAAAATTAAGAGAAGCCGAAAAACAAATTATTTTTGACCAATATAATGATAAAATTCATGATATCATTATTGGAGTTATTGAAAAAGTAGAGCCAACGCATTGCTTAATTAAACTCAATAATACGTATGCTTATCTTTCAAAATCCAATTGTTTACCAAATGAATCTTTAATTCCAGGTAGACAAATTAAAGTTTATATTGAAGATGTGGATCGCAAAGCACAAGGAGCGCAAATTGTTGTATCAAGAACTGCACCAGGATTTGTAAAACGTTTAATGGAACAAGAAATTAATGAAATCTATGAAGGAATTGTTGAAATTAAAGCTATTTCAAGAATTGCTGGTTTACGTACTAAAGTAGCCGTTTATTCTAAAGATATTAATGTTGATCCAAGTGGCGCTTGTATTGGACCTAAGGGTTCACGAATTCAACGTGTTATTTCACAAATTGGTGGCGAAAGAATCGATGTTGTTAACTATAGTGACAATCCAGTTTTGTTTATAGCTGATGCCTTAAAGCCCGCTAATGTTATTGGTGTAAAATTAAATGAGGGAGAAAAAACTTGTGTTGCAATTGTTCCTGAAGATCAATATTCATTAGCAATCGGAAAAGAAGCACAAAATGTCAATTTGGCTGTGAAATTAACAGGTTGGAAAATTGATATTAAAACAGAAGCGGATGCCGAAGAATTAAATATTGATTATCAGCTTGTTGAAGATGTTAAAATCATGGAAGATGCAAAACGCAGAGCGCCAAAGATTATGGTAAAAGTTCCTGTTGAAGAAGAACAAAAAGAAATTCCTTTAGCCGTTCAAGAAGAATCTGTAATGACAAAACAAAAAGAAGAAGTTAAAGAAAAAGAAGAAGAACCTGTAGAAACGATTCGACCAGTCAAAACGAGTTCTTCAACGATTAGTGCTTTTAGTGAATTAGAAGAAGCATTATCTGCAAAACCGACGGCTCCTACACAAGAAAAGAAATCTTCTAAAAAATCAAATAAAGAAGATAAAGATAACGAAACAGAAAAACCAAAAGTAACGGTTAAACCTTCCATGGCTTTACCTGTTTATACCGAAGAAGAACTTGCAAGAATTGAAGAAGAAGAAATGGAAGAAGAAGATCAATACGATGAAGAAATTGATTTTGATGAATTTGAAGATTACTACGATAAATAAGGAGTTTTTATGATCAAAAAAATACCTTTGAGAAAATGCGTGGTAACGCAACAACGTTTACCAAAAAAAGAATTATTAAGAATCGTAAAAAACAATGAAGGGAAAGTGTTTGTAGACCTAAGTTCAAAAGCTAATGGACGGGGAGCATACATTACAAAAAGTTTAGATGTATTAAATTTGGCGATTCAAAAAAATGCTTTGGGTCGTGCTTTGGAATGTGAAATTTCTCAAGAAGTCTACGAACAAATCAAAAACATTATTCTTCATGAATAAATTGATTTCAAATCTTCATATGTGCATTAAGGCACGAAAAATTGTATCTGGTGAATCTTTGCTTTTCCAAATTAGAAATCAAAAAGTTTTCTTGGTTTTACTTGCAAAGGACATGGGGTTAACGTCTAAAAAGAAAATAATGGATAAATGTCAAACCTATCAAATTCCATTTTATAGCCCATTCCATCGGCAACAATTAGAGGAAATTTTTAAAAAACAGATTGTAGCCGTTGGAATAAATGATAAAAACTTGGCCAAAAAATTGATAGAGAATATCAAAGAAGGGAGTGGAGTTTATGAAGAAAAAAACGAAACCAAATCATAAAAAGGACCATTTAATTTCAAATGTCGCACATCAACATCATTTGAACAAAAAAGAATTTAAAGAAAAACTCAATGATGGAATTTTAGTTTATTCAAATTCTTTAACTGTGACGGAATTAGCCGAAAAATTGGGAATTACCCCTGTTGAAGTTGTCAAATGTTTATTCTCAGAAAAAATTATGGTCAATGTCAATACGACTTTAAATGACGATTTAATTGAAATTGTTTGTTTAAAGTTTGGATATGAAGTAAAAAAAGAAAAGATTGTCGAATTAGAAAATTTTGAAGATATTCCTATTGAAGATGATCCTTCAATGTTAGTAGAAAGACCACCCGTAGTTACGATTATGGGTCATGTCGATCATGGGAAGACAACTTTATTGGATGCCATTCGAAAATCTCGTGTTGTAGCTGGAGAATTTGGTGGAATTACCCAACATATTGGTGCTTACCAAACAGCTATTAATGGAAAAAAGATTACTTTTATTGATACTCCAGGACATGCAGCATTTACTGAAATGCGTTCTCGTGGAGCACAAATTACGGATATAGTTGTTTTAGTTGTAGCAGCAGATGATGGGGTCATGCCTCAAACAAAAGAGGCCATTGATCATGCTAAAGCCGCTAAAGTTCCTATTATTGTAGCCATCAATAAAATTGATAAACCAGGAGCAAATGTTGAACGAATCAAATCCCAATTAACCGATTTAGGTTTAGTTCCTGAAGAATGGGGTGGGAATACGATATTTAGAGAAATCTCTGCTAAACAAGGTTTGCATATTGATGAACTTTTAGAAACCATTTTATTAGTTGCTGAAATGGAAGAATTAAAAGCCAATCCGAAACGATATGCTTTAGGAACGGTTGTAGAAGCTAAATTAGATAAAGGCAGAGGGCCTATTGCTACTTTTTTAGTTCAAAACGGAACTTTAAGAGTGGGAGATTGTATTGTCGCTGGCGTAGCTTTTGGCAAAGTTCGGCAATTAAAAGATGATATGGGTAGAACTTTGCAAGAAGCAACTCCTTCAATGCCTGTAGAAGTTTCTGGTTTACAAGATGTTCCTGTTGCCGGAGATAAATTTATGGCTTTTGAAAATGAAAAAATGGCTAGAGAAATTGCTTTTAAGCGGAAAACAGCCAAAGAAAGTAATGAACGAATTGGAACGACAGCTAAAAAATTAGAAGATCTCATTCAAGAAAGTAAAGAGGGCGAAAAACAAGTCATTCAAGTCATTATTAAAGCAGATGTTCAAGGTTCAGCTGAAGCCATTAAAAATGCCCTTGAAAAATTAAAAGTAGAAAATGTCAGTATCAATGTCATTGCGGCTCAAGCCGGCGCAATTACGGAATCAGATGTTTTATTAGCGAATGCTTCCCACGCCATTATTTATGGATTTAATGTTCGTCCTGATGCTGCTATTCGTAAAAAAGCAGCAGAAAGCAATGTAGAAATTCGTTTGCACAATGTCATCTATGCTTTAACAGAAGAATTAGAATTAGCAATGAAAGGATTATTAAAGCCAATTTATGAAGAAGTCGTAACGGGACAAGCTGAAGTACGACAACTCTTTAAAGTTGGTAAAGTAGGAACCATTGCTGGCTCTTATGTAACAATGGGTTACATTAAAAGAGATTCTTTAATTCGTTTAATTCGTAACGGAATCGTGATTTATAGTGGCAAATTAGCTTCCTTAAAACGATTCAGCGATGATGTTAAAGAAGTAAAAGAAGGATATGAATGCGGCATGATGATTGAAAATTATAATGATATTAAAGAAAATGATATTATTGAAGGTTACTTCATGCAAGAAGTAAAAAGAACATAGACAAGGAGTAAAATAAAATGAATGAAAAAAGAACCGATCGCTTGTCTAGTGCTGTCCAAAAAGCGGTATCCGATATCATCCAATTTAAAGTAAAAAGTAAACATATTGGATTTGTTACTGTGACTGCAGCGGAAGTAACTAATGATCTATCTTATGCTTTTATTTATGTCAGTTTTATTCAAGACTCTTATCATGAACAATTAGAAGCTTTAGAAAAAATTAAAGGCTTTATTCGAACCGAACTGGCAAAAGAAGTAAAAATGAGAAAAGTTCCACAAATTGTATTTAAAGTAGATGAATCGACCAAAAATTATCGTCATGTTGAAAAACTTTTAAATCAAGTCAAAAAAGAAAAAGAATGAGCCTGTTTATTTTGAAAAATAAAAAAAGTAGTATTTTTTCTATTTTTATGCTATAATACAAAAAATTTAAAAGTATGGAGGGATATTATGAAAAAAGAAATTATTTTATCGCTTGTTGCACTTTTTGCTTTATGTTCTTGCAAAAAAGATAATGGCGAAACGAAAAAGACATATACCTTTGATAGTACAAAAGAAGCGACTTATGAAGTGGCTGATACGTATCCAATTAGTTTAAGACAAATTAAAGGAGCAGAAAAATGGAATCCGATGATTTCAGTTGGTAATCCTAAAATGTTAGTTATTCCGGTCGATTTTTCTGATTCTACTTGTGATATTTTACCAAAAGGATGCGAAGGAACACGTAGTGATATTCAAGCTGCTTTCTTTGGTACGGAACAAGACACTGTTATTGAAGGACAAGATCCCGATGGCTGGGAATCAGTGAAGAGTTATTATTATGAATCAAGTTATGGTAAATTGACGATTGATGGCGTTGTTACCCCTTGGTATCGTGCTTCTAGAACTGCAGAGGCTTATACGGCAATGTCAACCAGTGCTGCTTCTTCTATTTTATTAGAAGCTGTTTCTTGGTACAAACAATATTGTGAAGAAAACGAATTACCTTTTGATTTTGACGCTGATCAAGATGGATATATTGATTGTGTTCAAATGATTTACTCTGTAAGTGATCGTTATGGTGGTTCAGAAACATGGTGGGCTTATACTTCTGCTTTAAGAGGAAGTATTGCTAATTTAGAATCTCCAGAACCTTATCAATATGTTTTTGCTAGTCAATCGTTTATGTATCACGATACACACTATATTGATGCACATACTTACATTCATGAAACGGGACACGTTTTAGGATTAGAAGATTACTATAACACTTCAGATAATCCAGTTTTAAGTCGTCCAAATCCAGCTGGAAAAGTGGATATGATGGATAATAATGTTGGAGATCATTGTGCTTATTCTAAATTTGCCATGCAATGGATTACACCAAAAATTGTAACGGGTGAAGGAAGCATTACGATTCGCCCAATGACCACAACAGGAGATGCCATTATTGTATCCCCTCAATGGAATGGTACTGCATTTGATGAATATCTCATTATTGAATATCATCGTCCAATTGGGTTAAATCAAAAAGATTCACAAAGACAATATGCTGGAGCTTATCCGCTTGTCATGACAGATAATGGTATTAAAGTCTATCATATTGATTCCCGTTTGCTTTATGTTGATGCAATGTCTTATGAACCAATTGAATATACAACAACCTTTAAACAAGATGCTTTTAATACAACGATTTTAGCTCACTCCAATACACCAGATAATAGTGGTGAATACGATAATCGTTTAGTTCACTTGTTAGAATCTTCTGGAAACAATACTTTCTTTAATGGCGGAACAGCAACGAATGAAACGCTATTTAAAGAAGGCAACACTTTTGGTGTTAAAGAAGGTGTCTTTGATACATTCAAATTCCATAGTGGAAAAGAATTACCATTTGTATTTGAAATTACATCTATTACAGATGAAGAAGCAGTAATTACTTTTGCTGCAAAATAAATCAATTATGGAAGTAGTACGAAAACATAGACTAAAGTTTTTGACTTTAACCATGTTTCTCAGTTGTTGCATGAATACAAGTTGTTCTTTAAAAAATCCCAACAAAGATTTATATGATGATCCATCTGGATTAAAGAATACTCTATTAGAAAAGGATCCAAATAAGACGATTTTAGATTATAATGCAAAAGAAGTTTTATATATTGTCAATACTGAATTTAGTAAAGCCCCGCTTTTCTTTACCGAAGTAACGGGAGATGTTGAAGCAGGTGCCTATAATCAAAAAATTCGTTCTAGAAGATGGAAAACTAATGATGAAATCGTTTCAGAAACCATTTCAACGAGTGCTTTAGTAAAAGTTGGAGATCAGTCTTATTTTAAAGATGAGATGGTTATCTCTAGAAAAGCGGATAAAATATCTTCTTTAACTTCTGTCACTTGGGGAACGGACTATCAAAAAAGTGATCATGAAAGATACAAAAAAAAGTATGGGGAATTGCCTTCTTATTTATCTCATTATATTTTTAATGATAATTCTATAAAAAAAGCAACACAAATTAGTGAAAATGGCGAACGATATGTCTATGAATATTTATTGGATAATTACAAAGCGACGCCAAAGTATCAAATCAAAATGAAAACCAATGGCGATTTGGCGGATTATCCAAAATTTGAAAAAATTGTATTAACACTGACGGTTTCTAAAGATTTTTTACCCATCGAAATTGTTATTGATGAAGATTATACGATGAATAAAACCGTTTTGGGAGCGAACTTACATCTAAGTTGTAATGGGCAAATGAAAGAAACTTTCTCATTTAACACAGAAGATTCTTTGATTCCGCCCGCTTATTTAGAATTTTTTCGAGGAAAGTAATGAAAAAGCAGATTGAAATAAAGATAAAATCTGCTTTTTTTCTTTTTGTTTAGTTTTTTATAGAAAAGCCAATTTTATTTGCTATAATAGAAAAGAACATCATCATAAAGGAGGGGATAAAATGAATTTTGAAAATTCAATGAATACCTTTATTAAAAAGATGCTACAAGAGTTAAATATTGATGAAGTTTCTTTGTATATTTCCTCTGATATGAATTTAAATAAAGAATATATGCCGATTCACTTTATGGTAAGTCAGCAAACATTATACGTCATTGATGAACAAACAGGACAAATGGATTGCTATCAAAAAAAAGATATTGATCAAATTCAAATTGAATATTTTGTCACGGTAGGAGCTTTTAATATTTTAAAAGGAAATAAGCGAAAAACTCTAGCTTACTTTAGTAAAGCAAAAAGCCAAGAGATGGCTATTTTAGAAAAATATCTTTTACGTTTTTTAAATGGAAATCTTGCCATGGATGAAAGTGATGTTAAAGTACTCAATAAAAATAATGAAAAGATTTGTCCAAAATGTCATCGTCCCTATGAACCAGGGACACGAATTTGTAAAAAATGTTCAAGTAACAAAAATATGTTTCTTCGTTTGTTAAAATATGGGATGAAATATAAAAAAGGATTTATAGGTATATTTATTTTACTTGTATGCTCTTCTATCATTGGTTTTATTACACCAATAATGACAGGACAAGTCTTATATGATGAAGTTTTAAATCAGCAAGGATCTTTTTATGATCAAGTCTTATTATTTGTCATTGTTTATACTTTATTAAAAATCATTGGAATTGTTTTTGATATGATTTATGGTCGAACCATTGCACGCCTTTCAACAAATGTTTGTTATGATTTAAAAGTCGATGTTTTTCAATCCATGCAACGATTATCTTTAAAATTTTATCATGATAAAGAAACGGGAGACTTAATGGGAAGAGTTGTTTGGGATGTCGATAATGTTTTTGATTATATTGTTTCTTCCATTCCTTCTTTCTTTAAGAATCTGCTTCAAATTGTTGGCATTTTAGCTTATTTATTTGTCATTCAACCATTGTTAACTTTATTAATTATGATTCCTATTCCCATAGTAGTGGTTATTTTTATCAAAGCAAAGCCAAGAGTTAGAAAATATTGGGAACAAAATCGAATTAAAGAAAATAAAATGATTTCTATGGTTAGTGATACTTTAGAAGGGTTTCGTGTTGTAAAGGTCTTTTCTGGAAGTAAAAAAGAAGTTAAAAAGTTTGAAAAAGTCAGTTCTGATGTCAAAAAGGCTTTTACTCGTCAACGTCATTTTAATGCTAAAATTTATCCCATTACGCAACTCATTATTAGTTTTTCTGTCATTGTTGCTTGGGGAATTGGTGGGTATTTTGCCATCAATAGTCGATTAGATTATGGAGAATTAGCAACCTTTATCACTGGTTTAAATTTAGTTTACATGCCCTTAGAATTTATTGTCAATTTCTTATTTGACCATACCAATCGAGTGATGAATTGTGCACGTAGAATATTTGAAATTATTGATGGAAACGCTGATATTATTGAAAAAGAACATCCGATTATTTTAAAAGATATTCAAGGGAAAATTGAATTTCGATCGGTTGATTTTGCTTATGAAGCTCATTTACCTATTCTTAAAAATATTAGTTTTACGGTTGAACCTAATCAATCATTAGGAATTGTTGGAAAAACAGGAGTAGGGAAAACGACGATTGTCAATTTATTGACACGCCTTTATGATGTTGTCAGTGGGCAAATTTTAATTGATGGAATCAACATCAAAGATATTGAATTAAAATCTTTACATCAAAATATATCGATGATTAGTCAAGATACTTATTTGTTTAAAGGTTCTATTTTAGATAATATTCGTTATGCCCGACCTGAAGCGACGTTTGAAGAAGTAATTGAGGCGGCTAAAATGGCTAGTGCCCATGAATTCATTATGAAATTGCCTAATGGATATGATACTTTGATTGGTGAAGGAGAAATCAATTTAAGTGGCGGAGAAAGGCAACGGTTATCTATTGCTAGAGCCGTATTATTAAATTCAAAAATTATTATTTTTGATGAAGCAACAGCAGCAATGGATACAAAAACAGAAAAAATGATTCAAGAGGCAATTTATCGTTTACAAAAAAATAAAACAGTCATTATGATTGCTCATCGTCTTTCTACTTTAAAAGATGTAGATCATCTCATTATTATTGAAAACAAAGAAATTGTTGAAGAAGGTACGATGCAAGAATTGATTCAAAATAAAAAGCAATTTTATGAATTGTATCGCATTCAAAAAGAAGCATTAAAACACATTGGGGTGAGAGATTAATGAATTTTTTAGATATAAAGCAATTACAATTTATTCAAAAAAAAGATGAAAGTTTACAATTAAACTATCAACAAAAAGAATATCATTCAATCAAATTATTTTATTGTTTTCCTTTAAAGGAACCCAAAAAATATATTAGTGTACGATATGGAGAGGAAGAACAAGAAATAGGGATTATCGAATCAATAGAACAATTATCTGAAGAAAATCGAAAGATTGTTCAAAAAGAATTGAACTTTCGCTATTTTATGCCAGAAATCACTAAAATTTATAGTCATAAATTTCGTCATCATGCACATGTTTTTGATATTCAAACGAATGCTGGAAGAAAAAAGATTACAGTACTCAATATTATTTGGAATATTTTTGAAAATCCAGATAAAACCATCATGTTAAGAGATAGTGATGAAAATTATTATTTGATTAAAGATTATTTGAATCATCCAGACAAGCATATTAAATATTTATACAATTTCTTATAAAAAAGGAGGGATACGAAATGGAACTTAAATTAAAAATCCCAAAACAAATTCAACAAAATTATTCCATTTTAAATTATGATTATGCTGCTCCTTTTGATATCTTTTTAGAAGAATATATCGATGGATTTATCGTTATTGATAAGCAAACTATCAAAATTTTTCACCAAAACCAACTTTATCAAGAATATGCCATCCAAGATTTTGAAAAATTTGGTAGTAAAGCAACCATCAATGGAGGATATATTTATGGCATCAAACAACAAAATGAAGTCATTTTAGCGACTTCTAGCAAAAAATATTTTACTCGTTTGGCCAATATTGCCTTAGGTTTAAACATTTATCTTCAAGAAAAATTTTTCCCAACAAGTGATGCCAATGAACCATTTTGTCCTAAGTGTGGACGCGTTTATCCTTTTGGATTAAATCACTGTATTTATTGTAAAAAGAAAAAAGATAGTTTAAAAAGATTATGGGGATTTACAAAAAATTATCGCGTGTTTATGCTTTTGCAATATCTATTTTTATTATTGCCTATCTTATTTGATTCGATTAATCCGATGGTTTTTGAACGAATTATTAATGATTATCTAGTTCCCAAAAATACAGATTATAAAGGGTTTGCTTTTATGATTTTATTAGTTGCCGGAATCTATATCATTAAAACGATTTTTAGTATGCTAGAGCAATATTTTAATCCGATTGTTGCGTTTGGAATTGGAGATAATATTCGTGTTCAAGTTTATGATAAAATTCAAAAGTTATCCATTGCTTCTGCTAGCAAAAAAACAACTGGAAGCTTAATTACACGAGTGAGTAGTGATACGCAAGAAGTCCAATGGTTCTTTTCTTGGGGCATTCCTAATTTTATAAGAGTAATTTTAACGGCTGTTGTCGTCTTTGCATTGATGTTAATCATGGATTATAAATTAACATTACTGGTCCTTATTCCATTACCATTTATTTATGTTATTAAAATCGTGACACAACATATTATTTGGCCAAGATATGATAAAAGATGGAAACAACTTTCTAAAACCAATAATGTTTTACATGATATTTTAGGTGGAATCAAGGTTGTAAAATCTTATTCACAAGAAGAAAAAGAAATTCAACACTTTAAAAAAGAAAATAAAAAATTAAAAGAATATGATTATCAGGCTGAAAAAACATGGCTAATGATTATGCCTTGGGTTTGGTTTTTAGTGGGGGCTGGAGAAATTTTAATCATTTATGTTTTAGGAAATCGAGTCATTGATAATCCTTCTAATTTAGGATCCTTAATGAAATGGATGAGCTATACGGGAATGCTTTATGGTGCAGTGGGTTCATTAACGAATTACGCAGGAATGTTTTTTGATTTTAAAATTCGATTTGAAAAGATTTCAGAAATTTTAGAAGAAGACATTAATTATGATCAAGGAACAAGCCTTCATTCTATCGAAGGAAACGTAGAATTTAAAAATGTTCGTTTTGGCTATTTAAGTTATACCCCTGTCTTAAAAAATATTTCTTTTTCAATTCAAAAAGGACAAATGATTGGTATTGTTGGCTATTCAGGAAGTGGTAAAACCACTTTAGTGAATTTATTAATGAAGTTGTATTCACCAGATAATGGACAAATTCTTATTGATGGTGTTCCATTAGAAGAGTTTGATGCTTTTGAATATCGAAAACAATTGGGTGTGGTTATTCAAGAAACATTCCTATTTAGTGGAACCATTTTAGATAATATTCGTTATGGGAAATCGGATGCCACTTATGAAGAAATCATTGAAGTTGCAAAAATTGCTAGAGCACATGATTTTATCATTAAAAAGCCCTTTGGTTATGATACCAAATTAGGAAATAAAGGGGCTGGTTTATCAGGAGGCGAAAAACAAAGAATCGCTATTGCTAGAGCGATTTTAAATCGTCCCAAAATCTTTATTTTGGATGAAGCCACTTCATCTTTAGATACGATTACTGAAAAAGAAATTCAAGATGCTTTAAATGAAATTGTTAAAGGGAAAACAACTTTTGTCATTGCCCATCGCTTATCTACATTAAAAAATGCGGATCGTTTGATTGTTTTAAATAAAGGAGAAATGGTTGAATTTGGAACACATCAAGAATTAATGAAGAAAAAAGGATACTATTACGAACTAGTCAATGCACAAAAATTGACTTATCAATCCAACAATGAACAAGCTACACTTCAAGATTGATGATTCTACCGACTTATATTCTTTTTTATTTAAGTTAGGATTAGCAAAATCAACGATAGATAACTTGATTTGTCATCAAGCTATTTTTATCAATCAAAAAGCGGTAAGTAACAATCAATTACTTTTTTATCTTGATGAAATCACAATTGAACGGCAACCTGAAAAAATATCTATTCCGTTGTTTTGCGATCCTTTACAAATTATTTATGAAGATGATTTTTTCTTGTTGGTAAATAAGCCAAAAAACATGGATTCATTGAGTAGCAAAAGGTATTATGAAGATAATTTGTCTTCTCGTGTCGCCTATTATTACCAAAAAAAGAAGATTCAATCCAATATTCATATCGTAAATCGTTTGGATTATTTGACGAGTGGTTTAATGATTTTTGCAAAACATGGTTTGATGCATCAATTTTTTCAAAACACAAAAATGACAAAAAAATATCTTTTAAAAGTGCAAGGGCATTTAAAAGATAAAGAGGGACAAATTATTTTAAAGATAAAAAAATCAGAAAATGGGATAAAAAGAATCGTTTCGCCAGATGGAAAAACAGCAATAACGAATTATCGAGTTTTAAAAGAAAATTCTCAAGATTCGATTATTGAAGCAACTTTAGTTACGGGAAGAACCCATCAATTAAGAGTATCCTTTTCTTTTTTAAAACATCCCATTATTGGGGATGAATTATATGGCTCGTCAATCCAATCACCACTTCAACTATGCTGTTATTCTTTATCTTTTGTTCATCCAATCACCAAAGAACACCTGAGCTTTATGCTTCCTTTTAATTTTTAAATCTTCGTTTATAAAAAATAAAACCAATCAAATACATTAATATTACTAAAGCAAAGGCAATGCCTAAAAATAGAAGTAGTGTTAAAATGGTTTTGGTTGTTGTCATTTGTGCTTTAGAAAAAACAAATAAATGCAAACAAAAACAGGCAAATAAAAATAAAGGGATACAAAGAATTTCTAACCAATTCGCTTTTAAATAGTGAAATAGTCGAACTTTTCGGCTATTTCTTTTTAATAAAGCAAAAAATTGAATGAAAAGCAAATCTTCTTTGCAATATAGTTCATCACGACTATTCATTTTTAAAACCAAAGAAAAAAGTTCGTTTTCTACTTTCTTTTTAATGAAACGAAAAACTTGGTTATCGTAATCCATTTTTCGAACGGAGGGTTCAAATGCTTTAACTTTATCTAAGGAATCATAAACTAATTGGTCGTTAATCGTCACTTTCATAGAAGAAGTAAAGTCATTATAAAGAACATGAATGTGGTAACTAGCTTTTTTAGTTGCTACATCCCAAGTTTTACTTTTATATTTTGATTTTTGTAATAGGACATTTTCTTCATACAATTGAAATTTCACTTTTTTAAAAAAGAAAAAGTGATGGGTATTGACAAAAAGACGATAATTTTTTTCTTGATAAGTAAAATCAAAAGTTTCTTTTGTTTTGCATTTTTTTAATGGACTAGAAAATATTTTTTGTTTATTATAATAAACATCTACATTTTTATTGTAAAAATCATGAGTAATCGTAATAAAATCATGGTTTTCTTTATAAAACACAAAATAGTTATAAACCATCGAATCACTCCTTGAAAAAATTCTATCATAAAAGGGAAAATTTTCCAATCTTTCCATCGAAAAAAATGTTTATATTCGACCCTTAAAGTGCTATAATATTATAGTATTAGGCGAAGTATTAGGAGGGAAAGCCTATGGAGCCTCAAATTGTACTTTATATTTTATATGGGCTTTTTGCGTTGATTATATTAGGAGCCTTTTTAACCGGAATTCGTAGAGGGTTGAAAAAGTCTCTTTATTGGTTTATAACGAGTATTATATTTTTTGTTTTGTTTTTTCTTACAATGAATGTAGCTAGTCAAAATAGCTATAATCAATGGATTAAACCACACATGTCCAATTGGTTGATTGATCTTTTCAATATGGATGCAGAAATTGCAACAAATCCTGCGATTTTAGATCAAGTTTCTATTATTGGACAAATGGTTTTAAAAATCGTTTACTTTATTGGATTATGGGTCGTTTGTTATTTCATTTCTTGGGTTTTGTGGGTAACAGTCTTTAAATCGCTTTTGTTAAAACCAAAACGTTCAAAAGAAGAAAAACAAAAAGCAAAAGAAGCAGCTAAAGCAAAAGGAAAAGAAACGAAACAAGAAAAAGAAATTCGCTTATTAAAAGAAGAACAAAAACAACCAAAAGTAAAAAAGAGAAGATTACTTGGTGGAATGGTTGGGCTAGTTCGTGGAGCCATACATTCTTTTATGATTTTATGTTTTTTAAATGGTATTATTGCGATTCTTCCTGAAGTGGAACGTTCTCAACAAACAGCAAGTACACAAGATACCAATGCTAATTTATCGATTTATGATTATTTAGTGGAAAAAGTTCCAGGATTAAATCGAGTTTTAGATTATATTGAAGTTTATCAAGATTCTACTTTAAATAAAATCACAAAAATTAAAATCAATGGAACGACTATTGATTTAATGTTTACAGATGCTTTTTTAAGTGGAAGTTATCAAACAAAAGAGGGCAAAAAAGTCAAACTCAATTTAACACAAGAAATGAAAAATTTGGCTGTTATTGCTACTAAAGCTTATGATTTGACAAATGGCTTTAATATGGCAAGTATTGATTTTTATGCTTTAACTTTAGAACAACAAAATATAGCTTCTTCAATTTTAAAAATGATGAGTGAAGATTCTTTCTTAATGGGTAGCATTCCTGCTGTCATTGCTTTTGGTTTGGTTCAAGATGACTTATCAAAAGAATTAAAAGATTTAGGAATTGATAACCAAACCTTTAAGAGCGTCAATTGGGCAAATGATTTACTTACTATTTCAAAGATGGTCAATGATGTCTATGCCTTAAGTGAAACATATAATTTAAAAGAAATTGATTATTATCATTTAGATTTAGATTTAGTGGATTCTATTTTTACCTCTTTATCGAATTTAACTGTTTTACAACCATCAATGAATATTGCAACGAACCAATTACTAAAAATGGAAGAAATACAAGATATTATTGGTGAAACGCAACTTGATTTTTCTGATATCATTTGGTCTAATGAAATCGTAAATATTAGTCAAATTTATAAAGATTTTGTTGATGTAGGAGTAGATTCCTTATTAGAAGATTCTAAAAATGAAAATGGGAAGGTAAATGTTTTACAAGCATTGACATCCTTGAGTAATGATGGACACGAAGCAGCTCAAAAATTAATTGATTCTATTTTTAATTCTGTATTTGTAGAACGAGTTGTTCCTGTTGCTTTAGAATATGCTACCGCACAAATTAAAGATGCAAGCATCCGTGAAATGATTAATTTTGATGTCGTTGGAGAAGATGGTTGGGAAAATGAACTTTCTACCGTTTTCCAATTAATTAAAGAAATGTCAAAAGGTGGTCAAGAGCCATTCTCAACTTTTAATTTCCAAATGATTAAAAATATTTCAGTGGATACTCTTTTAAAATCAAAATTATTAGAAGATGCTTCCATTACTTTATTAGTGAATTCTGCAAACGGGCAAGGACCTTTAAATGATAGTATTGCAAAATATATTGGATTGCCTGATGCTTTATTAGATAAAAATAACCCTGCTTGGAAAGATCGTCAAGGGGTTGCGGGAGAAAGAATTGATGGAGAACTTCGTAAAACACTTACGCCATTAAAAGAAATTTTAAATCAAATTGAAGATTTCGATGATGTGTTAGGTTCTCTTCCAGAAATGATTCAAGTTGTTGATTCTTCCATCACTGATTCTAATGTTTTATATTATTCTTTAAATAAAGCCGTTCCTGTTTTATTAGGCACGGATGTCATTACCATTCCATCATCCGCATATGAAGAAAATGGTTTAATTGCAAAAGAGGAATTAAATGCTTTATTTACATCTTTAAAAATGGTTTCTTTTAATCATTTGATTGGTACAAAATTAGTCGATGAAGAATTAGAAGATGGTACGACGACTCAAAAAGAAATTCATGTTTTTGTGGATAATACCGATGCTGTCATGGAAACGATGATGGAAATACAAGATGCCGAAACTTTCTTCCAATCTAGTATTTTACAATCAACAGCTTCTTATTTTATTCAAGAATATGCTGGTGAAGTGATTGTTTTACCAGAAGGAACTTATACGAATCAAACGGTTGTGAAAGGAGAAAGCGAAGAAACTTTAACAATTTCGATGATTCATCAAAAAGATTTAGCGTCTTTGCTTCAATCATTAGGTTCTTTAAAAGATGAAAATGGAAATTTAATATCCTTTACAACTTTGCAAGATGAACCAGAACAAATTATCAATTATTTAAGTGTTGAAACGGCTCAAAAAGTCTTTATATCAAGTAATACAGAAACGTATTCTAGCATTTTACATGCAACGATTTCAAAATATTTGATTGAATATGATACGGATGGAACTATTTTAATTCCAACAGCAGCTTATGAAAATGCGCAATTAATTCAAGGAAAAGAAATCGTGAATCTCATCCAAAGTATTAAAAAATTAGAAATTGATGACTTTAATCAAGTAAAAGAAGATCCAATGTCTTTAATGCATAAAGTGGATCAAAAAATGGCTGAAGAATTGTTTTTAAAGGAAAATACAGAAACGTATTCTAGTATTTTACATGCAACCATGTCGAAGTATTTATTAGAACCACCTTCAGCAGATCAAGAAAAAGTTATGATCATTCCAAACTCTGTTGTTACTTTAGCTAATGATCAAGAAAAAGCCTCTTTTGTTGATGGACAAGAAATTGTACATTTAATTCAAGCTTTAAAAGGAATTGGCATTGAAGAAATTGATTTTGAAACCTTTACTTTAGATGATTTAATGATTCAAGATATTTATACTCAAAAAGAAGTTATCAATAATAGTTTAATTTTACGTGCTTCAACAACAGCATATATTGAAAAGGCAAATATTGAAATTCCCAATTCGGCATATGCTTATCAAGATAGCACATCTTCTTATGTAACCACGGATGAATTTAATGCCTTTATGGATATTGTTTATTCATTATTTGATGTTGAAGATCAACCAGACCTTACTTTAAAAACTTTAAAAACTTTAAAACTATCTGATTTTACAATCGATCAAATTTATCAATCTAAAGATAGTTTATCTTCATCTAAAATTGTTCGTAATATGGTTACAAAAGAAATGATCAATGCTTTAGGCAATACATCTTTACCTGCGGATAGTTTAGATACAGAAAATATGATTACAGAAGAAGAAGTTCAAAATTTAATTGAAAGTTTAAAAATTTTAGAAATTCAAGATTTAACAACGATTGAAGTGAATAACTTGACTTTAGATGTTTTGAAGAAAAATGATTATGCAATTTTAAATTCAATTATCATTTGGGATAAGATATCTGAAGAAATTAAAGGAATTGATGCTTTAGTCATTCCAAGTGATGTTCAAGAAACCATTCAAGGTCAACAAAGAATTAAAAAAGATGAAATCAAAAAAATATTTACAAGTTTAGAAACTTTAGAAATTCAAACGATAGCTAGCATTGATGTGGATTCCCTCGTTCAAACGGCTTTATCAGATTCTTTTGATGAAAGCAAAATTAGAACGATGTTAGATTCTACAATCATTGAAAAAACGGCTTCTAAAAATATTAAAGATAATTATAATATGGGAGCGTCTATTTTCAAATTGCCAGAAAATCAAAAAGTTTCAAATTCTATAGGAGAATCAATAACCATTGATTATGTTTCAAATGATATTGATAAAGAAGAAATCGTCTCCTTGCTGTTATCAGCCAAAACATTAGGGTTTAGGAATATGGAAGTAACAGAATTCTCTTTCGATGAATTCTTGAGTCGTAATCTTTCAGATGAAGATGTTCAAACCATTTTAAGTTCTAAGATTATTAGTTATAATTTAGGAATTCAAATTGCTGATGAAAATATAGAAGGTGGCATTTTCAATGGTTTATTAGTTCTTCCTGAAAATCCAGTTTGGTTTAGTCATCTTATGATTGGTGAGGAACTTATTGAAGGCGATGTTTATCCATTTGTATGGTCTTTAAATAAGATTTATACGGATACAACTTTAAAAGGTTTATTTGATGAATTGACAACGACCGATAGTTCATCTACGACAGGACTTTTATCCAAGGAGGATTCGGTTTATGCCTCTTTAGCCAATTATGCTTCAAATGGAAGAATTTTATTGGGTACAATTCCAAGCATTGCAAATAAATTCTTAAATCAATATAAGGGGGGCCTAATTCCTACTGATACTATTACAATTCCTACTAATGAAGGAGAAGATTATTGGAGAGGAAATACTGGTGATATTAAAGATGGTGAATTATACAAATTTATGATTGGTATGAATCGAATTTATAATTACGATAAGTATACATCCGAAGAAACACTAGCAAATGCAATCAAAGAAATTTGTCAATCAGCTATTTTAGTAGAGCCTTTTAAAGAGAACGTATTATTTAATGAGGCGACACTTGCTATCCTCAATGCTTATATTACAGCAAATAATTTAGAACCATTGCCAACCAAAGAAGAAGTACAAACGAAAGAGGAACTTCATGCCTATATTGACCGTTTTGTTCAAGTTTTCTTTAAGGCAACAACGAATATTCCTTCTATTTAAAAAAAATAGATTTAAGATAAATCCTAATTGAGTGATTTCAATTAGGATTTTTTTATATATCTATTAAAAAGATAAAAATGCTTTTATAGGCATATGCTGAACTTCCTTTCATTTTCTTAATACACTAATAATAGGTTAAGTTGGTGATGGAATGGAAAATAAAATAACGTTTACAAATGTAAACAAATCTTTTTATTCTTTAAAAGAAGAAACAGTTGTTTTAAATCAAATCTCCTTTGATGTAAAAAAAGGAGAAATCGTTGCGATTGTTGGCCCCTCTGGGTGTGGGAAAAGCACTTTGTTAAATTTAATTAGTGGTCTTATTCAACCAGATTCAGGTAAAATCGAAATCAACGGAAAAGTGGGCTATATGTTTCAAAAAGATCATCTTTTTGAATGGCGAACGGTCTATAAAAATATTACATTAGGACCAGAAATTGCCAAAATCAAAATTGAACCTGAAAAAATTGATCAGATTCTAAAAAAATATGGGTTATATGATTTTAAAAATCATTATCCTAAAGAATTATCAGGTGGAATGAGACAACGCGTCGCTTTGTTGCGGACGCTAGCTTTAGATCCTGATATTTTACTACTTGATGAACCATTTTCATCCCTTGATTACCAAACCAAAATCACCGTTCAAGATGATATCTATAAAATCATTAAAGACGCGCAAAAGACGACCCTTTTGGTCACACATGACATTACGGAGGCGATTGCCATGGCCGACCGCGTCATTGTTTTAACAAAAAGACCTTCTACAATCAAGGCGATTTATGATATTGAATTAGATTTAAAAGAAGAAAAAACGCCATTGCTATCTCGTAATAGTCCAAAATTTAAAGAATATTTTAATTTGATTTGGGAGGCTTTGGATATCCATGAATAAGAATAAAACTTTAACCAATCAAGAAAAATATGTTCAAAGCGTAAAAAGAAATAAATTAAAAATTCGATTATTACAGATTGCTACAGTAATCTTTATTTTTGGAGCTTGGGAACTTTTAGCAACGGTTGGTGTACTAGATGAATTTTTATTTAGTAAGCCATCGGCAATTATCAAATTACTCATTCAATATATTAAAAGTAATGAAATCTTTATTCATGTGGGGGTATCCTTATATGAAACATTACTTGGCTTGATTATTGGAACTTTGTTAGGAATTGGACTTGCTATCGTTCTTTGGTTTAGTAAAACACTAACACGAATATTAGATCCGTTTTTGGTGGTATTGAATGCTTTGCCTAAAACGGCATTAGCCCCAATTTTGATTATTTGGGCTGGAACAGGAATTAAAGGAATTGTCGTTGTTTCAATTTCATTATCTTTGATTATGACCGTTATTAGTGCACATAATTTCTTTGTTCATGTCGATGAAGATAAAATCAAAATGTTAAAAAGTTTCAATGCTTCAAAATTGCAAATTTTAACAAAATTGGTTTTGCCTTCTAATGTTGCAAACTTAATGAGCATTGTTAAGATTAACATTGGTATGTCATGGGTTGGTGTTATCGTTGGTGAATTTTTAGTTTCTCGTTTTGGAATTGGATATTTAGTGGTTTATGGCGGACAAGTTTTCAAACTTGACTTAGTAATGATGGGCGTCTTTGTCTTAGCTGTTTTAGCTTATTTGATGTATCTTGTTGTTACGCTATTTGAAAAATATTATCGTAAAAGACGATAAGAAAGGAATCTTATGAAAAAGAAAATATTCAGTTTATTTCTATTATTTTTATTTGCACCTGTTTTATTAACTTCATGTAAATCTGAAAACGAAATTACGGTTGCAGAAGTAACACATAGTATCTTTTATGCTCCATTTTATGTCGCTCAAAACAAAGGTTTTTTTGAAGATGAGGGCTTAGAAGTAAAAACAATTACAACTCCTGGTGCAGATAAAACAATGGCTGCTTTGTTATCCAAAGAAGCACAAATTGGTTTAATGGGACCAGAAGCATCGGTTTATGTTTACAATAATGGACAAAAAAATTATGCAATTAATTTTGCACAATTGACACAAAAAGATGGAAGCTTTTTAGTATCACGAGAAAAATATGAAAACTTTACTTATGATGATCTCAAGGGGCATACGATTATTGGTGGAAGAAAAGGTGGTATGCCAGAAATGATTTTAGAGTATGTTTTAAAAACAAAAGGATATGAAGTAGGTCGAGATGATCCTAGTAAAGAAATTCATATTCGTACAGATATCGCTTTTGATGTTATGGGTGGCGCTTTTTCTTCTGGAGAAGGAGATTTTGTAACATTATTTGAGCCAGCCGCGACACAAATGGAAAAATTAAATTTAGGATATATTGTTTCATCCCTTGGAGAAGAATCTGGTGAAATCCCTTATACTTGTTTTTCAGCGCTAAAGAGTTATCATCAATCAAATGAAGAACAAATTCAAAAATTTACTAATGCCATTTATAAAGCACTCATTTGGGTTCATGAAAATGATGCTGAAACGGTTGCAAAGGCAATTCAAAAGAATTTTACATCTAGTGATTTAGAAGAAATTACAACTGTCGTTGCAAGATATAAATCCATTGAAGCTTGGCCTGATACTTTAACCCTTTCTGAAGAAAGTTTTGATAAATTACAAGAAATTGTCGAAATGGCCGGCGAATTAACAAAAAGAGCACCATATGATGAATTAGTGACGACAAAGTATTCTGAAAAAGTTTAAATCAAAAAAGCATAAAACAATTCATTTTATGCTTTTTTTATTTTTCAAATTCTTCTTTTCTTTCTTTAAAAAATTGATAATAGGTTTGAATACTATCTAATTGTGACCATTCTTTTTTACAAAAATCATTTAAATCATAGATGATGGCATGATTGAGATGTAATAAAAATGGAGAATGGGTAGAAATAATAAATTGACAATTAAAAAAACGTACAGAGTCTTCAATAAATTTTTTTAATTTTAATTGATTTGTTGCAGATAAAGAATTTTCAGGTTCATCTAAAATATAAATTGCATTTTCTTGAATTTCTTTTTCCCAAAAAAGTAAAGCAGTTTCTCCATTAGATTGGCTAATAATATTGTTTGTTTTTAAATGATCACGAACGTAGGCAGACATCGTTTTTTTATTTGCATCTACTTTGTTTTTTAATTGTTCATAATCGTGGATGAAATTAGAAGAATCTTGATATTTATAATTTAAAAATTCTTCACATAATTCATCTTTTTTTCGATGAACAGAGGAATTTATTGCTTGAATGTCAATTAAATAATCAAAGATATCTTCACTGGTAATCATTTTAATTTCTCTTAATTGATCTTGGTTTTGTAATCGATAAGAACAATGCGAAACGTAATTTTTAAAATATATACCTTTATCTATTGTTGTTTTTCTTTCTGCTTGTAATTTTAAAGCAATGATATTCAATAAAGTAGATTTGCCACAACCATTATCTCCATAAAAAATGGTAATTGGTTCAAATTCGAAATTTAAAGGTTGATCTAATGCAAAAAGATGAAAGGGATATATGGTATTAAAAATTCTTCTTTTCTCATCTAATAGTAAATGATATTCTTCTTTTTCACTTAATAATTGAAAATTTTTTAGATAAATCATAGGGCATCCTTTTCTTTCTTTTTGAGTTGACTGATTTTTTCTTTCATATTACCATCAAAAAGATAAGATCCAGCAACCAAAACATCACATCCTGCTTTTATTGCCTTTTTAGCAGTTGTTTCATTAATACCGCCATCAATTTCTATTAAACAATTGAGATGGTGTTTATCAATATATTTGTGCAATTCAATCACTTTTTGAGTGGCGTTTTCTAAATATTTTTGTCCTCCAAATCCTGGCTCTACTGACATAATTAAAACTAAATCTAATTGTTTTAAATAAGGAAAAAGGACATCAATAGGGGTATTTGGTTTAATAGACATGCCTACGAAAGTTTGTTTGTTTTTAATTTGTTTGATAAGAGACAAACGATCTTTTTTAAACCGATAAGCTTCATAATGAAAAGTTATTAAATCTGCACCAGCCTCAATAAAAGAAAGTGCATATTGATGGGGATTTTCAATCATTAAGTGAACATCTTTAAAAATTGGAATTGATTTCAAGCAACTTACAATAGGAAGACCAAAAGATATATTTGGGACAAAATGGCCATCCATGATATCTAAATGAACCCAATCCGCCTTTGATAAAAGAATGCGTTGCATTTCTTTTTTTAAATTTAAAAAATCAGCGGCAAGTAATGAGGGGGCCACTCTTATTTTTTTCTCCATACTTTTTTCCCTTCTTTCACTTCTTGTAATAATTGTAAATAATTTTTATATCGCTGTGGATGAATTTTTCCTTCTTGAACCGCTTTTTTTACACCACATTGAGGTTCATCTTTATGCAAACAAGTATTGTATTTACAATCCTTGGCATAAAGGTCAAAATCTTTAAAAATTCGAGCCAAAGATGCGGGCTCAATATTTAATTCTAAACGCGAAAACCCTGGAGTATCTGCAATAAAAGCATTTTCAATTTGTAAAAACTCAACTTCCCGAGTTTGATGTTTTCCACGTCCTAATTTTGCACTAAAATTGCCAATTTCCTTTTTTTGTTCTTGTGCTAAAACATTGATTAAACTACTTTTTCCAACAGCACTTTGGCCACATAAAACAACTTTTTGATCTTGAATGACTTCTTTTATTTTGTCAATATGAATTTGTTTGTGTGCCGAAAAAGGAATGACTTGATATCCAGCTTGTTGGTAATTAGCAATTAAATTTTGTAATTCTTGATTCATGTGTTCACATTTTGAAATACATAGAATAGGAGTAATATTGGCCATTTCAATCTGAACGATTAATTTATCAACTAAATATGCATCAAAAGATGGTTCAATGGTTGACATCACAATTAAAGCAATATCAATGTTTGCAACCGGAGGCCGAAGCAATTGATTTTTACGCGGTAAAATTTGATGAATTACGCCATGATTTGTTGTTTTATCATAGGTAAATAACACTTCGTCACCAACCATAGGAGATTGATTTTGATTGCGAAATAGACCTCGAGCTTTGCATAAGAAAATTTGATGATTACAAATTACAGAATAATCTCCTGCCACTAATTTTATAATAAATCCTTTTTCCATACTCATTTTTTTCCTTTTTTAAAAATTTTGGACCAAAAAGAAGATTTTTTATGTTTATTTTTATTTTCCATGGCAACAAGGAGTAAATCTGCTTTTAATTCATTAATATTTTTATATCTTTTCGAAAGATTTTTTTGACAAGCTTTTTCAATAATGGCAACTAAAGAAGCAGGAATTTTACTATTATATTTTAAAATGTTTGGGAAAGGATCCTTAATATGAGCAGCAGCAATTGCTGTAGCTGATGTGCCATTAAAAGGAAGTTTTCCACAAAGCAATTCAAACATCGTGATGCCTAATGAATAGATATCTGATTGAATAGTTGCTCGATTTCCTTTAGAGATTTCGGGATCAAGATAATGAGGGGAACCAATAATCACTTCTTGACTAGTGATTTCAGGATCTAATTTTTCAATAAAGGCGGTTCCAAAATCCGCTAAAATTGCACAACCATCACTTTTTACTAAAATATTTTGTGGTTTAATGTCCCGATGGATAATATTATATTTATGGACTTCTGCTAAAGCATCACAAATTTGCAAAAGAATATCCAAAGCCTCGGCAATTTCTAAATATCCTCGGATATTGATTAAGTCTTTTGCCGTTTGTCCTCGAATATATTCCATCACGATAAAAGGCCGATCTTGGTAAACACCAACATCGAAAATTTTGACAATTTTTCTAGAAGTAAAGGTACAAGCTGTTTTGATCTCACGTAAATATCGTTGATAATGATCAGGATTTTCTTGAATGGTGGTTTTTAATAATTTGATAGCCACTTCTTTTTTTAAAATTGTATCTAAACCGAGATAGACAACGGCATTTCCGCCTTCACCAATAATGGATTGGACTTGATATCGGTTTTCAATGACAAAAGGTTCAATCATTCTTTCTCCTTATCGTTTTCAATGAGAATAAAAGTAATATTATCATGGCCACCATTTGCATTTGCCTTTTCAACCAACTCATTTCCACGAAGGATGATGGATTCTTTTTCATTTAAAATCTTCAGTATTTTTTTTGCATCTAAAGTATTGTGTAATCCATCAGTACAAATTAATATATTTTGTCCTTCTTTAATAGGAATTTCACCAATATCTACACTAATTTCTTTTTTAATTCCCAAAGCATTTGTTAAAACATGTCTTTTTGGATGTTTTAAAGATTGTTTGTAAGTGATATATCCACTATGTAATAAAGTATTGACAAGAGTATGATCAGTAGTGATTTGCGTAATATTAGAAGAATCATATAAATAAATTCGACTATCGCCTAAATGGGCATAATAATATTTTCCATCTAGACACAAAATACCAGATACGGTCGTTCCCATTCCTGAAAGATTTTCATTTTCTTGGGATTGTTTATAGACGGCTTCATTGGCTTTTTGTAATGTTTCATATAACCAAATACCAACCGATTTGATTTTTGGATTTTTATAGGCATCCGCTAAAATTTCAATCGTTTTATTTGCCGCATAGGATCCTCCAAGATGTCCCCCCATGCCATCACAAACAAATGCAATGAAATTATTGGCATCTTTTTCTTTATAAAAGTAAGCATCTTCATTGTTTTGACGAATCATTCCTGTATCCGTTTTGGCATAAATTTTCATACTTTTCCCTCACTTTTAGCTCTTAATTGACCACAAGCCGCATCAATATCTTTACCAAACTCTCTTCTTATTGTAACATTTATTTTTTCATTTTTTAAGACATTATAAAAAATATTTATATTTTTTTCTTTGCTACGTTGATAAACATTTTCATGAACTTGATTATAAGGGATTAAATTAACATAACAACAAGTTCCCTTTAAATAAGAAGCTAATTCTAAAGCGTTTTCTTTTGAATCGTTAATGCCATCTAAAAGTAAATATTCAAAGGTTACTCGGCGATTTGTTTTTTGTTCATATTCAATTAATGCTTCTTTTAATTCTTTCATCGGATATTTGTGATTAATTTTCATAATTTGATTGCGAATTGTATCATTAGGGGCGTGTAACGAAATGGCCAAATTAATTTGTAACTTTTCTTCAGATAAAGCTTTGATTTTGGGAATAATCCCACTGGTTGAAACACTAATATGTCTTGCACCAATTGCAAGACCTTTGGCTTCATTAATGATATAAATAAAGTTCATCACATTTTCATAATTGTCAAAAGGTTCACCAATGCCCATAATGACGACATGGGAAACACGTTCATTGACCTGATCTAATTCTTGTTGCGCAATTAAAACTTGACCAACCATTTCATAGGATTTTAAATCTCTTACTTTTTTTAAAAGTCCACTAGCACAAAAACTACAACCCATGTTACAACCAACTTGAGAGGAAACACATACAGCATTTCCATAAGTATATTTCATAATGACGGTTTCGATGCGATGGTGATCTTCTAATTCTAATAAAAATTTTATAGTTCCATCAGTAGATTTTTGTTTTTGAATCACGGTTGGCAAACGCATTGAAAAATTACTTTTTAAATCTTCTTTTAATGATTTTGACAAATTTGTCATTTCATCAAAAGATTGAACGCGATTTTGATAAAGCCATCGCAAAATTTGTTCTCCATTATATTTTTTATAACCTCTATTTTCCATAATGGTTTGTAATTGAGATAACGTCCAATCATAAATATTATTCATTGTTTTCACCTATCTTTTGTAATTTAGCAATATAAAAACCATCACTATTGTATTCAAAAGGAAAAAGTTGACGTTCGTAAACTTTTTTCATATCTTTATGTTTACTTAAAAATTTAATAATTTGCATTTCATTTTCTTTTTTAGAGATTGTACAAGTACTATAGACTAAATACCCATTAGGTTTTAATAAAACATAAGCATTTTCAAGCAATTTTTCTTGAATTAAGGTTAAATCTTCAATTTGATCAGGCGTAATATCTAATAAAATATCAGGTTTGCGACGAATTACACCAAGTCCCGAACAAGGAGCATCAACTAAAATTTTATCAAAATAATTCAGTCTCATTTTATTGGCTAACAAAGTTGCATCATAACATTTGGTCACAATATTAGTTAATCGATGACGTTTAATGTTTTGATCAATTAAAGCAACACGATGAGGATGAATGTCAATTGCTAATATTTTTCCAGTATTATGCATTAAAGAGGCTATATGAATCGTTTTAGAACCAGGAGCCGCACACATATCTAAAACTTTTTCATGATCTAGTGGGTTTAAGATGATAGAAACATATTGTGAAGCTTCATCTTGCACACAAATTTCACCATTTTTAATTTCTTTTAATTCCCAAAGGGGCTCTTTTCCAATATAATAAAAAGCATTATCACACAATTTTGTTTTAACAAAATTAGGATTTTCTAAAAGTTTTTCCTTCGTTAATAGCAAGGGATCAAGACGAACCGTTAAAGGTGCTTCTTTTTCATTTTCTTGAAGAATTTTTAAGGTTATCTCTTTTCCATAATATTTTTCCCACATTTTAATGACCCAAATGGGATGATTATAAAGAATGTGATAATATTCTTCACAAGTTTTAAAATCTTGTAATTGAGGCTCTTTTTTTTCTCTTGAAAGGGTTCTTAAAACACCATTGCAAAAACGTCCTCCCCAATTTCCATCTAATTTTTTTGCTAAATTGACAGCTTCGTTTAAAATGGCATAATTTGGTATTTTATCTAAATATCGCATTTGATATAAAGACATCATCAATAAAATCATCATTTTAGGATGGGTTTTATCATTTTTAATATGCAAAGAAATTTCCCATTTTAAAAGATTAGCATGTTGTAAAGTGCCATAAACAATATTAGTGAGTAAAGCCTTATCTTTTTCATTTAAAGGAGCTGTTTTTAAAGTGTGGTCTAAGTCAATATGGCTATAACTTTTTTGTAACATGATTCGACTTAGACAATCCAAAGCGACTTCTCTTACTTTCATTTTCTTTCCTCCTTATAACAATTTATACGTATTGATATCAATGAGTAAACTACACTTTTTTGAAGTTAATTCTTTTTTAAATTGTTCAACAATTTGATGTAAAACTTGAATCATGAGTTCTTGATTTTTACTTTTCATTAAAATGCGAACTTTGTATTTTAAATTTTCTTTATAAATATAGGGAAAAGAAGGGCCAAGTAATTCAAAATCAGTGTTTGTTTTTAAATAATCAGCAATTTGGTCAGCAATTAACAAAGCATTTTCTGGTTTTTCACAAAGAAGTGTTAATGCGTTTAAATAGGAAAAGGGTGGGTAATTTCTACGATGACGGAAGGCCATATCATGTTTAAAGAAATTTTGATAATCATGTTTTGCTGCAAATTGAATCGCATAATGATCAGGATTATAAGTTTGAATAATGACCTTTCCTTCTTTTTGTCCTCGTCCAGCTCTACCTGCAACTTGAGACAATAACTCAAAAGTAAATTCATTACTTCTAAAATCAGCAACGGCCAAAGTAATATCGCTATCAATGACACCAACTAAAGTAACATCAGGAAAATCTAATCCTTTGGCAACCATTTGTGTTCCAAGTAAAACGTTATAATCTTGTTCTTGAAATTGTTTTAATATTTTTAAATGCCCATGTTTGATTGTTGTAGTATCATTGTCCATTCGAAGTAATTTTATTTGAGGATATTCTTTTAAAAGAACTTCTTCAATTTTTTGTGTTCCACTTCCCATAAATAAAAAATCATTTCCGTGACATTTAGGACAAATATGATCAAATTGAATTTCATAATTGCAATAATGACATTTGAATTTATCCCCTTTTTTATGATAACTCATCGAAACTTCACAATGGGGGCATTTAAATAAATAACCACAAGAACGACAAGAAACATAGGGAGAATAACCTCTACGATTTTGCAATAAAATCATTTTTTCTTTGTTTTCTAATCTTTTTTTGATTTCTAAATCTAAAGTTTTTGAAATCAAAGGGACACCTTCTACATATTCTTCTCGCATGTTTACAATTTGACAAGTTGGTAAAAGATGATGATTGGCTCTTGTCGTTAATGAAACATATCCATAAACGCCTTTTAAAGCACGAGCTTTGGATTCAAAACTAGGGGTTGCACTACCGAGTAAAACCTTACAATTCCATTGATTCGCTCGTAAAATTGCAATTTCGCGAGCATGATAAGTAGGCATAGAATCTTGTTTGTAACTTGTAGATTGTTCTTCATCTAAAATGATAAGACCTAAATTAGTAAGTGGAGCAAAAATGGCACTTCTAGCGCCAATGACCAACTTTGCTTCTTTATTTTTAATTTTATCGTATTGTAATTTTTTTTCACTCGGTGTTAAATTCCCATGTAAAACGGCAATATTGGAAAACCAAGATTGAAAGCGTTCAATAATCATGGGTGTTAATGCAATTTCTGGAACTAAAATAATTGCTGTTTTTCCTTTTTTTAAATAATAATCGACTAAATGAAGATAAACTTCTGTTTTTCCACTTCCAGTAACTCCTTGTAAAAGAAGAACTCTTTTTTGACTATCAATAATGGTTTGATACGCTTTTTGTTGTTCTTCATTAAGGGTGCTTTTTTGAAAAGATGCAGAATACGCGTTTAAATAATCATTTTTAATTTCTTCATCTTGAATTTTTAAAAATCCAAGTTGATTTAATTTTTTGATAATCGAATGATTTTTAAAATCTTTTAAATAAGTGGCAGGAGAGAGACAAATTTCTTGATAAACTTGCTTTTGTCTTTTTGTCAATAAAGAAGAATCCAAATCGAAAACAGGAATAAGTTTTTTAACGATTCGACCTTTCGTTTTTTGATGTAAACTTGTACTTTGAGGTTTATAAGCGGTTGGTAAAATCGTTTGGATACAACTCATAAGAGGAGTCACATATTGATAAGACATTTCTTTGGCTAGTTTTAGCAAATCATCTTCAATGATGGGACTTTCATCAATTACTTGTTCAATAAATTTATATTGAAAACCATCCCGATTAGATATTTCTTTTAAGTTTAAAGAAGTTTTTTCAACTTCTATTACTAATCCGATAATTTTTTGCACGCCAAAAGAAACAAAAACACGATAACCCACGTCCACTTTTGTTTCATCATTGGCTAAATAAGAAAAGGAAGTATCTAAAGATAAAGACCGGTGTTCCATTAAAACTTTTAAAATCTTCATGTGCTCCACTTCCTTTGTTGATTCTATTTATAGGGTGTTTCCGTAATGTGTAATAATGTTTGCAATTTCTTCACTTGTTTTGGATATGGTATTATTGATAACAACATATTTATAATCGTTTTGCAATTTCATTTCTCTTTTGGCTTTATTTAAACGTTGTTGTATAATTTCTTCGGGTTCACTACGACGACCACGAATTCGATTTTCTAATTCTTCAAAACTTGGAGGAACCATAAAAATAGTAACAGCATCAGGACATTTTTGCATGACCTGTTTCGCTCCTTCAATTTCAATTTCTAATAAAACATTTTTCCCTTCATTTAAAAGTTTATCAACAAAAAATTTAGGAGTGCCATATTGATTGCCGACAAATTCTGCCCATTCCAATAATTCTCCGTTCTTTTTAGCTTTTTCAAATTCTTCTTTCGAAACAAAAAAGTAATCTTCACCATTTTTTTCATTTACTCTTGCTTTGCGGGTGGTCATTGAAATAGAATATGCTAAATTCAATTGAGGCATCGTCATAATTTTTTCACGAATTGTACCTTTTCCAACACCACTTGGACCACTTAGAATAAATAAGGTTCCCTTTTTCACTTCAAATCCCCTCCAAAACGATTTAATAAAATGAATAGATATATTATACTAGATTTTATAAAAGGTTTCAATGCTTTAAATTTTCTAATAAAAAAGATAAAAAAAGATGTTAAACTTGTAAAACTTTTTAAAACGAATTATGATAAAAAGAAACAAAGGAGAATAAAAGATGATTTTAAATGTAGGAGCACGAACAGACATTGTTCAATATTTTTCCAAATGGTTCCTTTTAAGACTAAAAGAAGGATATGTTTACACACGAAATCCTCTTTTTTCTAATAAAGTGACAAGGTATGATCTTTCGCCCGATAAGATAGATGCAATTTTGTTTTGTTCCAAAAACTACCGACCACTTTTGTCTAATGTTAAAGAAATCGTCACTCATTATCGAACCTATTTTTATTATACAATTACGGCATATGGTAAAGATATCGAACCAAACGTTCCTTCAATTGATGAAAGTATAGATACACTCATTGCCTTATCAAAAATTGTAGGGAAAGAAAAAATTGCTTGGCGATATGATCCAATCTTACTGACTCAAAAATATACTATAGCTAATCATTTAAAAACCTTTGATTATATGGCAAAAAAATTAGCTCCTTATATTGACCGTTGCATTTTTAGTTTTGTTGAAATGTATAAAAAATTAGAAATCAATATGCCCGAATTGATTGTACTTTCGAATCAAGATAAAGAAGAATTGGCCAAGGGTTTGGGAATGATTGCTAAAAAATATAGAATCTGGCTTCAAACTTGTGGAACAAATGGTGATTTTTCTCAATATGGAATTCATCCTTCAGGATGTGCCACATTAGAAATATTAGGAAAAGCTAATAGATGTCTTTTTAAAAATGTCAAACACAAAGGATTACGCAAAGGATGTCATTGCATTGAAAGTCGCGATATTGGAGCTTATGATACATGTTTAAATGGCTGTAAATATTGTTATGCGAATCAAAGCCCTCAAAAGGCCTATCAAAATTACAAGTTTCATGATCCTAAATCACCTTTACTTTTAGGACATTTAAAAAAAGAGGATATTCTTATTCAAGGAAACCAAAAAAGTTTTTTACAGTTAGAAGGACAGCAATGTAGTTTATTTGAAAAAGGAATCAAATAAAAAAGCAAAAAATAATGGAATCTATGGTAAAATAATAGTTACAAAAGAAAAGGTGATTTTATGGCATTAGATTATTTAGCATTTCATCGCATTGTTCAGCTTATTCAAAAAGAATTATTACAAGGGAAAATAACAAAAATCTATCAAATTTCAAATGAAGAATTTTTATTTGAAATTCGAAATTATGGAAAAAACTATCATTTACTTATTAGCACTTATCCGACAATGCCTTATATTAATTTAATTGAAAATAAGCCCAAAACCATTTCTATTCATACTCCTTTGGTACTTTTATTACGCAAGCATTTAGAAAATGGTAAAATTATTCGTATTGAGCAACAAAATGATGATCGCATCGTTCTTTTTGAAATCTCATCTTTTGATGAATATTTTCAAAATTCAACGAAAAAACTTTATGTTGAATTAATTGGCCGCGCTTCTAATTTAATTTTAACAAACCAAGAAAATATGATTTTAGATTGCTTAAAAAAAATACCCGTTCAATATCAACAATTAAGGACACTTTTGCCGAATGTTACTTATGTTTTGCCTGAAAAACCATTATTGCAAAAATTGCCTCAGTCGATAGAAAATGAATTGGAATTTAGGCAATGTACTTTACAAGAATTAAAAAATTTTATTCACCAAAGTGAACAAATATATATTACTGAAAATGAAACAAAAAAAGATTTTCACTTTTTTCCTTTTTTATCTTTAAAAGGTAAAAGTCAAAATTATCCATGGAATGTTGGAATTGAAACTTATTTTTCTTTATCTTTGCAATCTGAACGTCAACGACAAAGAATTGCTTCAGTAGATAAAGTGGTCAAATTAGAATTAAAGAAAAATAAAAAGAAATTAGATAAATTAGCACAAGATTTTCATCAAGCACAAAATGCCAAAGAATATCAATACTATGGGGATATGTTATTAACTTATGGTCAAGAAATCCAAAAAATAACCAATCCCTTACCTCTTTTTGATCCTGAAACCAATCAAATGGTTGCTATCCCGATGGATATTCGCTATAATCTTTTTAAAAATGCTTCATTATACTATAAAAAATATCAAAAAGCTAAAGTGGCTCAAGAAAAAATTCAACAACAAATTGCATTGACAAAAACACAAATTGATTATTTAGAATCCATTGCTTTTTATATCAAAGAAGCAGATGAGATAAGTATGAAACAAATTGAAGAAGAATTGATAGAACAAGGTTTATTAAGAAAAAAAGCGAATTATTCTTCCAAAAATAAAAAGAAAATTGAAAAAAAATATATGCCTTTGCAATATCAGTTGGATGAAATCAAAATTGCAGTAGGGGAAAATAATTTACAAAATGAATATTTAACTTTTAAAATGGCGCATAAAAATCATTATTTTTTCCATACACAACAATTTCATGGTGCGCATGTAATTGTATTTACGGATACCTTAAATGAAAAGTTGATTCGTACAGCTGCAAATTTAGCTGCATTACACAGTGAAGCAAAAGACTCTTCTAGTGTAGCGATTGATTATACGCAGGTAAAAAATGTAAAAAAAATTCCGGGTGGAAAACCCGGAAAGGTTCTAATCAATAAACAAAAAACGATTTATATTGATCCGAACGTAGAGTTATTAAAACATTTAAAAATACTATCTTAACCCTTGTTGATTGTTGTTGCAACAAACATTTTCTTCACTCGTTGTTCTTACGATTTCATAACGATAGCATGGAACAAAATGATTGACAACATGCGTTCTAATAGGGATGATTACTGGTTGATTGTAACGATGTGTGCAGTGAACAACACATACTCTTTCAGGACATACGATTGGTTGACATCCACATGGATTAACGTTATTTACATTTGAATTCATTTCTTATCCTCCTTGTCTAATATAACTTATGCGCAGTAAAGAAAATAGTTATAGATAAGAGCCTATATAGAATTTGAAAAAAAGAGGGAACATTTCCCTCTTTTTTTGTGCTTTTTATTAGAAAATCCAGCAAGCGCCGATGATTACAAGTAAAATGAATAGTACTAAAAATAATGCATATTGTCCGCCCATAGTAATCCTCCCTTCCTACAACCATTTGATTTATATGAATCTATTAGTATAGATAAATTGATCCGATAATAACTAGTAAAATAAATAATACTAGGATTAAAACAAAACTTGTTCCAGTTGTTCCACATCCACAAGTGTTAGTAACTGGTGTTGTTCCACATGGACAATTACAATTTTGATTTGTCATAGTAAACCTCCTTCGTTTCTACGATATATTATGTTAAAAAAGGAAGGTTTGACACAAAAAAAGGCAAAAAAAATACCCACATGAAGTGGGTACGAAATTTATTTATCAAAAATAAAATTAAATGTTTCTTTTTCTTCGACAACTTTAATTGTTGTAGAATGTGGAGCGACGTCTCTTAGGCTATTTTTAACAATTGCTAAACTAGCATCAACATCAACTTCGGATAATTCAGTTTTTTGCATTAGAACTTTTTTGATTTCGTTTTCAGTGTAAGATTGGTCTCCATATACCCAGACTAAATTTTCAAGTTCAACGACTGGAGTTGCCTCTACTTTTTCTTCTTCAACTGGAACACTTTCTTCAACAACTTCTTCAACTTTTGCTTCTTCTTTTTCTTGTTCCTTTAAAGCAGCTTCTTTTGCTCTTTCTTCTTCCATTGCAGCTTCGGCGGCAGCAGTGACAGCAGCAGCAGCATCTAAAGCAGCATCAATGTTTTCGCCTTCGACTTCAATGGCCGTAGGTTTAGGTTGTAAAGCAAAATAAGGTTTAAAAGTGATGACATTGTGTTCAGGAACCGTTTCAACATTGCCAGTAACAAGGTTGATTTGTTCTTTTGGCATTGTTTTTCTTAATTTCATCACACCAAAACCAGAAATTTTAATGTTTTCAGTTGGAGAAATAGTGTTTTTTAAATTATCAAAAACTAAATCATAATATTCTTTTGCATCTTTCTTGGAACAGCCCAATTTTTCAACTAAAACGTTCACCCAATCTTTTTGTTTTAACATAATACAGCCTCCATTCGATACTATTATATCAAAAAACATTGTTTTGTCCAACAATTTTTTTATTTTAATGAAAAAAGAGTAAAAAAACGTCAATTTTTTTTGCTTGCGCTGAAATAAAGTTTGAAAATTTGCATTTGCAGCATAATATTTTGGGAAGTATATATTATATATATAATTTCCCTTTTACTTTAAAAAATATGGGTTGAAATATGAGGTTAATTAGTATATAATAATACGTGCGATGTAAAAAGGGAGGTCTTTTCATTTATGAAAAAGAAAATTGCACCGTTAGGTTTCCTTCTTTGCACAACCTTACTTGCTGCGGGTTGTTCAAAAGGAGATGTAAAGGTCGTAACCGAAGATGGTAATTATGTCATTTATTCAATTACCGTTAATGGAAAAAAAGAAAGTTTTACGGCTGATGATTTATTAGCAGAAATGGCTGATTCAACTGTAGCAACAACTAGAATTTATAATGAAATTGCTAGAAAGGTATTTGCTATTGCTGCCGATAAAACATTAACTCGTTCTGAAATAACTGAAATTGAAGGAATTGCTGATGATCAAGTTACAGACTTTAGAGATAATGTTCAAGCAGAAGCAAAAGAACAAGGAATTGATTATGATACTTATTTAGAAACATCTCTAGAACAAGAAGGCGTTGAAACTTTAGACGAATTAAAAGACTTATACGTTGATCAAGGCAAAAAAGAGGCATATCTAGAAGATTATGTAGAAGAAAATTATGATTACTTCTTAGAAAAATATCTTAGTGTTTATACGCCTTTTCAAGTAAAACATATTTTAGTTGCAGCAAATACATCGGATACCAATTATACAGATGGAACCATTACTCCTGATAAAGCGCGTTTATTATTAAAAATTTTAAATCGTTTTATTGCTGGAGAAAATTTTGCGACCATTGCAGATTTAACCGATGACACTTCTTCTAAAGACGTAGGTGGAATTATGCCATTTGATGGTGGAAAAGATTATGTGAATGAATTCCGTTTTGCGCCATACATCTTAGCTTTATATGAAAAAGAAGAAGGAAAAGAAAGATTGGCTTTAGCACAACAATTGCATCTTATCGATGAAGATTTAGATTTAGATGTAGCTGAAGACTTACAAAAAGCTCAAGAAGAATACGATGAATTAAGAATTGCTTCTGTATATGAAAATGGTGTTGGCTTTATTCAATTGTCTGACATTATGGCTTTAGAAGATGATATCGTATCAACTGATAAAGGAAGCGAATTCTACTTTGATAGTGAAGGGCAAAGATTACCAAATGTAGATGTGCCTACAGCAGCCGAACAAGTTTATGAATTACCTGAAGGTGTGGTTGTTGGAGATGAAGAATATTATTATGAATACGAATTAAAAAGAAATGTCATTTTCAATAATACGTTAAATACACATCAAGTAAAATACATTGAAGTTTCACCAAGTGATGGTGCTACTAATACCACACAAATTAATGGAAAAACTGTACTTGCTGATGAAAATGGAAGTCCAATCTATGTTGTTTATGCAAGCACAGGAATTCATTTCATGGTTAATGTTTATAACTATATTGAAGAAGTGAATAAACCTAATGGTATCGAAAATGTCAAAAATTTCTTTAGATTATTTGACGAATCTTCTCAAGATACAGATTATTCAAAATATAGTGATGCTTACATTGGACAAAACAATGCTTATCTAAAAAGAGAAAACTTAGAAAACAATAGTGACACTCTACTTGCTGCTGTTCAATCTTATATCTCTCCATTAGAACAATATGCATTTAATGAATTAGTTTATGTCGATAAAGAAATTACGATTTCTTTCTCTGATGAAAAAATTTATGAAAATGTTCAAAAATATGTAATTGATAGTATTGAAGCTGGCGATGAAACATTCTATGATTCATTAGAAACAGCTTTTGATACTTATGGTTCAAAACTTGAAAGAGAACTTGAAGCAAAACAAGCTTTAAAAACAGAGTAGAGGTGATTATTAATGAAAAAGAATAAAATATTATTAGCAAGTTTATTAGCTTTGGCATTAGTAGTTACAGGATGTTCTACTGAAACAACCAAAATTAATAATGGGGATGACCCAATTGGTAACGTTGATGGTTCTGGAACCAGCAAAACTTTACAAAAATTATACGAAGAATTAAAAGCTTCATCAGGTGGTTCTGTTGCATTAGATGTTATTACAAAAAGAATTGCTGCTTTGGAATATGCTTCCGTGTTAGATGTTGCAGATAGTGATAAAACATTTGCTGAATTAGGAATAAAAGCTTATCGTACAAAAGAAGCATTTGTCGAAGACATTGAAGAAACATTAGAAACACAAATCGAAAGTGATGATTATAAAGATAAAAGAGGCAGATTTGATGAAGAAAAATTTGCTGAATATGTTGAAGATGAAGGTTACACTGTAGATAGAAGTGGAACGGCTTCAAAATATATCGATATGGAAGAATTGACTTACAATTATGATGAATATATTGAAGAAACAATTATCGATACGATTTATTTAAATTATCTTTATGAAGATTATGTTTTAGGAATTAGTAAATATTGGACAACAATTCGTAACCAATATGCTATTCAATTCCAAGTGTTAAAATTTGAAAATTATACAACTGCTCAAAACTCTCATTTTAGTGAATCTTTACGTGCTGATATTAATACCGTTTTAACAGATACTTCTTCTAAAACTTTTAATAAATCTAACAATGCATTATATTCTTTTATGACTTCGGATTCTGAAGACAATTTAATTGTTTTTGATGCACCATTAAGTGGAAATCAATTGACTTATCGTGTGTATGAAAACAATGAAGATATTGATAAAGTTTTAGATGCTTTATACAATAGAACCTTATCTAGACTTTCTGATTTTAAATCAGGAACGCCAGTAGATGGATTTACTTATAATGATTTATTATTATTAGATCCAATTGAAGAATATGTTATTGATAGTTCTACAACAGCTAATGACGAAGAATTCTATACAACGATTGAAAAAATCTTAATTGCTAGAAAACTTTATATTATTGATACAGAAGTAGCAATGGCAAGAAATTTTGACTTAAAGAATGCAGAATATGAAGCTTATCGTCCTTCTCAAAAAGAAAATGCTCAATCTTTTGCTTCTACTTATTCTAGTACGAATACGAGAACCATTCGTGAAGGTGCAAGAGTTTCTAAAATGGATGCAGAAGAATTAGTTTATTATGAAGAAAATCAAACTTATACAAGAGATACTTATGGTAATGTACTTCCTTCTGCAATTAGCGCTTTAAGAGGAACAAATGCTAGAGAATTACTTTCTAATTTAAAAAATATTAATGGTGTCAACTATTTATTACCAGATAAAGAAGGTTTAAATACACCTATCTATGCAGATACAGAATATTATTATGTTGTAAAAGTAAATGGTTATTATGGCTATTATGCAACTCAAAATTATACTGTTGAACAAACTAACGATGATGGTGAAGTTGAAACCATTCAAAGAACGGCTACACAAAATGTAACCAACTATCAAATTCAAGCTTTCCAAGATGGCGCTTACTCAACTTATACTTACAATGATGAAACGCATCGTTTTGTAGAAGATGAAGCTAAAGTTTCTTATGATACAGTTAAAGGATATGATGAATCATCTGCAACTGAAACACAAAAACAAGAAATTGCAAATTGGGAAAGCATTATTGATATGTGCCATGAAATTGCAACACAAATTTTATCAAGTACACATCAAACTGAAGCATTAGTTGAAATGTTTGAAAATTACAATTTAGAAATTAACGATCAAGAAATTTACGATTATATCAGTGATTCTTATCCTGATTACTTCGAAGATTAATTTTAAAAAGGGATAGTTAACTATCCCTTTTTTTGAAAGGATGAAAAAAATGAACGATTGTATTTTTTGTAAAATTATCCATAAAGAAATTCCTTCTTATACGATTTATGAGGATAGAGATGTTTTAGCTATTTTAGATACGTTTCCGGCTTCTTATGGTCATGTTTTAATTTTGAGTAAAAAGCATTATCAAAATATATTAGAATGTGATGAAACTACTTTAAATTCTATGGCAAAAGCGATAAAAAAAATTGGCTTAACTTTAGAAAAAACATATGCTACAGGAATCAATGTTATCTCAAATATTCATTCCAGTGCTGGGCAAACGGTGATGCATGCCCATATTCATTTAATTCCAGTAAATGGTAGTGGTCAAAAAGTAGAGATTCGCTCCCAAACTTTAAAAAATGTGCCTTTAGATGAGATTCAAAAAAAGATTGTTGAAAATTTAATTTAAGTAATGTATATTAAAAATTGTCTTTAAAAAGGCAATTTTTTTAATCAGTAAAAATTTTAATTTACATAAAAACAATCGAGATTTTCTCGATTGTTTATTTATGTTTATAAAAGGCTCTTCCCTCTAAAGCGGGAATTTTATTGGTAAAACTATTCACTTCAACATTATTTAGAGCTTTAATAATCATATGAATGCGTGAATCCATGTTATCAATTAGATATAATACTTCAGCTTCTAAAGTATGAGGTAAAACAGGGGATCCATATTCATATTTACCATGATGAGCCAACACCATATGTTGAAGTAACATCACTTTTTCTTCTGTAATTTGGTGTTTTTTTGCAACTTCAATAATATCTGTTTGAATAATAGAGATATGGCCTAATAATTTTCCAGCAGTGGTGTATTCAGTAGTAATTGGACCACTTAACTCTTTGATTTTTCCTAAATCGTGTAGGATTATTCCCCCATATAATAAATCCTTTTGAATTTCGGGATATAACACAATGATAGCCTTTGCTAATTTTAGCATACTTACTTCATGATGTAATAATCCACTTGCGTATTCATGATGATTACTTTTAGCAGCAGGATGATAGAGAAATTGGTCGTAATAATTTTGCAAAATTTCTGTCACAATTGTACGAATTTCTTGATCTTGTATTTCGCTTATAAAAGAGTGTAGTTCGGTTTCTAATTCAGTAGTAGATACTGGGGGATTAATAATTAATTCTTTTTGATCAATTGGTCCCTTTAATTCATCAAAATCAATAATTTTTAATTGCATTTGGCCTTTATAAATAATTGGATCAACTAAAAGACTCAAAACATTTCCTACTTTTAAAGCATTCATGTCTTTTTCGCTGGCGTCCCATTTTTTGGCATCAATTTTACCCGTATTATCTTGCAAAACCAAATTTAAATAAGCATTATGACTATTCGTAATTCCTTTTGTACATTCTGTGACAATACAAACAATCGTATCCCTAACATTTTCTTTTAAATCCTTAATTTTACTCATTTGCATCTTCTCCATCCTTCATTATTTTTTTGATGTCGTCTACATTATACCCTTTATGAATTAATTTTGATATGATTTTATAGGGTTTTTTTTCATTTTTTTGAATTATTTTTAAATAATCTTTTTTTAATTGTTCGGTATCATCCACATTTAATGAATTTAAATGCTTTTCAATAAGAGCATAAGAAAATCCTTTTTGTAAGAGATTTTGTTCAATTTTATATTTTAGATATTTAGCAGAATGCTGATTTTTTGAAATTTGTTTTTGAATATAATTTTGAATCCATGTTTCATTTTCTTGAAATTGTTCTAAGGCTTGCTCAATAAGCAAAGGATGAATTCCATGACGATTTAAAAATGCTTTAAATGCATCTTTTCCTTTATCTTTTTCGTATTCTTTGCAATGGCTTTGAATAAATTGCTGATCATTTAAATAACTTTCATCTATCCATAATCGTAAAATTTGGTCTATTTCTTTATTATTTAAATCTTTTTTTTGAAGATATTTTTTTACATCATGGATTGAAATTTCTTTTCGATTCATTTGGATATATAATGGTTGGAAAATATCATGATATTTTGAAAAAACTTGAATGATTTCCAATTGTTCCTCTTCTATTTTTTTATGAACATAAGGCAAAAGAACAGAATATAAAAAGGAATCTACTAAAAAAGATTGGTTTTGAATGACAATTTCAAAGCCATTATTTTTTTTGGTAATTTTATCAATAATATAGGTCATAAACAATCACCTATATTATTATACTATAAAATTAGGAATTTTCCTTCTTTTTTCTAGGTTTATATATTAAAAGAACAAAAGCTCCTAAAATCATTCCAAAATAGAAAGTAATGGAGCGCCAAATTAACATTGAGCCTTTGATTGTAGCATTCACATCAGCAACATTAATTTTATTAGAGAAGAAACTCTTAAATAGATAAGTATAAGCAAATTCAACGCCTACTGAACCACCAGGAGAAGGGAATACACCTGAAATTAAACTGGTATATGAAGATAATGAAATTGTATCCAAAAAATATTTTCCATCCAAAGGACAATGAACGGCATAAAAAGAAATATATGGAATGCTATAAAGAATGATAAATCGTAAAAACATAAGACCTAACAATAATACCATGGTTTTCCAATTGCTAAAAATATGAGAAGCATTATGTCGAATTAAAATAATTTTATCATTTAAATTTTGTTGAGCTACTTCCACTTTTTTGATGATCTTTATTTTTCCTAAAAATACAATGATTTTATGAAATAATTTTTTAAATAAAGGAAGATAGGCCACCAAAATAATAAAAATAGAAAGTAAAGCAATAAGACAAAAACTAATAATTAATAAAAATAAAAGGTTATATTCTGCTTGATCAATTAAGGCATTTAAACGAGGATAATTATAAATAAATGCAAACAAAGAAAGAGATAATAAAGTGGCTTTATAAAGAACAAAATAAATAAATACGACTGCAATGCCATTAGCAATGTTTACACCTTGTTTTTTAAATAAATAAACTTGAAAAGGTTGTCCTCCTGTCGCTAAAGGAGTAATTCCATTAAAAAATACATTGTATTGTTGATTTAGAATTCCTTGATGTAGTTTATACCCCTTTTGAAATAAATTGACTAGAATTGTAAGAATGCATCCATCAATAAAAAAAACAAGAAGCATACAGCCAATTGCAATTAAAATAAAAGGAAAAGAAGCCGTTTTTAAAATGGCTAAAACATCTTTATAATCTTTTCTAAAAACGAGAAATAAGGATAAGAAAGTGAAAAGAATTAACAAAGTTAACTTTAAAAGAATTTTAGTCTTTTTGCTCATTCAATCACCCACTTCATCTTTTCTATTATAGTTTATTCTTGATTATCTAAATTATTATCCTTTTTCACCTTCACGATAAACCGAATAATAAAATACATAATAGGTAGAGCACAAACAGGGGCTAAAATATACAATATTTTGTCGATAAGATCAGAACTGATATGCATCAATAAAAAGATTTCTTTCCAAATAAAATAAAATAATTGTTGTAAGGCATAGTTTGGAATAGAAGATAAAGGAAAAATTGCTAACTTTTTCCAGCGCCATTTTTGTCGAAAAGCGATTAGAGCTTGTGTTGTATAAGAAATCGGTAATCCTAAAATAAAACTAATTGTCAAAGGAAGATTCAATTGAAAGAACCAAATTTTAACATTTTCATTTCCATGCCATACTTGAACAATTAAAAATGAAAATAAAAAGGATAAAATTAAGCCAACAAAAGTATTAAAAGCGGAAACAAATAAAAAACGAATTTTATCATTTTCCCACAATTGCTTAATTTTTTCTGCAAATTTTGTTTTTTGTTTTTCCATTTTTTGTTACGTCCTTTTACTTTATTCATATTGTATCATAGAATATAGTAAAAAGTTTGTTAATTTTATAAAAAATTAATAATTTGACTATATTTAAAAAATGATTTATAATATTTTTGAACAAAAAGGGGGGACTATTTAATGTTCAAAAAAATATTAAGTGGAGTTGTCGCAATGACCATGGTTCTAGGTCTTGCAAGTTGTGATAAAACACAAGAAGAAAAAAAAGTTAGCGGAGATGAAGTTTTAGGTCTTGTCATGAATGATGTAATCACTTGGGATTTTACTAAGGGAATTGAAATTGATGGCGATGTGTCTACCAAATTAGGTAATTATACAAAAACTGGAGATTTTAATGTCAAACTTGCTATGGATGCCGTAACTGGTGGAATGATTGCTCAAATTCAAATGAACGATTTGATGGGCTCTGATTTTGAAGCTTATATAGATGAAACGGTTAGTTATATTCATATTGGCGAAATCAAAATGGTTGTTCCAGCATCCTCGACTAGCAGTCCTGTTTACCCCGCTTCAGATCCATCTACTTCTGATTCTGAAGATGTAATTAGTAATTTCATTGCACAATTTGATTTTTACCAATTATCTGAAACAAAATATTACATGACAGCCAAAAAAGAATTTTTAACTTCTTTAAATCTTCAAATAGAAAGTTATTTGTCTACGACGATTCCTTTTTTAGGTGTTGAATTAAAGGAACTTCGTGTTGATTTAGGATTAACAAATCAACAAAAATTAAACCATGTTAGTGTAAAAGTAGGAGCGGGCATTAGTATTGATGATGAAACATTAAATTGTGAATTTAAAGGCTCTGTTTCTTTAAATAAAAATGCAATGCCAACAAAACCATCAGATACATCTAACTATGTAACGGCTGAAGTATTAATGCAACAATTGCTACAAAATCCTTTGACGGGTTCTCTTGAATTGAACGCTAAACTAGGAGATTTAGAAGTAACAATTGCAGTTGATGTTTCATTTGTTTATGATATGCAAACTGGATATCCAACAATTACTATTGATATTAATGAAAAAACAACGATTGATATTATGGAATTATTAGGAGTACCTGATGTGACATTAAAACAAATGGTTATTGCTTATGATGAAGAATCTTTAGGACTAGCATTAAGTTTATATGATGCAGAAGACAATTTAATTGTTAAATTACCATTTACAAGTTCTTCTGATACACCATCAGATACGCCATTAGCTTCTTCTGGTTCAGAAACGCAACAACCGACGCCAACAATAGATATGGTTTTACTAAAAGAAATTTTAAAAGCAGTATTATTTGATTTTACAATTGTGGAAGAAGAAGGAAAAATTGAAGTTACATTTAATTCTCAATTATGGAATGTTCTTACAAATTATGTTCAAGAAGCATTAGAAACTTCTTTTGGTGGAAGCCTTGAACAAGTGATTCAACAATTAATGGCTGAAAATGAAGCGATTAAAGAACAAAATCCAAGTGGTTATGAACAAGATGCAAATTATCAAAATAATTTGCAATATATCCAACTTTTAACTTTAGCAAATCAAATTTTATCTATTGAAAGTGCTAAAATTGTTATAGCTGTGGAATATGAAGCCAATTCAACTACATTGATGTTAAGTGTTGAATCTGCTAGTGATTTTATCACATTAACAATTCATGTTGATGTTTCCTTTATGATGTTAACGATGACTAGTGTAGGCTTTGCTATGTGGATTGTTGGTAGTTCTGGTCCAACAAATCCAGCACCATCTTTAGTTGCTCTTGCTTAATACAAAATAATCCTTTTAAAGTTAAAAGTGCACATTTCCTGTGCACTTTTTTACTTAAAAAATCTAGAAATTAAATTATTAGTTTATTATCACATTTTTGAAGAATTATTTTAATAATTTTTGAATAACAGGAAGCAGTGTTTTACTCATTTTATAAAATCCTAAATCAGTAGGATGAATGCCATCCACACTACATTCTTCCCAGTCTTTGCCATAAATGGTGTTTCCATCTAAAAAGTAGATGTTTTCATCATGGTTTGCTTTCAATTCTAAAACAATATTTTTTTGAAATTCAACGAGTCGCCTTCTTAACTCTACTTCTTCTTTTAAAAATACATAATTGGTAAAAGGAGGTTTAGAAAGCACTAAAATGGGCGTGGTAGGGTATTTTTTTCGTAAAATCAAAATAAAATTTTTCATGTTTTTTTCTAAATCACCGGTGCAACCACCATTGGCATCATAATCTAAAATAAATAAAGAGACATTGTCAATTTCAATCATCAATTGAGCCATGATGGGTTCACCTAATCCAGAACCTGAGAATCCCAAATTAATAAATTCAATATCTAATTGTCGACTTAAAATGTTTGTATAGGCCATTCCTGGACGAGTTGCACAACCACCTTGGGTAATAGAAGTTCCATAAACAACGACTTTTCCTGGATTTTTTCTTTTTCTTGCTGGCTTTAAAAGGGCATTTTTTTCAAGACCAATCCATACATTTTTCACACCCATATAAAGAGGAAAATGAATTAAAAAATCTTTCCATTCTGATTTATCGTTTCTATAAAGAACGATTGAATATTCGGTTTGACCATAAGGATAATTTGTAGAAGTAAAAAAGTGATAATTTTTTTCATTTCTTTTTTTATAATATAAATCAAATCCGGCTTGACCAACACCCGTCATATGGGTCATATTCGCACTTGCAGCCAATTGAACTTTGATGACTATGGTTTTTGAATTACTTTGAAAATGTAATTGTCCACCGGCTGGATGACTGGCTAACCAATATACGGCTTCACTGACATCTTGTTGACAATCTTTTGGTAAACGAAAATATTCTTTTTCTTTGCCAAACCAAGCAAGACCTTCTATTTTAAAGGGTGCTTTTTTTATATCATAGTAATGATAAGTTTCATCACTAAACGAACACGCCACCATATTTTTATCATATTTTTCTAATAAATTAGCCATTTTCTTTTCCCTCTCTTTTTTATTTTATTTCTTTAATATACATTGAAAAACTAAATGGATTGATATTGATATTAGAACAATAGACATCATTTCGAATTAATCCATGTTCACTACAAATCATTTTAAAGTATTGATCAAATTGGAAATGAAGGATTTTATCTGTGGGATTGATGAAAAAAACTAATTCTTCAATGCCATCTATTTCTTGTAAATTTTGATAACTAATTTTTAAGATTTGATGCTCTAAAATTGCATAGTGAAAATGTTTTTGAATATCTTCGAATCGATGCATCGAAAAGATATGATATCTTTTTCGCAGGGCAATAAAATCTTTTAAAGCCAAGCAGTTATCAAAATATTGGTCCAATTGTTGCCAATGAATCGCATTAATGGAATCAGGTTCATTATATGTATTGGTTTTTCCTTGTTTAGAACGATGAAATTCTATGCCAGCATGTAAAAATGGAATGCCTAAAGCAAAAATGGTACAAGCTAGACAGCAAAGGAGAATTTGATTTCTTGTAGCATCATCATAATCTGGATTTGAAATTAATAATTTATCATGTAAAGTTGCATTATCATGACACTCTACATAATTGATGCTTTGACTTGCATCGTCAAAATAACAATAAGGGTCAACACTCCCTTTCATGGCTTTTATCATTTCATAAACAAATCCTGTATTGCCATTCACATAACCTTTTTCTTGTAATTCACGATCAAAATTTTTTCCTTTAACAATATCTCTAAAATAATCATTAAAAAAGGCTATGGGTAACATTTCTTTAGCATGTAGCAAAGAGGCACGTTTAGATTCATCAAGCATAGAAGGCATATTCCATCCTTCTCCATATAAAATAAAGGAAGGATTGATTTTTTTGCATTCATGATACATTTTTAAAACCGTATCTTTTGTCAAAATTCCCATTAAATCTAAACGGAATCCATCTATTTGATATTCTTTTACTAAACGTTTTGCTAAATCTAAAATATATTTTTGTCCCATTTTAGTAGAAGAGTCATAATCATTGCCGCAAAAACTACCATTGGACAAATGACCACTTTTATCCATTTGTAAAAAATAATTGGGAACTAAAAGATTTAAAATATTATTTTTCGTGTAATAAAAATGATTAAAAACCAAATCTAAAACAACACGAATATTTTTTTTATGAAGGGCTTGAATCATTTTTTTAACTTCTAAAATGCGTTGATAGGGATTGTTTGGATTTGTGCTATAACTTCCTTCAAAGCAATTCCATAAAAAGGGGTCATATCCCCAGTTATAAAATTTTTTTACATCATTTTCATCAACCGTTGCAAAATCGGTAATGGGCATCAGTTGTACGTGAGTAATTCCTAAAAAAGATAAATAATCAATACCGATAGGATGCTGATTGACTGTTTTTATATTTTCTTTACAAAAAGCAAGATAACGATTATTCACTTCTTCTCCTAAAGAATTATCACTTGAAAAATCTCTTACCGACATTTCATATATAATCGCATCCGTATTTTTTAAACAAGGAGTAAGTTGTTCTTCATAGAGTGGGATTTGCGTTTGCAAAAGATCAATGACTGCTCCATATTGACCATTAGCATTACAACTATAACAATAGGGGTCAACGACTTCAACCCATTTTCCATTGGTCTTTAAAAGATAAAGATATAAAGCATTTTTTAAATCTTTGGTAACGATGCCTTCCCAAACACCTTTTGAGGTGTAGTTTAAGGGCTCAATATAGACTTTTCCATCTAAATAGTATTTGATATACCCTTCACTAGATAAAGGGGCCCACACTTTAAATTGGCTTTGACTTGGATGGTATTGTACTCCCAAATCTCCTTTATCATAATAAAAATAATCATCGAAAGCAGGGTCTTTGACAATGTATCTTCGTTCCATTTCAATGTGGTTAAAAAATTTATCACTGATAATATATGTTTTTTCAAATTCAAGTGGCAATTCAATTTGATAAATGTAGTAAAAATCATTTTTTTGAATCATTTTTGCTGGGTATAAGATATGATTGACGTAAAAAGAATCAATTAAAGCATGATACTCAACGGTAATCATATTGAGATGATCTTGATAAGCTTTAAAATAGAAATTTTCCATATGATTTATACCTTGCTAATTTTCCAAATGTCATCTGCATATTCTTGAATCGTACGATCACTACTAAAATAACCTGATTTAGCAATGTTGATTAAACACATTTTTGCCCAGCGATGACGATCTTGATAAAGTCTTTCAATCTCTTTTTGGGCGCGAATGTAATCAGCAAAGTCAATTAGCAGTAAGTACTCATCATTTTTATATAATAATTCATCATAGATGGCTTTAAATTCATCTAATTTGACATGCCATGTTCCATTAATTAAGCTATCTACTGCAGCTTTAATTTCTTTGTTTTCCATATAAGTTTTGAAAGCATTATACGTATTAGATGCTTTAAATTCATCGACTTCAAAACTTTTTAATCCAAATAAAACACAATTATCTTCTCCTACCAATTGAGATATTTCAACATTTGCACCATCTAAAGTTCCTAAAGTAATGGCTCCATTTATCATAAATTTCATATTGCCCGTTCCTGAAGCTTCTTTTCCAGCTAATGAAATTTGTTCGCTAACATCAGAACCAGGAATGATGATTTCTGCAGAGGAAACATCATAATTTTCTAAAAAGATGACTTTTAGATATTTATTAACTCGAGGATCATAATTAATTTTTTCGGCCATGCAGTTAATTAATTCGATGACTTTTTTGGCAAAATAATAGGAAGGTGCAGCTTTGGCTCCAAAAATAAAAGTGCGTGGATAAATAGGGCTTTCAGGGTGTTCTAATAAGTTTTGGTATAAATAGATGATGTGAAGACAATTTAGTAATTGTCTTTTGTAGGCATGCAATCGTTTGATTTGGGTATCAAAAATAGAATAAGGGTCGATTTCCACATTGTTCTTTTCTTTTATAAATTTTGCTAAAATTTCTTTTCTTTTTTGTTTGACTTGTAAAAATTCGTCTAATACCTCTGGTCGGTCAATATGCTTTAAAAGCGATTCTAAAACAGCTGGATCTTCAATAAAAGGATGATCAAGATGTTTATTTAAAAAGGCAGATAATTCTGGATTGGCATATGCTAGCCAACGACGATGAGTAACTCCGTTAGTTTTGTTATTAAACTTGTTGGGATATAGGGTATGGAAATCGGCCATTTCTTTTTCCATTAAAATTTTCGTATGCAAAGCAGCCACACCATTGACGCTATAAGAGCCAATGACAGCAAGATGGGCCATATAAACAAGGCCATCTTTAATAATGACCATATTTTTTAATCGATCTTCTGGAACATTTAAACTTCTTGCATAAATGATAAATCGACGATTGATTTCTTCAATAATCATATAAATTCGAGGTAAAAGTGTTTGGATATAATCAACAGGCCATTTTTCTAAGGCCTCGCTCAAAATGGTATGATTGGTATAACACATCATATTTTTAACAATATTCCATGATTCTTCCCATTCCAAATAATATTCATCTAAAAGAATACGCATCATTTCAGGAATGGCTAATGCAGGATGTGTATCATTCAGTTGAAAGACATATTTTTCATGAATATTATGAATATTTTTATAACGGCGCATATGCGCTTTAATACAAGAATAAATACCAGCACTGACAAAGAAATATTGTTGTTTTAATCGCAACATTTTTCCATGTTGTGTAGAATCATCAGGATAAAGCGATCTAGAAATTTCTGTTGTTTCACTCAAATATTCACCAAAATCTTTATGTTTGGGTAAATTTTCAACAGCCGGTTCGGCCGACCATAAACGTAAAGTGGTTACTGTTTTTCCATTATAACCAATCATGGGCATATCATAGGGAACGGCTTTAACATACTCACAATTTTCAGTATAAAAAACGGTTCTTGATTCATTTAATTGTCTAGCGACAACATGGCCAAAAAATTTTACATTCACTGCATGCTTTGGTTTTCTAATTTCCCAAACATTGCCAAAATTTAACCATTGATCAGGGATTTCAATTTGTTTGTTATTTTCAATCTTTTGCCTAAAAAAACCGAATTGATAACGAATACAATTGCCATGTCCTGGCAAATTTAAAGAAGTTAAGGAGTCCATAAAACAAGCAGCTAATCGACCAAGGCCGCCATTACCAAGACCAGCATCTGGTTCTAAATTGATTAAGTCTTGAATGTCTATGCCAAAATCTTTTAACCCTTCCTTGGCAATATCATAGATATGTAAATTTTGAAGATTGTTATACATCATTTTCCCTAATAGAAACTCCATAGAAAAATAAACCATTTGTCGACTTTGACTTTGCGCTACTTTTTCTTTTGTCGCTTTCCAGTTAAAAGAAGCATAGTCTCGAACCATGGTTCCTAAAATATCAAAACGTTCTGTAATATGAGATTCTTGAACAGAACGTCCATACTTTTCTATTATTCGTGTTTCAAAAGATTTTTTAAAACTTTCTTTATTTTCAAACATGTATTAACCTCCCGCTAAACAAATACTTTATTATCATAACAAATCTAAAGATTTGTTGCAATAAAGTTTATGGAATATATTTTAGAATTAAGGCCCCAAATGAAGGGATTTTTACTTGTATGCTTTGTTCCTTTCCATGGGATGGGATGGATTCAATTGCAATTTTCCCCTCATTTATAAAATTATTCCCATGATAACAATATTTATCACTATTTAATATTTCTTTAAACGATCCTTTTTTTTGATTGATTCCAAATCGATAAAGTGGATATTGCATCGGAGCAAAGTTTAAAATTGTTATGAGACATTCTTGTTGATAGGTTCTTTGATAGATAAAAATATTTTGTGCAGCATTTTCACACATTAACCATTGAAAATGTTGAGGATTATATTCTTGTTGATATAAAGCAGGTTCGTTTAGATAAAGAGAATTTAAAGCGATAAAGTATTGATGAAAACTATCATGAATAGGGTATTTTAAAATATCAAAAGGAATCGCTTTGTTTTCGTTCCATTCTTCAAATAATGCGAGTTCGTTTCCCATAAAGTTTAATTTTTTACCAGGATGAGTAAACATATAGGTATATAATGTTTTTAATTGCTTAAATTTATCTTCATAAGATCCCCATATTTTATTGATGACTGTATTTTTCATATGCACCACTTCATCATGTGATAGGGGGAGTAAAAATTTTTCACTATAAAAATAATACATTGAAAAAGTAATCTTTTGAATATGATTTCCACGATATAAAGGATCGATTTTTAAATAAGCAAAGGTATCATTCATCCATCCTAAATCCCATTTATAATCAAACCCAAGGCCACCCTCAAAAGTGGGCGTTGTTACTTTTTCAAAATCGCTGCTATCTTCAGCAATTAACATGACAGTAGGAAAAGAAAAAGACAATAAGTGATTCATTTTTTTTATAAAATTTAATCCACTTTCATTGACTCCTAAATTTTTATTGCCTTGATGAAAAATAAGATTGCTAATCGCATCAAAACGAATGCCGTCGATATGAAAATATTCGATTAAATAAGTTAAACTAGATAAAACAAAACTCATTACTTCTGGCTTGCTAAAATCAAATAGATAAGTATCCCAAGGACTATGTCTTTGATCTAGCCAATAACTTTCATAAAGATGACTTCCATCAAATCGCCCTAAAGAAAAGGCATCTTTGACAAAGTGTAAGACAACATAATCCAAAATGACTCCGATTTGATTTTGATGTAATTGATCAATGAGATATTTTAGTTGATCAGGATTTCCATAACGGCTAGTGATGCTAAAAAAGCCACTACATTGATATCCCCAAGAGCCATCAAAGGGATATTCTAACAAGGGCATAAATTCTACATGTGTGAAATGATTCTTTTGAATATAAGTAATGAGTTTATCAACAATTTCTTCATAACTATACCACGTATTATCCTCTTTTTTTAACCATGAACCAAGATGGAGTTCATAAATATTTAAAGGCCGATTTTGATTTTTATTTCTAAATGCCATCCATTGTGCATCATGAAAAATATAATGGTTAATGTCAAAAGTTTTACTCGCATTACTAGGTCTTAATTCACTAAAAAAAGCATAGGGATCGGCCTTATCTATCCAAGTATTTTTAGAAGTTAAAATATGAAATTTATAAGTCTCATAATTTTTTTTGATTTCAGGAACATATAATTCAAAAAAACCTTTTGAATTTATTTTTTTTAAACAATGATTTTTTCCATTCCAATGATTAAAATCACCGATTAATTCTATTTTTTTGGCTTTAGGAGCATAGACTCTAAAAATGTAACCATCCAAATGAGGATGTGCGCCTAAATATTGAAAAGCATGCATTTCTTCTCCTAAAAAAAAGTTTTGAATGACTTTTTTCATTCTATCACCACTTTTTATTGTACCATTTTTTTACAAATAAAAAAATAAAAATTCCTTTTCGTTCTAAAATAATACTTTTTTTCATATTTTTATCTATGGGAAAATATAAAAAGATTGAAATTTGTCTAAAAGAAGATTACAATAAAGGAGAAAATAAAAAAATATACTATATTTTTTTAAAAAAATGATGAGATGAGGACGAGATTTGTTATGAAAAAGATTAAAATTATATCTCCAGTTGTATATTTTGTTGCTTTTTTTGTTTTAAATCTATTTAATGCTTATACTTTAACCAGTGGTTATTTTCATGCAAATTTAAGCGTCTATCAATCTGTGGGTGGAAGAATTCTAGCAATTCTTGGTGATTTTGGTGTTTTATTATTACTATTTTGTGCGACTTGTTTGATTTTTAAGAAAAATCGAGGACGTTGTAATACACTGATGATTTTAAGTATTATTTTAACAGTAGTGATTTTGTTTTTAACTGTATTTTCAAATATGTTTTCTTTGTTTTTCTCTTTTTCGCAATTGACAAGTTTTCAAAATCCAGCGCAAATGAGCTTGATTTTAGAATATGCAGGATACATCTTTTCAATGTTTGGTCAAGGAGATATGCTGATTCATATCGTTCCACTTGTTTTATACATTATTTTGCGTTTTTTTATCCATACGGCGGATGACAAAAAATATGCTAGAACCTCTCATAAACTTTTATTTATGGGAAATAGTGTGGTTTTTATGATGATTCCTTTAATTGTATTAAATGTTAATGCTAAAGGAACCATTCAAGAAGTTTCTATGACTGGATTATATGGAAGTAGTTTTGCAGGGACTTACAATTATTATTTATATTCAGCAAGTGAAGTCATTTTTAAAAAGCAAAGTCAAGATGCAACATCACAAGAAAGAGAAATCTTAACTCAATTTTTAGAACAATATAATACTGTAAATATGGAAGACTTAACAGATAATGCTTATTACAATTTGGCTAATGGAAAAAATTTAGTGATTTTACAATTAGAAGCCTTTAATAATTTTGCGCTTCAATTAAAAGTGGATGGAAAAGAAATCACACCTAATTTAAATCAATTATTAGAAGAGTCGTATTATAATTATCGTTTTTATAGTACTGCAGGAATTGGCAATACTTCAGATTGTGAATTTTCTGTTTTAACCGGTCTGTATCCAAACGGGAATGATTTAGCTGTTTTTGATTTCAATGGGAAAAATTATCCTAGTTTGGCTAAGGATTTTAAAGAAAAGGGATATGCTACCTTTTCAATCCATGGTAATGATGGTGCATTTTATAATCGAGATGTACAACATATTCAAACTTATGGATTTGAGCGACATATTGATCGTGAAGAAATTATAGATAGAATGGAATCTAGAAATGAAAAGGCTGAAATATTTGGAGAATGGATTTCAGATGAATGTCTTTTACAAGAATCGATTCAAATTTTTGAAGAATATTATCGAAAAAATCAACCTTTCTTTGCTTATGATATTTTAGTGACCTCTCATACACCATTTATTAAAAACAAGGAAATTGAAAAGTTAAATTTAGATGGCGTTACTCATTTAGCAGAAAGTTGTTTAGATTATTATCATTATGTTGATTCAGCAATTGGCGCATTTTTTGATGAATTAAAAACAAATCACTCAGATTTGTATGCAAATACGGTTTTTGTATTATTTGGAGATCATACATCTTCGATTATGAAAAATGATTTAGAAAGTATTTTAAATCAAAAATTGGATAACGTACAATATCGTTTATTGATGCAAAGTGTACCTTTTATTATTCATTGCTCCAGTTTGATTAGTGATGAAACCGATAGTCGAGTTCGTGGCCAAGTAGATATTTATCCGACAATGTCAAATTTATTTGGGCTCGATTCTCCTTATAAAATTGGAGCGGATATTTTTTCTGATGATGAATCTTTAATTTATAGTCCACGCACTTTAGATATTATTTATAACGATTATGTGGTTTTATCTCCTTCAAAAAAAGTCTATTATACAAATGATAAAATAACACCGATTAGCAAGAAAAAAACAGAAACTATAATTGAGCAATTTCAACATTATAAATATTATAACGATATGCTTATGAATAAAAATTATTTTAAATAAAAATAAGACGGTTTTCCGTCTTTTTTTAATTATCAAAACTAATAAAAGGAATTAACATTTCTTCTTTTAATAATCCTGCATGATGGCCTTTAAAGGGGTGAAAATTAGGAGTGGTGGCAAAGAAATATTTATCAACTGCAAAAGCAATATAATCTCCTAAAATGGAAGAAGCCAATTTATGTTGTCTTCCAACACCAAAGATTTCTTTTTTCAAAACTTCTTTTTTGCTAAGTAAAATGAATTTGCCATCAAAATATTGATGAAATAAATTTACAAAGCGCTTATCATATCCTTTTTTTACACTAAATGAAGTACAACGACTATCTAAAGAAGGTAAACGCGTTAAACAAGCCATCAATTCGTAATAGGTATATAGTAAAATTGGTGCCACATCAACAAGTCCATGGTCAGCACTGATAAAGGCTACTGTATCTTTTGTTCTTTTAGCCATTTTTTCACAAAATTTGTTTATATTTTGAATATGTTTATGAACAATAGCATCTTTTGTTCCGTAATCATGAATGTCATGGTCGGGTTGATCCCAATAAACGTAAATAAATTTTTTTTCATTTTTCTTACAAACTTTAAGTAATCTTTTTTGTAATTGCCTTAAATTTTTACAACCATCCTTTTTAAAAGATGGCCAAAATTCATAATATTTGACATCAGGATTTTGTTGTGTGATTTGTTTACCTATGCTAATATAAGGTAAATAAGTTTCTCCGCAATCTATACCAACATATTCTTTTGTTAAACTATCAACACTACTGAAGATATCGACATTTTTATCTAACTCTTCCATATATAAAGACCAACCTAACCAACCGGTTTCAATAGGAGTTAAACCAGATAAATAAGAAGTCGTTGCTGCAGCAGTTGTACTTGGAATGACCGAATGAATCGTGGTATATTGATGCTTTTTTAAAAAATCTTGATCTTTTAAATGATAATCTAAAATATTTTGACCCATTCCATCAAATACCATGACAATCACATTTTTAAAATCTTTTTTTAAAAAGATTTGATCAGCAATGGATAATGTTGAATGGCTAGGATTAACGTGATAAAATTTTTGAATCGAAGCTATTAAATTAACGATGCAGTGATCATAGTTTTTATATTGAAAGGCATCCATTATTGAATCTCTCCTTTATATTTTATTTTTAAACCAATTTCATAAGTACGACTCCAAGGCATATATAAATCAAGAATTTGGTATTTATCTTTAAGATATGGCATATGAATCGCCACTTGCTCATCCAATAATTTTTTTACGAGTTCACTAAAATCTCCTCTTTGACCTCCAATATCATAAATGGTGTATCCCATTTTTTCACAATATTCTTCACGAACAATTTTTCGAACAAATGTATCATATCCTGCATCTTCAACAAAACGATGCATTAAAAAATCATAATGTTTTTGTTTGTCTTTAAATAGTAAAAAATGCATTCCCATTGGTAAAGCCGTTCCTAAAGAGTTGCAAGGAATATTCCAACTAGCATAACCGGCTAATTTAAAGTATAATTTTTTTTCTTCAATTAATGAGATGAGTTGAGGATCACTTCCATTACAATATCCAACATCTCCAATGGTAACCGGTTTTTTTAAAGTATCGATACAATATTCAATAAAAGATACAAATTCTTCTAAATTTCTTAAAGTAGAATACCCTGTTCCTCTAAAATTACGATATTGAGAAGCAAGCATTTCTTTTCCAGGAGCATTAATAGCAAAAACTAAATCAGCCTCTTGGATCGTAGAAGCGACAATTCCTCCAGCTGCAATGATTTGATAACGAGCACTAATATCTAAAGGACGATCTTCAGCACAAGGAATGATGGTTTTACACAAAGGAGAAGGATAATGTAAATAAACGATTGGCTTTTGATGATGTAAAGTATTAAAAACACGAGCAAATAATGTATTTCCAACTTCATCAGCTCCAGGATAAGTTAAAACTTTATCTTGAAGACGATACGCTCTTACTTTATTTTTAATTTTAAGTTGATCTAATGCGGTATAGCCATATGGGGCACTATCATCTTGAGGAATAATTAAAAAATCGATGATGTTTTCTTTGACCAGTTCCACGCAAGCAAGATTAATTTTACAATTGACTTCTCTACGATTTTCATAATCATTAATATATTCTTTGGGAATTGTGATCGTAGAAAGTTGATCAATTTCTTCTTGCGTGGCTATATTTAATGCCATACGATGTTGAATATATTTACGATTAAATAAATCTAGACCATGATACAAATAATAATTAGGTTCTTCATCATCATCATTGTATCGAGGGCAACGCATGACTAAATTAAAAGCATAAATTTTAAAATTTGGATTTTCTTTTTTTACTTTTTTTAAAATGGAAAGACGTTTAGCAACGGTTTCATAATCAAAAAAGTGAAGTCGAGAAGGGACGATTCCACCATATAATAAAGTATCAATAGATAAAACGATTCCATCTGCATTTTTTGCTTCTTTGATTAAAAAATCATTGATTTTTTCAATATTGCCTGGTTTCTTTTTCAGCCCCATATATTCAAAAGGAACACGTTGAATATTTAAAAAATCATCATTAAAAATTTCATAAGCAAAATCATAATTGCATGGTCTTTCATCTAATGGAATATAAAGATATCGATAGCTCATGAAAGAACCCTCCTATAATTAATTTCATTTTAACACAAAAGGTAAAAAATAGATATATTTTTTAAAGAAAATCCGATATAATAAAAGAGGAAAAAAAGGAGAATGAGTATGAAAGAAAAATGGTGGAAAAATGCCGTTATTTATCAAATTTATCCTCGTAGTTTTATGGATGCGAATAATGATGGAGTAGGAGATTTAAAAGGAATTATTTCTAAATTAGATTATCTTTCTTTTTTAGGAATAGATGCCATTTGGTTATCTCCAATTTATGAATCGCCAATGGAAGACAATGGTTATGATGTCAGTAATTATTTTAAAATTGCTCCAGTTTTTGGAACAATGGAAGATATGGATGAGTTGATTGCTGAAGCAAAGAAAAGAAATATTCGCATTATCATGGATTTAGTTGCTAACCACACATCCAAAGAACATGTTTGGTTTAAGCAAGCTTTAAAGGGAAAAGATAATCCTTATCATGATTTTTTTTATTGGCAAGATCAACCTGATCAAAAAGAATGTAGTTTTGGTGGTAGTTCATGGGAATATGTTCCTGAATTAAATGAATATTATTACCATTATTTTGCTAAAGGACAAGTCGATTTAAATTGGACGAATCCGCAAGTACGAAAAGAAGTGGCCAATATTGTTAATTGGTGGTTAGATAAAGGTGTTGCTGGCTTTCGAATGGATGCCATTGAACTGATTGGAAAAGATTTAAAAAAGGGCATTTTTGCTAATGGACCTAAAATTCATGAATATTTACGAGAATTAAATGAAAATTCCTTTGGGAAAAAAGAAGATAGTATTACCGTTGGAGAAGGTTGGCCAACGACAAGCATTGCTTTAGACTATACAAGACCAGAAAACCATGAATTGGATATGATGTTCCAATTTGAAAGTGCTTGTATTACCAACAATACCAATCCATTAGGAAAATATGATCCCGTTGCTTTAGATTTAGTGAAATTAAAAGAAATTTTTGAACGTTGGCATCATGATTTATATGGAAAGGCTTGGAATGCTTGGTTTTGGGAAAACCATGATTTATCAAGAAGTGTTTCTCGCTTTGGGGATGATCGCTTTTATCGTGTAGAAAGTGCTAAAGCTTTAGCAATTATGCTTTTGATGACACAAGGAACACCTTATATTTATCAAGGAGAAGAAATTGGCATGACCAATGCCTATTATAAAAAATTATCTGATTATGATGATATTGATGCGCACGGAAATTATCAAGCATTAGTTGTTGATAAAAAAATTGCAACGCATGAAAAATTTATGGAAGGTTTACAAAAAGGAAGTCGTGATAATTCTCGTACACCAATGCAATGGAATGATTCAATTAATGCAGGATTTAACATTGGAGCCAAAACATGGTTAAAGGTTGTACCAAATTATAAAGAAATCAATGTTGAAAAATCTTTAAAAGATAAAGATTCAATTCTATATACTTACAAAGATTTAATCGCTCTTCGGAAATCAAAAAAATATAAGGATTTAATTTTAAATGGAACTTTTCAATTATATTTAAAAGAAGATCCTTACATTATGGTGTATGAAAGAGAATGGAAAGGTCAAAAATTATTAGTAGTGATAAATTTTGATGAAGATGAACATGTCATTGATTTACCTTTAGATGTAAAAAAGGTTGTTTTATCTAATTATAAAGATAGTGTTTGTTCACTTTCAAAAGTCACTTTAAGACCATACGAAGCCATCATTTTTGAAAGATAAAATTTAAAGGGAGGAGAAATAATGTGGGTTGTTGCAGCTATTTTTTCCGCCCTTTTTGCTGGTATCACAACGATTCTATCAAAATGTGGATTAAAAAATACCAATTCAAACCTTGCTACGGATCTTCGCACATCCGTTGTTCTTTTGCTAGCTTGGCTGATTGTTTGGATTACTGGGGCTTTTAAAACCATTACAGATATTAGTTTTAATTATGGATTTTTTTAATTTTATCGGGGTTGGCCACTGGAGCTTCCTGGATTTGTTATTTTAAAGCTCTTTCTTTAGGAGAAGTTTCAAAAGTTGCAGCAGTGGATAAATCCAGTGCGATTCTTTCTGTTTTATTAGCGATTATCTTATTTCCAGCAGAACGCACTAATTGGTATTTAAAATTAATTTTTTTGCTATGCATTGGTATTGGAACCTATTTGATGACCGATATTAAAAACGCTGAAAAAAATGAAAAACGAACTTGGTTTATTTTTGCCCTTTTATCTGCAATTTTTGCTGCTGCTACTTCTTTGTTAGCAAATATTGGCATTCAAAATGTAGATTCTAATTTAGGAACAGCGATTCGAACGATTGTCGTTTTTATTTTAGTTTGGGTAATTGTGTTTTTTAAAAAAGAAATCCATTTCATCCAAAATATAAATCAAAAAGAAGTTCTCTTTTTAATTCTTTCTGGAGTAGCAACAGGAGCTTCTTGGTTATGTTATTTTTGCTATTCAACAAGGACAAATTAGTGTGGTTGTTCCCATTGATCGATTAAGTATTCTGGTGACGGTTCTTTTTTCTTATTTTGTTTTTCATGAAAAACTTTCTATGAAATCTTTCATCGGTTTATTGTTATTGATAGAGGGGACAGTATGTATGGCTATTTTTACTTAAAATAAAAAAGAAAGTACAAGCAATTTTACTTGTACTTTTTTTGATAAAAATTGTATTCATTTTCATAAATTATCCTGTTTTGGGCAATAATAAAGTTGAAAAGAGGATGATTATTCATGTGGATTTTATTTGCTTTTTTATCGGCATTATTCGCAAGCTTAATGACACTATTTATGAAAATGGGTTTAAAAGATATGAATCCACATGTAGCAACCGCTTTAAGAACCTCCATTGTAGTTTTGTTATGCTGGGGGCTCGTTTTTATTACAAAAAGTCAAACAGGAATCAAAGCAATTCAAAAAAAAGAATGGATTTATTTGATCTTAGCAAGTATAGCCACATTTGGGACATGGACCTTTTATTTTTTAGCATTAAAAGAAGGCAGTGTTAAAAATGTGATGACAATCGATCGATTAAGTATTGTTTTTGCCATTATTTTTTCAGCCATTTTTTTAAAAGAAAGTATTACTTATAAAACCATCATTGGCATGGTGGTTTTTTTATCGGGCGCAGTCTTACTAATTTATTATCATTAAAGAGATGTAAAATCATATTCATTGCCGTCATCTAAATAATAGACATTATGCGTGCCTAATAATTTTTGATTTTCATCAACAATGGTTTTATTTTCTTCTTTATAAACAAAAATAAAAGTGTCTTCACTAATAATAATATCTTGTGCAGTTGTAATAAAGTGATCTTCATTTAAATCTTTATCGACAACAGCATAGGCTTTACTTAATATATCGGTACAATAATGTGCATTTTTGGTATTAAAAACGAAGGTATAATTATAAGGATCCCCCAACATATCTTCGGCTCTTTGCATGGCTTTTTCACGTTCTTCTTTTGTGGCTTTGACTTTTAATGCAACAAAGTTGGCACGTAAAGAATTATCAAAAAGCCAATCATTATAACCAATTTGAACATCATTATCTTCTTTTCTTTCATTGAGTCCTGTAATTTCAATGAGCGTTCCAATGCGGTTGGTGCCTGTTTGATTATCATTTAAATCTGCTCCATCAATTAAAGCAGCATGCCCTCCAGCATAAAAGTCCATAAACCAATTGATAAGCGGAGTTACAGCAGCTTTTAATGAAACTAATAAATCTCCACGACTTCCAATAAAAATTTCATCGGTATTTGGATGAATAGAGAAAGTAGGTGTTATATCTTTTTGATTGCTTTCTACTTTACAAAAATTCATATCATAGGTTTGCGAATATTGACAAGGGGAAATGGCTCCTTTTTTAAAATCAGTAATGAGTTGTTGTATGTGGTGATTTTCGATTGCTGCGTCAATAGTAAAATAACTTGCTGTCAAATAAAGACAACAAATGACGATTAAGAAAATTTTTAAGCCCGTTTTGTCAAATTTCTTTTTCATACTCATCACCTTTTTTCATTTTACCGCTTTTTTGATGAAAATAAAAGTTTTAATGTTGAAGTTTGACCATTATTGATTATAATGGAAATAGAGGTGAATCAAAATGAATAGTTTTATTAAATGGATGGATGAACAACCTAAATTAGTAAAAGCTTTACTTTGCATTCCTTTTATTGCCATTATTTGGGTAATTTACCGCATTGTATTAAGTTTGAATGCTAAGGATTGGTTAGGTGTCATTTTAGGTGTCTTGCTTGTCTTTGTTGGCATTCCTTTTTTATGGCTTATTGATTTAATTTGTATTTTAGTTCAAGAAAAAGTTTTGTGGTTTAAGTATTAATTGATGAAAAAATCAAGCATTTGCTTGATTTTTTGTTTTAAAAAAAGATGGATTTTTATCTATTTAAACGTCATATTTTTTCAAAAAGGTTATGCCAATAGGATGAGGTCCAGTATGGACGGCTATAGTAGAACCAATTTGAAAGAAAAAAACATTTTCTTTTAAAGCTAATTCTTCTTTTACTTGTTTTGCAAAATTTTCAGCTTCATCTTTTTTATAACCATAACCAATCCCAAAAAGATAATCACTGAATTTTAACAAATTCTTTTTAAAAAATTGCTTTACACATTCTATAACTTTGATTAATGATTTATTTCTTGTTAAGGCCATACCAGCAGAATCAATTTCTCCATTTTTAAATACAATAATTGGTTTAATTTTTAAAATAGTGCCTAAAATTGATTTTAATCGACCAATTCGTCCCCCATGCGCTAAATAATCGACACTGCCAATGGTAAAATAGATTTTACCCGTTTCTTTTAATTTTTCTATATTGGTAATTGCTTCTTCAAAAGAAACTTGATTTTCTCTCATTCTTGCTAATTCAAGAGCAAGCATGCCTTCAATAGCCGTTAAAAGATGAGAATCAATGACTTCTATTTTTGCTTGTGGATATTTTTCTAAAATATCTTGTTTGGCTAGTCTAGCTCCATTATAAGAACCAGAAAGTTTAGAAGAAATGCAAATACAAATCACAGGAATATCTTCTTTAACATATTGTTCAAATACATGAAAATATTCCTCTACGGTTGGCATTGAAGTTTTTGGATATACACCGGGATGATCCACCATTTGTTGATAAAAATCTTGAGTGCTTTTTTCTTGTTCTTTATAATAATTTTGATCATCAAAAGAAACATAAAAAGAAACCACATCAATATCATATTTAGTAACTAAATCTTTAGGTAAATCACAAGCACTATCACATATTATTTTAAAAGGGATCATTTTTTTTTATTTCCTTTCTACATTTTTAAAAATGTAACAGCAAAAAATTAAAATAATATTAAAAAGTTTTCCTTTCTTGTAAGAAAGGAAAAAATTATTTTTTCATTTTTAAAACATGTAAAATATCTTCTATCATTTGAGGAATTGTAAGACGACATTGTTGATATATTTCTGTTAACGATTTTAAATCGTTAAAATTTTTCTCTCCTCCATAAGTAAGAACTTTTAAAGAAGAAGTTGCATAATAATTAGCAATACTATATCCCCATCCACCTTCTTTTAAACCATCTTCTAAAGTGACGATACATTCATGGTTTTTCTTTAATTCTTCTAATAAATTTTGATCTAAATGAGAATAACATAAAGGGTTAATTAAAGTGGCATTGATTCCATATGTTGCTAATTCTTCTTTTAATTTTAAACCTAAATGATAAAAATTTCCTAAGCCCATAATGGCTACTTGTTTTCCAATATGGGTAATTTTAGCTTTAAAAATCGATTGTTCATCAAAAGTAAAAGATTGATTAGACTCCATCATTGAAGAAGGAACACGAATAACTAATGGATATTTTTTTTGTGTTAAAGCAAAATCTAATAAAGCTAGATATTCTTCTTTATAAGTAGGTGCAAGACAAACTAAATTGGGAATATGACTCATGATAACCATGTCATATTGCCCTACATGGGTGCAATCTCCTCCATTAATTTTTCCATTAAAAACTAAGATTGTTACGGGCATTTCATTCATGGCTAAATCTTGGTTTAATTGATCATAAGTTCGTTGTAAAAAAGAACTATTGGCTAAGATAACCGGTGTGGCTCCATTTTTAGCGAGTCCAGAAGCAAAGGCAACGGCATGCTCTTCTGCAATTCCCACATCAATAAATTGATTTTTCGCCTGTTTTCGAAATTCTACGGTCAAACCTTGTGCTTTTGGTGTTGCTGGGCTAATTGCGATACATTGTTTATTTGTTTGCATTTCTTGTAATAAACGCTTTGCAGTTAAAGATTCATACGTTTCTTTTATTGGATTTATTTGCTGATTCAAACCATTTACCCAATGTCCTGCTTCTTTATCTTGTATAGCCCAATCTAAACCTTTTCCTTTTAATGTATGAATGTGTAAAACAATAGGATGCTGGATATCTTTTACTTTTTGAAATAAAGCAATTAGTTTTTGAATATTATTTCCTTCTTCTAAATAAAGATAATCTAAATTAAAAGTTTTAAAAAAATTTAAAGGATAAGTACCTTGAGATTTTCTTAATTGTTGAAAATTTTGATACATTCCACCCTGATTATTTGCAATGGACATTTCATTATCATTAACAATTAAAATAAAATTGGATTGAAGCATTGCAATATTATTTAATCCTTCAAAAGCTTCTCCTCCAGATAAAGCGCCATCTCCAATAATCGCAATAATGTTTTCATGGTCCTTTTTTAAATCTCTAGCTTTTGCTAAACCACAGGCCAAACTGATTGAGGTAGAAGTATGCCCCACTTTAAAAAAATCATGCTTACTTTCTTTTGGTGTTGTATATCCACTAATGGAGCCATAAAATTTTGGATCTAAAAAGGCATTTTTTCTTCCAGTTAAAATTTTATGGGTATAAGTTTGATGAGAAACATCAAAAACAAATTTATCAATTGGAGAAGAAAAAACATAATGCAAAGCAATGGACATTTCTATCATTCCTAAATTGGATCCCATATGGCCACCGGTTTGTGTAATTTTATAGATGAGTAAATCTCTAATTTCATCTGCTAAAAGATTTAACTCTTCTAAAGATAATTTTTTTAAATCTTGTGGTTGATTAATTTTTTCTAACATACACTCTTTCCTTTCTTAAGAGATAAAAAATCTCAAAGAAGACTTTGAGATTAACGAATCCAATAAATAGAATTTTCTTTTCTAGGAGCCGCTTTGGGATTCGGTTCATCAAAATAACCTAAAATACAATTTCCAATTCCTTCATAGGAATCAGGAATACGATGTTGTTTTAAAAACGCTTTTCCTTCTTGTGTCTCAAACATTTCTTTTGCTCGATGAATCCAACAACTTCCAACATTTAAAGATTTTGCAGCAAGCATTAAATTTTGCATCACTAAACTGCCATCATAAACATGATTAGGATTGTTTTTATCGGCTAAAACAATAAGAACAACAGGAGCACCATAAAAAGGATCTTTAGAAGCATCTACATTCATTATTTTGGCATTTAATGCCGAAAGTTGATCTCTTTTTTCTTTGTTAGTCACGGCTAAAATGATGGCTGATTGTTGATTTTTTGCAGATGGTGCATAAGTTCCTGCTAATAAAATTTGATTTAAAATTTCTTCAGGAATGGATTGCTTGGTATATTTTCGAATACTTCTTCGATTTAAAATTGTATGGATTGTTTCATTCATCATTTTTTCTCCTATTCCACAACATTTTCTTGAATTAATTGATTGTTTTGATAACTTCTAGCGTTTTCTAAAGTGGTTTTACTGATGGCTTGTAAAGCTTCTTTAGTTAAAAAGCCCTGATGAGAGGTAACAATGACATTTGGGAAAGATAATAGTCTTGCCGTAGTTGAATGTTCTAAAATATCATCTTCCAAATTTTCAAAAACATAATCTCCCTCTTCTTCATAGACATCCAAAGCCACGCCAAAGAATTTTTTATCACGAATGCCTTTAATTAAGTCTTCTGTCTTAATTAATCCACCACGAGAGGTGTTGACCAAAATGACACCATCTTTCATCATAGCAATGGTTTTTTCATTAATCATATGATAGGTTTGTTCATTTAAAGGGCAATGCAAAGAAATTAAATCTGCGGATTTTAAGCATTCTTCTAAAGATACATATTGGACAAATGGAAGTTGGCTGGAAGGATATTTATCATAAGCAATAACTTTCATTCCAAACCCTTGACAAATTTTTGCCATTGCAATCCCAATTTTTCCTGTTCCAATAATACCAGCTGTTTTTTGATATAACGTGGTTCCCGTTAAACCATTTAAAGCAAAATTATTTTCACGAACTTTGATATAACTTTTATGAATTTTGCGATTGACAGCTAAGGCAAGAGTCATTGCCATTTCTGCAACGGCTTCTGGGGAATAACTAGGAACGCGCATCACGATAATTTGATTTTTTTTGCATGCTTCAATATCCACATTATTAAATCCTGCACAGCGCAATAAGATGAGTTTGATTTGTAATTTTTTTAGAATTGCAATGATGGCTTTATCAACAATACAATTGACAAAAATACAAATCGCATCAAATCCTTGAGCTAAATAAACAGTGTGGTGATCCAGTTCAGCATCTACAAAATCCATGTCTATATCGTTATAATTTTTTAATTGTATTTCAAAAGATTCTTTATCATAACTTTTTGTTCCATAAAATAAAATTTTCAATATTTTTCACCTTCCTTATTAAGGGAATTTTTCCTCTACTATTATTATAGAATAAAATACAAAATTATAAAGGTAGAAAAAGAAAATTTTATTCTTTTTTTGCTCGAACAATAATGATTTCAGGAATTTCTTTTTGTTTATAATAAGATTCTTCAAATCCATCAATTACAAATCCAGATTGAAAACAAACATGAAATAAATCTTGTAGTGAGCGATGATAATAATATTGTAAGCAAGGTTGATTGGCAATCGCTTCTCCTTGATAATAATGGAAAGTCTTATATTGATTAGTTAATGTGACAAAACAAGGATGTTGCGTGGAAAAAACAAAATAGCCCCCTTTTTTTAACGATTGGTAAGCAAAATCAAATAAAGGTTGAATGGTTGCAATATCCATAATAGCCATATTCGAAACCATTTTATCATAAGGACCCATTTTTTGGAGTTTTTTTAATTCTTTAGGATTGGTTGCATCTGCGACACAAAATTCAATATCGCTTTCATTTTGATGTCTTTTTTTAGCAAGAGCAATCATTTTTTTGCTAAAATCAAAAGCAACGACCTGTGCCCCTTGAGATGCCATATAAGCGGCATAGTTTCCGTTTCCACAAGCGACATCTAAAATATAATCTCCTTTTTTAATATTTAATAAAGAAGTTACTTTTGGTTTAACAACTTGGTTATGAAAATCATTTGAATAATCTCCCATTTGCTCATCCCAAAAGGTGGCATTTTTTTCCCAAGCTTTTAAACTTTCTTTTTGTATTTTTTTGTCCATGATGATGTCTCCTTTCTTTCAAGGAATTCTTAAAACTTATTTTTAATATCATAGCATTCAAAAAAAAGAAAATCAATGAAACAAAAAAAGATTCAAATGAATCTTTTTTAAGTTTTTATCGATCATTGTGAATGGATTTTTTGTATTGAAAATAATAAAGAAAAATACCAATAGCTCCAAATACCACACCAAAAATAATATTTGAAATGAATTCTTGTTTAACCTCTGCATCATATCGAATAAGTTGAGATAGCATTGAAAAAGTAGAACCTTCTATACCAAGTTCATTCATTCTTTGAGCAGTGAAAAATAAATAAATTATAAAAATAGAAAGTGCAATGCCCACTAAAGTAATAATACTAACAATTAAGAATTTAACCTTCGTATTTTTACCGCCAACTTTGTCATAAAAAATTCCTGCTAAATAAGCAATTAAAAAGGCAATATATCCACTCATAAAATTAACTAATACACCTAATAATATCCATGCAATACAGCCAATGAGCGCCCCTCCAATGGCTCCTAATGTTCCTTTTGCATAATTATTTGGTCTTGCATTGAATTCTTCAATTCTTTGTTGTCGTTTTTGAATAGCTATATCTTGACAAGAAGAATCAATAAGCATTGGGACGCCTTCTTCCATAGATAAAACTTTAGAAGTCATTAAATTGCCACAAATAGGACAATAAAGTTCATCTAAAATATTTAAGGTTTTAAAATAAGAGGTTAGTTGTAATAAAGCCTTTTCCATATTTTCTAAACCACTTTTTAAAGTAAAAACAATCACTGCAAAAAGTATATAATTATCGTGAACTTCAAAATTGACAAGTTTTAATTCTTTTTTATGATCTTGTAAATATTGTTGAATTTCATTTTTAGAATTTTGTATGTTTGCACAAATTCCACCAATAAATGCAGGGACAGCAAAAGCATCATATTTAATATAAACTTGATAATTTTGAATGCTGCCATAATAGAACTTCCCTTGTTCAGTTAATTGATACTTTTCAATAAAATTTTGTAAATTTTTATTCATACTTTATTTCCCCCTCTTTTTCTTTTACTTTTTGAAAATATATTCCAATTGGCCATTTAGAGTATATCATATAATACGATGGTAGTATAGTATTTTAAAATATAATTCATTGAAGAAGGATAAGATTAATGATTTGTTTCAATAAAAGATAACCGCCTTCTTTTAAAGAATAATCTGTATCATTGGGAATGAGAAGTTGATAATCTAAACCTAAATATTCCACAGCAATCGCTTTTTTACAATATTTTTGCACTCTTTCATTGGATAAAATAATAACATTTTGACTTGCGTATTGGTCAATAAATTCTGTAAGAGAGAAAAACGGAAAATGCTGGTTTTTATGGGTTGCATAACATTGGATTGGAATATTCATCGTGTTAAATAATGATTTTATGGCCATTAAATGATCAATATTTAAATAGGCTACGATTTGTGGTTGCGTCATTTGCACAACATTTTTAAATTGAAGTTTAATATATTCATCATTATCTTGAAAAAACACTTGAAAATCAGTTTGAATGATTTTAGCAATTTCCTTCATTTGTTTTTCTTCTTCGTTCTTATCAAGACTATTAAAAAACACAAAAGGGATGCCTTTTTTGAACAATTCTTTTGCCAATGGTAAAGCACTTTGTGAAGTAATAATATTGATGCGGTTAGAAAAATTTAAATGAGATAGAAAATGAAAATCTAATGAATCATATAGACATTCTATATTTAATCTATTTTTTAATAATTGTTTTATTTTTTGATGTTTGATTTGATTGGCATGACTGACTTCATCTCCAATCAAATTGTAACAAAGACTTTCTTTTATGTGAATATATGGCAATAGAGAAGAATAAAAAGCAATTTCTCCCTTATAAAAATCATCATTTAAATCTACTGAAATGGTAAATGCATCAATCTTTTTCTTGTCTTTAATATCTGCAATTAGGGCATCTATATCTGTTCCTAAAATCGCATTTAAAGAAGTAGGCATTAAAAATAAAAATTTACTTTTTTCATTTTTTTTGATTTCATCGATAGCCTGATAAACAGAATCAAAACGTCCTAACGCTAAATCATATTCATTAAAATGGGTGGAATAAGTTGTTTTATCAATTCGACGACAAAAAAGTCTAGAAAGATGCCCATAATTATAAACAGCATGCCCAGAAGTAGAACAATCTAGAATAACTACATCTTTTAATAATAAAATGTGTTGAAAAATGGCTATACGAGCATTAATAAATGTTCCATATTTATTTAATGGCATGCTATCACCTCGATAAATTGATATAATGCATCAATTGGTTTTTTTGCATCACTTTCTTGAAGCGAAAGGACATTTGTTTCTATGGATGAATAAAAAAAGATTTCCACCTCTGGATTTAATTTTTTTAATTCTTGATAAATGTAATCAGAATAATATGGTAAATAAAGTTTATCGACAAAAATATGGTATTTAGATAAAAAATAAGCCAAAGATGCCGCATATTTTGATTGAATCGCATATTTTTTAGTTCGATCAATTTTAGGTAAATTTTTTTGAATAAATATCAACTTTTTTTCATCAATCGATAATAAATCTTTATATTTGAAATAAAATGAAAGTTCTTGAATTCTAGTATTATCAATCATTGTAATAGGATATCGTTTTTTTAAAGATTGCAATAGTTTTAAAAAATAAATATTTTGAACAATGATTGTTTGACTACTCAATAGTGAAATTATGTCATCATAAGTATAACTTTTATTTTCAATTAGCGAGATTTTATTTTCAATCGTTAAAGTACAATTTTTAAAAATTTGATCGTAAAAATCAGATAAAATATCCATACTATGAATTAATTTAAAACAAGGAGCATGAATTAAAATGAATTTGGGATATTGTTGGATTAGATTTTCAATGTCTAAATTCATCATAGAAGGAATGCAGGTTATGATGACAAGGGTTGGATAAGGATAATTGTTAAGAAGTTTAAAAGCATTTTTTAATTCATTTAAATTACCAAAAACGAGTTCTTGATCTTGTAAAGTATAAGACCAATTGATCGCTTCACTATCAAAGGGTTGTTTACTTGAAAAAAAACAACATTCTCCCGTTCCTAATGTCAAAATGTTTATTTTTTTTAATGCATAGGCTTCTTCTAATAAATAATCTAAAGGGCAGTGTTGATGATAAAAAACGTTGTAAGAAAAGAGAAGCCTTTCTTTTTTTAATTCTTTAATTTTCATTGTTTTCTTCACCTATTATTTTTTTTGCTAATGCGAAGTAATGTTGAGTAATATCTGCATCTGGATAAGTTTCGACGACTGTTTTTTTCAATTTTTCTGCATTTTGAATAATTGGACTGCGCGGAATAGTAAAAAATATGTTGGCATCCATTTCTTTTGCTGCTTGTTTAATGATTAAATCTTCGTTTTCAATCCCTTTTTGGTTGATTATTAAACCTTTAAAAGTGGCATATCCAGGTCGACGTTGATAACGGACTGCTTTTAAAATGTTGTCTGCAGCATATAAAGACATCATTTCACCAGATGTGACAATATAAAGATCATCTGCATATCCATTTCTAATTGGCATTGCAAATCCACCACAAACAACATCTCCTAAAACATCAAAAAGGACATAGTCTGGATTATATTTTTCAAAAATATTTAATTCTTTTATTTTTTCAAAGGCTGCAATGATTCCTCTTCCAGCACAACCATTTCCTGGGATAGGACCTCCAGATTCAATACAATACACCCCATCATCACTTTTGTAAACAATATCTTCTTCTTGATCTTTTCCTTGACGTAAAGCATCTAAGACAGATAAGATTCTTTGACCATTATGGTGAAAAATGGTTGAATCTGCTTTTGGATCACAACCCATTTGAAAAACGGTTTTACCTAATTTGGTTAATGCGACAGCTAAATTAGATACGGTTGTTGATTTACCAATACCACCCTTACCATAAATTGCAATTTTTTTCATTCTTTTTACACCATCCTATCTTTAAAATGATAGGACAATCAAAAGATTGTCCTCATCATTAAAATTCTCCACTTTCCATTTTAATAATATTTGAAATCATAATATCGGTCATTTCATCAACAGATTCAATAATAGAATATTTAGCGTTAATAGAATAAGTGGATGACCAATCAATAATTCTTATGGAACCATCTCCAGATAAAGTGATTTTAATATTTTTAACATTTTCAGAGTTGATATTTAAATGTTTGAGTAATAAAGTAATTTTTTCTTGATTCAATGTATAATAAACATTTGAAATTGATTCATCTACATTGTTGCTTAAATCAGTAGAGGTTAGAGAAGTTAAACAATTTAAAGAACCAACGACTTCTTCTAAAGATGTGGCTTGTATTCCATCTATTTTTACTCCCTCTTCAAGTAAAGTATAAGGTGTTTCTCCTTGAGTGTAATCAAAATCGGGATTAAATTGATATCGATTCACTTTTCCATTGATGAATGCATAAAATTCATTTGTTTTTACGTTTAGATAATAATGATTGCCAACAATTGCATAATCTTCATGGTCTATTTGAATGGTATAAGAAGTTGGCAAATTTTCAAATTTTTCTAACATTTCTTCAATAGAAATTAAATGATCCGTTGAACTCATAAAAGAATCTAATGTGTCGTTTTTAACTTGAGAAATAGAAGTAATTTGAATAGTGGATTGAACCTCTCCTCTATTCATACTGGCGTTTTCATAAGTATTAAAATCTTTGTTTGATAAAGATAATGAAGTGGATTTATAAGTTTCAATAGTCATAGAAGAATCATCTATTAATTCTATAGAATAACCAATAATATTTGTTGTATCTATATTTGGAATAAAAGATAGATAGTCTATGTTTGTTGTAAAATATTTATTTGAATTATGAATTCTTGCCATATAAGGTGGTACTAAATCATCGATATATTCTTCAATTCCAGCAAGTGCAGAATAATTTCCAAAATAACTTGCAATTCTAGCAATTTGATTTAAAGTTGCACCATACTGATTTAAGTAAAGTTCATCAATAACAATTTTAGAATCATTAAGATGGAAAGTATGAACCATTTTATCGGCGATAATATACCCAATATTATCTTCAATACAATAAAAGTATTGGTTATATTTAGCAATATAAGTTTTTGTAATATTGTTTTCTGTTACTTTCATTTGATAAGAAGTTTGATAGTTAGAATATTGGTCTAGGAAATTTTCTATTTTTTCTTCTCCATTTTCATCAAAAACTTCACTAGCTAATTGAAGTTCGGCAGTTCTATTTTTTAAAACTAATAAAATTTCGTTAATATTTTGTATAGAAGCATTTTGATCTTCTAAGATTTCTTTTGCTTTTTCTTTAGCAATACTAAATACTTTAAAACTTGCATCGGTATATTTTTGATTATCATTTTTGATAACATCAATTGTAGCATAGTAATTCGATAATTCTGCTTTTGCAATGGTTGCAGCATTTTCTAATTCTTCAATGACCACTTGTTGATAATCAATTAAGATTGCACGAATAATTAATCCATATGCACCTTTATTTGTTTTTTGAAATACATTGAGTACAAATTGATTATAATCATTTTCTGTTATTGAAATAGCACTAATGTCTTCAATTTCTATTTTACTTGGGCTTTCACCAAAATAATTTTTATCGGCTAGTTCTGAATATTTTTCGAGTTGGAAGAACCGATAAAGTGCCGTTTTGATTTCACTTTCATTTTCATTTTCAATATCATAATAGTAATCATCTGTTTTATTCATGTAAGTAAATGATTCATATTGTGCAATCACTTTTGTTAAAATATCAATATCAGCAATTTGATAATTGGCCGTTTCATGAATCGTTAAAAGGTTATCTTGATAAGTGATTTTTTTGGTTTCATTTCCACTTTTGATTAAGCCATCACCTGTAGAAGACAACCAATATTGTGAGCCATTTGTATCATATTTATAACTGATTGTGTAGTTTGGATCTTGTGTAGGTTTTCCCTCTTTATTAGAGTAAACATTAAATTTCAAACCATAGGCCTCATCTTTTGCCGAATCAACAATTTTTTTAGCAATTTCGTGAGGATTATAGGTGGAAGTATAGGTAGAATTATTAGAAAGAAAAGATTCTAAATCTTTAATTTCAGTAGTGCCAACATTAGAAATCGTTAAATCAAACCATAAATCATTCATATCTTGACCATACAATTTATAATTTAAAACATTGTCATTTGAAAGTTCCATGGTCATTGTTGATAATTGGCCATTTAAACCATCATAGGATTGATAACGATTATTTAAAAGATCTAATGTAAGATCAAAATAAGTTGTACTTGTCGTTTTATAATATTTTTCTCCATCGACCTTTTCAAAAAATGAATACATTAAACCAATGGAAGTAAAAGCTTCTGAAATACCAATTTGATTGATAATAGAACTTAAACGGGTTTCATCTAAATAAACAGATGGTCTTTGTTCTTCACCTAAATGAACTCTGCCTACTTTTATCTTTTGATTTTCATCATAAATAAAATCATGAATATATCCATCAAAGGCAATGTATCCTTCTTGTTTACCTTCATCGTATATTGCTTTTTGATTGGATTGAATGGTATAAGTAATTGGAGAAGAAGTAGTAGCTCCTTCAGCATAATAATCTTTTACTGTCAAAGTATAATTTCCTTGCACTTGATCTAAAAAATTCCCGATTTCAGTCAATGTCTTGTCTGGTTTTATTAAAGATACTAAATTTGCAATGGCATCATTAATTTTTTGAACAGCATCATCTACTTCTTTTTGTGTTACATTGACTTTGTTTAATAATGCTTCTCCTTCTTCAACAGCACTTTGTAAGGCATTATAAGATTCTTCTGTATAAACATCTTTATTGTCTTCCGTCAAATAATTATCTTTAGCATAAGTAATTCTTCTTGTTAAGGCCAAAAAATCGACGGAAGAGATTGATGAATTACTGCCTAGATTAGAATTGGATGGATTAGAAGAATTTGTTTTTTCATTACACCCAACAAGACATGTTAATGTCATTAACGAAAAAATACAAATAGATAAAAATTTACTTTTCTTTAACATATTCTTTTTCCTCCTTATATGTTATTTTCAAGAAAGATAATTGAAAAACGATGACTATTTAATGGTCTGTTTTCTAATACAATAATTTGATATTGTGGATAAAAAGATATGATTTCTTCTTGTAATAATTCAATATCTCCTTCATAACAAAACTCAAATTCTTTATTTTTTAATGCATTGATTTCAAAATTTTGAATAATTCTCAATAATTGTTGAACATCCTTTATATATAACGAATCATTGTTTATTGTTGTTTTATAATAATCCCATTCCTCCATTTCTATTTTTTCTTTGATATCAGGATACATCACAGAATCATATCCCCAATCTTCTAGATAGGGTGTTTTTAAAGTGGTTAAAAACATGTTATAAGAAGGAACAGCATAAAAAGTTTCATCATCAGTCAATTGTAGTCGGTAAGAACCAAAAGTAGTGCAAGATAGATACCAATGATCATCAATGCAAATGTAATTGTAAGCATGGCCTTGAAATTGATCATTAAAATCTGTAACACGAACAATATCGATACCCTCCATTTTGGCTAATAAAGTATAGCTTTTAGCTTTTCCATCACAAACAGCATATCGATTTATAAAAACCCCTTCTAAATAATAAGCTTGATATTGATTTAAATCATATGAAGACAAAGATGCGGTTTGATGATCATAAAAAACTTCACTTGTTAAAAAATTAAAAATTTGTTTGGCCTTAGTATAATCATTCATTTCATCACTAATGATTCTTCTTAAAATATTTTTTGCTTCCTCATATATGAATTCGGCCATGCTATTTTCTTTGCAAATGGGCAAATATCCCATTTCTACCGCATAATAAAGTTGCTGACTTGTTTCAACATGAATCGTTCCTTGATTTTGATAAACAATTGGAAAATTTTCAAAGGTATTTTCTCGTTGATTGATATGAGGTTGATAATCAAATTCCTGTATGCCAATTTGAGAATTTTTAGAAAAAGATTTTGTTGCAATTTCTTGAATTGCTAAATCCAAAGTGACAATTCGATAATCTATATATAAACTGCGGTCTAAAAAGGCCGGATAAGCATCGGCAATCAAAACTTGGTCAGTTGCTTTTGAAAACTCTTGAGAAATATTATAAAACTGAGAGGCATAATCATCAGAAATATAGAAAGATATTTTTTCATCAATTTGATAAAAAGCCATGTAATCTAAAGCGTAAACCATCTCTGAAAGAGAGGATAGTATTTTTTTTGGTTGAGGTAAGTCTTCTTGCTTTAAATCATCAATAAAAGTCAATTGATTAAGATAATGATTGGCTGATGAAGAAGAGGTTTGTAAATTTGAATTGGTTTGATTACATGCTGTTAAAAACACAAAAAACAGCAATAGATAGATTAAATATTTTTTCATTGTCTTTCACCATAATCAAAGATAAAAGCATAAACTTTTTTTCCATTAAACATACCATTATTTACTTTAATGACATCATATTTTTGACAAATATCTTGATAAATATCATTCATTATCTGATATTCTCCAATTAACTCAATTTGCATCGTCAATTGATTTTTTTGGGCCTCATTTGCAACATGGGATAAAATTTGAATGCCCTTTTCTTTTTGATGAATAACTAAGTTAAGTTTTTCATTTTCTATTTGAACATAATAATTTGTATAATAATCATAAGGGAGAGTGTCCATAACTTGCTCTTTAATTTCTGGATAAGCCTCTGAAAAATAATCCCAACTTGAGGAAGAAGTATAATAACTTGTAAGCATAAATAGATTGGTATGTGTATGATAACGGAGTTGATTTGCTTTTTCAATGTTTGATCCTGAAGTAGGGCAAGATAAATAATATTGGTCATCAATTTTGACATAGCAATAGGCATGACCTCCTTGTCCAGAAACTGCACCAATGTGATAGGCCTCAATTCCTTCTAATCGACAAAATAAAGTTAAGGCCTTCACAATGCCGTCACAAACAGCATTTTTATAATCCAAAATGCCTTCTAAAAAATAACAAGAATAATCGGTATGATTACTATCTTTATAATTAAAAGATTCATAGTCATAAGTGTTTTCACAGACAATATAATTGTAAATGGTTTGAAATTTTTCTAATTCTGTCATATTTTTATCAATAATTCGATTCAAAATACCTGTTGCCTTAGCTAATAATTCATATGCTTTTGTCCCTTTTTTACAATAAGGGAAATAATTTTTTAATGTTGCATAAAATAACTGTTCACTATTTTCTACTTTAAGAAAACCATTATTATTTTGATATAATGGAAGATTTTGAATAGCATTATCTTGTGCAAACTCATTAAGTAAAACATCTTGATAATATTCATAATTGATTACTTTAATGTTATCTTCTTTTAAAGAATAATGTTTAAAAGCATAATCAAAAAAATAACCAGCAACACCAATTTGATTTTCATCTAGTTTTGATAAATCATAAGAGTGAATAAAATTATGAGAAAGACTACCATATTGCCCCGCCCATTGTAGTTGATAAGATGCATCTTCTAGTAAAATTTTTTTATACTCATCCGTGACAGATGTATAAACCATATTTAATTCTTGATTTGTAAATATCACATAATCCATAAAATCTGAAAGGTCTTGCATTGAATCTAATTGTGTAGGTTTAGTTAATTCACTTAATTGCATTTCTTGAGGGTATTGAATTTCACCAAGTTCATAAGAGATTTCAGATTGTATTTTCAATTTTTCTTTGCAAGAAGAGAAAAATAAGATTGAGATTAATAATAAAAATTTTGCTTTTTTCATTTTATTCACCCTTTTTTCTCAATAAATCATAAGAAACACAAATCGGTTTATGACTTCGCGGATCTATTTGAATATCCCCATCAATATGGAAACAATCTGCTAACATTGAAGGAGTTAAAACTTCACTAGGAGGACCAAAATGTGTAATTTTACCATCTTTCATTGCTAATAAATAATCAGAATATTTACTAGCTAAATTTAAATCATGCAAAACCATTACAATTGTTGTTTTTTGATTTTGATTTAAATTTTTTAATAATTCTAAAATTTCTAGCTGATGATTTAAATCTAAATAAGTCGTGGGTTCATCTAACAAAATGATACCCGTTTGTTGAGCTAAAGCCATTGCAATCCATACACGTTGTCGTTGTCCACCAGATAAATTACTAATGGAACGATTTTTGAATTCATTCATATTAGTGACATCAATTGCCCAATGAATAATTTTTTTATCTTCATTGGATAATTTGCCAAATCCTTTTTGATAAGGATAGCGTCCATAAGCGACTAATTCAAAAACGGTTAAGGACCCAGGAGCGGATGGAGACTGTGGTAAAATCGCCATTTGTTTAGCAATTTCTTTTGTTTTCAAATCTTTCATATTTTGATTGTTAATAATAATCGTCCCGCCATCACTTCTTATAATTCGACCAATTGCTTTTAAAACAGTAGATTTTCCGCATCCGTTGGCTCCAATGATAGAAGTGATTTTATTTTTTTTAATTTCACAATTAAAATCAGAAACGATGATGACCCCATCATAACCGACATCTAATTTTTTAGTTTCAATACTATTTTCCATATCAATGCTCCTTAACTAGCAAATAAATAAAATAGGGAACCGATAAAATAGAAACCAAAATGCCGGTAGGAATGTTAATTAAAAAATCAACGCCCATAACTAGCATATCAGCCAAAAGAATTAAAGTGGCCGAAACAAAAGAAGCAGCCGGAAATAATACTCTTGTATCAGTTCCTACTAATTTTCTTGCAATATGAGGACCAATTAGTCCTAAAAAGAAAAAGTTTCCACCAAAAGCGACAGATGCAGAAGATATTGCTACAGCACAAAATGCAATAATAATAAATTCTTTTGTGACATTAATTCCTACGCCTTTTGCAATATCATAACCAATATCAATGGTATTTAAAGTACGACTTTTATAATAAATAATGCCACCAAAAATGAATATCCAAATTGCTAAAGTGATAATATAGTCCCAACTAGTTCCCCATAATTCACCTGACTGCCATCGTTGTAAAAATTCAATTTGATTTTGATCTAAAATATACATCAAAATCGTTCCAAGGGCACCATATGCCGCAGAAACGGCAACACCTGTCATAATCAGTTTGATAGGATCAATATTTTTCTTTCTTTTAAACGATAAAAGAAAGATTAATCCAGAAGATAGTAATCCTCCAATTAAGGCTAAAAAAGGGAGTGCAAATGAACTAGAATGATTTGTTTTTAATAAAGCAACATATAAAGTTACAAATAAACCACTTCCATCAGATACTCCTAAGGTTCCAGGACTGGCTAAATCATTATGAAGAAGATTTTGCATGGCTACACCAGCCATACCCATTCCTATGCCTACTAATAAAGCTAAACAAAGACGTGGCAATCTAAATTCAAAAAGTGTCATTTTTGAATAGTAATCACCACCACCAAACAAAGTAGAAATTACTTTTGAAATCGATAATCGGTATTGTCCTACGTTACAACCAATAAAAAAGATAATAATGAGCAAAAATAACAATAAAAAGTTAATGATTATTCCTTTTTTGATATTGGTCATTTGCTTAAAACGTTTAACTAGATTTTTCATCGACTAAACTCCTTACTATCTTGTCGTCTTGAAACGAAGATAAAGAATGGAACGCCAATAACCGTAATGACTAAACCTATTGGGAATTCTATTCCTGGCATGACCATTCGAGCGATAAAATCAACTATTGTGACAAATAAAGCCCCTAAAATTGCACACCCAGGAATCACAAAGCGATAATCTGATCCAACGATGTAACGAACAATATGTGGAATCATTAAACCAATATAAGATACGGGCCCAATAATGACGACAGCAATCGCAGAAAGAACTAATACGACAATCGTTGAGCATAGTTTAATTAATTTGGTATTTGCGCCAAGGCCCTTACTTGCTTCTTCTCCTAAAGAAAGAATGGTCAAATTTCGAGAAATAACAATGGCCAAAATTGTACCCATTATAAAAAACGGTCCTGCTATTTGAATGTCTAGCCAAATGGTATTTGCTGAGCTTCCCGCCATGTATTTTATCATTTCTGCGCTAGTTCCTTCTTTTAAAACAAGAGCTGTAGTTACAGAAGAAAATAGTGTTGAAATGGCCATTCCCGATAAAACCATTCTATCGGGTGTCATTCCTCTTTTAGACATCATGGCCACAGCATAGATTAAAAAAGTTACAATGGCAGCCCCTAAACAAGAGATCCCAATTCTTCCCAAACGATCAATATTGGGCAAAAATGTCATTATAATAACAACTCCAAATACGGAACCAGAAGAAATTCCCATAATGCCAGAATCAGCCATGGGATTTTTTGTAGTTCCTTGCATGACTGCTCCGGCTATGGCCAAACAAGCACCTACCATGATATCAGCAAGTAAACGAGGAAGTCGTATGTTTCGCACAATGATTTCATTAAAGTTTTCTGTATTTTCATTAAAATGAAATAATCCATTGATAACATCTTTTAAAGTGACTGAGGTTTCTGCACCAAAATAAAGGGAAAGTCCAATCATAATCACTAAGGCGATAAGTCCAGTAGTCAATAATATGATAAAACGTGTAGGTGCTTGTAAAACTTTTTCTTTTGTTTTTTTCATTTTATGCAACTGCTTTTTCTAATGCACTAAATAAAGATTGATATTGTGATTGCATATAAAGGACATCTTTTAGTGCAAATAAAGTAATATCAATGACACCAACTTTATCGTTTTTTACACAAGATAAACTTTTCCATCCTTCATTTGTTTTTACAACTTCAGGAATGGTATTGGATTCATCCATGGAAGCATATAAATTTAAATCTCCTTCATATTCTCTTAATTTTTCAGAAGAAATAGGAGAATATGCAGGTTGTGATTGATTGTTTAAATATTCTTGTACTTTGGCGTTTTTGCCTAATTGTAAAACATTATATAAAATGTGATTAAAAACGAAAGCTCCGTTGAAATCAGGAGGAATACATATGCCATTCATATAAGAAAAAACGGTTACAGTTTTATTGTCTAAGCCAAGATCTTTTAATTTTTGGATACTTGTTTCTTCAATGCTTTTACAAAATTGAATGATTGTGTTTGCATTTTCATTCATATCAAAAATATCTCCTAAATAGTTTATTCGTAATTCAAAATCATAAGTATCAAAATAAATTGGAATGACAGGAGCTATTTTTTCTAATTTAACAATATCTTTTTCATCCATCGTATTATAAGTTAAAATTAAATCGGGATGATAACTTAAAACTTCTTCGGGGTCAAAGGGTTGAGTATTTTTTAATTTTTCAACTCCATAGAAAAAGGATTCAAATCCATTAGAATTTGCATTTCCATCTACCGCTAGTGGTCTTATGCCAAGAGATAAAATATCACCCGTTCCTCCTAAAGCGACAATATTTTTTGTGTTTGCATCATATTCCACTTGTTTTCCATTTAAGGTTGTTATCGTTTTCCTATTTGGTTCATCGCCTCTTGTATCTTCTAATTTGGGTAAAGAGGGTAATTCGGCACCAATCTCATCTTTTTTAGAATCGCATGAGGCCAAAATAGAAATGGGTAACAAAAATAAAATAAATGCTCTGATAAAAAAATTTCTTTTCAAAAATTTTATCATAATAAACTCCTTTCTTTTAGTTAGATAACTCTAACCAAAGCATAAGTTAGCACTTTCTAACTATAAAGTCAATACCTATTTTACAAAAGATTACTTTATTTTGATTTATTGTTTTCTTTGGTTTTAAATTCAAACAATTTAAAAAAATAAAATAAATATTTTTATCGATAAAAATTAATGTTTCACTCGTTTTAAATACAAAAAAAAGGAAGTAAAAAATACTTCCTTTTATATGAAAAATATTGGTATTTTTAAATTATAGAGATTTTAAATAAACTTCTTTTATTTCTTCTTTAGTGAGAGCTTTATAACCAGAAGTCATTGGAATGACTAAGTTAACAATATCATCAATCATTGATTCTTTAACGCCTAATTCACTAATTTTTAAGGCCAATCCTAATTCTTTCATCCAACTTTCCATGCGTTTAAATCCTTCTTCAATGATTTCATCATCCGATAGATTAGGTTGATTAACATTCCAAACAACTTGAGCAAAACGTTTAAATTTAGGTTTAGCAAATTGAGATAGATAACGATAATAAGCTAAAGATACTGCAGATAAAGTCATACCATGCGTGGCATTGGTATATCCTCCAATCGCTTGACCGAGCATATGTACCATCCAGTCGGTTGATTTTCCTTTGGCAATTAAAGTATTTAAGGCCCAAGTTGCTGTCCACATAATATTACTTCTTGCTTCATAGTTTTGAGGATTTTTGTTTGCAATTAAACTGGAGTGAATGACACTTCTCATTAAACCTTCTGCTAAATAATCACTGGTATTATCATCTTCATCAGAAAAATATTGTTCACAAATATGATTGAAAATATCATAAATTCCAGCAACCATTTGATAATGTGGTAAAGTCATGGTATAAACAGGGTTAAGAATAGCAAATTTTGGAAATAACCGTTCATCTGTAAAAACGTGACCGATTTTTTGTTTGGTTTCACTATTGGTAATAACAGATCCGGCATTCATTTCACTTCCTGTGCCTACCATAGTTAAGATGGCTCCTAAAGGAACAACTTCACATGTAGGTTCTTCAAAATCAATAAAATATTTTTTCCATGGATCTTCTTTTTCATGAATGGATGCAGCTAAAGCTTTACAATAATCAATTACAGATCCTCCACCAACAGCTAAAATAAAATCAACTTGATGATCTCTAGCAATTTGAATTCCTTCATATAATTTATTTAAAGTTGGGTTTGGCATAACTCCACTGATTTCAACAAAATTTTTATGTGTATCTTTTAAAATTTGAACGACTGAATCATAAATTCCATTTGTTTTAATTGAACCGCCACCATAAACCAAAGCGACGTTTTTACCGACTTTATTTAATTCAAAATTTAAATGATCTAAAGCGTGATTGCCAAAATATAATTTTGTAGGATTATAATAAGTAAAATTACCAAGCATCATTGATTCCTCCTATTCTTCTTTTAAAACTTCTTCGTTATCTTTTAAATATGCTTCGTCATTGACTTCTTCTAACCATTCATTGGAAGGTTCTGTTCCAGGAATTTCCATGGCTAAATGGGCAAAATAACTATCTTTTGTTGCACCATGATAGTGTTTTACATTGGCAGGGATTTCAATAACCATTCCTTTTTTTAATAAAATTGCTGGTTTTCCCCATTCTTTATAAATTCCTTGACCACCGATACAAATTAATAATTGACCACCATTTTCTTTGGCGTGATGAATATGCCAGTTATTTCGTGTTCCGGGTTTAAAAGTGACATTGGCTAAACCAACCTTTTTAGATAAAGGTTCTAAATAACTATCACCAATGAAAAATTTTGCATATTGCGCGTTGAGTTTGCCAACAGGGAAACCAATTTCCTTTTCAAATGCATGTAATTCTTCTTCTAAATTCTCTTCTTTATAGACTTCCTTTGCCATTCGAAAAGCCGCCCATGCATTAGGCCATCCGGCATAAAAAGCTAAATGGGTTAAAATTGCTGCCATTTCTTTTTTGGTTACACCATTCTTTTTGGCTGATTGTAAATGATATTGAAATGATGTGTCCATTAATCCTTTACTCACCAATGCACTTATCGTTAAAATTGAACGCATTTTTAAAGATAAATCTTCATTAGACCAAACTTCGCCAAATAAAACATCATCATTTAAGTCTGCAAATTGTTTAGCAAAATCTCCTAATCCTTCTTTTCCAGCAGTTTGTTTAATTTTCATTTTTATCCTCCTTGAAAGTTCTTTTTGAATTGAGAAAGAAAATAATCCAGTTGTGAAATTTGATGCTCTTTTTCATGAATTTGATTTAAAATTTTTTGTCTATGATTTTTAAATAATTCATAAATAAGATTTTCTTGATGATGATTGAAATAATCAAAAAATGCATCAATTTCTTTGGATTTGAATCCTATTTCTAGCAACCATTGCACGATTTTTTCTTGTTTTTTATTTGCAATCATTTCTTTTTTAATCATCATTCCTTTCCTTTCTACTTTTATTATAGTCATCATTTTAAAAATGTCTAATGCTTATTATTTATTGTTTATCATAACTAAATTGCATGTTTATAAAATCAATAAATTTGCTAACAGCTAAAGATAGAGGCTGATGTTTTTTATAAACTAAAAAACTTGAAACCACTAATTCAGGATAAAAAGGTTTAAAGATAAGATTGGAATTTTGATAAAGTGAAAATGCTCCTTCAATGGTTAAAGCAATGGCCATTCCAGTATCCACAATCATAGCAGCATTATATAATAAATTATACGTTGCTAAAATATCTAATTGATTATAATTTTCTTTAAACCAATTAGCTACACCTTGTTCAACATCTCTTTTAGGAATTAAAATTTTATAATTTAACAAATCTTGTGCTGTAACATAATCTTTTTTTGTTAATGGACAAGATTGGTGCATTAAAGCACCCCATCGTTCTTGATCTTTTAATGGAATATATTCGTATTTTGTTAAATCTTTAGGGGCTAATAAAATGCCAATATCTAAAAGCCCACGATCTAATCTTTCTTGAATATAGGTTGCATTATTGGAATGAATTTCAAATTTTACATTTGGGTAAAGTTCATGGAATTGTTGAATCCATTGAGCTATCATTTTCATCGATTGTGCTTCTCCACTTCCAATAGAGATAGTTCCTTCTAAATTATCATTTTCTTTTTGAATTTCTTGTTCTGTTTTAAGCGTTAAATCAATGATTTCTTGAGCTCGTCTACGAAGTAATAACCCAGCATCCGTTAAAGTTAAATGTCTTTTTCCTCGAATAAATAGTTTGGTATTTAATTCTTCTTCTAGTTGCATTAATTGTCTAGAGAGGGCTGGTTGAGAAACATTTAAAATTTCTGCTGCTCGAGTAATATTTTCTTCTCGAGCAACAATTAAAAAATATTTTAAAACGCGATATTCCATACAATTCTCCTTTGTTATGATTTACTTTTTATCATGCAAAGTAATTATATCAAAAAAATAAGAAATATATATGTTTTATTTTTCTTTAAATTTGCATATTTTTATGATTATTTCAATGAAATCTACAAATTTTATTAATTTATACTTGTAATAAATGAGAGGAAGAATTATTATAATAATAGGTATTAATTTTTAAATGAAGTCATTTAATTTATAAAAAGAAAGTTTTTAATATGGAAATTACAATAAAAAGGAGGGGGAATAAATGAAACTATTTTTAAGAACAGGAAGATTTCTTTGGATTTTTTATTAATAGTTTTTAAAAAATTTTTTTGATAAATTAAATGAATGGAAAAAAACGAAAAATGAAAAAGAAATTATTAATATTTACTATTTTAATGGCTATATTTTTATTCAGTAATCAGACGGGAAAAGTTTATGCCAATGAACAAAAAATATTAAATTTAGAAAATTATATTATAAATGATGAATGTGTAACGATTCAAGAAGAAGTAGAAGTTTATGGCAATATATTAGAAGTAAATAATAAAGATTTCATGGATATTATAGATAATGGGACAGATAAAATATATATCCATTATCGAACTAATTATGATATTGAATTACCATATGATTTATTAGTAATTGTAAAAAATAATAATGAACTTTATCATTATGAATATTTGGTTAAAAATGAAAATAGTGATGATGAAAATTATTTATTCAATGGTATAAAAAATTATTTAATAATGTATAAAAATGAAATATGCAAAAATTATTATAATGAAATAGATGATGCTGTTATTTGTTTCAATAGTAGTGTTCCAACGACATTTATTGATTCTGTGGCCACAGCAAATTTTACAACTGATTTTCCTAAAAAGGGGTATATAACTTCAAGAATTGCTGTAAGTGAATATCGTGCTAATAGTAATAGCTCAATTTTTATTATAAAAGTTATTAGTTCTTTTGTCCCTGGATATGTTGCTAAAGAAAATGGAGCTAATTATGATCCTTGGAGAAATGATAATGGCTATGTACATATTACAGTTGGTCAGGCAATGGATAGAAATGAAGAATATTATTATGGTATAAGATATGGAGCTATTCCATATTTAAAAGATTATTGGCCTTTAAATCAACCTTCAACTGTAACTATAAGTTCTTCTTTTGATGCAGGACTTACTTTAGGATATTCACAAAATAATGGGTTTGGCGTGGATTTAGATCTTATTTCTTATGGCTATTCTAAAGCAATAACATATAGCAATCCTACAGTTAATGCACAATTGAGTAGTGATTTAAAAACCGCACAATGGTCTTATGTTTATGATAAAAATCGTCCTTGGACATATGATCAAGAATCTAATTATATGTACGAAATCAGTAGTTCTGGAAATAATATGATATATGGGGATGTTAGATTGACAATAGATTATAAATTTGTTGTTGATAGAGGTTTTCCTTATTCACAACAAAAAAATTATACCACTTTAGATTTAATGGTTAGACCAACTCAATCAAAAATTTGGCATTTTAGTAATGGAATGATTTAACTAGAAAGGATAAAAATAAAATGAAAAGCAAAAAAATTTTAAAAATTATAATATTTATTATTAGTATAATTTTAATATTTGTACCAACAATCGTGATGTTGTCAAATAATTTTTATGCTAGTATTATCGATGTGTTACAAGATTTTTTAGTATCATTACCATTTACTTTGCTAGGAATGATAGGTGCATCAATTACTTTAAAAAAACTATTAGAAGATTAAACAAAATCGATGTTGAAGTAAATTAGTTAGGGTAAAAAAACTTATTTTAATAGCAAAATAATATAGGGTAATATATAATAAATATACTATATAAAAAGAAAAATATTTTTAGCACTATCAGAAGAAGCCATTGGAAACTAAAAGTGTCAATGGCTTCTTTTTTAATGAAAAATTACATTTTGATTTAATCAAAGTATCAAGAGATGTTTTAAAAGAACTTCATCTTTGTATTTCAAAAATTTAGTTGATAGAAAAATGATGTGGTGTCCGTTTTCATTATGATTTCTAGCTTCCTTCTATTTTAATTTCATAATAAAAACCCCCTATATTTTTCTAGATTCTTTCTAGTCCAACTTTTGGGGTTAAGTACATTATATAATAGACGGCTTTTATTGTTTATTATTTAAAAAAAGGAGAGAATTTATGCAATTAGAAAAATGGTTAGAAATTTGGCTAGAACAATACGCAAAATATAAAATTAAAACAAAAACTTATTATTTGTATCAAAATATGATTCGATTACACATTAATCCAATGCATCCTCTACAAAATGATACATACTTAAAAACCTCCTTAATAAATATTATCCCCATGCCTACCACTTGAAGTATGTATCCGTTCTTCAAATCAAATAATTATATCTTTCAAAACAATATTTGTCGATAGTTATCGAGCGTTTTCACTCGTTTTCATCACAAAAAAGACTAGGTCCTTAATTATATTTTGAAATGCAAAACAGTAAGCATTTAAATTTGAAGTGCAAAAAAACGCACGAAATGACACTAAATCACTTCAATGCGTTTATATTTGTTATCAATGTAATTATTTAAACCGAAATCACTATTATTATTTTTTATTGGAAGTATACTAAATTTTAATTTAAGAAAGATAACTATAATTTCAATTCTATCTATAAAGTACAACAATTTTAGGATCTGACAAATCTTGTTCTCTAACAAAGCATTCTGCGTAATCTCCAACTTGATATGAAGTAAAATATTTAGAGAATATTCTAGATACAAATCTAATTCTAACTTTTTTATTTAAATTATCTGTTTCGATTTTTCCATACATTACACTACCTAAGGATCTTTCTAGGATTTTAACATGAATCAATTTTCCTTTTGAATTAATAAATGGCAAAAATCTATATAGATATATAATCAAAGAAGCAATAAAGCAAATAGCAAACAATACATCTATCAATATTAGAACACTAAATATTTCATTAACTGCTTCTTGATTAGCATTTGTGGAATCAAAAGACTTTAAATAAAATATCAAGCATAAAAAGCAAATAAATGTTATTAGTTGAATTGCTAAGGAAATAATCATCCAATAAAAACCGTACATTCTTTTAATATTGAATTTTTCCATATTTAAATTCCATATTTATAATTTATGTTTCCAACAACCATACAACCACGGTTATTCGTGTTGTTAACATAAAATGTTTTTTCATTAATAAAACCTCCTATGTCTTGGTTAGTCGCCACTAACTAAAGTATACTACTTTCTTTTTATATGTCAATAATTTTAATCAAGCAAAAACATAGGGGTATCATTTCTCTAGTAGGGTATCGTTTTTCTAGTAGAGAAACGTTTATCTAGTAGGCTTTCATTTTTCTAGTAGAACTAATTTTTAAAAATTCCTCAGTTCGAACGAGTTTTCATCTACTAGCAAAACGCCAAAAATAAAAAAATGCCCGATTTCTCGGACAAATATCTTTCATTTTGAGACCATTGCTTTGTATCAAAATGTTAGTTATAAGATGGTCGGAAAGATGAGATTTGAACTCACGGTCTCTACGTCCCGAACGTAGCGCTTTACCAAACTAAGCTACTTTCCGAAAAGAGGCATCTTCATTTATATTATATTCTGAAAACATTTTTTTTCAACAAATGAATATGAAATCATTCCTTACATTCATAGAATATATTTAATTTTTTGACTCTTAAATAAAGAAAGTTAATGGATATTATCAAGAACCTTCTTTTGTTTTAGATAAATATATAGAAGTAAAATACAAATTAGACTAGGAAGTAAACTTGAAATTGGAACGTTCAACCAAATTCCTGAAAGTCCTAATTTTATTGTTGTTTCAATTACATACTTGTAAAAAAAATTTGTTTTCCCCATGTTTCATAAATTTGGATTATATTTATTTTTTTATACTGAACAAAATAAAGTGTCATCATTAACAAAATAATAAACGTTTTTAACAAAAAAGTCTGTATCCCTTTTTAAAAGATTGTCAGACTTATGTTTTTAAATGGCGGAACAGGTGGGACTCGAACCCACGCACCAGTTGCCCAGCCTATATCCTTAGCAGGGATACCTCTTCACCAACTTGAGTACTGTTCCAGGGTTGCTTTTTAATACTACCATAAAATAAAAAATATTGCAAGTAGTGATAAATTGAAAGATTCATGATAAAATAATTACATATTGGAGGATAAAAAAATGCAGCAAGCAAAACCAGAGAAAAAAAAGAATTTTTTAGACCGTTATTTTAAAATTACTGAAAAGGGTTCGACAATTGGAAAAGAGTTGTTAGGTGGTTTAATTGTTTTTTTAGCGATGCTTTATATTTTGCCCGTAAACACGAACATTTTAAGTGGCGATCCGGCAAATATGAGCAGTGGAGCAGTTTTTGCGGCAACAGCGATTTGTAGTGCAATTTGTTCCATTTTTATGGGTGTTTTTGCAAAATATCCTGTAGCGTTAAGTGCCGGTATGGGAATGAATGCTTTTATTGCTTATACAGTTTGTGGAACATTAGGGTATACATGGGGAGAATCTTTAACACTTATCTTTTTTTCCGGAGTTTTATTTTTTATACTAACACTAACACCTTTAAGGGAAAAAATTATTAATGCGATACCTCAAAGTTTAAAGTATGCAATTAGTGCAGGATTAGGGGCGTTTATTTGTTTTGTTGGATTAAAAATGAGTGGAATTATTTCTTTATCAACAAGTACACTTGTTGAATTAGGTGATTTAAGTAATCCTACAGTTTTATTAGGATTATTTGGAATTATTTTAGTTTTAGTTTTATTAACTTGTAAAAATGCTTTAATAAAGAAATTGGCTATTATAATTGCAATGGTAGCCGTTGCTATTGTTGGATTAATATTAGGCCTTTTTAATATAGAAGGAATGCCTAGTTTTTCTAATGCAAATTTAGGTAGTGTCAGTGAAATTAAAGATACTTTTGGAGAATGTTTTAAAGCTGAGAATTTAAAAGTATTAGGAGATTTTAAATCTTATGCTGTAATGTTTGCCCTCATTTTTGTTAATTTATTTGATACAACAGCGACTTTACTAGCAGTTGGAAAAGAAGCAGGTATGTTAGATGAAAAAGGGGAATTAAAAGATGGCAAAAAAGCCATGCTAGCCGATGCAGGAGGAGCTTTTATTTGTGGGATTTTAGGTACTTCTACCGTTACAAGTTTTGCCGAAAGCACAATAGGTGTTGAAAGTGGCGCTAGAACAGGTTTATCTGCAACCTTTACGGGGTTATTATTTGCATTAACATTATTAATTTTCCCTGCATTTTCTATTTTTATGCCTATTGATGGATTGACACCTATCACTTCTTTAGCATTAGTTGCGGTTGGTGCCATGATGTTTTCGAATTTAAAACATTTAGATTGGGATAATAAAATTATTGTTTTTGCTTCTTTTATAACCGTAATTATGATGTTACTTACTTATTCTTTATCTGATGGATTAGGTTTTGGATTAATTATGTATAGTTTAATGATGATTTTTGCTGGCAAAGGAAAAGATGTTCATCCATTTGTTTATGGAATATCTGTATTCTTTGTTTTGAACTTTGTTTTAAGTGCAACGATTTTTAAATAAAAGAGGGATTTTTATGAAAAAAAGATGGTTTGGTTACAGTTTGTTTGCTTGTTTTTCTTTACTTTTAGGAGCTTGTGATCAAACGACAACATCTTCTTCAATAGATGATATTTATGACATTGAAAAGGTAAATGAGGTAGAAGCCTTAATTTCTGATTTACCTTCTCCTTCAACAAATAATCAAGTTGTCATTTCTATTTTTGCAGTTCAAGATGCTTACAATGATTTAAATGAAAAAGAAAAAGAAATGGTCGAAAATTATACAGTATTAGAATCTTATGTAGATCAAATCTATTCTTTGGTGACCATCGATGGAACGTACTCATCAAAATATGAAGTCGCTTTGTATATCTTTTTATATGATGATCTACCAAGTAACTTTATCACTAAAGATGAGGCCGAAGCCTTGGGTTGGACCGGAGGAAGTTTATGGTTCTATGCTGATGGGAAAAGCATTGGCGGAGATCGGTTTTATAATCGTGAAAGATTATTACCGGAAGGGGTTTATTATGAATGTGATATCGATTATCAAGGAGAACGTTCAAGAAATGCTTTACGAATTGTCTATAGTTTATCTTTAGATACAATTTATTATACTTCAAATCACTATAGTAGTTTTGAACAACTTTATTAAAAGATTAAAAAGGAGGGTTTGTCATGAGTAAAATTTTTGTAGTTGGCAGTATTAATGTCGATTATGTCATGGAAATCACTCATCTTCCTTTATTAGGTGAAACCCTCGCTAGTCAATCTTTTTTAATGAACTTTGGTGGAAAAGGTGCCAATCAAGCGGTAGCCCTAGCCAAACAAAATGAAGAAGTTTATCTCATTGGTTGTGTAGGACAAGATACAATGGGGAAAGATTCGATTCAATCTTTAAAGCATTATGGTGTGCATACAGATTTTATAAAAACAATTAAAAATCAAAATACGGGATTGGCTTTTATTTTGGTTGAAAATCAAAATAATCGCATTCTTTTACATGCGGGAGCAAATCAAAACATTCAAAAACAACAAATTTTAGAAGCACTTTCTTTGGCACAACCAAGTGATTATCTTTTAACACAATTAGAGACCAATTTAGATATGGTGTATTTTGCAATCAAAGAGGCCAAAAAAAGACAAATGAAAGTTGTTTTTAATCCCGCTCCGGTACAATCTATTGATATGAAAATATTAGATTTTGTTGATATTTTAATTGTAAATGAAATTGAATGTGAAATGCTACTTCATTGTAAATATGATCAAAAAGAACAAGTTCAAGCATGTATTCAAAAACATCAGATTTCTGCTTTTATTGTTACACTTGGTGAAAAGGGAGCAATGGTTTATCATCAACAAAAAGTAGCAATTTATCCAGCACTTGCTGTAAAAGTAATTGATACAACGGCTGCAGGAGATACATTTATTGGTGCTTTTTTGTCGGAATGGATGCGTACTTTTAATCTTTCCCAAAGCATGCAATATGCAATTGTTGCGAGTGCTTTGACATGCACAACTTTTGGTGCCCAAAAAAGTATTCAAACAAGAAAAGAAATACAAAAATATATGGATAAGTATTTTTAACTTGCATTTTTAATAAATTATGCTATAGTTAATGTACTTGGAATCATAGCTCAGCTGGGAGAGCACCTGCTTGACGTGCAGGGGGTCATGGGTTCGAGTCCCTTTGATTCCACCATTCGTACAACATGTCTGATACAAACTTAGTCGATGACTAGGGGTGTGCAGACTTTTTTTGTTTTCGAACATTTCGTGGTCGATTCTTTATCTTGGAATAGTCAATCAATTTGAAGTATAACAATCATTTGTAAATATTGGCGTAACTGTAATTTATCTGCATCGGCGCATAGGCATAATTCATTTGTAAATGCTCCTTGTTTTTCTCATAAGCATAGCAAACAAACGACAAAAAGACTATCTAAATGAAAAAAATTATAGTTGAAGTGTAGATTTACTTTTATCTTTTGCTTGTCGGAACTGTTGCACATACAGATGTCATAATGATGTCAAATATGAATGTCGAAACGGGCGAAGTATTGTTGCAGTTGGAATTTGAAACCACCGAATATAGAGAGGGTGTACCATATAGTGATAAAAATTACATCTACATAGATGCCAACTACGATTTTACAAAAAAAGAAGTAGAAACATTGCTTATTCATATATGGAGCATTAGCTATTCCAATTTAGTTTTAAGCGCTAAATATAGCAATGAAACATTTAAACACATGAATAATGTTTATACTCAAGAAGTAACGGAAACGGTAACGGCGCTACGCACTACATACGAAAACCAGTTTGAAAAAAAGATACAACTCGGCGATTATACTGCCGAATACGAACGGGCAAACGATTACATGAATAGAAAAATAGAAGAAATGCTCGGTTAAAAATATAAAACCGCGACAAATTTTTTTCTTTTATTTTAAAGTTTTTCAATAATTTTCCTTTAGCCAACCATTAATGGCTTTCATCGTAGAATTATTAGTGAGAGAACCTGCACGAGATATAGGATGTGTGAGATTATATAAGGGAAGAGTTTCATTAAAACTTTTCAAAGAGTATATAGAACCTTGGATAGAGTGCAAAATCATCTTAAGGTCTTTATACTCTTTTTTCTTTTCGATTAATTTGTTTAATCAATATTATGTATTTTTATTACCTTTGGTAGTTGAAATAGAGTAAGAGACAAATTCATTATTAAATAAATCCATATCAACCGACAATGTTTTTTTTGTATACAATGATATAACTTGTGTTTCATTTTTTGCGATGAATGTATATGGTAGATATCATTCTTGTCTACTTTTACCTCTATAGTGGCTACTTTATTAATACCACAACAAATTTAGTTGACAAAGTGCGGGGGGGGTATAATTAGGCTGGTGATAAAATGAAATTTTGTTTAAGTTGTGGTCATGAAGTAGAAGATGATGTTGTAATATGTCCATATTGCGGAAAGAAAGTATCGTCAAAAAGCTATTCCGAGAAGAAAAATATACAAAGTTCTGGCTCAAGTACGAATAAAGCTGAGTTTGAAATAAGTTTGAATATGGAAATCTTTATTCGCATTTTCGGTGCAATTTTTTCATTTCCTGGATTAGTATTACTTTTGTTTTATGGATACAAAGAATATGACTTTCGTTCTGAATATGATTTGTCTGAACTTTCAGAAGCTGAAATAAACATTGGTCGTGAATTAACTGGCAATGATTTAAATATCACATTAATAATTGTTGGGGCTATACTATTGATTTTGGGAGTTTTTATATCAAACATACTAAAAATTCTTAAACATTCTAAAAAATAGACAATAGGAGCATTATTATGGAAGAAAAGAAAATTAAACTTATTGAAAAATATGAAAATTGGATTTTAGGACAGAGTTAGTATTTGGATGGGAACTTAAGTCCAAACAACGAATCAAAAATGTTGCTTTTAATAAGGCCAACGAATATACGTTAGTTAGAGATAGAAACGAAAACGAAGTAACACAAACTCATAAAGATGTTGAGGCGAGATGGGATAAGTTGTTTGATAAATGGAACAAATTTGATTATATTTATTTTATTATTTTATTTTTGATTTCGATAATTATTTTTGCAATTTGGTGTTTTTGCTCTTTCTCTTTGATGGATGCATGTGTATATGTATGTGTGTATTCTTGTACGATTTTTTTTGCAGGAGGTATTGTAACAGTTTTCTCAATGGTTTTGAAGAAAAAGAAAAAAAATAATCTAGATAAAATTTCCAAAGAAATAAGACAGGTAAATTTGATTAGAAAAGCGAAAAAAAATCCATTTTTAAGTTTGCTAAGAGTTGAAATTGAAAATGAAAATATTTCAGATGAGCAATTAAATTCCTTAAAAGCAAAAATTAGTAAAGCGCTACTTGAAGATAATCTTTTGAAATTATGTGATGAACAAAAAAATGAACAACCTTATAAAATCCATTTGAGCAAAAATGATTTTAAGATTCACATTGTTTTGCCTATAGGGAAAAATATAGACTGTAGATATATTAAAATTTTGAAACCTATTGGTGATGAATATTGGATTAATGATAATAAAGTAGATGCTAAGATAAATGGTGATGTTCGTTTAATTCCTATTGATGAAAATTCCGAATTACTAAAAATTAGTTGGCAAATTTCTTATTCAGAAGATGGACATCTAAAAAAATATAATTTGCTTATTAAACTACCTATTAGCTTTGATATTGAATAAACAATAAAAAATTTAATGTGTAGAGCTCTTAATTTTTACTCGAATTTTAATAGAAAGGAAGAATTTTGCTGTGTTTTTAAAACGAAAGAAGATGATTTTAATAAATACAATATGACCAGTTTAATCTTCAATATGACTCTTTCTTTCGTGTTGTTTGATGAAGAGATTACATCAAGTGTGGTAGAATCGATTGTAGATGAGTCTGATTTTTGATGAATATATAGAAAAAACTATTTTCAAGTATATATGCTTACATTATATAGTTTGAATTCGTTTGAGTCTCATGATACTCCAAATGACACCTAAAAACTTGATATCATAGATTTAATCAAGATTGAAATTAGAAAGAAGCCTTCAATAACACGAGATGAATTAGCTAAAAAATTATCAAAATCAAAAACTACAATAATTCGTGCAATTAAGAGTAGTCTTGATATAAAATTTGTTGACCCATTCAAAACCGGGCGCTGAGAAATTATAGAGCATAAGAAAGAGGATTAAACCAATTAATAAGTAGTTATTTATGCTCTGCCAGAAAAATCTAGTGAGGTGAATTTATGGTTTCAAAGTTCCTTTTACCTTCCTTTTGCTTTTAGAAGAACTAGAGGCTCTTAATTAACACGCATAGTGATTTTGTTCCGCAGCTAGTGAAGAAACGGGAAACCTCAAAAGTTTTTCAAATAAGTGAAAGAAGAAAGTAATTGAAACTGAAAAAAAGTAGGATTAGTTTTTTATGTCATTTATCTACGGGATGTTTCATTTATCTAGTGGTTGTGTCATTTTGTGTCAAAGTAAAAATTAAGATATATGAAAAGAATAACATGTCTGATAACACTTTTAGTGAATAACTAGAAGAAGCAGACTTTTTAATTTTAAAGTTTATAATTTTTTTGGATATTGTCGGGTTTTTATAATAATATGATAATTAAGAGAAAAGGCATCATTTTTTTAATACTGATGGATTTTTATGAATAAAACATTGTAGAAATTAAAAAAAATATAAGAAGTGTAAAACTTCACCAATTGTAATAGCACGAGTGTAAATCTCTCTACCAATATTTAAATGTTCTTTTTTGTATATTCATATCTAAAAATCCTTTTTTTTTGTATACAATGATATAACTTGTGTTTCAATTTTTGCGATGAATGTATATGAAGATATCATTCTTGTCTACTTTCCCTCTATAGTGTCTACTTTATTAATAGCACAACAAATTTAGTTGACAAAGTGCGGGGGGGTATAATTTGCTTAGAAAAGTGATGAGGGTTGGAAATGAATGAAGGAAATGTTAAAAAAAGATTATTGCATGGAACCAATTAAAATTTATGATAATCCACTTATAGATAATCTCAGAAGGCAATTTAGCGAGTTATACGTCGAATTAGTAGATTTAAACTTTAAAGAGAGAACCAAAAGATCTGAAGATGTAAATAATTTACAGAACAAGATTATTGATAATAAAAATCAAAATTATTTAAAGTTTTTGAAAAACATTTATGAAAATCACATCTTTATAGTTCGGTTACTATTACGTTTATATTAGATAAAGAGACTGTTTACAAATTACACCAACTTTTAATTAAAAATGAAAGGGATTTTTAGTATGAAAAAAAATAAATTATTAGGTTTAACACTTGCACTTATCAGTATTTTTACTTTAACATGTTGTGATAGGGAACCTGTCGTTGGTCCACAAGGATTGCAAGGTGAAACTGGAGAAAAAGGGGAAGATGGAATTTCAATTATTTCTGTTGATTTAACAAGCAGCGATGGTTTAGCAGATATTTATACAATCACTTATTCAGATGGTACTACATCTAATTTTATTGTCACTAATGGTAAAGATGGGGAACAAGGTATTCAAGGTGTTCCTGGAAAAGATGGACATACACCTGTTATTACAATTAGCAGTGATGGATATTGGATTATTGATGGTGTTAAGACAAATACCAAAGCCCAAGGAGAACAAGGTGAACCTGGTAAAGATGGCACAGCGTTATTAACAGGAAATGGTGATCCATCAGTAAACTTAGGTAAAAATGGGGACGCTTATATAGATTTAGATTCATGGAATTTTTATGTTAGGACAAATAATACTTGGATTCATGTTGGTAATATCAAAGGCAATCAAGGAAATAATGGTGTTGACGGGTCTGCAGTTTTAACTGGTAAAAATGAACCATCGGTAGGTATTGGTAAAAATGGGGATTCTTATATTGATTTATCTACTTGGAATTACTATGTAAAAGAAAATGGAACATGGGTATTAAAAGGCAATATTAAAGGTAGTGATGGTCAAGATGGAAATGGAATTGTTTCTATTAAATTAACGAACACTTCTGCCAATGTAGATACATATACTATTACTTTTGATAATGGGAAAACGACCACATTTACTGTCACTAATGGTGTAAATGGAGAACAAGGTATTCAAGGGGAACCAGGTGAAGACGGACATACTCCAGTTATTACTATTGGTGAAAATGGTAACTGGTATATTGATGGAGATGATACTGGTATTTTGGCTGAAGGTATTCAAGGCCCTCAAGGGGAAGATGGTTTATCAGCCTATGAAATCTATATTAAATATCATCCTGAATATACTGGAAGTGAAGAAGAATGGTTAGAAGATTTAGTAAATGGTGATTTAAGGGAAGAATATAAAATAACTTTTCAAACTAATGGTGGAAGTCAAATAGAACCTCAATATGTGAAGTATGGAAGATTAGTAACTAGACCAGCTGATGATCCAACTAGAACGGGTTATTTATTTGATGGTTGGTATTTAAATTCAGAACTATTTCCATTCAATAGTTACCAAGTCTACGATGATTTAACTTTATTAGCACATTGGAAATCAATGAATGTTAATTTAACTTTAGATGCAAATGGCGGAGATGTTGAATATAATACGAAAACTGTTACTTATGGTGTTGATTATGTTTTACCAACTCCAACAAGAGCCAACTATACCTTTGATGGCTGGTATTTAGATGACACTTTATTGTGTCCTATGTCGGGTGTTTGGACATTTTCAAAAGTTGATATTACTTTAAAAGCAAGATGGGCCGGCACTCAAGCAGAAATTACATTTGCAAATGACGACAATATTCAAGTTGATAATGCACCTATAACTATAACTTATGGTGATGATTTTACTTTACCGGTTCCAACTATTTTAACTGGCGATAGATTTATCGGTTGGGCTAATTCAAGTGGTGAGTTAGTTACTGATGAAACTGGTAAATCACTAAAGCCTTCAAAATTTAAAACTAATACAGAATTACACGCTGTATATTATGTTCCAGTTACAACCCCAAATCAATTATTAAATCTTTGTGCTGCAGAAGCGGGAGATGAAAGATTAACAAGAACATATGTTTTACTAAACAATATTGATTTTACAGGTTTAGCTAATGAATCTATTTATAACTTTACTGGTGTATTTGATGGAAACGGATTTGATATTATCGGATTAGAAAAGCCATTATTTGGAAGTGTTGGTAGAAGTGATGTTACTTGTACAGATGATATCGAAGTTAAGAATGTTAATTTAATAAACTTTTCGGCTGAATCATTTGTGAGCCAAGTTCTTGAATGTAATACATTTACCATTGATAGTGTAACAATTGAATCATTTGTTAAGGATGAATCTAATTATTGTGCAACATATGGAATTGTTAAGATGATAGGTAATGGAGGAAAAATAAACGCTCCTACTAACTTCTATATGAATAATTGTCATATTAGTGATGAATTTGCGACGATTGAAAGCGGATTAATTCATAATCTTAATGGAATTAAGGATATTGATATTACTAATTGTTCAATAAAATCCAATACAAAACAATCAGCGTTTATTTCATCGGATTGGTTATCAACTAGTTACAAAAATACACAACCTGATAATACAATTAAAATTTCTTATTGTAGCAATTATGGCGATACAAGTAATTTAATTACAGTTGCTGCGTGTGATTATAATTATAGTAAGGTTTCTGGTATTGAATATTATAATAACCAAAATATAATCATTGATAATATTGTTAATTATGGCTTTGTAAGCAGTTCTCTATTTACAAATGATGTATATGTTTATGAATATAGGAATATTAGAACCTACACTAACAATTTTAGACTTGACAAAGTCTTAAATTTTGGAACTATAGGTTCATTTATAGATGTTGTTGTTGCCCTTGTTTATTCTGATGAATTCTCTAAAGCAACAGACCGCATTAAAAATACTTTCACAATAAATTCTTGTTTTAATGCAGGTGCCACGACCAATGCATCATTTAATTTTACTAGTAATGTTACGAATAACTATCAATTCATTCCATTAGCAGGTATTGAGGATTCTGGTGCCTTTAGTGTTAGCAATTATAGTCAAATCAATAGTGATTTCTTTATTAACACTATTGGGTTAGATCCTGAAAGATGGAATTTAAGCTATATCAATATTCAAGATGAATATGGATTACCTACGATAATTTATTAAAAGGAGGCTAATTATGAGCAATAAATGCGAAATAATCACTGTTTCCAAGGAACAAATTATTCAATTACAAGCAGGTGCAAAAAGTTTTAGACAAGCTTTTTATGTTTTATTTGAATCTATGACAAAACCGGATGATGGCGGAATAAAATTTAACGATGGTGATTTAATGTCAGTCTTAGGAACGATTGGTTGTCTTTCAATTGAATTATATCTTAAATTTTTGAGTGTTATTTTGTCATTCAATGATTCAAAAAAAGAAGGAGTGCACATTAAATGTCATTCTTTAGATAAACTCTTTGAAGACATTGCAATTCATTATCCTCAAAAAGCAAATGAAATATTAAATTATATTGATAAGTTTTATTCTAAAACGCCATTTAATTTTATTGATTTTTTGGATTCAATAAAGGAAGGATTTATTGATTGGAGATATGCTTATAGCAAAGGTGATTTGCACTATAATTTGAATCACCTATCATCTGTTCTAAATGCTCTAGAAACTATAAGTAATGATTTATGTGTACCAATTTCTAAATCGTTAATAGAAGCTAATTTAAAAAAGAACAATCAACAATCTATGACTTTTGATGGTAAAAAAATTAATTACGAAACATTTTACTAAATATAGCGAGGATGATTAATAATGAAAGAATTTTTCAAATTTCTAAGTTTGTTTTGTGTAATTGTTTTATCAAGCTGTAGTCAACCACACACTCATACAATTGGATCTTATGAATCAATTGATAAAAAAAATCACGCCTTAATATGTGATGATTGTGGTGAACAATATGATACTGAACCCCATGATTTTAAAAGTGAATATGTAGAAGGTAGTTGCTTAAACGAAAGTTATACTTTATATACTTGTATACAATGTAATTATAGTTATAAAGAATATGGTTTTAAAGGAGAACATACTCCAAGCGGAACCTATGTAACTAGTGAAAACTATCATTGGTCAAAGTGCTCTTTTTGTGGTGCATCGTATAATCAAGAAAATCATAATTTTATATTTGAAAAACATTTAGTAGAACCTACATGTGAACAAAAAGGTATTGATGTTTATAAATGCTCTGTATGTGGTTATGAAAAAGAAGAAACAGTCAATCCTTTAAAACATAAATGGGAAGTAGAACTTTCTTATGATAGAAATGCACATTGGGAAAAATGCTCTAGATGTGGGGAAGAAAGAAATAGAAAAAATCATAATTTAGATGATGGAACTGTTACATTAGAACCAACTTGTACTAATGAAGGCATTATTGAATATCGTTGTGATGAATGTAATGTTGTTATCGAAGAAAGTATTTTAAAATTGAATCATGATATAGATGAAAATAAATATTTACACAATGATGAAATCCATTGGAATGAGTGTTCTATTTGTCATCAAAGGTTTAATGTTATCAATCATGATTTTTTAATTTTAGAATATATAGAAGCCACGCATTTTACTAAAGGGAAAGAACATAAGATTTGTAAGATATGCGGTCATGAAATAGATAGAGAACTTCCTATTGTGAATCATGTTTCAGATGGAACTTTTCATTACGATGAGGAATTACACTGGCATGAATGTAAAGATGATGGAGAAGTCTTTGACATGGAATCACATACATTTAAATTGATTAAAAACATTCTCAATCCAACATGTTTAAAAGAAGGAAAAGCTTTATACGAGTGTAGTACTTGTGGTTATCAAGATTATCGTGTTTTAAAGCCATTAGGTCATAATTATCAATATCAATATAATTCGTCAAAACACTGGAGAGAATGTTCTAGATGCCATAATATTATTAATGAAACAGAACATCACTTCATTTTAAAGAATTCAAAACCCCCAACCTGTAATGATAGTGGGTATAAAATATATCAATGTTCTTCATGTGGTTATCAAAAAAACGAAACTTTAAATGCTTTAGGGCACGACATTACTAGTGAATATAAACATAATGATACATATCATTGGAAAGAATGTTCAAGATGTCATGAAACCTTTAATTATGAAGAACATGATTTTGATACGGGAGCGTATAATAGTCAAGAAAAGGTAATGGTGTACACTTGTAAAGATTGTGGATATACAAAAAAAGAAAATGTGCCAAGTGATTCATATTATTTAATGCATGCATTATTACCGATTACATTTCAAGGAAATGCTTCTAGTTATCCAAGTTCTAATTTTGTAGCAAGAATTGATGATATTTGGTTAGAAGAAGATAATGCTATTTATTGCTATGTAACAAATTTAACTGGTAATCCAGAAAACACAAGAATTTCTATTACTGTTCAGTTTCAAATTACGGATGGGGATGCTGAAAGCGAACTTGTATATACTAACGATAGTGCGACAACAGAAGGACTTCAAAACAATCAAAGATATAGATTAAAACTTTGGGATATTAACACTAGATTGGTTCCTGTTGGACCTTTCTATATAAGAATTTTAAATGTGATATAATTTTTTTAAATATCTAGAAGGAATAAATTAAACTTTCACATTAATAACATGCCATGTAAAATGTCTAAAGGTGTGTTGTTCAAGTTGTATTAACAAATAAAATGCCAAAATTTGCTGTTAAAGTCCTTAACATAAGGACTTTTTTTAGTTGTACTATTTTTGAGTAAAAAATTAAGGGTGTATTTTATTATTTGTATGATAAATAAGTTATTATCAAAAAACTAAAAATGAAAATAGGCTAAAATTATTATTTATTTTCCTGATAATGATTTTTATAGTATTCGAAAATAAAGTTGGGTTTGATTTTTGAAAAATGATAAGATAAATGATAAGATATAGTTGAAAAATGATAAGATAAATGATAAGATATAGTTGAAAAATGATAAGATATTTTAATAAAAGGGAATGATACTTAATGAATGATGAAAATGTTGTATTAGAATATAAAAAATCTTTAGTTCAACTTAAAGAAGGTATTATTTCTTTATCTTCAATGTTAAATAAAAGCAATAGAGGCGAGTTATATTTTGGTATAGGACCAAACAAAAAAGTATACCCATTTATGATTTCAAAAAAAACATTAGCAGATATTTCTAACGAAATTCGAATGAACCTTAAACCTTTACCAATTAGATTAGATATTGAAGTTGTTAAAATTGAAGATATTGATGTTATAAGAATTTATGTTGAAGGCGATGATACACCATATTCCGCTTATGGCAGGTACTATATAAGAGTAGATGATGGTGATATTCCTATGACAAATAGTCAACTGCAAAATTTTTTTGAATCTAAAAAAGAAAATTATTCTCAATGGGAAGAGAAACCTACCAATTATTCATATGAAGATATTGACGAAGAATTATTAATTAAGGTTATCAGACTTGCTAATGATAAAGGTAGACTTAATTATGTATACGATGATATAGGAAAAGCTTTAACAAAATTAAATTTAATAACTGATGATGGCAAAATTAAAACAGCAGGATATTATTTGTTTGGGAAAGGGAAGCCACTTCTTATTAAAGAAGCCAATTATCCTACTGACACAAGAACAGAATTTGGAGAAATAAAAGAATTTAGAGGAAATATATTCGAATGTATAGCAGAAGCCACCTCTTATATTCAAAATCATATCACTTATAAATCAGATATTATAGGCATAGAAAGAATTGAAACTCCCGAAATACCAGTTCAAGCTATTAGAGAAATTGTAATTAATAGTTTTGCGCATAGTAAATATGCTGTAAGTGGTGATTTTAATCAATTTGTTGTATTTAAATCTTCTGTAAAGATTTATAATCCTGGTTCAATATATAAAGATGTTGATCCTATTAGATTTGCTAGAGCAGAAGTTGGAAGTAAAATTAGAAATATTTTAATTGCTTCTGTTTTATATAAATGTGGCTATATTGATGCTTTTGGCACAGGGTTTGATAGGACATTTACTTTGTGTGATAAGCATGATGTAAAATACGAATATAAAAATGATGAATTTGGCTTTACCTTTATTTTTTATCGTAATTCTGCTTTTGAAAATGATAAGATAAATGATAAGATAAAAAGTTTTGATGATAAAATATTATTTGAGATTAGAAAAAATAAATATATAACGATACCTGAACTTAAAAACAAATTAAACAAATCAGAGGTAACTATTTATCGACATTTGAAAAAATTAATTACTGATGGTATTATCAAAAGAAGTGGTTCAAGAAAAACTGGTTATTGGGAGATTATGAATGATAAAATTTAAAATATCATTTTAAAAAGTTTAAAGTAAAGGAAGAATGAAATGAAAACAACTAATGGATTTCAATTGCTGTATGTGCTTTTGGATGAATTGATTTAGGTTTTTTTGAAGCATCAAGTAAAGATTCTTTGGTTCCATCAAACTTTTTCATCCAATGCATAAGAGATGCTTTAGAAATATGATATTTCCTACAAATATCTTTAATGGTCCAATGCGATTTCCCTGTTTTATCTTTATTGACAAGATAAGTTTTACAAGCAAAGAAACGAGTTTTTAAATCATGTGGCAAATATCTTAGCGTTTGTGTTATACTATTCATGTGATTTGAGTCCTCCTAATTATTTGTGGTGATTTAATTATAAAGGATTTGAATCACTTTTTTCTTTTTAGTTGGTCTCACATGTATTGTACATTAACATCTGGATTTATGCTAAATAATACCATTTTATTGACAATTAAATTAAAGAGAAATACAATAAGAATGTATATTTAGATTTTCTATTATGGAGGGTGATTGAATTGTTTTTTATTGAAAAGGAAGATAAACTTTTAAATAAGGACTTTTGTTACAGTTTTACTCAAAAAATAATTAAAAAATTTAATTTACCCAAATATAAAGATGTCATAGATCCTCAATTTTTGACATATATTGCAAAACCGGGAGCTATTCGATTATTTAAAACATTAAACTATTCCATTGAAGGAATTTATAAATGTGAGGTTACATTTGATGTCAAATTAGAAGAAAATTATGTAGTTTCTGATGGTTATGAAGCGAAAACAACTGGAGAAGGGCGAACAGAATATACAACTGGGCGCTTAAAAATAGATGCAACAACGACTTATACAGAAAAGAAACATCTTGAAACAAAGAAGAGATATTCTCAATGCGTAAAGACATACTCTAAACATTTTTTATTAGATGAAAAAGGTGGATTTAGAAATTCTTCATCATCTGAATTTAATGATGTTGATCCGGATTATCGTCGTAAAATTTTAGAAGAAATTAGTGATCATGAGTCTTTATATTCTTCTTTAGAAAATTATTCTAAAGAAGAAAAAGAGGTAAAAAAAGAATATGATCAAAAAGTAGCTAGTAATGTTCAAGTTAGTGTCCAAGCAAAGAAAGTAAAAATAACATCTCCTGACATTGAAAAAGTTGATGTTTATGCTAGTTACAATTACTATGCATCAATTTATTATAATGGAAAAGAATATATTTATCATGAATATGATGATCCCAATGAAGATTTCCCATTAAATTTAAACGCTACTAAAATAGTTAAAGCTTCCAAAAAAGTGTACTCTTTTCAAAAAATGCTTGCTTGGATAATGGGGATTCCAACGTTTATTGCTTTAGCTGCCATTTTGATTGTTGCAATATTTGTAAGATTTAAAGGAAATGAACAATTTTTAACTTATATTACCTTTCCTTTTACAATTATTGACGCTGTTGTTGCTATTATCTATTTTGTTTTATTCAATTCTTTTATAAGCACATTAGATGATATCATATTAAGTAGTTCTGGGAGCCATATGCTTAATAGGAAAAGAATAAAAATAAAACAGCGATGATAGAAATTTTTTATTACTTGGTAGCAATAGGTTCGTTAATTTTAGCCATATTCCAATTAATTTGTGTGGTAGAAGCCTTTAAAATAGCATTGTCATATGCTTAAAAAATATTTTAAATTATTCATAGGAAACACTCTTTTTTAGAACTCTTTTCTTTGTATTAAAAAAGAGGCAACTAAAACATAATAAAAGATTGCTTAAAGCACTAAGCAATCTTTTTAAATATTAACTTACAACAATATAAAGATTAAAGGTATTTTCGTTACAATAAGCACTAATAGAAATGGTTGTCGTATCAATCGTTTTTTCGTAAGTGTCTGTATCCGTTTCAGACATCATATAACCAGACATGATTAATTCCATAATGTAGTCAAAACAAATATCATCAGCTTCTTCTGCAGTGGCAAAATCAACATTTAACATTGCTGTGTTCATAAAACTCATAACCATTGCGGTATCCCAACCATTTTCAGGATAATAAAATGGAATTTCTGCAATTAAACTTTCATCCATCATTTCTAATAAATCTGTATAGAAATCGCCCATTTCTTCCCAAGATGTAGGATTGCTAAAGGGTTGATAAATATAATTGTCATAAGGAATTTTTGCATTGCTAAATTGTGTTACAGCAACATTGATTTCCCATAAGTTACCTGAAGTTGTATAATTTAAATTCATTTGATTTTCGTTTAAAGTTAAAGTTAAAGAACCATCATCAACTGAGTTTGCATCATCGAGTCCATCAATTCCTTGATTAGGTAAGAAATGATCTAAATAATTGTATAGTCCGTAGCCTGTTTCTAAATAATAATTGAGACCATCAAAAGCAAAGACATCAGCACTTAAATCAAAATGGACTAAAAGATCAGAAACATTTTTGGAAGGATCTTCTTTTCCTAAAGCATTGAAGTATACTGTGTCACCCTCTTTTTCAACAACAAATTCAACAAAGCCATCTTCAGTATTCATATATCCATATTCATCAGTAACTTCATTTTCGGTATGTTGAACATAAATGATGTCTTCATTGACAACAACTTGAAAGGTTTCATCTTCATAAGTTCCTTCAGGGTCAATTTTGGTATAAGTAAAAGCATAATCTTGATTTTTTAATAAATTTAATTTTTCTTGTAAAGCATTGTGATAATCTTCATGAGATTTTACTTTGATTTCTTTTACACCTAAATCTTGTTTAGAGGTAAAATGGCAAGTTAATTCATAACCAATAAGATAAGTTGCATAATCTCCATAATCATAGTAAGCTTCATAAGTTAAATAATCAATTGCCCCATTTTCGTCTACAATAATATCTAATGTTGCAATTTTTCCATAATACAATGTCAATTGTCCATGAATGGCTTCTAATTCTAAATCGGTTAAATCAGCAATGGTATAAGTTGTATCATTGATTTTTTGAATTCTACTTTTGGTTAAATTTTGAAATGGATTGTAATATTGTGTGCTAAAAACAGTCGTTTCTCCATAAAGAAGAACTTCTTCTTCAATAATCGATTGATTATCCATTGAAATGTGTTTTTCACTAACATTTCCCTTCGCATTTTTAAAATAATGTGATTCATTAATTACTTTTTCATCTGTATATTCGTAATTCCAATATTCATCACTACTAATATAGGTTTTCATTTTTGTTTGTTCAACATTCGATTTTACATCCGTTTCTTTATCAATAGAACTTTTTTCAAGTTCAATTTCTAAAGCTAAATCCCCTTTTAATGTCTCTAAAATATGTTGTGGGACATCTTCAATTTGAGGTTGCGTTGAAGATGAAGAACTTGTTTGTTGATTACAAGCTGTAAGTAAAACAATTGGCACTAAAAACAGGTATTTTTTTAGTTTTTTGGTCATTTTTAATCCCCTCTCTTTTTTTATTATATTAGTTTTATTATACCTATATACTTTCTTATAGTCAATAGAAATAAAAAAGTATGAGAAAATGGAAGTTTTTATTAATGAACTCTTTTTTGATGTTGCAATCATAATCAAAAAAAGGTATTATATATAAAAGATTCAATAAAAAGGAAGGATTTAAATGAAAATAAAAAAATCTTTAATTCAATATTTTATTGTTATTATCGCTTTACTTTCTTCTTTTTATTTATCTGCTTGTGATTTATTTTCTACATCTTCAAGTTCTTCCGTTCCTAGTGGAAGTTTAGCGATTACAAATGGTGAAAGTATAACGTTAGCTGTGGATGAAACAGCTCAATTAGAGGTTGAACTTGTTGGCATCAGTGGAACGATTACTTATGAAAGTAATTTTCCAGCAATTGCTAAAGTAGATGAACGGGGCTTAATTACAGCACAACGAGTTGGCACCACCCAAATTATTGCTTCTATTGATGGATTAAGTGATTCTATTGAAGTTACAGTGGTTGAAAAAGTATCCGTTGAATCGATTCAACTTTCGATTAACCCTGCAAAAATTCGAGTTGGAGAACAAGCAAATCTTATTGCAACCATCACCCCGCAACAAAATATTACTTTAAATTATGAAATCACTAAAGGAAGTGAACTGATTTCCATTTCAGGCAATCAAGTGACAGCCTTATCTTCTGGGGAAGTCACAATAATTGCTAAATATAATGAAGTTGTTTCTAATGAAGTGCAATTATCGATTTATGCTTTTGAAATTGCGATGACGAATACCATTATACAAGTTGGGGAATATGAACGATTACAAGTTCGTCATCAAAATCATACTGAAGCAACGATTCATGTCGATGAAGAAGATATTATTTTAGTCGAAGAATCAGCTTTTGGTGATTTATTTGTAACTGGCTTAAAAGAAGGAACAGTGCATCTTTATTTAGAAATTATAGACAAAGGAATGGTTTCGAATACTTTAACGATTACTGTCGTTGCATCGAATCCTTATGAAAATGTTAATAAAGATGAGTTTTATGCTAATTATACAAGAGCCTCAAGTTATGTAGATGCGATGTATCGAAGTGAATGTCATCTCATGTCTGGAGATATTCAAGAACAAGATCAAGAACCAACTATTTCTAATTATCGGCCTTCTTCTAATGGAATGTTCATTCATAACAGTACGGCAAATTTTTCTTCAGATGGAAATACATATTATGTTTATGATGCCTATGGCAATCTTGCCTTTGAAATTTATAAAGATGCTGCTTATGTTACTTTAGAAGAAGTAGCTGCTTATATTTATGCTTTTGGTGATGTTCCGATTAATTATTATGAAAATCGTTATGATTATCCTCAACCCTATGCTTCAGAATGGGGAAAATATTTACGATTAAATAATAGTTTCTTTTCTGGAGATACTGAAAAATATCCTTATGAACCTGAACTTCCTCGTATCTATGGCATTGATGGAGACTTAAGATATTATGAAGTGGATATCGGCACAACAGGAACGGATTGTGATCCAAGATATCCTGCTGAAATTTATAATGATGGAAATAAAATTACAAGAGGAGCAGCAAGAATTGTTTATTCTCGATATTATGCTGATGGAACACCAATCACAGATTTAAATGATCGATATGTGTTTTATACGTATAATCATTACAATGACTTTCAAGAATATTTAAATTATGAAGGTGGTTGGGGAGAAATGTTTGGTAATATTACTGGTGGAGGACCTATTTCCGATTATGATCCTAATTTTCCGCCAACTCCTTATGTTCCTTCCGTTCGTCAATCATTAGTTGTCTAAGGCTAAAAAAACCGCATTGATTAAAAAATGCGGTTTATTTTTTGATAGAATAAAAATCAATTAAGCCGTTGTGATAGGGAAGTGTAATTTCTCCTTGAATTAATGGTAAAGCATAATGAATGAACTTTTCATTTAAATCACAATCATCTTGAATCCAAGAAGAAGGAATATAAGATACTTGATTGGCAATTTGTTCAATTGGAATACATTCATAAGTGATTTGATAAGGTTGTTGATTCACTCTTTTAAAAGCAATCATTTCCCCAGTGTGACCATTTAAAATCAATTGAACAGCTTGAACTCCTGCTTGATAGGCTTCGGTGACATCCGTTTTTGAAAGAAAATGACTCGCACAACGTTGACAAAGATTTAATTCAATAGCTCGTACAGGAAGATTTAATTCTTTTTTTACAAGGTGGGATAAAACTTTTGCGACTCCGCCAAGTTGCAGATGTCCAAAGACATCATTATCTTCAAAATAAGCAGATTGCTCCATGACATATTTTCCTGTTTTATCTTTAATGCCTTCTGAAACACAAATGAGAACTTGTTGTTGTTTTTGATAAAGTTGTTGTACTTTGTTTAAAAAAGTTTTTTCATCAAAAGCAACTTCAGGAAGATAAATTAAATCTGGTCCTGCTTGGTTTAAACAAGCTAATTTGCTTCCGGCCGTTAACCAACCCGAATCTCTTCCCATGATTTCAACAATATTGACTCGCCCTTTTGGATAACATGAAATATCAAAATGTAATTCTTGAATGGTATTGGCAATATATTTAATGGCACTACCATACCCTGGAGCATGATCAGTAATGACAAGGTCATTATCAATGGTTTTAGGAATTCCTAAAACCAAACAAGGATAATTCACTTTTTTAAAAAATTGATTCAATTTTAATACGGTATCCATCGAATCATTTCCGCCAATATATAAAAAATAATGAATTTGATACTTTTGAAATTGTTGTAATAATTGATGATAAAGGGGATGAGATAAATCTTGTGGTAAACAACGCCTTACACTTCCTAAAGCGGCACTAGGTGTATAATATAATTTTTCTAAATCAGAAGGATTGATTTTTTTTAAATCAATAATTTGGTCATTGAATAAACCATCGATTCCATGCATGGATCCATAAATTTGATGCACTGTTTTTTGTTTCCATGCTTCTTGGATAACTCCTAACAAAGAGGCGTTGATCACTGCAGTTGGACCACCGGATTGAGCAACTAATAGATTTTTTTCCATAGATATCCTCCCCAAATATAAGATAGTTTTATTATAACGAAATTAAAAATAAAATCCTATACTTAATAAAAATTTTGTCGAATCAAAGACTATTTTAATTCTATAAATTATGATAAAATAAAAATGAATTAAAGCAGGTGAAAAAAATGAAAAAAATTAAAGTTCTCATTCAAGATAAAAACACATTAAAGTTAATTGAACCAGGTGAAACAGGTGATTTAATTGATTTAACAGAAATTTATCAATTGGACACAACCGCTTTAGAAAAAGCGATTCAAGAGGGAAAAGATCAACTTTATCAACAAAAGTTAGCTGATTATAAAAAGATTTTACAAAGTGAATATGTTGCAGAAGTTAACCAATTAAAAAATGAAATTGAAAAAATCAATGAAAAAGCAAAACAAGATTTATTCAATCAAAAATCTCAACTTAGTCATGAAGCTTTTGTAAAACAAACTGAACTTGAAAACAATTACAAAGCACAATACCAACAATTACAGGCTAAATATCAATCTTTAGAAAACATACAACAAACAAACCTTCAAAATAAAGAATATGAAGTAAAACAATTATTTCAAGATCAAATTCATACTCTTCAACAACAATTATCAGAAGAAAAGAATAAGTTAGTTTTAGAACAAAATAAATTAAAAACGGAAAAATTAGAATTAGAACAAACTTTAAAAGAAAAGTATGAAAAGCAATTAGCAGAAAGTCAAAAAATGGTGGAAGAATTACGTCGTTATAAATCCACTTTAAATGTAAAACGAATTGGAGAAGATTTGGAAACTTGGTGTGATAATGTGGTGCAATCCTATATGCAAAATGGATTATTGAATTGTACGTGGACCAAAGATAATCGTGTTGTAAAAGAAGAAAATGAATATAAAGGGACCAAAGCGGACTACATTTTTAGAATTTATTTAAATGAAAAACATCAAGAAGAATTAACATCAATTTGTTTGGATATGAAAAGTGAAAATCCCGATTCTGTAAATAAAAAGAAAAATGCGGATTATTATGCAACATTAGATAAAAATAGAAACAAAAAGGGCTGTAAATATGCTTTACTTGTCAGTGAATTAGAAATGGATCAAGCTAATGATTTATCAATTTATAAAGTACAAGAATATGAAAACATGTATGTAGTTCGTCCTTCTTATTTAATGGTCTTTCTCAATATGGTTACTTCATTAACAACAAGATTTGCTACTTTATTAACAGCAAAACAACAAGAAGAATTAAAGTTAAAAGATCAATTAGAAATTGTTCAATTATTTGAAGATATCAAAAACACCTATTTGGATAAACCTTTAGAACAATTAAAAAAACAAGTTGAAAACATTCAAAAATATGCACAGACAATTAAAGATACAGCTAGTAAAATTGAAGATTCTTGTGATACCATTTATCGAAATTATATTAATCAAATCACAGAAAAAATTAATAAATTTGACATTAAATTAGAAAAATCGGTTTTAAAAAAAGTGCCTGTTAGCGAATAAAAAAGATGAAAACAAAAAAAATACAACGAATGATTCAAAATGCTTTGCTTTTGGCATTACTTATCCTATTTACTTTGATTAAATTTCCATTGGGAGCTATTTCTTTTACCATGCAATTATTCATTGTCTTTTTAATCGTACAATTAACTCCTTTTTTAGATGCATTAAGCATTTTATTCACTTATCTTTTGATGGGCCTTATTGGCATTCCTGTTTTTAGTATGGGAGGAGGACTCAGTTATATTTATCAACCATCTTTTGGTTTTATGATAGGATTTATTGTTCTTTGTCCCTTTGTAAAACTTATGGATTCAATCTTGCTCAAAACGAAAATGAATGCTTATTTCCGTGTTTTTATTGGAAATTTTGTAGGATTACTTGTGGATTATCTTTGTGGATATATTTATGCTTATTGCATTTTTAATTTTTATTTGAATCAAGATTTTCCTTTCTTGAAAGTTTTTCAACTCGTCATCGCTCCTTTTATTCTCTTTGATTTGTTAAAAGTAATTTTAGCTGCATTAGTTAGTCAAAAAATAAAAAAGCATTTGATTTTAACTCAAACGCCTTCTTCATAAAAATTTTTTAAAGAAACTTCACCATAATTGATGGTGATTTTTTTGTTATTCATTTGAACTAATAAAGAACCATCATCTAAAATATCTAAAACGATGCCATTACAAAATTGTCCTTGATATTCAAATTCAATTTTTTGATGAAGGACACAGGAGTATTTTTTATATTCTTGCAAGATAATATCTTTGTTTTTTTTAAATGAAACAAATAATTTATGCCACTTTTTTAAATAGATGGATAAAACTTTATGTAACGAAATTTTTTTATTTAATTCTAAAAATAAAGAGGTAGCTTTCTTTTTTAACGTTTCATCAAAAAAAGTAGTGTTTACATTCAATCCAATGCCAATAACATAATTGGATTGAATATCTTGTGTTATCGCTTCAATTAAAATTCCGCAAACCTTTTTTTTGTGAATTAAGATATCATTTGGCCACTTAATTTGAGTTTCAATTTGAAAATGTTTTAAAGTTTCAATCATAGCTAAAGCTGCCATAATGCTAAGGCTTGCAGGTTGAGCGATTGTTTTTTTAACGACAATAGAAAAAGATAGATTTTGATAAGGAACACTCACCCACGTTCTTTGATTTCTGCCTTTTCCATGTGTTTGATTAAAAGTATAAACGACACAAAAAGAGGGCAAAAAAGAAAGATTTTTTTTGCAATAATCATTGGTAGAGTTCACAAAATCCAAATAAAATCGTTTCATAATTTTTTCCCTTTAAATAAAAATCGTGTTCACTAGGAACACGATGATTATAACATATTAAGCACCAAATAGTAACATTAATAATCCAGCAGCAACTGCACTTCCAATAACACCCGCTACATTTGGACCCATTGCATGCATAAGCAAGAAATTGCTAGGATCTTCTTTGACGCCTTCTTTATGCACGACACGTGCAGCCATTGGTACAGCACTGACACCAGCTGCCCCAATCATTGGGTTGATCTTGCCTTTGGTCATTTTGCACATGAGTTTTCCAATTAAAACACCACCAGCTGTAGCCGTTGCAAAAGCAAAGATACCTAAAGCAAAAATCTTGATGGTATTTAACGATAAGAAGGTTTCAGCATTTGCGGTCGCGCCAACACAAAGACCAAGAAGAATTGTAACTAAATAAAGAATAGTATTTCCTGCTGCTTCGGTAAGTTTTGGTACAACACCTGTTTCTTTAATTAAATTGCCAAGCATGAGACATCCAATTAATGGAGCACAAGATGGAATTAATAAAACAACGACAACAGTGACAATAATTGGGAATAATATTCTTTTTGTCTTAGAAACTTCTGTTGGTTCTTCCATTTTGATTAACCGTTCTTTTTTCGTTGTCAATAAACGAATAATTGGTGGTTGAATAAATGGAACTAAAGCCATATAAGAATAAGCTGCAATGGAAATTGAAGAAAGAAGATGAGGTGCTAAAGTTTTTGTCACTAAGATAGCCGTTGGGCCATCGGCTCCTCCAATAATTCCAATAGATGATGCTTCTTGAGGTGTAAATCCTAATAGTAATGCACCTAAGAAAGTAATAAAAATACCAATTTGAGCAGCTGCACCTAAAATCATGCTCTTTGGATTAGAAATTAATGGTCCAAAATCAGTTGTAGCCCCAATGCCTAAAAAGATAAGACATGGGTAAATTCCTGTTTGCACACCATAATATAAATAGCCAAGTAATCCTGAATATTGTGTTTCTTGATTTAAGAAATCAACAAGATTTTTTAATTCTAATTCATTTAGATTTAATGCATTAATTGCATCTAGATTACTTTGACCTAATTCAATAATTTTAGAGAGCTGATACGATTGTTCAACATCTAGCCCAAGAGAGGTAAAAACCTGCCTTGCCTGCTCTAAAGATAGATTAGTACTTGTGGCAAGTTGTTCTACCGAATAAAAAACATCGGTTGATCGTTCAAATATACCACCTAATGGTAAATTGACAAGCAAAACGCCAAAAGAAATGGGAATTAATAAATAAGGTTCTGCTTGCTTAAAAATGGCAAAGTACATCAATAATAAAGCAATTAAGATCATCACAAGGTTTTTCCAACCACCACTGGTGAAAAATTCTGCAATGCCTGTGCTTTTAATAAATTCCTCTATTAATTCAAGCATAGACTTTACCCTAGAATTAGCAATACTTGTTTGCTATTTACTGTTTGTCCTTTCGTGACTTTGATTTCTTTAACGACACCATCTTGAGCAGCTAAAATTTCATTTTCCAATTTCATTGCTTCTAAAATCATCAAAATTTGTCCTTTTTTCACATGATCTCCAACAGCAACATCAATTCTTAAAATTGTTCCTTGCATTGGAGAAACGACTTGCGTTCCTTCAGCAGAAGCAGAAGGTTGAACATTATCCGTATTTTTTTCACTTTGAATGGTTGCTTGATTTTCAGTTACTGCTTCTAATTCGACTTCATAAACTTTTCCATTTACTTTAACTTTGTAGATTTTCATAATTTCCTCCTAGTTGATTCTTTTTACTTGAATTAATCGAACATCTTTATTGATTTCTTGTTGATAGTCAATGGAAGCAATTAATACCGCAACCATCATATCTTCATCTTGGATATCTTCTAAGGTTATTTTTTTGTGCTTTTCTTGTAAAGAAGGAGTTGAAGTTACTTCTTCTTTTTTTACATCTAATGCTTTGATTTTATTTAACAAAGCAAAGATTAAATAAATAAAAATTAAAATCACAAAAACAATGATAATACAAATTAAGGCAGGAATTAAACCATCTAAAAAGGCTTGACCTGGTTTATCACTAATTTCTACAATGGCTTGATACATTTCTTTCACCTACCCTATCCATAAATTAAATTCGACACATTCATCTTGTTTTACAGGATGATATTTATTGGTTAAAAATTTGATTGCAACTTGTTCAAATAAAGCAATGGATAAGACATCTTCATCTGATTGAACCAAATCTTTATATTGTTCTTTTAATTTTTCAAATTGTGGTGGAATATCATCGGCTGGACGATAATCAATCACAGGATCATCTTTAATGATTTGATGTAAGATTTGTTGGTTCACTTCAGCAGGAGCTTTTCCATATAATCCATGTAAGTAGTCATTGATTTCTTTTGGAACCATTTTATAGCGTTCACCAGTAATGACATTCAGAACCGCTTGTGTTCCAACCATTTGTGATAAAGGGGTCACTAATGGGGGATAACCTAAATCTTTCCGAACGCGAGGAACTTCTTTTAAAACCTCATCATAACGATCCATGGCACCTTGAGTTTTAAGTTGACTCATTAGATTAGATAGCATACCACCAGGGACTTGATATTTTAAAATATTTGGATTGACCGATAAAGCTTTAGGATTAAGGGTGCCGTTAGCCACATATTGGTCTTTAATCTTTGTTAAAATTGCAGCAGCAGCATTTAAATGATCCACATTGAGTTTGGGATCATATTTGGTATTTGCTAAAGCATAATTAAAGGATTCCGTACAAGGTTGACTTGTTCCTCCAGAAAGAGGAGATAAAGCTGTATCAATAATATCAACCCCAGCTTCAATCGCTTTTTGATAAGTCATTTCACAAATTCCACCGGTACAATGAGAATGGAGTTCGATGGGTAATTTGGTATTTGCTTTTAATTTTTTGATTAAGGTATAAGCATCGTTAGGTAATAAAACCCCAGCCATATCTTTGATACAAAGACTATCAGCTCCCATGGCTTCTACCTCTTTTGCTAATTGAACATAATAATCAACAGTATGAACAGGACTTGTCGTATAACTTAAAGCAATTTGACAATGTCCTTTATATTTTTTTGTTGCTTCAACAGCACTTTTTAAATTACGAATATCATTTAAAGCATCAAAAACACGAATAATATCAATGCCATTTTCAATTGATTTTTGAACGAATTTTTCGACAATATCATCGGCATAATGTTTATATCCTAAAATGTTTTGACCGCGAAATAACATTTGTAATTTTGTATTTTTACAGACCTTTCTGATAGCGCGCAAACGTTCCCAAGGGTCCTCGTTTAAGAAGCGCAAACAAGTATCAAATGTTGCACCACCCCAAACTTCTAAAGCATAATATCCTGCTTGGTCCATTTCACCAACGCAAGATAAAATTTCTTTTGTCGTTAAACGAGTTGCAATGAGGGATTGAGAGCCATCTCTTAAAGCCGTATCAACAATTTTAACGCCCATTTTTTGCTCTCCTTTATTTTAGATTTCTTCAGTTACTTTTTTGAGGGCTTGTAAAGCTTCTTCAGGTAAACGATTAAAATCATCTAATTCAGAAACATAAGCTAAACGATCAAGTAATCTTGCTTTTACATTTTGTAAATAAGCTTGATCTTTAAAATCAGGTTCAAAGCCAGCAATAGGTAAGTATTGTAAATCACTAAAAGGACCAAAAGCAACAAATTGAGCTCTTTCTAAAACAATGTCTTCAATTAAGCCTAAAGTGACTTGTGGTGTTACTTTTTTATCTAAAAAGAAACCAGTATTGATAATATAGCAATCCACGCCCATATCTGCAAATAAAGATTTAAATTTTTCATAATCTTTTGCTAATTCATAAAGTCTAAATGGATTAGCATAAGGAACAATGACTAATTTATTTGGATCTTCTCCTTTAATATATTCTGCAGAAGAACGTTTTGTTGCTAAAGTTGCTCCCATGACAGAAGCTAAAGCTGGTGAATTCACTTTGACAACCGGTGGAAGAGTATTATCTTTCATAATCCAAAAGATTGCATCTGTTTTTTCTTTAAATTTATATTCTCGATTGCTTGTTGCAAATTTTGATTTTACAGTACGACCATTACCATTACGAATGTCTTCATTGACAGGGACAATCCGTCCTTGATCATCTTTAGTTGCACCAACATTTTGAATCGTTACAAAATATTTGGATTGAGGATTGGTCAATGGATAATCTTGCGTTTTATCAAAATAAGATTGTTCTAGACAAATGGATGAACCATCGGTATTGGAAATGATAAAAGCATCATCATGAAGAACCGTTGTTTTTAATTTTCCGCCATGATTGGATAAGGTAATGGTTGATTTTCCAGAGCCAGAAAGACCAAAAACACTAATAACTTTATTTTTATTTGGTAATTCAAAACGTTTTTGTCCGCCATGACATGCTGTGTAACCATGTCTAGCTGCTAAAGACCAAGCTAAGGTTAACGTTCCCTTTTTGTGTTCTCCAAAATAACGCATTCCTAGTAAACAAGCACAATTGTGCTTACTATCAAATAAAGCAAGTCCTTCAGGATATTGTGATGGATAATAATCAGGATCAGAGTAAATGAAAATATCTCCTTCTTCATAAACTTTAGAATTTTTATACATCTTTGTGTATTCATCATTGACAATTTGGAAATTCATTAACCAAGAATAAAGATTGTTTTCATATCCTTGAGGAACAAGCAAATGGGCTTTAACCATAAATTCAGGATCAAGTCCAACATAAACTTGAGCATGATACATCACTTTATCTTTAGATGAAAACTCTACTTCTCTTAACAATGATGCAAATGATTCAACATTGGTTTCATCTACTAATCTTCTTAAACGGGCTTGACGTCCAGTAATGGAGCCATCATTGAAGATTAAAACTTTAGTTCCTTCTTCTAAACCTAATTCCGTAGCGTTTGCCACTTCTAAATCACTAATAATTGTTCCATGCGTATTTTTTGCTAATTCATAAGCTTGTTTCATGGAAGTGACTTCGATGACATTGTTTCGATAAAACATCGTTTCAATCGTTGTACGAACTTTACTAAATAAAACAGGATTTTTTGAGCCGATTTCTTGAATAGGCATATTACTTTTTGTCGCCATAATTTTATTTCCTCCTTAATTGAAAACGGTTTATTTTTGTTTACTAACGTAAACTAAAACTAAACTTATTGTATCTCTTTTGAATTTTAAAAACAAGTTTTAAATCAAAGATTTTAAAAAATGTAGAAAAGATATATCTTTTCTAGATTTTGTTTTGTAAAACGCTTTTTTTTGGTATAATCATATTAGGTGATAAAAATGATTCAAGCCGTAATTTTTGATTTAGATGGAACTTTATTAAATACTTTACAAGATTTATATTTATGTACGAATCAAGTTTTAAAATATTATCATTGTCCTGAAAAGTCTATGGATGAGGTTCGTTCTTACTTAGGAAATGGAATAAAAGCTTTGCTAGAAAAAGCTTTACCCGAACAACAAAAGCATTTATTAGATGCCGTTTATGATCAATTTTTACCACTTTATGAAAAACACAAGGCAGATCATACAAAACCTTATCCTCATATACTTTCTTTATTAAACACTTTAAAACAAAAAAAGATGAAAATGGCGATTGTTTCTAATAAAATTGATTCTGCGGTCAAAGAATTATGTATTCCTTTATTTGGTGAATATCTTTCTGTCATGCTAGGAGAAACACCGACTCGTTTAAAAAAACCAAACCCTGATATGGTTTATGAAGCATTAAAACAACTTCAAGTGGATAAAGATCAAGCCTTATTTGTAGGAGATAGTGAAACGGATGTTTTAACCGCTAAAAATGCTAATATGCGCGTTTGTGGTGTTAGTTGGGGATTTAGAGGAAAAGATGTTTTAAAACAAATGAATGTCGATTTTTTAATTGATGAACCCATGGAATTATTGAATATTATTGAAAAGGAGAATCAAAAATGAATTTATGGCATGGTGTAGCAAAAGATAGAATTCACCCTGAAAAGTTTATTGCTTGTATTGAAATTACAAAAGAAAGTAAAATGAAGTATGAATTGGATAAACAAACAGGAGCTTTGATTTTAGATCGTGTATTACATACAGCAACGCATTACCCCACAAATTATGGATTTATCCCTTTAACGTATGGAGGAGACAATGATCCATTAGATGTATTAGTTTTATGCCAAGGGGCTATCGTTCCAATGACTTTAGTAGAATGTTATCCCATTGGCGTTGTTAAAATGATAGATCAAGATGAAATTGATGAAAAAATTATCGCCATTGCTTGTCATGATCCATTTTGGAATGGATATCAAGATATTCAAGAATTACCTGCTCATTTATTTGATGAAATCACGCATTTTTATAATGTTTATAAAGTTTTAGAAGGCAAAAAAACGCATGTTGAGGAAATTTTAGGAAAGGAAGATGCAATGAAAATTATTGCCAAAGCTATTCAAGATTATCAAAAGAAATTTGGAAATACTCAAATAAAATAAAAAAGCATCAATTGAGATGAGATGCTTTTTTAATCATGAATAAATTCAACAATCGAGCCAAAATTTTGAATTTGTCGATAAAACCCTTCAAAAACATAATCGATACATTGGCAATTTTTAATAATTAATGGAGCTTTAGAAATAACTGCCAATAAAGATAACACAATGGCAATATAAGGATCTTTTTGACAATCTAATTGTTTTTTATTTTGAATTTGTTTTGGAAAAACGAGAAGTTCATTTTCTTGTTGTTGATACTCTACTTCTAAAACATCAAAAACATTTAACATAATTTTTAATTGCCTTTGAATGGTTGAACTGCTATCCAAATGTGTAAAAGTAACAGCATTTTTGTTAAAAAGTGCTAAAACCAACAATAATGGAAAAACTTTTTTATAAATAGAAACATCCACTTTTGTCAAGTGTAATTCTTTTCTTTTTTTTGGATTTAAAAAACGATTATTCCATTCAATATTAAATTCTTTGAGTTGTTGTAATAATAAATAATCGGTTCCTGAAGATTTTTTATTGACATGTATAAAATTGACAACGCCACTAAATCGGTTTAATACGGTACATAAACTTAACAAGTAGTAATCCGTTTCTATGTTAAAAGAATAAGCTTTAAAACTTTGATTAGGCATAATTTCAATCGTGTGATTACTTGTATTAAATACAATGTGAATGCCAAATTTTTTTAATAAATTAATAAACTGTTCAATGTCTTCTTTTTCCGTTACCGGAGCACGAACGACAATTTTACTTCCTGTATTTAACAAAGGTAAAGCTAAAAGTAAGCCAAGAATTAAAGAAGCATTATCATGTCCATTAATATAAATAAACCCACTTTTAATGGCTTGTTCAATTTTTATTGTTTGATTTTCTACATGATAATAGAGATTTTCTTTTTCAAAAATATATTTATAAGGATTGGCTTGTTCAATAATGGCTGAAGATGGCGTTTTAAAAATAATGGGATGATGAGATAAAGAAAGCAAGGGAAGCATATATAAAAAGGTATATCGTGAAGCTTTCGTTTCAAATACATTGTTCGTTAAATGAATTTGATTATTGACTCCATGAATGGTTAAACGATTTTTTTCTTGCTTTATTGTTGCTCCCATTTGTTTACACCATTGAATGGTATCTAAAATATTGCGATTATAATTAACATTTTTTAAAACAGAAGTTCCTTTAGCAATGCTTGCACAAATAATGGCATAATGAAGCATTTTAGCCGAAGGAGGAATTTCCATTTTAATATTTTTTTGCGAAGATAAAGGATAAACTTTCGCTTTCATTTGTCTTTCCCTCCTATTTTTTACATATTCAAATCATTAAAGGTATCTAAATAAGCAGCAATGGGTTTGATAGCATGACGAACGCAACCTTTTTTAAAAGGATTTTCTAAATGAACGGTTTTTAGTAATTGAAGGAAGGATTGACTTCCACCTAATTTACAAAGTTGAACATAAGTTTCCCAAGCTTTATGATAATCTTGATTCATCAAATTAAAAAATTGGAAAGCACAAACTTGAGCAAGGGTATAGTCAATATAATAGAATGGCGAATCAAAAATATGGGACTGACGCATCCATTTTCCCCCATTTTCTAAAAAAGTATTTTTTCCATATTTTAAATGAGGCAAATATTTTTTTTCAATTTCACGCCATTTTGCTCTTCTTTGTTCAGGTGTAATATCGACATTTTCATAGACATAATGTTGAAATTCATCAACCGCAACACCATAAGGTAAAAAAGTAACAGCGCTACTTAAATGACTGAATTTATATTTATCCGTATCTTCTTTAAAAAATAATTCCATCCATGGATAAGCAAAAAATTCCATGCTCATTGAATGAATTTCACATGCTTCATAGGTCGGCCATACATATTCAAGTAAAGGAACATCTTTACAACAATAGCACATAAAAGCATGGCCTACTTCATGGGTTAATACATCGACATCGCCACTTGTTCCATTAAAATTAGCAAAAATGAAAGGTGCTTTGTAAGTTGGAAAAGATGTACAATATCCACCACTTGCTTTATTGGCCTTGGCTTGTAAATCTAAAAGTTCACTATCACACATAAAAGTGAAGAATTGATCCGTTTCAAAAGACATCTCTTTATACATTTGTTTTGCAGATTGTAGCAATTCATTAGTGGTTCCATGAGGAGTAGCATTTCCACTTAAAAATTGCAAATTGTAGTCATAATATTTCATTGCTCGTAAATGTAATCTTTTGGCTTGTCTTCTAAATAATTTTTTACTTAAAGGAACGACATATTTATAAATTTGATCGCGATAAGCAGCCACATCTTTTGCATCATAATCTAGTCTTCCTAATCGTAAATAACCCAGTTCAACAAAATTTTTATAGCCTAATTTTGTGGCCATTTGATGACGAACATGAACAAGTTGATCAAAAATTTGATCTAATTCTTCTAAATGTTTTTCAAACCATTTCGATTGTGCTTTTGAAGCAGCAGCTCGGGTAGCTTTTACATTAGACTGTAAAAATTTAGAGAGTTCAGATAAATTATAAATTTTTCCTTGAAAGCGAATTTTTGCTGAAGCAATTAAAGCATCATATTTTGTTGTTAGTTTATTTTCTTGAACTAAATCTTCAATAATACTATCATCAAAAGCTTTTAAAGCAACCTCAGCCATTTTAAAAATGAGCTTACCCTCTTTTTTTTCAAGACTTTTCCGAAAAGAACTTTCTACTAAAGCTTTATAAAATTGATTGACTAAAGCGGTATAAGAAGGTGCAACCTCATCAATCATTTCTTTTTGTTTTTTATAATAAGGATCTTGGGTATTAATGGTGAAACGAACATTAGCTAAACTCATATTGGTTTCGACATCACTACGGTAATCATTGATTTCTTTTAAAATCTCACTTTGTTGTTTTGCACTTTTGGCATTTTTAAATTTTTCAATTAAAAGTGTTAAATCTTTGGTAATTTTTTCAATTTCTAAAGGACGATATTCATATTCACTAAATTTTAACATGGTTTTCACCTCTCTATGTTCTATTGTAACAATTTTTTTTGAAAATATAAAGAATTGTTTCAAAGAAGCAAAAAAAGGGCATTTGTCCTCATTGCTCTCATATATTTTTATTAGATGGAAGTAAGAAGGGGGATTAAAATGTACTATCATGATTCAATCAAAGAAGTGGAAAAAAAATTTAATACCAATTTGGAATGTGGCCTAAATACCGCACAAGTTCAACAAAAAACACATCCAACTTTTAAAAATCAATTAGAGGAGAAAAAAAGAAAAAGTTGGTTTCTTGTATTTCTATCTCAATTAACGGATCCCTTAATTTATATCTTAGGGGTGGCTTTTATCATATCCCTTCTTTTAAAAGAAGTCGTAGATGCTTTTATTATTTTAAGTGTAGTCATTTTAAATGCGATTATTGGAAGTGTTGAAGAATGTAAAGCTGAAAAAGCATTAGAAGAATTAAAAAAGATGTCTGCACCACATTGTTTAGTCAAAAGAAATCAAAAAGTCATTGAAATTCCTGCAAAAGATTTAGTAGTGGGGGATCTTGTTTTATTAGAAACGGGAAGAACTGTTCCTGCAGATCTTCGCTTGACAAAAACGATGAATTTAAAAATCGATGAGTCTTCTTTAACAGGAGAATCGGTACCGGTTGAAAAAGATGCCAATCTTTGTTTAAAACCCAACACTGCTCTTGGCGATCAAAAAAATATGGCATTTATGTCAACAAATGTGGCCTATGGAAAAGGAGAAGGAATCGTAACGCATATTGGGATGAATACGCAAATTGGAAAAATTGCCAAAATGCTTAGTGATGAAAAAGAAACATTGACACCTCTTCAAAAAAAATTAGGTGAATTAGGAAAAGTATTAGGAATGATAGCCATTTCTATCTGCTTTTTGCTTTTAATTGTAGCCTTAATTCAAAAAAGAAATGTCATTGAAATGCTGATTACTTCCATATCATTAGCTGTTGCTGCTATTCCTGAAGGATTGCCAGCTGTTGTGACCATTGTGCTTTCTATGGGGGTACAAAAGATGGTCAAAGTCAATACCATTGTCCGTAAACTCCATAGTGTAGAAACCTTAGGAGCGGTAAATATTATCTGTTCTGATAAAACAGGAACATTAACACAAAATAAAATGACCGTGATTCAAGCTTATCAAAATCAAAAACAATATCAAGATTTAAATACGCAAGAATTGTCTTTTTTAGCTTTAGGAATGAGTTTATGTAATGATGCTTTTTATGAAAAAAATCAATATTTGGGTGATCCAACAGAAATTGCTTTATTAGTGATGGCCAAAAATTTGAAAATAGATAAAGATGAAATGGATAAAATCTATCCGCGAATACAAGAATTACCTTTTGATAGTCGTCGCAAAATGATGTCTACTTTACATCAAATGAAAGGCCAAACGATTCAATTTTGTAAAGGTGCATTAGATCAATTAATTTTACGTTGTTCTCATCAAAAAGTAAGAGATATTATTTTACCATTAAATGAAAAAGAAAAAAAAGAAATTTTAATGCAAGGAGAAAAAATGGCAAGACAATCCATGCGTGTTCTTGCTTTGGCTTATAAACCGACCTCACAAATTGAAGAAAAAAATTTAATTTTTGTTGGAATGGTAGGAATGATTGATCCTCCAAGAAAAGAAGCGATTCAAGCCATTCAAGATTTAAAAGAAGCAGGGATTGAAACCATTATGATTACAGGCGATCATAAAAATACGGCTTTTGCCATTGCAAAAGAATTAGATATTGCCCAAAATGAAACGGAATGTATTAGTGGAGCGGAACTTGATAAACTCAACGAAAAAGAACTTGCTCGTCAAATTCAACAATATCGTGTTTTTTCAAGAGTAACACCGGAACATAAAGTAAAAATTGTCAAAGCATTAAAAGAAAATGAAAACATTGTGGCGATGACGGGAGATGGTGTCAATGACGCACCTAGTTTAAAAGCAGCAGATATTGGAATTGCAATGGGCATTAGTGGAACCGATGTGGCTAAAGGAGCAGCCGATATGGTATTAAGTGATGATAATTTTGCCTCCATTGAAAAAGCAGTGAAAGAAGGTAGAGGCATTTATGCAAACATCAAAAAATCTTTACTCTTTTTGTTATCAAGTAATATCGGTGAAATTTTAACCATGTTTTTGGGTGTTTTACTCAATCTTCCTATTCCTTTATTAGCTATTCATATTTTATGGGTCAATTTATTAACCGATTCTTTTCCAGCACTAGCCTTAGGTCAAGATGATAATGGTGATACATTAATGCATCAAAAACCACGAAACGCTAAAGAATCCTTATTTGCCCATGGAGGAATGAAAATTTTAATTCTTTATGGACTGATCATCGGTTTAGTTTCACTTTCGGCCTATATGATTGTCCCAATTTATCATTTAATGCAACAACATATTCCGATTACTTATGTGAATATATTACAAATTTTAAAAGATCCATTGATTTTAAAAAAGGCTCAAACTTATGCGTTTTGTACTTTGGCTTTAAGTCAACTCTTCCATAGTATTGGGATGAAAAATATGGAAAATTCTGCTTTTGATAAACGTTTATTTCAAAATAAATTACTTATCTTTTCTTTTTTGTTAGGCTATTTGATTCAAATTTTAGTGACCGAAGTTCCCTTTTTATCTCAGGCCTTTAAAACGACACATTTAGCTTTTTCGGATTGGATAATCATTACCTTTTTTTCCATGATTCCATTAGTCGTTCATGAATTATTAGCATGGATTAAAAAAATAAAAAGAAAGCAAAAACTTTCTTAGTCATAACTTCTTTGATATGTTTCGTTTTTAAAATCGTAGAAAAATTCTTCTCTTGGGGGCTTTGTTGTCCAAGAAGTAAAAATAATAGACAAACAAAAGATGGTAAAAAAACAAATAGAAGGTGAAAGTAAAAAAGCACTTTCTTTCACATACAAACGATAGGCTAATAAATTGCCAAGCGCTAAACCTAAAAATAAACTACCAATATCAATCCACATGGATTCTAATGAAAAGATGTAAAAAAAGAAATAATAAGAACCAAATACAGTAACAAAAGTAACTAAAAAGACTAAAATAGGGAGGAAAAACCAAGTTTTATAATTGAGTTGATATTTTTTTGAAAAAAGAATATAGACTCCAAAATAATATAAAACAATGGGATAAAAAAACATTTTTGCATGTTGAAAAAGACTTTCATTAATTGGGGCTATAAAGGCAAAAAATGACGAATAATTTGTCCATTTAAACAAAAAATGGTTTAAAGTAGATAGCCCAAAAATTATCAATATTCCTAAGATAAAAAACTTCTTTACTATCATTTTGCTCACCTTTATCTTTAGTTTGGATAGATGCAACAAAGATATGCAAAATTGACAATTTGTGGTAAGATAAAAGAGGTGATGCAAATGAAAGTCATTTTGGTAGGAATTGATATTCAAGAAGAAGATTTTGAAGAATCCTTTATTGAATTAAAGGGATTGGCATCGGCTTGTAATTACCAAGTTGTAGGTACATTGACCCAAAAATTGAAATCCATTAATAAAAAGTTTTATATGGGAAGTGGAAAACTGCCCATTTTAAAATCAATGATAGAAGAACATCATAGTGATGGCATTGTTTTTAATAATGATTTGACACCTTTGCAACAAAAAAATTTAGAAGATGAATTGCAATGTGAAATTTTAGATCGAACGCAATTGATTTTAAATATTTTTGCCAAACGAGCAAAAACAAAAGAAGCCAAATTACAAGTGGAAGTGGCTCGTCTTTCTTATTTATTGCCGCGTTTAGTGACTCAAGATGCGCACTTTGAACAACAAGTTGGTGGCAATAAAAATACAAGAGGTAGTGGAGAAAAACAATTAGAATTAAATAAAAGATTGATTAAAAATCGAATTGCACAATTGAATAAGGATTTAGCTGAATTAGAAAAAAATAGACAAACACAACGACAAAAGAGACAAAAAAATGATATTCCTTTAGTAGCCATTGTTGGCTATACGAATGCAGGGAAATCGACTTTGATGAATGCATTTTTAGAACGCTATCAAAAAAATGAAAAAAAATATGTTGTTGAAAAGGATATGCTTTTTGCAACTTTAGATACCTCTATTCGACATATTAAATTAGAAGATAATAAAGAATTTTTACTTTGTGACACGGTTGGTTTTATTTCTAAATTACCAGTTGGGTTAGTCAAAGCCTTTCGTTCTACATTAGAAGAAGTGTTACACGCCGATTTGATTTTACATGTATTAGATATTTCTAACCCGATGTTTTTAAGACAAATGATGGTCACCAATCAAACCTTGTTAGACATTGGTGTTTCTCCCAACACACCAATGATTTATGTTTACAATAAAGCAGAACGTTTAGGATTTGAAACATTAGAAACAAAAGAAAATCATGTGTTTATTTCGGCAAAAAATCGAATTAATATGAATGTTTTAGTTTCACACATGAAAAAAGAATTATTTAAAGATTATTTACGTTGCAAAATGTTTTTTACTTATAAAGAAGGAAGCATTTTATCTTATCTTAGTGAACATGCAAATATCTTCAAAAAAGAATATTCTGAAACGGGTGTTTTAATAGATTTAGAATGTAGTTTAAAAGATTATAGAAAATATATTGATCATGTATGGTTAGATCATAAAAATTAAAAAAGCCTTTGTTTTTCAAAGGCTCTTTTAATTTAAAATATATTGATAAACACGCATGCTTTGTTTTTCATTGTCCTCTATGACTGTGATATATTTCCAATTTAATTTTTCATAAAAAGAAGTATGATTGGTTAAAAGAAAAAGTTGTTTGATTCCTTTTTGTTGCATATCTTTTATAATGAATTGAATTAAATGTGTTGCTAATTTTTGATTTCGGTATTTTTTTTGGACATATAAAGCACATAAATTGGGACAAAATTCATGATATGGATGAAAATCGTTTTCAATCACTCCAGCACCAGCTAAAATGGTTTGATTGGAATCAAGAAGAACATACCATTCTGGAATAGGAGAATTTACACTTTCAAGCATACTTTTTTGATATTCTTCTTTTTTAATTTTCCATTTTTTAGAAAACCATAAAGCTGCTTTTAAAATCCAATTTGGTTGTTCACTAATTTTGATGATTTGGTAGTTCATTTTAAATCCGATTTTCTTTTTTTAATTGTTCGTAAAATTCTTTTTCATCCATCGTTGGAATTTGTAAAACTATTGCTTTATCTAATTTTGATCCTGCGTTTTCACCAACAATGACTAAAGAGGTTTTTTTAGAAACAGAACTGGTCATTTTTGCTCCGGCATTTTCTAATAATTCGGTGGCCTCAATTCGACCAATAAAAGATAAAGTTCCAGTTAAAACAATGGTTTTTCCATAAAAGAAAGAGTTTGTTTCTTCATTGAAAACCATTTCTGTTCCCATGTTTAGTCCGTATTCTTTGAGCGCTTGAATTAATTGACGATTCTTTTCTTCTTGAAAATAATGATAAATGGCATCAGCCATAATCGGTCCAATCGAATAAATGGCACTTAAAGTTTCTAAAGAGGCATTCATTAATGCATCCATTGTATGAAATTCATGAGCTAAAATTTTGGCCGTTTTTTCGCCAACTTCTAAAATCCCTAAACCAAAAAGTAGTTTATCCAATGAATTTGTTTTAGAATTTTCGATAGCATTTAAAAGATTCGCTACTGATTTTTCTCCCATTTTGGGTAGGCATCTTAATTCGTAATCATATTGCTTGAGTTGATAGATATCAGCAACAGAATGAATAAAACCTTGTTCAATAAACGTTTTAACATTGGCCTCACCAAGACCATCAATATTCATGGCTTTTCGACTGCAAAAATGAGTGATGCTTTCGAGTAATCGGGCTGGACAATTTGTATTTAAACAAACATAATCGCTTTTATCTTCTTCTCGATAAATCGGCTCATGACAAACAGGACAAGTATGAATCATTTTAAAATCTTTGACACTATCATCTCGCCTTTCTTTAACGACTTTGACGACTTCTGGAATGACATCTCCAGCTTTTCGAATAACGACAATGTCATTGATTTTGATATCCCGTTGAAGAATAAAATCTTCATTATGTAGGGTTGCTTTGCGAATCGTAGAGCCTGCCACTTTTACCGGTTCTAAAACCGCATTAGGGGTAATTCGACCGGTTCTTCCAACTGTAAAAATGATATCTAATAGACGAGTAGTCATTTCTTTTGGAGGAAATTTATAAGCGGTTGCCCATTTAGGTGCTTTGGCTGTATAACCAATCGTTTCATATAACGATAGTTCATTGACCTTTAAAACAACCCCGTCAATTTCATAAGGAAGAGAGTCTCTTTTTTGACCAAGTTGCTCAATGTAATGAAGAATATCTTCTACACTTTTACAAATTTTGGCCTCCTTATTGACAGGAAAACCTAATTTTTTCATGAATTGCAAAGCATCCCATTGAGTTTCAATTTGATGGTTTTGTGGAAAAACTAAAGTATATAAAAAGACATCTAAATTTCTGCTTTTTGTAATCGTTGGGTCTAATTGTCTTAAAGAACCACTAGCAGCATTTCTAGGGTTAGCAAAAGTGGGTTCATTATTTTGGCTGCGAAGTTGGTTGAGTTGATGAAATGTTTCAACGGACATATAAACTTCACCGCGAACTTCTAAATCTTTTTCATAAGGAATGGTTTTGGGAATACTTTGAATGTAAAAAGCATTTTGAGTAATATCTTCGCCTATAGTTCCATCTCCTCGCGTTGAGGCTTGAACTAATTTCCCATTTTTATAAATTAATGAAATGGATAGACCATCAATTTTACATTCACAAACATAAGAAAAAGCAGTGGAATTTAAAGCATCAATGACCCGTTTATGAAATTGTTGAATTTCAGTTTCATCATAAACATTACTTAAAGATAACATCGGAGTTTGATGTCTAATTTTATTAAATTCACTACTAAATGAACCACCAACTTTTTGGGTTGGAGAATCAGCAAAACGATATTCGGGATATTGATTTTCTAGTTCAATGAGTTCATCCATTAAACGATTATATTCTTGATCTGAAACACTGGACTCGTTAAGTTGATAATATTCATAATTATATTGCTTTAAAAGGGCATTTAATTTTTTAATTCGTTCTAAAATTTGTTCATTCATCTTTTTTTTCTCCTTTATTGTTTTGTTTTAATTAAAGGATGGTTTGCCACTAATTTTTTTCTGCCGACTTTAGGATCGTGGAAAATGACATCAATCAAACCATCTTTTTCTGAAAGAACAATTCCTTCACCAAAAATTTGATGTTGGATGATATTTCCTGCGCGGATACTAGTTGGATCAAAGGTTCTAGAACTATCATTTTGAATTTTAAAACTACTTTTTTGAGCATTTTCTTTAATTTCTTTTAAAAATCGTGATGGATATTTTACTCCTGAATAATTAAATCCGCCACTATCGGTTAAAAATAATCTTTTTCTAGCACGTGTTAATGCAACATAACAAATTCTACGTTCTTCTTCTAAACCATCAACTTTTTCCATGATGGCCCTTGAAGATGGAAAAATGCCATCAATCAGTCCAAAAACAAAAACATTATCAAACTCTAATCCTTTTGCGGTATGAATCGTCATTAAAGAAACAAAATCTTTTTGCTCTTCTGAACGCATATCATCTTGAGAAGAATAAAGAGCTAATTCTTGAATAAATTCTTGGATATTCGCATTATCATTTTTCAAATATTGATTTAATTGTTCAATAAATGTTTTAATATTTTCAATTCTTTCATCTTGTTCAGTGACGAGTAATTCGTCGATGTAACCATTATCTTTTAAATAATCATAAAACAAAACATCAGCCTTTTTGGGCTCTAATAATAAACGATCATGTAGTTTTGCTATTTCTTTTGCAAAATTGGATAAAGTTACTGCTGCTTTTTTAGGGAAATGAAGCGTTAAGTCTTGTTGATGATTTAAAATACATTGAAATGGAGAAACGTCTTCTGTAGATGCTAAAGCATAAAGTTGTGCAATGGTTTTTTCACCAATGCCTCTACGCGGAGTGGTAATACAACGGTCAAAAGCTTCGGCATCGTTAAAATTAAAAACTAAACGTAAATAAGCAATTAAATCTTTGATTTCTTTTCTTTGATAGAAACGTAAAGAACCATAAACTTGATAAGGAATTCCCCTTTCTACCAAGACTTTTTCTAAATCACCGGATAAACTATTGGAGCGATAAAGAACGGCAAAATCTTTAAAAAAGACATTTTTACCATCATATAAAGAAAGAATATTATCAGCAACATATTGTGCTTCTTCATTACTGCTATTTGCATGAAAAAAGTGAATTTCTTCGCCATCATTGGAATGAGTAAATAGATTTTTTTCTAGTCGCTGCGCATTGTTTTTAATCAATCGATTGGCCACTTTTAAAATATTTGCACTAGAACGATAATTTTCTTCTAAGTGTATGGTTTTAACATTTGCAAAATCTTTATCAAAGTCTAAAATAATGCGAATATTAGCCCCTCGCCAAGTATAAATGGTTTGATCAGGATCTCCAACCACTGTAATTCCACTTGTTTTACCGGCCAATAATTTTAAAAGTTGGTATTGATTATCATCCACATCTTGAAATTCATCTACTAAAATATGTTTCAGATAAGATTGCCATTTTTTTAATATATCTTGATTATTTTGAAAAATAGAAATCGTTTTTAAAATGAGATCGTTAAAATCTAAATAAAACATTTTTTCTAGTTTTTTTTCGTACTCTTGATAAATTAAGGCCTTATTTTCTTCATATGAATTTGTTGCATTTTTTACACAACTTTCAGGTGTTTCCCAATGATTTTTTTTCAAATCAATGTAATCGATTAATGCCTTAATCGGGAAGTTTTTACTCTCTAAATTCATTTCATCAAGAATTTTTTTTAAAATTCTTTTTTGATCATCTTCATCTAAAATGGTAAAAGTACTTGGATAATTTAAAATTTTTATTTCTTGCCGTAAAATGCGCGCACAAAAAGAATGAAAAGTCGCAATTCTTAAATTTAAATTGGTATCATTTAACATGGTCTGAACACGCAATTTAATTTCTTCTGCGGCTTTATTTGTAAAAGTAATCGCTAAAATTTGACTAGGATAGTAATGAAGTTTTTCAATTAAATAAGCAATACGAAAAGTGATGACTCTGGTTTTTCCACTTCCAGCGCCAGCAATAATTCTTAAATATTGATCATGGGCAGTTACTGCTTGATATTGTTGTTCGTTTAAGCCACTTTGATAATCCATAAACCACCTTTAGAAAAAAGAAGAGTAGGAGCTCCTACTCTTTTTTTTCTCCTTTTTACTTTATTTTGTCTTTTGATTTGGAGTGCTTTCAGTTGGTTTTTCTACCGTTTTTGTTGGTTCGGTTGCTTTTGGTTCTTCAACCTTTTTTTCTTTTCTTTTAAAAATTTTTTTGAAAAATTCCATCAGTTTTCTCTCCTTTTTTAGTATATCATATTTAGCCCTAACTTTAAAGATGACACTTTAAAAAACTTGAAGATATACATTACAACGTATGCATAAGCCTTGTCTTTTTAGAACCTTACTCAATTTTTATTAAAAATTAAGTAAAATGTCCCAAAAAGATAAAAATATGCTATACTAACTTATACGAGGTGAAAACAATGATTAAATTAGCTGTCGATGCTATGGGTGGGGACCTTGGTAGTAGCATTGTTGTACAAGCCGTGTTAAATTATTTAAAAACAAATAACGATGTTGAATTTCACGTGGTTGGAAAATTAGAAGAATTAAAACTTTTAGAAGGGAAAGCCATTTTATATGATGCCAAAGATGTTATGGGGATGGAAGATGGAGCTTTAACGATATTGCGTAAAAAAGAAACCAGTATGAATAAGGCTGTTGAACTTGTAGCAAATGGGACTTGTGATGGCATTGTTAGTTGTGGTTCTACAGGTGCATTTTTAACTTTATCTACTTTAAAAGTAAAATTAATTCCTAATGTAAAAAGAGCAGCATTAGGAACTTTATTTCCAACTATTGATCCAGATAAATTTGTTTTTATGTTAGATTTAGGAGCAAATAATGAAAATAATGGAGAACAAATTGCCCAATTTGCTGAAATGGGGCAAATCGTTTATCAAAGTCTTTTTGATAAAAAAGATGTCGCTGTTTATTTGTTATCCAATGGATCGGAAGATAAAAAGGGATGTCCTGAAGGGAAAGAAGCATTTCAAATTTTAAAAGAAAAAAATTATGATTGGTTTAAAGGAAATATGGAAGCCAAGGAAGTTTTAATGGGAAAAGCAGATGTCATTGCAACAGGTGGATATGCTGGAAATGTATTATTAAAATCCATTGAAGGTACTGCTTCTTTAATGTCTAAGTTAATGAAGAAGGCTTTCAAGAAAAATCCTTTAACGATGCTAGGTTATCTTTTTGCTTCTTCAGGAATTAATGCGATGAAAAAACACATTGATCCTACCAAAGGTGGAGGAGCCATGTTAATTGGAATTAATAAAGTTTGTGTGAAAGCACATGGAAATAGTGATGCAAGAGCTTTTCAAACAGGAATTGAATTTGCCGTTTCCATGATTCAAAAGGGAATTTGTCAAACCCTAAAGGAGAAATATGAATAATTCGTATCTCCAACTATTGCGCCCTTATCATATTCTTCCTAAAAATCCTGATTTATATTTAGAAGCTTTGACACATTCTTCCTATGCAAATGAAGAAAATTTAGAAAAAGATTATCAACGTTTAGAATTTATGGGAGATGCAGTTTTTCAAATTGTTTCTGCAGACATGATTTTTAAAAAGTATCCTTTTATGCAAGAAGGAGAAATGACAAAATTGCGTATCAAATTAGTGCAAGAAGTCAGTTTGGCTCAATTAGGACGACATATCAAAATTAATACATATATGCGTTTGGGACATGGAGAAGAAAAAAGTCATGGTCGAGATAAAGATTCTTTAATTGCCGATTGTGTAGAAGCTTTTTTAGGTGCCATTTATATTGATCATGGATTCAAAGTGGCAAAGAAAGTCGCTTTATCTTGGCTCAATTGGATATTCAAAGATTTGCCTGATTTAGAAGTGAATGATTACAAATCACAATTGCAGGAATTAATTCAAAGTGATAGTCGAGAACCTTTACGTTATGTTGAAATCAAATCTTTGGGAAGTGACAATAACAAAACTTTCTATTTTAAAGTGGTACATAACGGCATAGAATTAGGAAGAGGAAAAGGAAAGACCAAAAAAGAAGCAGAACAATTTGCTGCTAAAGAAGCTTTGTTAAAAGTGGCAAAATAGTTAAAGGAGAGATGATTGTGGGATTATTTAAAAAAATAAAGGAAGCCTTATCCAAAAAAAGTTCAACGAAACAAGAAAAGTATGTTTCAGGTTTAGATAAATCAAGAAAAAACTTTGTGGATAAATTAGCGCAATTGCAATCCAAATATAAAAATAGTAATGAAGAATATTTTGATGAATTATTACAAATTTTAATTTTATCTGATGTTGGTGTCAATACAGCAATGCATATTATAGATGCAACACAAGCAGAAGCTGCCGCTTCTAAAATTACGGACATCCATCAAATTAACGAAATTTTAGTGGATAAGATGTTTGTTGCTTATACGAGTGATGATTATTTGACATCGGAAATTCAATTTATTCATGATTTAACGGTTTTATTAATTGTTGGAGTCAATGGTGTAGGAAAAACGACATCCATTGCTAAACTTTGTAATCGTTATAAAAAACAAGGAAAAAAAGTTTTATTAGCTGCTGGAGATACATTTAGAGCAGGAGCAATTGATCAATTAAAAATTTGGGCTGAACGTGTAAAAGTAGATATTGTAACAGGAAAAGAAAATAGTGATCCCTCTTCGGTTATTTATGATGCTTTAAAAAAAGCCAAAGCAGAACATTATGATTTATTGATTTGTGATACGGCTGGAAGAGTTCAAACAAAACAACATTTAATGGATGAACTTGCAAAAATGAACCGCATCATTTTTAAAGAATTGCAACGGCCAGCAGATGAAGTTTTATTAGTTATTGACGCAACAACAGGTCAAAATGGCGTCTTACAGGCCAAAGCTTTTTTTGATGCAACAACAGTGAGTGGAATTATATTAACAAAAATGGATTCAACTTCTAAAGGTGGCATTATTTTAGCCATTAAAGATGAATTAAAAATACCGGTTAAATTTATTTGTTTTGGTGAAAAAATAGAGGACATTGAAGAGTTTGATTTAGAGCAATATTTATATGGTTTAACGAAAGGAATGGAGGGAGAATAAATGCAAAGAGGAGCAGGATGGTACATTTTTTTCGTTTTATTTGCACAAGTCATTATTAATTATGCTTGTATTCTTATCTTTCCTAATAATTTTTTAGTTGCGACCATTGTCAGTGATGCTTTGATTGCCATGCTTTTTGCCTTTATTATCTTACCTCCAGAATACAAAAGAACATTTTATAAACAAGAAATTTTTCATAGAACGGCTATAACTTATTTTATTATTTTTATTGCGATTAGTTTAATTTTTGGAGTATTTATATGAGTTTAGAAAAGACAGAAAGGGTTAATCAACTACTAGACCTTTATGAACAACTTTTGACGGCAAAACAAAAAGATATCATGACGCTTTATTATCGTTATGATTATTCTTTAAGTGAAATTGCCAATGAATTAAAAGTAAGTCGAACAGCAATATTTGATATGATTAAACGCACAACAAAATTATTAGAAAAATATGAATCTTGTGTTCAAATGTTACAATTAAAGGAAGCATTGTGGAAAGTTCTTCCTTCTTTAACGAAGCAAGATCAAAAACAAATTCGTGCAATTTTAGAAAGGGATGATTAAAAATGGCTTTTGAAGGTTTACAAGATCGTTTACAAGGGATTTTCAAAAAGTTAAGAGGGCAAGGAAAATTAACAGAATCCAATATGGAAGAAATGTTAAAAGAGATTCGAATTGCTCTTTTAGAGGCCGATGTTAATTTTAAAGTTGTTAAACAATTTATCAATCAAGTCAAAGAAAAAGCATTAGGAGAAAAAGTATTGGCTTCTTTAAATGCTTCCCAAATGGTTGTTAAAATTGTCAAAGATGAATTAGTTGAATTGTTTGGGAAAGAAACCGCAACACTACGATTTGAGCCGAATCGACCAACGGTTTTTTTAATGGTCGGTTTAAATGGTAGTGGGAAAACGACAACATCTGGTAAATTAGCGAAAATGTTAAAAAAGAACGGGAAAAACCCGTTGTTAGTTGCTGCTGATATTTATCGTCCAGCAGCAGTAGAACAATTACAAACCATTGCTAATCAAATTCAAGTACCTTGCTTTACATTAGCAAATACATCAGCTGAAAAAATAGCTACTAAAGCGGTAGCCTATGCAAAAGAAAACAATCATAATGTTGTCATTATTGATACGGCAGGCCGATTACAAATTGATGAAGTCTTAATGCAAGAATTAGTGAATATTTCCAATTTGGTAAGTATTACAGAAACCTTACTCGTCATTGATGCGATGTCTGGTCAAGATAGTGTCAATGTTGCGAATGCTTTCCATGAAAAATTAAATATCACGGGTTTAATTATGACAAAAATGGATAGTGATGCTCGTGGTGGTGCTGCTTTATCGATTAAATTTTTAACGGGGATTCCAATTAAATTTGTAGCTAATGGTGAAAAACTAGATGATATAGAAGTATTCCATCCTGACCGCATGGCTGATCGTATCATTGGTATGGGAGATATTTTAACTCTTGTTGAACAAGCTCAAGAAAAAATTGATGAAAAAGAAGCTAGACGTAGTGTGAACAAAATGATGAGTGGAAAGTTTGATTTAGAAGATATGTTAAGTCAAATGGAACAGGTCAATAAGATGGGCTCGATTTCAAAAATATTACGTTTTATTCCTGGAATGCCTAAAATTTCCTCTGAAGACATGGAAAAAGCACAAAAAGAAATGAAAAAAACAAAGGCAATTATTCAAAGTATGACCCCATATGAAAGAAAACATCCTGAAGTATTGAAGGCTTCAAGAAAAATACGGATTGCAAAAGGTAGTGCCATGCAAGTCAGTGATGTCAATAATGTCTTGAAAAAATATGAAAAGAGTAAAGAACTAATGAAGCAAATGAAAAATAATCCAGGAGGTCGTTTCTTTTAAAAAAATTTTTATATCTGACAAGTAAAAATACTTGACAGAGTAAATTGCTTTCAGTATAATAAGGAAGGAAAAAAGGAGGAGAAAAACATGGCTGTTAAAATTAGAATGCAAAGAACAGGACGTCACAATTTGCCAAAATATCGAATTGTTGTTGCTGATTCTCATAGTCCACGTGATGGAAGATTTATTGAAATTTTAGGTACTTATGATCCAGCTGCAAATCCAGCAAAAGTGACGATTGATACAGAAAAAGCTTATGAATGGTTAAAAAAAGGAGCAATTCCATCTGACACTGTAAGATCTTTCTTGTCTAAAGAAGGCGTTATGAAGAGATTACACGAAGAAAAAATGCAAAAAAAAGGAAATAAATAGACATGGAAGAATTAATTAAAACCATTATATTACCAATGGTGGCCAATAAAGAAGCTTTAATGATTAAGCAAATGCCTTTCATTGAAGGTGAACCAATGGAAATTGTCATCATTGCCGATAAAGAGGATATTGCTCGCTTAATTGGAAAAGGCGGAATGGTTGCAAGTGCCATTCGCGAAGTCGTTTCCATCAAAGCTCGTTTGGATAATGTAAAAGTCCATGTTAAATTTGAATCATATGATGAATAAATAGATGGCAACATCTATTTTTTACTAAAGAGGTGATAAAATGAAAGTAATTGTTGGAAAAATTGTGAATACATATGGACTTAAAGGGGCTTTAAAAGTTTATTCTACTACTGATTTTGCGCCTTTAAGATATCAAAAAAATGCTATCGTTACTTTATATCATCCTCAAACGCATCATCAAATTCAAATGACGATTGCTTCTTATCGAAATTTGAAAGGGATGGATATTATTACTTTTAAAGGATTAGAAGACATTAATCTTGTTCAATCTTATGTTGGATATGAAATTCATGTAGAAGCTAATCGAAAAGATTTACCTCAAGACAGTTATTTTTATCAAGATTTAATTGATTGTGAAGTTTTTGTTGACAATCAAAGTGTGGGGAAAGTCATTGAAATTCAAAATTGTGGCAATCAATACAATTTGCGTATTCAAAATCAAAAAGAAAAAAGTTTCTTGTATCCCTTTATTCATCGTTTTTTAAAGAATGTTGATATTTTAAATAAGCGAATTGATTTAAATCCAATTAAAGGAATGATACCGCATGATGACCATTGATATTATTACGTTATTTCCTGAATTTTTCGAACAATTTGTTCAAACATCCATTATCAAAAAAGCGATTTTAAAAGGATTTGTTCAAGTTCGTTTTGTTCCGCTTCGTTTCTTTTCTCAAGATAAAAACAAACGGGTGGATGATTATCCAACCGGTGGTGGAGCAGGATTAATTATTCAATGTCAACCCGTTATAGATGCAATCAATAGTGTAAAAACGCCACAAAGTAAAGTCTATCTTTTATCGGCTAGTGGTAAAAAATATACACAAAATATGGCAAAGCAATTATCTTTGGAATCACACATTATTTTAATCTGTGGGCATTATGAAGGCGTTGATGCTAGAGTTTTAAATTATGTGGACGGTGAAATTTGTATTGGGGATTATATTTTAACGGGTGGAGAAATTGCGGCCATGGCTGTTGCCGATTCAATTATTCGTCTTGTTGATGGCGTTATTTCATCGCCATCAATAGAAGAAGAATCTTTTGAAAACGGCTTGCTTGAATATCCACAATATACTTTTCCACGAGAATACCAAAATCATAAAATTCCAGATATTTTATTTTCAGGCAATCATCAAGCGATTGCGGAATGGCGTTTTAAACAAAGTTATCTTAAAACTTTACAAAATCGTCCCGATTTATTAAAAGAAAAACAATTTAGTCAAAAAGAACACCAACTCATTCAAGAGTTAGAAGATGATAGCAAACAACAAATAGCAATTGAAAAAGCAAAAAAGTTTATGAAATAAAACTTGCAATTTTTTTCTTCTTTTGCTATCATTATTATGCATTTTTTGCTCTGATGGTCCGCTGGATGAGTCACAATCCATGAACATCTTATAGATAAGGAGTGGATACCATGAATATGAATTTAGTAAAAGAAGTTGTTGCAGATCAACTTCGTAATGATTTACCTGAATTAAATGTTGGTGATTACGTTAAAGTAGATGTCAATATTGTTGAAGGAGATAAAAAAAGAATTCAAACATTCGAAGGCACAATTATTAAAATGCGTGGAGAAGGAATTGCTAAAACTTTCACTGTTAGAAAAATTTCAAATGGTGTAGGGGTTGAAAGAATCTTCCCTGTGCATAGTCCGGTTATTGCATCAGTTAAAGTAATTAGCCATAGTAAAGTTAGACGTGCTAAATTATATTATCTTCGTGACTTAAAAGGTAAAGCTGCAAAATTAAAACAAAAAATTTAATGAATGTGACAAAATTAAAGAGCAAAAGCTCTTTTTTTTGTGAATAAAAACTGTGTATTCTAATTTGACAAAAAGAGATTAATCAAGTATACTAAAAATAGAAGTTTATTAATTTTAAGTTGTATAATCATGTCCAGAGTATAAGAAAGGAGAAAATTATCATGAAAAAAAGAGGAATGATTATCATTTTAGTATTACTTGCCAGTCAATTTAATTTCAAGAAAGAAGTAAGTGATTTGGAGATGAATCACATTCCAAAATCATCAAATCAAGAAGTAGTTTTTGAGATAAATGATATGAATAATGAAAATACAAACTCAAATTTTTCAAATCTCTTTATTTTAGATGAAATTTTTTTGGAGTATGTGGATCAAATAATGCAATACAAGCATTTGAAAGGGAGATTAAAATATTATTTTCAAAACTTGAAACAAAATTTTGGGAATAATCAAATGGGTTCTTGCGGGTATGTATCGGTTGCTAGTATGTTAACTTATTTTGATACTTTTTATAATGATGATATTGTTCCAGAAAATTACGATGTTATTTCTGAAGCAAATAGTACAGATGAAGCTTTAGAAAATTCACCAGGTTCAAAATATGAAGTTCTAGACGAATCTTCTTTAGATAAATATTGGGAAGAAATTGAAAATAACAAAGATGATAATTTACATAATTTAATGATATCAAACAATAATGCTATATCTATCTCATCTTACGATGATGAAAAGGTAGTGAAAAGTATACTTCCTACAAGTTTACAAAATTCATTTGAGTTTTTTGTGTTAGATTTATATAATTTAGCATGTAAAGAAAATATAAATAGTACTTTTATTAATCTAGCGAAAGAAATGATAGATAGAGGATTGCCAGTTAATTTGTCAATTGGTAAAAGACAAAATAATAACAAATTAAATGATTTACATTCTGCTATAGCATATGATTATGTGGGAAATGATTTATATATGCACCCTGGATGGAAAGGAGTAAGTACTTATTTAAAATTAAATCAAATTACAAATGATTGGGGTAAAACTTATTATGATACTATTTATGCAATATCGATAATTGTTCCCAAAATGAATCATACTCATTCTAATAACTATAAAATATATTATGATAATGGAGAAAAATTCTATTATTTTTGTCCTTGTGGAACAACAATAGGCCATACACATGAATTTACATATCAAAAATATGATTCAGTGCAACATATACAAACCTGTATTCATTGTCATGAAGTGCAATACCGAAATCATATTTATTTAAGTGAAAGGGCTACTTGCATATGTGGAGAAAAAAATTATTTAGATCGTCCTCCTATTATCATTGGGCCAGGAATATTAAATAAAGAAGAGGAAGTGACTTCATGAAAAAACTTTTATTACTATTAGGAATCGGTCTATTATTAACAGGATGTCAAGAAAAAGGAAATGTATCTTCTGTTTCAGGGGAGTATAACGTTCATTTAAAAGGGAAAGAACCAACTTTTTATCCCTATTCCAATACGATGGATAGTCTAATTCAATATCATTCTTTTGAATGGAATGAAGATTTATCTTATCCATCTTTTCCAAGTGAATGGTATTTTATTACGACCAAAGAAGAATATGATGCGATATTTAAAGATTTTCCAGGTGGAAGTCCATTTTTATATAGTGATAATTTTTTTGAAACGTATAGTTTAGTAGGAAAATTCAATTGTATTCGAAATTATGCGACATCGAATCAAGAAGTCATGTTTGGAATTCATCAAGTCGATAAAAAAGAGAATCAAATTACTTTAACTATTTATCAATCTATTATAGGATATGTTAGTAATAATTATAAAAACAATTATTTATTACTTGGATTTGAAGATCCAGGAAAAAATCAAGATTGTATATATCAAACAGATATTGTCTATGATTTTTATTATACCGATGAAATGTTAAAAACTCCTCGATAGAATCAATAAAAAAGAATGAAAAAGCAATCTAAATGAAAGGATTGCTTTTTTTAAATATAAAAGAATTTCTTTATATATAAAGAAAAAAAAGCTATACTAATAATATAAAGGACGATGATAGAAAAATGGAACAAACAGTGCCAGTAAAAAATAAAAAAAACATTTTTAAAGTTATTTGCTCTGTACTAGGTTCTTTGATTCTAGTGTTTTTATTATTGTTACTTATCGCAAGAATTTATTTGAATGCAAATTATGTTAGTCGGTATGTTTCAGGAACTTCAATGGAACCCACTTTATCTGGAAGTGCCGGTGAATATCACTATTTATATTTAAAAAAAGTAGATGAAGAAACAAAAATTAATCGTTTTGATATTGTTGCCTTACATAAAGATGAATACAATGATTGGATTAAGCGCGTTGTGGGATTGCCTCATGAAACTTTAAGTTATCAAGAAGGAATTTTGTATATCAATGGACAACGCATAGATGAACCTTTTATCCATCCTTCTTATTTTTTTAATTTTAATGTAGAAGAAATCGTTTTGGGTGAAAATGAATACTATGTCATCGGAGATAATCGACATGATACCACAAAATCAATTATTCAAAGGTCTCAGATTTATGGCATTAATGGTTTTATTTTTAAAACATGTACGCAACCAAACAAGAATGGAATGGGCATTTTTGAAAGTGGATGTAAAATTACTTATAAAAAACTTTAAGTAATCAGGTTCATTGAGGTAAATTATGCAAAATAAAGAAATAGAAAAGGCAATACCTTGGAATCCTTGGCATGGCTGTAAAAAAGTAAGTGTAGGATGTAAAAATTGCTTTGTTTATAAAATGGATCAAAGATATGGAAAAGATGCAAGCATCATCACTAAAGGAAAAACAACTTATGAATTAAAAGATAAGGATTGTCCTCCTCATTCCTTAGTTGTGCAATCGAATCAAAACTTAATACAATTACAATTCTTATATTTTTGACTTTATTTCATTAAAAAATGATTATAAGGAACAAGAATTAGAAAAGGCTAAACGAATGAAAATAAAAGTTACCTATCAACTGGTTGATTACGATTTATTGCAACCTCTAGCAAGCTTTTCTTCTTTTTATCTTGTACGTTTTTAATAAAAAAAGCTAAAATTATTCAAAATGATATTTATAAAGGCAATTGCGCCACTTATAAAAATGAAAGGAAGTGATAATGTTGAAAAAGGAAAATGAAATGATAGCAAATAATGGAAATGAGATAATTGATGTTGAAAATATTTATCGGGATATACGAAGTAAGATAATAAGTGCTAGAGAAAAAATGTTTAAACATATTGATACTACCATGACAGAAGTATATTGGTATGTTGGTAAATTAACTTATGAACTATCTGAAAATAGCACAAAGGCAAGTTATGGAAAAAAGATAATTGATATTTTATCTTCTAAATTAACTAAAGAATTTGGAAGTGGTTTTTCTTCAGTAAGTATTAGAAGAATGCGAAGATTTTATGAAATGTATCCAATATGGTCGACAGTGTCGACCGAATTATCTTGGGCTCATTTTCAAGAATTAATAAAAATAGATAGAAAAGAAGAGAGAGATTTTTATGAATTAGAAGCTATAAAATCTAATTGGGGTTGTAGAGAACTGCGTAGACAAATAAATACGAAGTTATATGATAGGTATTTAATTTCTCCTGATAAAAATATGATAATTAATGAATCTAAAAAGGGAGTTATTGAACGTGAACCAGAAGAAATATTAAAATCGCCATATATATTTGAATTTGCTGGTTTAAAAGAAAATAAAAATTATTTAGAAACTGATTTAGAAAGTGCGTTATTATCACATTTAACAGAGTTTTTATTAGAACTTGGTAGAGGTTTCTCTTTTGTCGCAAGTCAACAAAGAATTAAGATAGGGGCAGAGTATTATTATCCAGATTTGATATTTTATAATAGATTAGCAAAATGTTTTGTAATAATTGATTTAAAAATTGGGAAATTAACCCATCAGGATATTGGTCAAATGCAAATGTATGTAAATTATTATAAAAAGACTCAAATGATTGATGGAGAAAATGAACCTATTGGAATACTACTTTGTGCAGATAAAGATGATGCCGTAGTGGAGATGACTTTAGGGGATGATGTAAAAAATGTATACGCATCTAAATATTTAACTTATTTGCCTACCAAAGAAGAGTTGATTAAAATAATTCAATATGAAAAAGAATTATACGAATTAGCAAAAGAAGAAGGTGATAAAAATGAGTGAAAATCAAGATAAGGGGTTGCATAAAAGTATTATCAATTGGTTTCCAGGACATATGGCCAAAGCATTGCGTCAAATGAAAGAAAAAATGAACTTGGTCGATATCATTTTAGAACTCGTGGATAGCCGAGCCCCTTTGGCAACAACCAATCCCATTCTTCAAGAATATCAAAAAAAGAAATGTTATCTAAAAATTTTTACAAAAATAGATTTGGCTGATGATCAATTAACACAAGAATGGAAACAAGAAATGGAAAAAAAGCAAATTCCTGCTTTATTTGTGAATTTAGCCAAAAAAGAATCAATATCAATGATTCTTACTAAAATTAAAGAAATCACTGCTCCTTTAGCGCAAAAAGATATCCAAAGAGGATTAAAGCCTAAAACGATTCGGGCCATGATTGTAGGTATCCCAAATGTGGGAAAATCAACTTTAATCAATGCCTTATCAAAAAGAAAAAGTGCTGGTGTTGCCAATAAACCTGGGTTTACAAAGGCACAACAATGGATTCATTGCAAAGATTTAGATTTATTAGATACCCCAGGTGTTTTATGGCCGAATCTAAAAGAAAATCAAAATGGGATTAAACTAGCGTTATTAGGGTCCATTAAAGAAGAAATTTTACCTACGCATGATTTAGTAAAAATAGCCATTGCGTTTTTAGCAAAAAATTATAAGACAATGTGGGAAAATCATTACCAAATTGCTTATCATGGAGATGTTGAAACTTATTTAGAAACGTTTGCCACAAAAAGAGGGCATTTATTTCAAAAAGATCAATTGGATTACAATCGAAGTGAAAAAGCCATTTTAAATGATTTAAAAAATGGTATAATAGGGAAAATAACATTAGAGAGGTGTAATGACGATGGCTGGTTTTGAATATGAAAAACAATACTGGTGGCAAGGGGTTGAATATGTAGTGGGATTAGATGAAGCAGGAAGAGGCTCCATTGCTGGACCACTTGTCGTTGCTGCAGTTATATTTCCTGCATTTTATGATAATTATGAAATTAATGATTCAAAACAATTATCAGATAAACAAAGAAGAAGATTATTTGAAGTGATAAAAAAAGATGCACTCGATTATACCATAGAAATTATTAGCGTAGAAGAAGTGGATCAATATAATATTTATAAAGCAACGCAAATTGGAATGGAGCGGGCCATTAAAAGATTAAAAATTGCTCCAGAAGCCATTTTGACCGATGCGATGCCTTTGCCCTCTTTTAAAGATCGTCCTTTAGAAGCGATTATTAAAGGTGATCAAAAGTCAGTGACCATTGCTGCTGCATCAATTTTAGCTAAAGTTACGCGGGATGATTTAATGATTGCTTATAATGAACAATATCCAGGTTATTCTTTCGATAAAAATAAAGGATATTGTACAGAAAAACATGTTCAGGCGGTTGCACAATTAGGAATTTTACCCATTCATCGAAAAACATATTCACCCATTTGTAATTATGTGCATCAAGATGTACAAATTTCTTTAGATGATATGGAAGAAATATTAAAAAAATAGGTTTTAATAAAAATTAAAGCCTTTTTTATTTCCTTGTCTATTATAAAGATAGGAGTGATGATATGCGCAAAATATTACTTTACTTTTCTTTAAAATACCAAGGCGATTATCAAAAAATTTATCAAGCAATTAAGCAAAAAGAAAAAGTAAGTCCAGAGGATTTAAACCATATTGAACAAAAAATTCAATCTCAATATGTGACGCTGATTGATGAAGCATACCCTGAATCCTTTAAACACATTCCAAATCCACCTTGGGTTTTGTATTATTATGGCAATCTATCTTTGCTTTGCCATCCTTTAATAATTGGAGTCATTGGAACACGAAATGCTTCTTTGTATGGAAAAGAAATGTGCAAGCGATTGATTCAAGAATTAAAAGATGAAAATTGCTGTATTATTAGTGGATTAGCAAAAGGAATTGATGGACTTGCCCATCAAGAAGCTTTAAAACAAAAGTTAAATACGATTGCCGTATTAGGATCTGGAATAGATTATTGTTATCCCAAATCCAATCAAAAACTTTATCAACAAATTAAACAAGAAGGATTAGTGATTAGTGAATATCCGAATCAACGGCTCCCTCAAAAAAAAGATTTTTTAATTCGCAATCGTTTGATTGCTGCTTGTTGTCAATATTTAGTCGTGGTGGAAGCACAATTACATTCTGGAACAATGAATACGGTTACTTATGCTTTAGAATATGGAAAAGATGTTGGTTGCATTCCAACGATGGCGAATCAAAATAGTGGTTGTAACTTTTTAATTCAACAAGGGGCTAAATTAATTGAGCATGCAAAAGATATTTTTGAATAATTTTAAATTTTTAATATTATTTTTAATATTAAGGAATAAAGTAATAAAAAATAACATTGACTTTAATGGTCAAATGTAGTAAAAATGGAAGAGTATCGGCATGGAGGTGCTACTTTTTATGAAATTGGTTATTGTCGAATCACCAACAAAATCAAAAACAATCATGAAATATCTAGGGTCCAATTACCATGTTTTGTCCTCTTTTGGACATATTCGAGATTTAGCCATTACAGGTACTGAAAATTTAGGCGTAGACATTGATCATGATTTTACACCTATTTATGAAATTGATAAGAAAAAAACAGCCATGATTAAACGCTTAAAAAAAGAAACTAGCGAAGCCGATGAAGTTTATTTAGCTACCGACCCAGATCGAGAAGGAGAAGCTATTTCTTGGCATTTAGCAGAAGTGTTAAATTTAGACATAACCGATACAAAAAGAGTGGAATTTCATGAAATTACAAAAAGAGCGATTCAAGAGGCTTTTGAACATCCACGACATATCAATATGAACTTAGTAAAAAGCCAAGAAACGAGAAGAATTTTAGATCGCATTATTGGCTTTAAATTGTCTACATTATTAAAAAAGAAAATTTCTTCTCCTTCGGCAGGAAGAGTACAATCTGTTGTTTTAAAATTAATTGTTGAAAAAGAAGAAGAAATTCAAAACTTTAAAAAAGAAGAATATTATTTCGTTCACGGTCGTGTTTTTATTGATGATGTCGATGTCAACATCCAATTAATTGATGATAAAGATCAACCGATTCGTTTTAAAACACTTGAAGAAGCACAACAACTTATTACCAATTTAAAAAAGAAACCTTTTCTTTTAGAAAAGGTGCTTTCAGAAGAAAAAAGAAGATATTCTAAACCGGTTCATATTACCTCTACATTACAACAAGATGCTTATAACTTTTATAAATTTGATAGTAAAAAAACGATGCGCATTGCTCAAAAATTATATGAAGGGGTTGATTTGGGCAATGGAAATGTTGGTTTAATTACATATATGCGAACCGATAGTGTGCGGATTAATCCTTTGTTTATTAATTTGGCTAAAAAATATATTGAAGAAAATTATGGAACGGATTATGTTGGTGTTGCAAAGGTTGGAAACAAAACCAATGGAAAAGCCCCTGTTCAAGATGCACATGAAGGGATTCGACCAACAGACATTCAATTACTTCCAGAAACAATTAAAGAACATTTAGGAAAAGATGAATATAAATTATATAAATTAATTTATTATCGTACGATATGTTCCATGATGAAAGAAGAAATCTATCAACAAGATAAAGTTTATTTAATGTGTGAGGGTCATCGCTTTTTGGCCACAGGAGAAACCACTACATTTGATGGTTTTAGTAAACTTTATAATGAATTTGAAAATATCAAACGGGAAAGTTTAGGCGTTCAAGTTCAACCTAATTCTGTCATTGGTGATCACAAACTAATGGCAAAACAATCCGAAACGAAACCGCCATTACGCTATAATGAAGCGCGTTTGATTCAAACCATGGAACGGTTAGGCATTGGACGTCCAAGTACCTATGCAACGATTATTGATACGATTAAAGTTCGAGATTATGTGACCATTGAAAAGGGAAATTTTATTCCTACGCAACAAGGAATTGTGACAACACAAAAATTACAAGAGTATTTTGATGACATCATGGATGTTGAATATACTTCACAAATGGAAACAACATTGGATGAAATTGCTACGGGTCAAAAAGATAAGGTAACTGTTTTGAAAGAATTTTACCAACCCTTTGAAAAAGAAGTAGAAGAAGCTTATGAAAAAATGCCCGTGGTCAAAAAAGAATTACAAACCAATGGGCAGGTTTGTCCTAAATGTGGTAAACCCCTTGTTTTAAGAAAGGGAAAATATGGTAATTTCTATGCTTGTAGTGGCTATCCTAATTGTAAATTTATTTTAAAAGAAGAAAATTCAGTCGATCGCGAATGTCCTTTATGCCATACAGGACATTTAGTGGTTCGCAAAAGTCGTTATGGTAGTTTCTTGGCTTGTAGTAATTATCCAAAATGCACATACACCGAAAAAAAATAAGCATCATTTGATGCTTTTTTTGTTATAATAAAAAAGAAATAGGAAGGGAAAACAATGAAAGATTACATTCATGTTATAGGAGCCGGTCTTGCGGGAAGTGAAGCGGCTTATCAAATTGCCCAAAGGGGAATTAAAGTAAAATTATATGAACAACGTCCCATCAAAAGTACGGGAGCACATCATACTGCTGATTTTGCTGAATTGGTCTGCAGCAATTCTTTAAAATCGAATGATTTAGCAAATGCTTGTGGACTTTTAAAAGAAGAAATGCGTCATTTAGATAGTTTAATTTTACAATGTGCCGATCAAACAAGCGTACAAGCTGGACAAGCTTTGGCTGTCGATCGTCAACAATTTTCTAAAATGGTTACGCAAAAGATTCAAAATCATCCCCTCATTGAGGTCATTCATCAAGAAGTCACTACCCTTCCAGAAGGAATTGTGGTGTTAGCAACAGGACCACTTACTTCAGAGACACTATCCCAACATTTAAAAACATTTTTTCAAGAAGAAGATTTTTATTTTTATGATGCAGCTGCACCTCTTGTTTATAAAAATAGCATTGACTTTAACAAAGTTTATTTTAAAGATCGCTATAACAAGGGAAGTGCGGATTATATCAATTGTCCCATGACAAAAGATGAGTTTTTTGCTTTTTATCATCAACTAATTGCTGGGGAAACCGTGGCTCTCCATGCATTTGAAAAAGAAATTTATTTTGAGGGCTGTATGCCTATTGAAGCCATGGCAAAGCGAGGATATAAAACTTTAACCTTTGGCCCTTTAAAACCCGTTGGTTTAGAAAAAGAAGATGGAACGAGACCTTTTGCTGTTGTTCAATTAAGACAAGATGATGCTGCAAAAGAACTTTATAATCTAGTTGGATTTCAAACCAATCTTTTATTTAAAGAGCAAAAAAGGATTTTTTCAATGATACCCGGATTAAAACAAGCACAATTTGCTCGTTATGGGGTTATGCATCGAAATACCTATTTATTTTCTCCCAAATTGTTAAATGCAACGTTACAATGTAAAAAAAGAGAAGATCTTTTTATCGCAGGACAAATGATTGGGGTAGAAGGATATGTAGAATCGGCTGCTAGTGGCATTTTAGCGGGTATCAATGCGGCACGTCTATATTTCAAACAACCTTTACTTGTCGCTCCTTTAAACACGATGCTTGGTAGTTTATGTCATTATATTAGTCATGCTTCTGAAAAGAAATTTCAACCGATGAATGCCAATTATGGTATCTTGAATGTCAAAGAAGATAAAAAAATATTGGCTCAAAAAAGTATCGAGGCGATTAAAAAATGGAAAACACAAGAAATCTAATCGAACATTATGGCCAATATTTGCTTCAAATTAAAGGATATTCTAAAGATACCGTTTTGGCTTATCAACAAGATTTAAAACAATTTTTAGATTTTTTAAACGAAAAAAATTATTTGATAGAAGAAGTTGATGAAGAATGGTTTCAATTCTATTTGGCTAAATTGCATGCACAACATCAAAGTAAAAGAAGTATCAATCGTAAAATCATTTCTTTAAGAGGTTTTTATACTTATTATATTAAAGTCAATCATTTATCGATTGAAAATCCTTTATTAACCCTTTCTTTATTAAAAACAGATAAACCATTACCCAAGGATTTATTTTTAGAACAAGTACAGTCTCTCTTAGTGATGAGTGAAAAAAAATATGAAATTGGACTTCGTAATCAATGCATTGTTCTTTTACTTTTCCAAAGTGGCATGCGTGTCAGTGAATTAACAAGCCTTAATCAAGAAGATGTTGATTTAGAAGAGCAAGTCATTCGTGTAATTGGTAAAGGAAATAAAGAGCGACGTGTTTATTTTAAAGAAAGTGCTAAAAAATATTTAATGGAGTATCTCACTTATGCTTATCCTCAATTGACTTTAAAAAATCCAACAGAGCAAGCTTTTTTTGTCAATCAAAATGGTCATCGATTAACGTCTAGAATGATTCAAATTCTTTTACAACAAAGAGCAAATATGGCGCCTAAACCCTTTAAGGTTTCTCCACATATGTTAAGACATACTTTTGCTACCCATTTATTGAATCAAAATGCGGATTTGAAAATGGTACAGGAATTATTAGGGCATGAAAGCTTATCTACAACGCAAATCTATACCCATGTTACTCAAAAAAGATTAAAAGAAGTTTATGAATCCAATCATCCCTTGGCTAAAAAATTAAAAGAAAAAAAAGATTCTTTAAAGGTATAATTTTTAAGTTTGCGGGCAAAATAAAAAATGTAAAAAAATTAGCACTCAAGTATTGACATTGCTAAAAAACGTTGTATAATATAATTAGCACTTGGGTATGAAGAGTGCTAAGTAAGGATTGGAGGAATACATTATGCGTAATTATCTTACTAAACGTCATGACCCATTTGATTTTATGGATCCTTTCTTTGATGATTTCTTTGCAGGTGAAAGAAATTATAATCAATTGATGAAAACAGATATTAAAGATGAAGGCGATCATTATCAATTAAAGATGGATTTGCCTGCGATTAAAAAAGAAGATATTAAAATTTCTTTAAATGAAGGCTACTTAAAGATTAGTGCCACTTTCCATGATGAAAATGAAAAGAATGAACAACATGGAAAATACATTCATAAAGAAAGACATTATGGTTCTTACTCTCGTAGCTTTTATTTAGGAGAAAATGTCAATGAAAAGGATATCCATGCTAAACTTGAAAATGGGGTTTTGACCTTAAACATTGAAAAAAGAGAAGAAAAAGAAAAGAAAGAAAACAAATTCATTCCTATTGAATAAGGAAAATAAAAAGAATTGTAGGTCTACTGCAATTCTTTTTTTGTTTTTTGAAGAAGAGGCATGGCTGTCATTCTTAATTTACAACAGCCATAAGGGAAAAGTTGTTTTATTTCTACCTTATCAATGGGAGTCAATGAAAGTGGATGTTTTGCACAAACGGAATCAAAACCTTTTTCATATGGCCAATCAATTTTTTGCATTTGCGTTTGAATCCTTAAGCCTGGATGATGACAAGAAAAAGGATTATCTGTTTGTGAATCTATTAAAACTTGAAATTGCTGAGAGGCAAAAGCATAATTATAATCACTTTCACGATAAAAATAATAATCACAATAGGGAAACTTTCGTGTCACTCCATCTTTGATATATTCTATTTTTTCAAAACGGGTTTGAAGAGGCAAAGCAAAGACAAGAGGACCATACTCTAAAGTATACAAACAATCATCATATGATTTTAAATGAGGCGTATCGATTAGTTTTAACGTAAACTTTGTTGTCTTTTTCCAAGTTTGAGATATTTCTAAAAAAGATTGATTTGGAATAGGTTTATCATTGTATAAAATGGTTTTACACCAAGATGGAAGATAGATAAAGAAAGAAAAAGAAACATCCTTGTCAGTTGTAATTTGATAACGAATTTCAGAAGAAAAAGGATATTGTGTTTCTACTTGAATGTGAACACCAACGCCTTGAACATTTGTTTTTAAATCACAGGGAGCAAGACTTGCTTGAATGATTCCTTCATCACATCGTTTAAAGCAAGATAAGGCATATTTTGGCCATCCTTGGTTGAAATTGGCTGTACAACAACCATAATTAGGCTCTAAACCAAATAAGTGGGCTTCATTCCCATTGGTTTTAAAAATGGAACGATTTTGAAAAGGTGTGCATTGAATTTGATTGACCATTTGATCATATTGATGTGTCCATAAATCTTCACTCAATGTGGCAGGTAAAGCATTGAAAGTAACTTTTTCTAAGCGATCCAGCCATTTGCTATCTTTTGTTTTTTCAAATAAAATTTCAAAAGAAAACATGAGTTCTACAATACTACAAAGTTCACTCCCTTGAATGGGACTACGTTCAGATAAACATTCATCGCATGTAAATGTTCCTACGGCTGTGCCATGATATTTTTCTAAAATTTGCCACATTTGTTCAGCAATGTCTTGATAGGGTAAAGAAAGTAAACGATAGGTCACCGCTTCTTGTTTTAAAGCCATAGCGACATTGACGCCATGCGTATCTAAATTCCAAGTCAAACGGGTTTCTTTAAGGGCTTCTAACATTTGTGCATATTGAATTCCTTGTTCATCTAAAATTTTTGCTAAATGCAAGAGCCAATCTTCTTGTTTTAAATCATATAGCCATTCAATGGCGATAAAACATTCAAAATAACGATAACGATCCCAATGTTTTAAAGCAACTTCTTGCTTTATTAATAAATCATATAAATTTTTTAAAACCTTATAAACGACATCAATGATTTTTTCGTCGTGACTACATTGATAATAAATGACAAAAACTTTACAAATCAAAAAAACAGCCCATAAATCATATTCTTTTCGTTGTTCTTTTTTACAAGGACAAATCCAGCCATCTTCTTGCTGGAATTGAATAATCGATTGGATATAATATTGTGCTTTTTGAATCATGATTTCATCTTTTAATAAATAGGCTAAAGGAATAAAACCATCTAACCAATAAGGTAATCTTTCCCAACCTTCTTTTTCTTTGCCAATCCAGGCACTTTCTTTGATATCTGGCCAAATTTCATCTAAATGGCCACTTAATCCTTTGGCCTGTAGTGTCAACTGCGTTTTTAACCATTCTTTCACATCAAAGTCTAAAACAGAAAAGGAACGTAAATTTTTCATTTTGCATCACCTCAAATTTTTTATTTTTTTCATTGCCCAATCATGATAAAATAAACCTGCATAAATTAGAATTATCAAATAAAGGAAGGGAAGACTATGGAAAAAGATAATATTCAAGTTCTTGATTTTAATAAAGATATTGATTACACCTCTCAAGCGATTTTAAAAGCAACATTTTTAGATAAGCCCATTTATTTTGTCACTTATGAACCCTACTTTGGGCCGATTACCATGCAATATTTACCCAATGGCGGGATTCAAAGTTTATTTTCTGGATACTTAATTATAAAAGTCAATAATGGTTTTATGAAAGTGTCGCAATTAATTTTTCAAAATCAAAATTATACGTCTTTTGAATTTATTGCTAAATACCCTGATTTAGTGAATCAAGTTTTACAAAACGGCCAATTATAAAAGTAAAATGCCCTCTTTTTTACATTGTTCAATCATTTTTTTAGGCCATACGGAGGCTTGTACTTCACCAATATGTTTTTTGTTAAGAAGAAGTAGACATAGACGGGATTGTCCAATTCCTCCACCAATAGTCAATGGAAGTTGTTGATGAATGAGCATTTGATGATACATCAAAGTCATTTTATTGGTTTGTTTTGTTGCTTGTAATTGTTGTAACAAAGAATCTTTATCCACACGAATGCCCATGGAAGATAATTCAATGACACAATCAAGGATAGGATAATAAACTAATAAATCGCCATTAAGTTGCCAATCATCATAATCTGGAGCTCTTAAATCATGGGGTTTTTTTTGAATGATTCAATGGTTGCCCAATTTGCATTAAAAAAACAGCTTGATATTGTTTGCAAATTTGATATTCTCTTTCTTTTGGTAATAAAGAAGGATAACGATTTTCTAATTCTTGTGTCGTGATAAAATGAATTTTTGAAGGTAAAAAAGAAGATAATTGTGGATAAACTTGATGGATCTTTTTTTGCGTTTGTAAAAGAGAATGATAAATTTTAGTCACAATTTTTTTTAAATAAGAAAGATTTCTTTCTTTGATATGAATGATTTTTTCCCAATCCCATTGATCCACATAAACCGAATGCAAAGCATCGAGGGCTTCATCTCTTCGTATGGCATTCATATCGGTATATAAGCCTTGATGCATTTTAAATTGATATCTTTTTAAAGCATATCTTTTCCACTTAGCTAATGATTGCACAACGGATACGGGGGCTTCATCTTCTTTAACATCAAAAATAACAGGGCGTTCAACCCCATTCAAATCATCATTTAAACCGGTACTAGGATGAACAAGTAAAGGCGCTGATACCCGTAATAAATGTAAATTTTTGGCAAGGTGCATTTCAAAAATATCTTTAACGATTTTAATGGCTTTTTCGGTATCTTTTAAATTTAAAAGGGATTGGTAGGGGTTGTTTTGCATAAAATAAACTCCTTTTTTTGACTGATACTATTATATCTACTACGCCAATAAAAATCCATAATAAAAATGAAAAAAAGCAACATAATAAAGATATGAAAGAAAAAAAATTAAAAGCCTATCATCAAAAAAGAAATTTTCAAAAAACAAATGAACCGAAAGGGAAAAAAAGAAAGTCAAAAAAGAAAGGACCTTTACAATTTGTAGTACAATGGCATGATGCAACCAAACTTCACTTTGATTTTCGCTTAGAATATGAAGGTGTATTATTCAGTTTTGCCATTCCAAAAGGTCCTTCTTTTAATCCTTTAGATAAAAGATTGGCCATTCAAGTTGAAGATCATCCTCTTGATTATGCAACCTTTGAAGGAGTTATTCCAAAAGGGCAATATGGTGGAGGAACGGTCTTGCTTTGGGATCAAGGAGAATATGAAGTAGAAGGTTTGATGCAAGAAGGATTAAAAAAGGGAGTTTTAAAATTGACTTTAAATGGGAAACGTTTAAAAGGAAAATGGACGCTTGTTCGAATCAATAAGGATCATGAAAAAAAGCAATGGTTACTGATAAAAGAAAAAGATCAATATGCAAAAAAAACAGCAGGCATTTCACGTTTTAAAACGAGCATTCTAAGCCAAAAAACAATGAAAGAAATTGCAAAAAATAACTTTAAAAACCCCTTTTCACAAGTCGATGTTCAATTGGCAGAATTGAAAAAAGATTTTCCCAAAGAAAAGGGATGGCTTTATGAAATAAAATACGATGGGTATCGCATTATAGCTTTTATTGAAAAGGATAAAGTGCAATTAAAAAGTAGAAATCAAAAAGATTATTCAACTTCTTTTGAAGATGTCATTCCTTCTTTAATTCGTCTTGCTAATCATCGAAGTATGGTATTAGATGGGGAAATGGTAATACTAGATCAACAAGGAGTGAGTCATTTTCAAGATTTGCAACAATGGATAAAGAAAAAAAATGACAGTCCTTTAACTTATGTTCTTTTTGATATTCTTGCATTAGATGGAAAAGATTTAAGAAATCTTCCTTTGATTCAAAGAAAAGAAATCTTAGCGCAATTGATAAAAGAACCATTGGATCATTTATTATATAGTCAACATGTTATTGATCAAGGAAAACAATTATTTGCTTATGCTCAAAAATACCATTTAGAAGGAATCATGGGTAAAAAAATGGATTCTTCTTATCATGGCCATCGTAGTGAGGATTGGATAAAAATAAAATGTTATCATCGACAAGAATTCGTGATTGGTGGCTATACTCTTTCTGAAAAAAAAGATCGTCCAATAAAAGCTTTACTATTAGGGGTTTATGAAAACAAACAATTGCAATATGTAGGAAAAGTGGGAACAGGACTGAGTCAAAAAATGCAAAAAGATTTTCTTCAACGATTGAAAGAAGTAAAAGGCACAAAAAGTTATTTTTCTAAAGCCATCAAAAGTAAAGAAAAAATAGTTTTTTTAAAACCAAAATACATTGCTGAAGTTCAATTTGCGGAATGGACAAAAGAAGGACTTTTAAGGCAAGCAAGTTTTAAAGGATTAAGAGAAGATAAAAAAGTAAAGGATGTTTTTTTAGAACAAGACTCATCCAATTTAGTCATTCAAAACATTCTCATTACCAATCCTGATAAAATTGTTTTTGCAAAAGAAAAAATCAAAAAAATAGATATCATTCAGTATTATGATCAAATAAGTATCTCTATGCTTCCCTACCTTCAAAATCGTTTTCTTTCGGTGGTTTGTTGTCCTAAAGGAACGAATCAATGCTTTTTTAAAAAGCATCTTTATCATTCCCTACAAGGCGTAAAGACAAAAACCATTCAAACCAATAATCAAAAAGAAACTTATTTTTATATCCAAGATACGCAAGGAATTGTGGCTCAAGCGCAATTAGGAACCATTGAATTTCATTGTTGGGGAAGTCAAGTTCAAAAACTCAACCAACCCGATATCATGGTTTTTGATTTAGATCCCGATGAAAAATTAAGTTTAGCACAGGTTCGACAAGGAGTAAAAGATTTAAAACAAATTTTAGATGAATTATCATTAGTTTCTTTTTTAAAAACAAGTGGTAATAAAGGATATCATGTTGTCGTTCCCTTTCAAGCAAAAGTAAAATGGGAAAAGTTTCGTGATTTTGCAAAACATATTGCACAATTAATGGAACAAAAATGGCCTGATCGCTATACGGCGAATATGCAAAAAAATCAAAGAAAAAATAAAATTTTTATTGATTGGATGCGCAATATTAAAAAAGCAACGAGTGTTGCACCTTATTCTATTCGTGTCAAAAATGGACGTGTTTCTGTTCCCATTTCTTATCAAGAATTAAAAAATGTCACACCTGACCAATTTACAATGGAGGATGTTTTAATGCGCATCAAAACTAAAAAAGATCCTTGGAATCAATTTTTTGACATTCAACAAACCTTACAATAAAAAATCTTTATGATAGGTAATTTGACAATCTAATTTTACTATGCTATATTAAAACTAAATAATGTTGTATAGAAATAAAAAAAGAATGGAGGAAATAAAATGATTGATTAGTTAATAACGATTATATTAAGTTATTTAGAATAGAATATTTTTGTTTAATTAAAAAGGGGAGAGGGGAAATATGAAAAAAAATATTTTATTACTATTCTTATTAATTAATGGCACATTCATTTACAACAAAAGTTTTTTAAAAACAATTTCTTATGATAATTATACTTATGATAATTATACTTCTGATAATTTAAGCCAAAACGGAGAAATCATTTATCAAAATGAAAATAATAGTTTTCCTTCGTGGGATTTCATGATTGATCCTGATAATTATTTGGATAATGTGTTACAATATAAACCATTTAAGTCTAGGCTCACATATTATTTTAGCAATTTGTTAGAAAATTTCGGTAACAATCAAGTTGGAACTTGCGAATATGTAGCAATTGGTGAAGTTTTAACTTATTTTGATACTTTTTTTAATGATGATATCGTTCCTGAAGCATATGATGTTATTTCTGAAGCAAATAGTACAGATGAAGCTTTAGAAAATTCTCCGGGTTCCAAATTTGAAATATTAGATGATTCTACTACTAAAAAATATAGAGAAGAGTTAAATAGAACTAAAAATAATAATCTTCATAGTTTACTAGTTCATCAAAATACTAGTTTTGGAGCAAATGCTTATGATGACCAAGATATTATAAAAAATTTTTTATCAGATAATTTAAAAAACTCATTTATTTTTTTAGTATTAGAAGCAAATAGTTCATTATCTATAAGTGAAAAAAATGAAACTTTGCAAAATTATGCTAGAAAATTAATTCAAAGAGGAATTCCACCAATTATGTCAATCGCAAAAGTTGATGGGAAGGGTAAAATGTATGATTTCCATGCCGCAGTTGCTTATGATTATGATGATAACGGAGAATTATACATGCATACAGGATGGAAAATATCAAATAATCATTTAAAATTGGAACAAATTTCAGATGAAGGTTATGATGTTATGCATACAATGTCTATTATTATTCCTGTACTTCCGCATTCACATTCTAATAACTATAAAATATATTATAATAATGGAGAGCAATTCTATTATTTTTGTCCTTGTGGAACAACAATAGGTCATACACATGAATTTACATATCAAAAATATGATTCAGTGCAACATATACAAACCTGTATTCATTGTCATGAAGTGCAATACCGAAATCATATTTATTTAAGTGAAAGGGCTACTTGCATATGTGGAGAAAAAAATTATTTAGATCGTCCTCCTATTATCATTGGGCCAGGAATATTAAATAAAGAAGAGGAAGTGACTTCATGAAAAAACTTTTATTACTATTAGGAATCGGTCTATTATTAACAGGATGTCAAGAAAAAGGAAATGTATCTTCTGTTTCAGGGGAGTATAACGTTCATTTAAAAGGGAAAGAACCAACTTTTTATCCCTATTCCAATACGATGGATAGTCTAATTCAATATCATTCTTTTGAATGGAATGAAGATTTATCTTATCCATCTTTTCCAAGTGAATGGTATTTTATTACGACCAAAGAAGAATATGATGCGATATTTAAAGATTTTCCAGGTGGAAGTCCATTTTTATATAGTGATAATTTTTTTGAAACGTATAGTTTAGTAGGAAAATTCAATTGTATTCGAAATTATGCGACATCGAATCAAGAAGTCATGTTTGGAATTCATCAAGTCGATAAAAAAGAGAATCAAATTACTTTAACTATTTATCAATCTATTATAGGATATGTTAGTAATAATTATAAAAACAATTATTTATTACTTGGATTTGAAGATCCAGGAAAAAATCAAGATTGTACATATCAAACAGATATTGTTTATGATTTTTATTATACCGATGAAATGTTAACCGATAATCGCTAATTAAAGTGATAAAAAATTTTTTAGACTCAAATCATTTTGAGTCTTTTTTGAGTAAAAGAAAAACAAAAAAGATAAAGATTTTTTCGTTTCATTGTGGTATAGTTATACTATCATGAAGGAGAGATTTAATCATGGATACAAAAGAATTGATCCAATTTCTTTTAAATCAAGAAAAGATTAAAAATGGACATGAATTTGATTCCATGATTTTTCGTGATGAACCCATTTTAAAAACGGCTCGTCAAGTTAAAAATTTTACGCCAAAAGAAATTGTTGAATTTCGTAAGCAAATTAGACAATCCAAATTAGGAAAAGAATCAGAAGCGTATTATTTTTATCATTTGGGCAAACAAATGGAAAATTATGAAGATGATTATTTTGCAATTAATGCATTTTTTCATCCGACGCCTACCTATCAGAGGATGACTGATGAAGACCTTCGCTGCTATTTTGGTTGGCGTACAAAGGTTAGAAAAAATCAAGTTGAATTTTCTTCCATTTCTTTTGCCTATCTTTATGTCTATGAATTATTAAATCAAATTGGAGTCACTTCTCCTTTAGATGGTTATCAAAAATTAACATTTTTTTTAGAAGTGATGACATCTCTTCATCAAACCATGGTACCTCTTTTAAAAAATTGGATTGAAGATTATATCATTTATTATCATCTAGATCCTTCTTTATTCAAAAAAAATGAAAATTCTTTAAGTCATCATTTATTGACACTTTTTGAGGTGTCAAAAGCTTCTGAGAAACAAATATTTGAAGCGATTGAAAATCTTTCAACTTATCCTTTAAAAAGAACAAAAATTTACCAAGAACATGAAAAAGAAGTACGGCAAATTATTGTTAAGGCATATCAAGTTTTAGATGCCCATTATGCTAAAAAAAAGAAAATTTCTTTTTTTGAAAAGAATTTTAAAAAGAAAATAGTAAGAAAAGTTTATTTTTTTAAGGGTGCTCTTTTTTATTTTAAAGATAATGATTATCAACCTTATTATAAAAATGCTATTACCACTTATTTTTATCAAAATCATCAATGGTATAAAGAAAGTTATGAGGAAAAAAAGAGTAAAGAGCTAGGATATTTTTGTTTGACCATGGAAATTTTATTAAAGCCTTATTTTCAAATGGAATCTAATGTTTTTCTTTCCCATTTTTCCCAAGAGATTATTAAAAAATTAAATCAAGTTATTGAAAGTTATTTCAATGTAAAAAGAAAAAAAGACATTGTTATTGATACAAGTCAATTGGCATCAATTCGAAAGCAAGCTCAAAAAACATTTGATCAATTAATTACGGAAGAAGAACAAAAGGAAGAAGAAGTTATAGAAGAAAAACCACAAAATGAAACCTTTGTTTTTCATTTAACCAAAGAGGCCTTTACATTTTTATCTTTGCTTTTCAATCACAAAGATTATCATTCTTATGCAAAAGAAAAAAAATGGATGATTTCTTTATTGGTCGATGAAATTAATGAAAAATGTTTTGATACATTTCAAGATAATATTTTAATGATAGATGATAACGATGATGTTACCATTGTTGAAGATTATATCAAAGATTTGAAAGGAATGTTGCAACATGAAAATACCTAAAAGAATTGCTTCTATTTTAATCAATTCTTTAAAAGGAGGCGTTGTTCCTCGCATTGGGTTACCTTATATTACAGTGGGTAGAGAAGTCGAAATTCAAGCTTTGCTGCATGATGTTTCTATTATTGCAGAAGGTGGCGCTTCTTTTCGTTTTATTATGGGAAAATACGGCAGCGGAAAAAGTTTTTTATTACAAACGATTCGCAATTATGTCATGGATAAAAATTTTGTTGTAGTCGATGCCGATTTGTCTCCTGAAAGAAGATTACAAGGAACAAAAGGACAAGGATTAGCAACTTATAAAGAATTAATTAAAAATATGTCAACGAAAACAAAGCCAGAAGGTGGCGCTTTATCTTTAATTTTAGATCGGTGGATTAATTCTATCCAAAGCCAAATTAAACTAGAGACCAATTTTGATGAATCCAATCCCCAATTTTTTGTGCTAGTTGAAAAGAAAATTAATGAAGTCATTTATTCTTTAAATGAACTTGTTCATGGGTTTGATTTTGCAAAATTATTGGTTTGTTATTATCGGGCCTATGTTCAAGATGATGCGACTTTAAAGGGAAAGGTTTTACAATGGTTTCGGGGAGAATACCATACCAAAGCGGAAGCAAAAGCCGATTTAGGTGTGAACATGATTATTAATGATGAGGATTGGTATGAATACATTAAACTTTTTGCCTTCTTTTTAAAAAAGGCAGGTTATCAGGGTTTATTAATTTTAATTGATGAATTAGTCAATATTTATAAAATCCCCAATAGTATTACGAGACAATACAATTATGAAAAAATTTTAACGATGTATAACGATACCTTACAAGGAAAGGCGAAATATTTAGGAATTATCATGTGTGGTACGCCACAATGTATTGAAGATACCCGTCGAGGTCTTTTTAGTTATGAAGCCTTACGTTCGCGAATTAGTTATGGCAAATTAAACCAAGAAGAATATAAAGATATGTTAGCACCCATCATCCAATTAAATCCATTAACCTATGAAGAAATGCTTATTTTAATTGAAAAAGTGGCTGATATTCACGCAACATTATTTGATTATACGCCAAAATTGACACAAGAGGATTTTATTTCTTTTATTCAAATTGAATACGGAAGAGTTGGAGCAAGCACTCACTTAACTCCTCGAGAAGTCATTCGTGATTTTATTGAATTGTTAAATATTTTATATCAAAATCCTTCTTTAACCATGAAAAAAGTCTTTGATTCAAAACAATTTGAATTTTCTTCTTATGGGGATGAAGATGAAGAAAACTTATTTACAGAATTAGAAATTTAGGTGAAGGATATGAAATCCATTTTTGAAAAATATGCACCCTTTATTCAAGATTTTATTTACCAAAATCAATGGGAATCTTTACGGGCTATTCAAGTAGCAGCAGGGGAAGCCATTTTTAATACCGATGAACATGTTTTATTATTAGGGTCAACAGCAAGTGGAAAAACAGAAGCAGCTTTTTTTCCTATTCTTTCTTTGTTTTATCAAAAAATGCCTCAATCGATTGGAGCAATTTATATTGGCCCTTTAAAAGCCTTGATTAATGATCAATTTATGCGTTTAACAGAACTTTGTGAGCAAGCACACATTCCTGTTTGGCATTGGCACGGGGATGTTTCTTATGCGCACAAACAAAAAATGATTAAAAATCCTTCAGGAATTTTACAAATTACACCCGAATCCTTAGAAGCTTTATTGTTACATAAACATGGGATGATTACTAAATTATTTTCTGATTTACAATTCATTGTCATTGATGAGGTACATTCTTTATTAAGAAATGATCGTGGAGGACAAACCCTTTGCTTAATTGAAAGACTTTCAAAAATTGCTAAAGTAGAGCCTCGTCGAATTGGACTTTCAGCTACACTTGGTAACCCTAAAGAGGTAGGAGAGTTACTGTCTTTAGGAACCAATAAAAGAACTTTAATTCCTCAAATTGTGGCTTATCCTGTCAAATGGAGATTATCTTTACAACATTTTTATGTTCAAAATGAAACGCTATCTGATGAAGAAAAAGCAAAAGGATTACCTTGTTTGGATCAAAAAAGTGATCAAGCTCCTGCTTTTGCTGATCCAGGGCTTGGGTATATTTTTGAACATACAAAAGGTAAAAAATGTTTAGTATTTACGAATTCTAGGGAAGAATGCGAAATGGTAACTTCAACTTTACGACATTATTGTGAAGTACAACACGAACCGGATCGTTTTTTGATTCATCATGGGAATTTATCAGCATCCTATCGTGAAACAGCGGAAGAAATCATGAAAGATGAAACCCAATTCCAAACGACAGTGACAACAGCTACATTAGAATTGGGTATTGATATTGGGCGATTACAACGAGCTTTCCAAATTGATGCTCCAGCGATGGTTTCTTCTTTTTTACAGCGAATGGGGCGAACGGGAAGACGAAATTTGCCACCAGAAATGTGGTTTGTCATCCGTGAAGAACTTCCTACAACAAGAGAAATGCTTCCTGCAACCATCCCTTGGAAATTAATTCAAGCCATTGCTTTAATTCAACTCTATATTGAAGAAAAATGGATTGAGCCTTTAAGGGTTTCATCCCATCCTTATAGTTTACTTTATCATCAAACGATGTCTATTTTGGCATCAAATGGTGAATTAACTCCTTCTTTTTTAGCATCTAAAGTTCTTTCATTAGCGTATTTTCGCTTTGTTTCTTTAGAAGATTATCAAGATTTATTACGTCATTTAGTTCAAATTGATCATATCCAAAAGACAGAAAATGGTGGGTTAATCATTGGACTTGCTGGTGAAAGAATCATTCATTCTTTTAAATTTTATGCTGTTTTTCAAGAAAATGAAGAATATGTTGTTCGCTGTCATTCCCAAGAATTAGGATCAATTGTAAAACCACCTCCTGTGGGGGATAAGATTGCTTTAGCTGGAAAAGTGTGGACGGTTGAAGAAATTGACTATAAAAAACATGTCATTTATTGTGAAGAAGCCAAAGGACAAGTTCCTGCTTATTTTGGTTTATGTCCTGGAGATATTCATACAAAAGTTTTAGAAAAAATGTATCAAATTTTAAATGAGAAAACCATTTATCCTTATTTAATGAATCAAGCCATCGTCCGATTAAACGAAGGACGGAAAATCGCTTCTAGTGCCTCCTTAATGGAAGATCCTTTGATTTGTCTAGGAGGCGACATGTATGCTTTATTTCCTTGGTTAGGAACCTATAGTTTTTTAGCACTAGAACGATTTTTAAAAATAAAATGTGCTTCACGATTAGGATTGAAAAAAATGGATGTTTCTCGGCCTTATTTTATGCAATTTACGATGAAAGTGTCTCCTCAAGAATTTTACGAAATTCTTTTAGATGAAAGTAAAAAGCCGATAGAACCGTTAGATTTAGTTTATCCAAAAGAAGTTCCTTTATTTGAAAAATATGATGAGTATGTTCCTGTTAATTTAATCAAAAAGGGATTTGCTTATGGCGTTTTAGATATTCAAGGAATGTTAAAACGCATTCAAAATTGGAAAAAGAGATAAAAATTCTCTTTTTCATTTTTTTTTATTTACAAACTAATATATCCAATTTATAATAACTTGTGGGAGGAAAAAATAAGTATGAAATTAAAGAAAAAAGTATTTCGATGTCTAAGTTTGTTTGCTGCTAGTTTATGTTTGTTTAGTTTAGTCGGTTGTAAAGAAGACAATGCTCAATCTAATTCTAGTTCACAAAGTCAAGTCAGTGATGGCACATGTACAATTGCAGATCCTAGTGGTTGCACTAGTGTTACTGAAGCGATTAGTATAGCGAATGCTGCTGGAGAAGAAGGAACAACAGAAAAGTATTATGTTTATGGTACAATTACAACTGTTTCTAATCCAACTTATGGAGAAATGACCATCACTGATGGAACAAATAGTCTTTATATCTATGGTACTTATTCAAAAGATGGTGTTTTACGTTATTCTGATTTAGATGACAAACCTGTTAAAGGTGATGAAGTGATTTTATATGGTCAATTAAAAACATTTAAAAATTCTCCTGAAATGGGTTCGGGATGGATTCAAGATTTTAAACACAATGCTCCCGACATGGATCCAAATGATTATACTCAAAAAACAGTGGTTGCAGCAAGAAATGATGCTGCTGATGCAAAAGTAAAATTAACTGGCGTTGTGGCTAAAATTACTTATGCAAATGGAATGATTCCCAATGGATTTTATTTAGTTGATACAACAGGTTCAATTTATATTTATGGTGAAATTGCTGCTCAAGTTCAAGAAGGCAATACCGTAACCATAGCTGGTGAAAAAACTTACTATGTCTTAGAAAGTGAAAAAGGAAATGCTGAAAAATATGGCTATCCTGGTTCTTGTCAAATTGCGAATCCTTATTTATTAGAAAATGATAATCAAGTATCTGATTTTGATAAATCTTGGATTGAAGAAAAAACCGTAAAAGAAATTGTAAACACACCAATTTCTGAAAATATTACGACAAATATTTATAAAGTCAATGCATTGATTAAAAAAGTTCCTGGAACAGGATTTGTTAACTATTATATTCATGATTTAGATGATAAGACAGGATCTTATGTTTATACGATGTGTAACGGAAGTGATTTTGCTTATTTAGATGAATTTGATGGAAAGATTTGTACGGTTTATTTATCACCAATCAATGCAAAATCGACAGACTCTGGTTGCTTCTTCCGTTTTTTACCAATTGATGTTATTGATGAAGGATTTGTCTTTGATTTAAAAGATACTGCTGAATTTGTTGTTGAATATTATGGTATTAATCAATTTATTGATACTTATACAGGTGATCCTAATGCTCAATTGATTCGTAGTGTATCTTCAACACTTTTGGGTTTTGAAAATGCGACTTTAAGTTATGAATCCGATAATACAGATGTTGTTTATTTTGAAACTGTTGGTGATGATCTTTTCATGCATACCAAAAATGTTGGAACAGCGAATATTACTATTACAGGTTCTTATGGTTCTGATTCAACTTATAATACAAAAGTGCAAGTCGAAGTTGTTGATCCCACTATATCAGAATTTGTTGATGTGAAAACAGCAATTGAAGCACAAGATAATGAAATCGTTCAAGTTAAAGGTGTTGTTGCTGCATCTTTGGTTAATCAAACAGGATTTTATTTAATTGATGAAACTGGTGTGATTGCTATTCGTACTGATAAAGAAACAATGAAAAATATCAATTTAGGAAATATGGTCATCATGAAAGGAACAAGAGCACATTATAAAGCAGAAGGTGAAGTTGTTGGACAATCTTGTTTATTAGATGCAACATTAGTGAGAAATTTATATGGTGATCATGAATATTCTAAAGCAACCTTTGATTCTACAAAAACTTTAGAAGAATTATATGAATTGTCTGTAAAAGAAGATTATACAACACAAGTTTATGTGGTTACAGGAAAAATAAAAGTAAATGAAAGTTATTATAGTAAAACCTTTAAATTAACCAATATTGCTGGGGATCTTGAACTTAATTTATATACTTCGGGTAAAGAACCACAATATTCGTTTTTAGAACCATATGATGGTGTAGAAGCAACTTTTGAAATTGCTCCTTGTAACTGGAATACAAAATCATGGTATGCTTTCTGTGCTTTATCCATTACTGTAGATGGACAAACCATTGTTAACGATTGTAACTTTTTAAATTAATAAAATTGAAAGTATATTAAAGGACTATAGAAAAAACTGAACCGGTAAGATAAAAGTAGACACGTAAAAAAGTGCGGTCTACTTTTTCTTTT
>OJMH01000048.1_pt1 | contig 172794 bp, 156 predicted proteins | sample 1597111 | NCBI WGS metagenome assembly OJMH01 (sample SAMEA2452115, study PRJEB22498) | human gut metagenome | reverse complement strand
GTAGCTAAGTATGGAAGGGATAACCGCTGAATGCATCTAAGCGGGAAACCCACCTCAAAACTAGGTATCCCCATTAAGATCGTGGTAGACCACCACGTTGATAGGTCAGGTGTGTAAGCACAGCAATGTGTTTAGCTAACTGATACTAATAATCTGATTGGCTTGATAACTTAACGTATAAATAATTTGCTTTATTATGAGCAGACTTCAGTTTTATAATAAACAGTAATTAGACGAACTGGTGGTAATAGCGAAGGTGTCCCACCCGATCCCATTCCGAACTCGGCCGTTAAACCCTTCATCGCCCATGGTACTTCGTCTTAAGGCGCGGGAGAGTAGGTAGCTGCCAGTTCTTCTAATTACTGTTTATTGTAACTCCCTTTCTCCTCCTCCTTAAACCCTCCGGTTCTCCGGAGGGTTTATTTTTTGCTTTCAATTTGTTATATGTTTCGAAATATTGCCGGTCTGTATTAACGCTGATGTATAATATTATATAATATATTATAGTAAAACGATTATTGCAAAAAAAAATAAACTATAAAGAATAAAATCATTGAAATTATAAATATTATGATATATACTAAAGTATAAACAATAAATGCTAACTTGCTATATAAGGAAAATAATATGACGGATGAAAATCTTGCTGCCTTGAAACGTCTGGAACTTATCCATGAGTATATTTATAACGAATGCGAGGGAAATATCTTTTATCCTCCCGAGCATAACCGTGTAATCTTTCTGCGTATTAAAAATGCTGCCGATATGCTGCTTAATAAAGCTGTTAAAATACTGAAACAGCAAAGGCTGCCGCATTATGACAATTCCGGCGAACTCTCTGTCAATACAATAGACCAAATTATGATGCTCATTTATAATACGCTTACGCAGCCGGATTTACCCGATAATGTTGAGCGGAAAATACGTGATGCTATCGTGCAGCTTGGTATTAATCCCGATGATTTGCTGCGTCTGTACCCGTGGCAGCAGAATTGAAAGCCCGTTTCTGAACGTTTCCTCTGATGCTTAAAGCCGAAACGATAAAACTTCTCTTTCTTGCTGCAAAAAATATGGATATCGCAGCCGGCTTAATCTCCGGCTTAATGTCCTTGCGCCGCAATCTTCCTTGCCCCTGCCGCAAAATGATATGCCGCACACTCTGCCTCAGCTGGTACTCAGCGACCATTCTTCCTGTACCCGGCATGCACGTAAGACCGCCCGTATAGCCTCCCGCTGCGAACTACAACTACTATGCTCCCTAAGTTATGCAGGATTGCTCCACTCATGGGACCTAAAATTCCATAAAAAGATAACACAATACCAATAAAATTTAACATCATTGAAATAAAAATGTTGCTTTTAATGGTTCTAATCGTTAACTGAGACAGCCATTTAAGGTAAGGAAGGCTGGAAATATTATCATTAATAAAAGTTATATCCGCTGCATCAATCGCAATATCCGTACCGATAGTTCCCATTGCAATTCCGACATTTGCAGTTTTAAGTGCAGGAGCATCGTTAATACCGTCTCCAATCATGCAGATATGCCTGCCAGCTGTTTGAAGCTCTTTTATTTTTGCAACTTTGTTTTCTGGAAGCAGGTCTGCATAAATATGCTTAATACCGGACTTTTGAGCAAAATAACGGGCAGAAGCAGAATTATCTCCGGTCAAGATTATTACATCAGTATTATTACGTTGAAGTTCATTAAGCATCTGCGGGACATCAGTTCTTACTGCGTCAGACAGCGCAATAACGCCAATAACTTTATCTGACAAAGCAACAATTACCAATGCCTTTCCCTGATCTTGTAGACTATGAAGCTGCCGTATATTGGCATCAGAAAAAACAATTTTGCGTTCTTGCAGGAATTTGACGTTCCCGGCACATAATATATGTTTATCTGTTGTCCCGCACACCCCTTTTCCGGGAAATAAGGTAAAATTGTCAATTTGCGGAAGTTTTATGTTTAAGTCAGCCGCTTTGCGAACAATAGCTTTTGCTAGCGCATGCTCTGAATATTGTTCCAAACCCGCAGTTAATGCCAGCAGCTCTTCGGCTGAAATCTGCTCATTAAAAGAAATAATATCGGCAATTTGTATATTGCCTGTGGTCAATGTCCCCGTTTTATCAAAAACAACCGTATCGACTTTACCCATTTCTTCTAAAGCGGAACCGGATTTAATTAAAACGCCGTTTTTTGCAGCATGACCGATAGCCGCCATAATGGCAGTAGGCGTAGCCAATACAAGGGCACACGGGCAAAAGACAACCAAAACTGTAACTGCACGTAAAATATCCCCGGTAAACAAATAAGCAAGAAAAGCCGTAACTAAAGCCGAAGGAACTAAAATTGACGCCCATTTGTCAACAATCATTTGCGTAGGAGCTTTATTTTCTTGAGCTTCTTTAACCAGATTAATCATTTTTTGCAAATAGGTATCATGTACGGTTTTTACTTCAATATCGACAGTTCCAAAGCAGTTAATAGTTCCTGCCATAACTTCGTCGCCGATGGTTTTGTCAACAGGAAGGGATTCTCCGGTAATGGCAGCTTGGTTAATAGAAGTATTGCCCTTGACGATAATGCCGTCAGCCGGAACAGTTTCTCCCGGAAGTATTCTGAGAATATCGCCGCCGACTACATCTTGCAGATGAACCTTTTGCTCACCGGTTGCCGTAAGTTTGCGCCCGGTTGCCGGCGTAAGCGCCAATAGGCGTCCTAAACCGCTCCGGGCTTTGTCAACGGTAATATCTTCAAGTATTTCTCCGACAGCCATAATCAAAGCAACTTCTCCGGCAGCAAACAATTCCCCGACAGCAATTGCGGCAAGCATCGCTGTTGTAATCAAAAGAGGGGATGAAATACAGCGGCAGAAAAAAAGTTTTTTTAAAGCTTTATAGATAATCGGCGTTCCGGATATAAAAATTGTTCCCCAGACAGGATCAGGAAAAGCCTTGGTTCCGGTCAGCATAAAGCATAGGCTTGCTAACAAAAAGAAGGCCGATATTACAGTCATTTTAGTTCCGGATAAAAATTCCATAAAGTCTTTGAGCATAGTATTTCCTCTTCAACTGCATTATAAGTTATTATACTATATACCCTATATGGTATAATGTCAAGAAAAAATTATCACACACGCTCACATGATACATATATCAATCAATGAACAGGGATTATATGCATTATATATTGGAAAAACGCTCAATAGCCTTGGCAAATTGCTTTATTGTTTCGTCAGCATCTCCATGCTGAATTCCTTCGCGGACACAACAACGCATATGACCTTCAAGTACCATTTGTCCCGCTTTGTGCAAAGCTGATTTCGCAGCATTAATCTGGATTAAAATATCTTCACAGGCGGTTCCGTCATCAATCATCCGGTTGATGGCATTAATTTGCCCGATAATGCGATTAAGTCTGTTGTGCAAAGCTTTAGAGTCAACACATTGGTTCATTGAATTACTCCTCTATGTTCATTCAACCGGTTCGTAATTTATCTCGGATTCTTCAGTGGTTGTTTCCAGCTTAAAAATAACCGGACGCAGCCCGTCATTACAGCTGCAAATTGCCACCCCGGGCTTTTTAATCCAGTCGCCATAATAAAAGACCTGATTTCCGGCACCATGAGCTAAAGCGAAAACATATTGGTATATAGCTTTCCACGCCTCATCGCAAAAACCTTCCGGCTTGGCGTAGTCGGCATAAAACACTTGCCCTTCTCTTAACATTGGACAGGAAGTCAGCCCGTCTGCGCCATATTCTTTCGCAAGCTCTTCGTCAAAAGTTTTTTTTAAGACCGTTGTTTTCACTTTTTTCATGTATACCCTTCCACTTAAGTATGTCTTAATATGAGACATAAAGATATTTTTTGCAAGCAGAATAAATATGAATAAAATTATTCGGTCGGCAAAAGGTTATGGCTTCCGGCAATCAAAGATGTTCTTTTAGCGCGGAGAGATTTTTACTGCAAAGATACGGAATCAAACTGTCGATTTCTGCTTCGCTGCGGTCATATATTTTCAAAGCCAGCAGTTCGTCAACAGTTTTGTCATCAAATCTTTTTTTTATGACAACGGCCGGATTGCCACCGACAATGCAATATGGCTCAACATCTTTGGTTACAACCGAATTTGCTGCAATAACGGCTCCTTCGCCAATCTTAACGCCGGACATAATCATGGCGCGCATGCCAATCCATACCCCGTCGCCGATAACCGTATCGCCTTTGCTGATATACGCTTCTTTAATCTTTTCCATAAAAGGGTAGCAGGAAAACCAATCCATACGGTGTGTATTATTGCCGCCCATCAGGATAACGGTTTCGGCGCCGATACACACATAATTGCCGATATAAAGCTTGTCATATTCCCACAATGGTTCAAAATGTGTGCGAGAATATTCGTCTCCGTACAGATAGCGCACGACATAATCTTCAAAATCCGGCGTATAAGCATTACTGTAGTAACTCTTAGTACCTTTAATGACAATATTCGGATTTTTAACTGTTTCATACAGGTATTCGACTTTGGACCAGTGTTTCTCTTTCATGTTTTTCCTCGTTGCCGCAGATAAGGAGTATGTTCTCTCCGGTAATGATGTTTTTACACCACAAATATTTATTTTAAATTAAAAATTTTCTAATTGACATGCCTTGCTTTTTTACCTATACCCTAAACATAAATAATATCATTATGGTAAACATTATTAAATTTTATTCTTATGATTGATTTACAATTTTCGTCATCTTTTGCCTGCAATCTGCTAAACAGCAGTATGCGGCGTTTTTTTGCGGTAAGAAGCAGTAAATGGAATGAAAATGGTCCGTGGCGCATCCCGTCAGTCTGCTATACGTTGGAGCATAAACTGGCCTTTCTGGAAAGGGAACATTACCTGACAGGGCATTATTCCGTAAGAGGGATTGTTCACGATTGGGAAAAAACGTTTCTTTACCTTTGCCCGTGGATAGACAGCGAGAAAAAAATTCAGGAAATGCACCGTAGGTTCAGTCCGCATCATGTCGGTTGTCCGAAAACGTCAAAAGTTGAACATCTGATAGAGATGTACATTGACTGGGATTGTGCGGCAATAACCAAACCGGATAAGCCTTTGAATGCATTTGAAACCTTGGTCCATTTTTATCCTGAATATATTAATGTAATGCTTCCCGTTTGTCTGGTGTTTGATATTGAGGCCGTTAAGCCCCGGATTTACCTGCACCCTTGGCATAAGTTGGTGAAAGAACCGGAATACAATCGGGAAATATTTGCCAGGGTCTGCCAGACGCTGAATTATATTATTGAAACTCTGCCTCAGACAAGAAACGATTTTCGGAAAATAACCGGTAAATATCAAAAACTGCGTAACATTACATTATGCAGCCCTGCGGAAATTTTTATTTTGACGCTGAAAAAGCAGCAGGAAAGCCTCGGTATTGACATAGATATGGAAAAGTTGCGGCAGCTGTTGGAAGAAGTCAGAAACGGTTTTTTTATCCGGAAAATATTTACGCATTGTCCGCATGATGAAATTGCGCACAACTGTAAAAAGGTAAAGAAATATCCATTTGCTGTGTAAAAAAAAAGCGTAAAGAAAAAAGCACGTTTTCTATAAGAAAATGTGCTTTTTTCTTATCAAAACGGCAGTTCCGAAAACAATCTCATTCACGGCATTGGCCGCATTGTGAACAGCCGTTGCATAAAATGCGATAGCCGCAGGTTTGACAATAATCGCTGAAAAATTTAATATGCTTGTCCTCGTCATCGAATAATCCGGCCTGTTCGCAGGAAGAAAGTTTAAAATCAATCGGCTTCCCGGAAAATTGCAAGCCTGATTTATAAGCCATGATGCTTTGTGTTCTTTTGCTTGGCATATGGTATGTCTTGCCGTCTTTGATAAAATTGGTTCCGGTTTCCATAAAACAGAATGTTATGTCGGCGCCGACACATTCATCATAAAGCTGTTTTACCCATTCATAGTTTAACGGGCGTGAACCGTCATAATTTTCTCCGCCAGCAATAACCTGTTCAATTTGTCCGGCCGGAATATATTCTTTAATACTGACCGAACCGATGAAAGGAGCGGCAACAATGCCCTTGTGTTTAAATGGCAGATTAAACAAAATCGGAATACGTTCGTCTGCTCGTTGTTGGTTTTCACATGTTACGTTTAGCTGCACATTCTCATAGCCGTCGCCCCAGTCTGAAGGGAAAACCTGTGCAATTCGTTCGGGTCGTTTCGTAATCAAAATAAAAACGACATCAGAACGTTTATGCATAATTTTCCAAGCGTCTTCACGCCATTTATCAGCTTCTTCCAAAAAGAAATCGGAAGTCATGCATACGCGGATATGTTCACCGCTTTTAATCTTATAACGGCCGTTTTTGTCTTTGCTGAGAGGATATTCGAAATTATTTTTGACCTTATAAATACGGCTTCCGTCGCCTCCCCGCTGTTTATCCAGAAAGTACATATAACAATGTTTACAGCCTTCGCTTTTCTTTGTGCAGCCGTGCCAAGGATTCCAGATGTCATGCATAGGTTATTTACCCTAAGTTTCGGTTAAATGTGAGGGATACAAAAAAAGCAGTCTCAAGAGACTGCTTTTACAACTGGCGGGAGCGACGGGGCTCGAACCCGCGACCCCATGCGTGACAGGCATGTATTCTAACCAGCTGAACTACGCCCCCATCAGAACAAAAACACTTATAGCCAACAAAAAATATAAATGCAAGAGTTTTTTTATCTTTTTTGTGATTATTTTTCAAGAAGCAGGGCGGTCTTAAGCTTTAAAGGCAATTTAATTCCTCTAACCCCTGGATTTTGCTTAATAAAATTATCCCAATCTGGAGAGGATCCGATGGAAATCTTACTACGTTGTTCCCGTATAATCCACAATCTCATATCGTAACGGAGAATAAGGCATCCGCCTAAAGTATGGCTTTCAAAATCAGGATTTTCTGTTTCGGAAATAAGAGATAAAAGACTCTCTGCTTCGGGAGTATAATCGCTTTCACCCAATTCTCGGATTAATTTTCCCAGAATGTGAAATTGAAGCTCTGAATGCCAGCTTAAGTATTCCGCATAGTCAAAAGAATATCCGCTGTTTTTCCATTTGTGGATTTTAGTGCTTATAATAGTTTGTGCCGTATCTTCTAAAAATGATTTCGTCCTCTGCAAGTTGCGGACGGCTGTGCAGATTTTTACGGCGCTGATGCCGGTTCTTGCTTCCATATCAGGTAAAAAAGACCGTATACGAGCTCTGAGAAAGTTTTGGCACTGATTCGATTCGTCTTCTATCCATTTGATATTTTTTTGTATTAGGTATTCTTTCAAAACATCAGGATGAACATCAAGCAAAGGGCGTAAAATACAAACATCATTGCATTGGCAGACGTCATTCATTGCCGCTAAGCCTTTTACACCGCTTCCGCGCTGCAGCCGCATTAAAAAAGTCTCAGCTTGGTCGAACAGATGGTGGGCTATAGCCAAATGAGTGATGTTGTGTTGTCGGCACCAGCCGCACAAAAGTTCATATCGCGCCCGGCGGGCTTTTTCTTCAATTCCGGTTAACGGCTTAGCGCCTTGCCAAACAAGGATATGGTGTTCAATTTTATGAGCTTTCATAACAGAAGCGACGTATTCGGCTTCTTGCCGTGAGGTTGGGCGCAGTCCGTGGTCAACGGTAAGGGCGACAAGACGCAAATCAGGGAATTCTTGTCTGAACATTAAAGCCATAGCCAAAGAATCTGCTCCGCCGGACACACCCAAGGCATAAGCCGGCGAAACAATATGATTTTTTTGCAGAAAATCCTTGATTATTTGCAATCTAAGGCCTCAGCTTCTTTTTTTGCACGAGCAGCAATATCTGCGTTTACCTTGTCAAAAACAGTGGGCAAATTGACAAATGCCGTGCAGGCTTCCTCTTTCTTTCCCAACGCTTTCATTGACAATCCCAATTTCAAGAGGCAGTCTGCGCCTTTGGCGCCTTGGGGATATTTGCTGTATCCGTCTTTAAACGCAACGGCTGCTTTGGCAAAATTCTGTTGTTTGTAATAAACTTCTCCCAGCCAATATTGGGCATTTCCGGCCAGTGTCTCTTTGGGATAAGAGGTTAAAAACTGGTTTAATTTCGTTTCGGCATCTGTGAGCTTGTTATTTTTCAAATCGGTGAGTGCCGCTTCATACAAATCTTTCGGTGCAATGCCTTTAGGTGCCTGAACTGCCGGCTTTGCCAAAGGTTTGGCCGCGGCTTTTTGCCCGTTTTTTCCCTGTCCGGAAACTGAAACTGCCGTCATCTGTTTTTTTATTTGTTCGAAACGAAGGTCAATATCTTTGTCAAATGTTTCCAGCTTTTTTTCCAATGTCTTTAATCTGTATTCAACATTTTCAACTTTTCCGTTCATGTCTCTAATCATCTGATCGTATTCGCCAAGACGTACCTGAAAATTTGACACGGATTCCTTAGGAGCCGTTGTATCGCTTTTTTCACGGTATAACTGTCGCTGGATAACAACTATATCGCTCTTAATCTGATCAATTTCATCCTGTAGGTAAGAATCTGCCGCCTTCGCCGGAAGAGATGAAAAGAAAACAGCCGCATTTAACGCAAGAAAACAAAATTTTTTCATTATTTCCCTCAACAAAAAAACAAACCTGACATAAAATATAGGCTAAATAATTTAGAACTCAACAAAAAAAACGTATTCTTGCGAATACGTTTTTCAAAAAGCCTGTTTAAGTTAAATTATTTGCTTAATTCAACAACAGTTACACCACGGCGGCTCTTAGCATAAGCTTCTTCGGTGTCACCCGGGAAAGCATATTCTTTACCGTAAGATACGGTGGCAATTCTTGAAGCGCAGATACCCTGCGATACCAGATACTGTTTAACGGCATCGGCACGGCGTTCACCCAGAGCCAGGTTGTATTCGGCAGTACCTCTCTTGTCGCAGTAGCCCTGAATAACAACGTTAACTTTCGGATTTTTCTTCAGCCACGCAATCTGAGAATCCAAAGCCGAAACGGCTTCAGCAGACAAAGCAGAGCTGTCGAAAGCAAAATAAACTGTCGTGTTGGCATTTTCAGCAAATTCACGGGCAAGTTTAGACTGGCAATCGCTACCACCAAACCAACTACTTGTCGTAGAACAGCCTGATAATAAAACAACTGCACAAAGCAAGCTTAAAAGTTTTTTCATTTATTTTCTCCATATGGTTAAAAAAACTTGGTTGTTTATTGAGTAACCCCATAATCAACTAGACACGTCTAACTTAAGTAACAAAAGTAAATTTTTCAATAACAAACTATACTATTTGTGTATAAACTATTTATTTATCGGCGGTTTTGTTTAAAACGTTAGTCGTGGCTGTTATAACTTTTGAGTACGGTCATTCTTTGTGTATCTAAATCATAATTAGGGCGGATATTGAGCTGCGGAGCGATTCGGGTGATAATCTTTCCGCCTGTCGGCACGGCGTTCCAGCCAGAAGTATTAAAGCCGAATGTTTCTTTTAAAGATTTGGGAGAATCTAAAACCACAATCATTGCATATTTGGGAGCCGATATCGGAAAAGCAGCAACAAAAGAGGTCATATTCTTGCCTTTAACATAGCGTCCCTGTTCGATTTTGTTTGCCGTACCGGTTTTTCCGGCAACTTCATAACCGTCAATATTGGCGTTTTTGGCGGAGCCGTAAATCACGACATCACGCAGTAGTTTGCGCATATCCATAGAAGTTTGTGTAGAGATAACCCGCCGGCTTTTCCTGTTTCCTGGTTCAGAAATCAGGGTAGGGGGGGTATAAATTCCGCCGTTAAGAACTGCGGAAAAGGCTGTCAGGATATGAATGGGCGTAACCGAGATGCCATAGCCGTAGGCCGTCGTTGCCACGGTGTCGTCCTGCCAATATCTTTCGCTGCGGTGAAGCGGTCGCCCTTTTTCGTATATTTCCAGGTTTTCAATTTTATCAAATAGGCCTAAATTTTTTAGAAATTTGATTTGCAGTTCTTTGCCGACTTTGAGAGCCATCAGTGCTGAAGCTATATTGGAGGAGTGAATAAGGGTTTCGCCGACAGTCAGCCATTTTGCGGGAACTCTGTAGTCGGTGATGCGATGCCTTCCCATTTTCAGCGGTTTTGTAGCGTCGAAACTGTCGGTAATTTTTATTTTTCCGCTGTCCAGCCCCAAAGCGGTATTAAATACCTTAAAAACGGATCCGGCTTCATAGACACCGAGTGTTGCAAAGTTGAATTTAATGTCTTTGTCCTTAAAATCCCGCCGGTTTAAATCATAATCGGGAACAGAAGCCAGTGCAATGATTTCGGAGGTATTGATATCCATAACAACGGCAGTGGCGCGTTCTGCTTTAAATTTCTCTTTTGCTTTCAGCAGTTCGTCGCGAACAGCATATTGAACCCCAAGATCTATTGTCAGTTTCAAATCTTTGGTAGAAGAGCTCAAACGGTCGTTTAAGGATTTTTCCAGTCCGGCAATTCCCTCGTTGTCAATGTCTGTATTGCCCAAAACATGTGCCAACAGCTCTTTTTGCGGGTAAACCCTGATTTCGCTGGGCTGAAATTCCAGTTCAGGGAAGCCAAGCGCATTGACTCTGGCCTGTTGCTGCGGGGAAATGTTGCGCTTTAAATAAACAAAGCTGGACTTTCGGGTCAATTTAATCAAAAAGTCTTCATAACTTGTGTCATCAAAAATTTCTGCAAGTTTCTGTGCTACAAGTTTGGCATTGCTTACTTTTTTGGGGTTGGTAAAAAGGTTGACAGTTGGCAGATTGGTCGCAACGACGACTCCGTTTCTGTCAGTAATGTTGGCGCGGTGTACGGGAAAGACCAAACCGGTACGAGGACGATAATAAGAAATAGCTTCCCTGTCCAGCTGGATGCCGTCAACCAGACAGACATTAAAAATTCGTATCACAATTACAGCATAGATAAGCAGAAACAAGCCGATAATAACCATAATACGGTTGCGGCAGACGTTAACCGCCTCATCATCTGTTTCCCAGCCGAAAGTTCCGGCGGAAAAATAAATTTCTTGCCCCGGCGTATAGGGATATGCGCTTTTTTTTCTTGATAAACTGACCTTTAACACCTTGCTACCATTAAGTTTATTATCTTTCCGAGTTGGCGAGACGTCTTAATCCTCTGCTGTTTTTTGCAAACATTGTCGGATTCTCAATAATCTCTCCTTCTAATGGTAGAGCAGAATAGTTAATAATTTGTTCAGGCTTGATAAAATCCAGCGAAATATATTTTCCGGCTAAAACTTTCAGGCGTTCGGGATTGTTAAGTTCGCTCCAGTCTGCTTCCAGAATGTGAATGTCGCGAATATCGTTTTCAATGTCGCGGTTAATTTGAGCCAGCTCTTTTTCAAGATTCTGCACATCATTGGTTAAGACGAAATAATAAGAACCGATAACGACGGTAAATAAAAACCATAAAATAGAAATAGCCGTTTTTACGTTACTCATTGTTTTGTTCCTTTCTTTTTATCGCATATCTTAACTTTGCGGAATGGGCTCTGGGGTTTTCCCTGCATTCTCGTTCTGAAGGCAGGATGGCTTTTGAAGAAAAGCTGAATGCAGTTTGCGCAGTAGTTTTATCAGTGTCGGGTTCTTTGTAGCGTGAAACATGAACTTTTTTAGCGGTATTGGCGGCAAAAAAGTTTTTAACGATTCTGTCTTCAAGCGAATGAAAGTCGACAACAACAATTCGTCCGTCTGCCCGAAGAATATTCAACGCCCCCCAAAGGCCCGCTTCCAGCTGATGTAATTCGTCGTTAACGGCAATGCGTAAAGCCTGAAACGTGCGCGTTGCCGGGTCGGTCTGCCCTTTCCGGGGCGGAATAATACCATAAATCAATTCGGCCAGTTCTGTTGTTGTTCGGATTTCCCCAGTTTCACGCCGCGCTGCAATTGCCCGGGCAATCTGGCGCGATTTTCGTTCTTCTCCGTACTGGTAAATTAAATCGGCCAGTTCTTTTTCCGGCAGGGTATTGACAATGTCTTTGGCGGATATTCCCTCTTGCGACATCCGCATATCCAAATCAGCCTCTTTTGCGTATGAAAATCCCCGTTCTCCTTCGTCAATCTGCATAGATGAAACGCCGATGTCAAAAACCACGCCGTCAACCGGCTGCTTAATCAGCTGGGCAATATCGCCGAAAGTTCCGGTGATAAATTCAAAACGGTTGCCGTATAGTTTTTTTATTTCCTCTGCTCGTGTCCTGACCGTCGGGTCCCGGTCAATCGCAATGACGGTGCAGTTTGCGGTTTTTAAAATAGCCTCGCTGTATCCGCCGTTTCCGAATGTTGCGTCAATATATATTTTTCCTGCTTCAGGTTTAAGTGTGTCCAAAACCTCATTCAGCATAACCGGAATGTGGCGGGGGGAATTCATTGCCGACCCTCCTCGTTCTTTAATGACGGACGGTTTTGCCGGACTTTTTCTCTCAGGCGCTCCTCTTCTTTAGCCCAGTTTTCTTCGCTCCATATTTGGAATTTGCGCCCTTTGCCGACAAAAACGGCTGTATCGGTTATCTCCGCGTGCTTAATCAGTTTTTCTGTCAGCATAATCCTGCCGGTACTGTCAAATGTAAATCTCTTGGCATCGCCGAAAATAAGATTGGTCAAATCGTCCTGCGTCTCGGAAAAAAAGTCAGTGCTGTTTTCAATGTCCGTAGCCAGTTTCTCCAAAAGGTCTTCTGTACAGCCTTCAATACAAGGAGATGTTAAACTTCTGTAACAAACGATTTCTGTTGAGAGTTCTTTAACGATTGCGCGGTAATCTGCCGGCAGGGAAACGCGGCCTTTGGCGTCCACTTTATTGGCAATTGTATCTAAAAACAAAAAAGTTTTGCGCATTGTTTATTTCTCTCGTGTACACATTAACTGTGGTATAACATGGTATTTTATGGGAATCAATGGAAAAATGTATGTTTTTATCAAAAAATTAACTTTTTTGTGCTTTCACGGCCAAAAACAGCTGTTTCAGCAATTTAAATGTGGATAAACCTGTTAATAAAATCTAAAAGACAGAGTCGGGAACTCTGTCTTTTTTACGAATCTGAGTAACTTATTTCTTGTGAATTGACAAATTAAAAGCGCCGCCTCACAAGAGCCGGCGCTTTCTGATTGCTTGTACGCGCTGGGCAATGTATTAAATCATCGCCATGCCACCATTAACGTGCAGTGTCTGGCCTGTAATGTACTGTGCTTCATCGGAAGCCAGAAAAGCTACGGCATTGGCAATATCCTGAGCTTCGCCCAGTTTGCCTTCCGGAATTTTGTTCAGAAGCTGTGCTTTAACATCATCAGGCAGAACATCAGTCATCGGCGTTCTGATAAAGCCCGGAGCAATGGAGTTAACGGTAATGCCGCGTGAGCCGACTTCCTGTGCCAGACATTTGTTCATGGCAATCATGCCTGCTTTGGACGCGGAATAGTTAGCCTGTCCGGCATTTCCCATAACGCCGACAACCGAGGCGATGCCGATAATGCGGCCATATCTTCTCTTCATCATGCCGCGGATGGCTGCTTTGGCCAGTTTGAAACCTGCTGACAGGTTAACGTCCAAAACCAGCTGCCAGTCTTCGTCGCTCATGCGCATAAACAAATTGTCGCGGGTTAATCCTGCATTGTTGACAAGGATGTCGATACGCCCCATCTTTTCTTCAACCTCTTTGACGAGATTGTGAACATCGTCGGAGTTTGTCAGGTTAGCCGTAAAGCATTCAACGCGGGAACCCAGTTCAGCCTTTAATTTTTCCATCGGTTCGGCACGCATATCCGTCAAAGCCAATGTTGCGCCCTGAGCGTGCAGGGTGCGGGCGATTTTATCTCCAAGTCCTCCGGCAGCACCGGTAATTAATGCAATTTTACCATCTAAATTAAACATATTGTTGTCCTTTTCTTCAAAAAGTTACAGATTTTTTGCCAGTTCTTCAATTTCCTGTACGGAGCAGACTGAAACGGAATTTACCTCTTTAAGGCTCCGTTTGGCAATGCCGGAGAGAACTTTTCCGGCGCCGAGTTCTACAAGGTCTGTAACGCCGTTGGCGCCAAAGAAAGCCATTGTTTCTCTCCATCTGACGGTGCCGGTAACTTGTTCAATCAAGTTTTTGATGATTTCTTTCTTTTCTGTTTCCGGAGCAGCCAAAACGTTGGCTACAATCGGAATAAACGCATTATGCGCATCAACTTCCATAAACGCCCGAGCCATGGTTTCTGCAGCCGGTTGCATCAACGGGCTGTGGAAAGGTGCGGAAACCGGAAGTTTTAAACATCTTTTCGCGCCGAATTCCGAAGCGATTTCTACAGCTTTTTCAATTGCCTGAATGTGCCCGGACAAAACGACCTGCCCGTCGGAATTGTCATTTGCAGCCACACAGTAATGGGCTTCGTCATTACATGCATCAACCAAAGCGCCGACATCTTTGTAAGACAAGCCGAGAACGGCAGCCATGCCGCCGACGCCGACAGGAACGGCCTGTTGCATAGCGTTGCCGCGAATGCGCAACAGTTTCGCCGTATCAGAAAGGGAAAATACTCCCGCGGCACAAGCGGCAGAATATTCGCCGAGCGAATGTCCGGCCACAAATGCAGCCTTGTCTTTCAAACTGATATTGAATTCTTTTTCCAAAACCCTCGTCACAGCCATGGAAACAGCCATCAACGCAGGTTGGGTATTAGCCGTGAGCGTCAACTCGGAATCAGGCCCTTCGGTCATAACCTTATACAAATCCTGCCCCAGAGCCTGATTGACTTCCTCAAACACCTCTTTGGCAGAATTAAAATTTTCGGCCAGTTCTTTTCCCATGCCCACAAACTGTGAACCTTGCCCCGGAAAAACAAATGCATATTTCATTTATGGTTAACTCCAAATTTGTTTTTTTCTGCCCATAAGCTAAAGGACTGCCCGATAAAGTCAAGTTTAAATCCGTGTTGTGTGCATAGGTTGGATAGTATGAAAGATGTGTGCATAGCCGCAATTGTTAAGATTTTATTTAAAAATTGACGCTAATATCTGCGAAAGAAAACTTTAATTACAAAGAGGCGGCAATGGCAAAAAAAAGCAGAAAAAAAGAAAGCAAAAATGAAACAAAAAGCTGGGGAACCAAAATTCTGGGAGTTTTGTCAGGTACAGCACTGATTGCTTTTTGCATCTGCCTGATATTGGCAATGGCAGGATATAATCCGTCCGACGAATCCTTTAACGTTTCCAATTCGGAGAAAATCAGCAATTTTATGGGGCGTTTCGGTTCATACAGTGCTGATTTTATCGTCAACAGTTATGGCTTGGCGGTTTTTGTTTTTCTTATCCCCGTTTTGATTTGGGGATACCTGTTGATAAGGCATCAGAAAATCATAGAATTTAAAATCCGCCTTTTCGCACTGCTTTTAGGGATTGTATCGCTTGGCGGCGTACTTGACCGTTTGTTTGCCGCTCCGTTGGAAAAAATAAATTTATTGGGAAAATTCAGCCACTTGCTTCCGGAAGCGCTGGCTGGTATGTTTAAAAGCTGGGGATTATCCGGTTATGAAAACGCCGCCGTTTTGGCTTTGTTATCCCTAATGGCTTTAATGTCGTTTAACCTTGCGGCGGGTATCACATTTAAACACTGGTCAAGAGCATTGCGGGCAATAGGAGCGTGCATATATGCTGTTGGTTTGGGTATCTATGGTTTTGCCCGCCGGTTGGGAGCTCCTCGTGCGCTTGCCGAACCCCGGATGGAAAACACAGTTTCCAAAACTAAAGAAAAATCAAGAAAAGAGCCGACACTGTCGTCAGCTCCGGCCTCTGAAAAAGAAAAAGCCCGTCCGGCTCAAAATACCTCGGCAGAGGTTATTGCCTTTACCGGTCGGAAAGGGAACGGCAACGGTGGCTATCAATATCCTGACATTAACCTGCTAAAACGGCCGAAAGAAAAAATCGGTTTAAGCATTAGCGAAAAGGAACTGAACGAAACTGCCCGTGCGCTGGAAGGCGTTTTGGAAGAGTTTGGCGTTCACGGTGAAATCGTCAAAATCCGTCCCGGTCCGGTCGTTACGCTGTTTGAACTGGAACCTGCACCGGGGACAAAAACCTCGCGGGTAATAAGCCTTGCCGACGATATTGCCCGTTCCATGTCTGCCGTTTCCGTCCGTATAGCCGTTGTTCCCGGTTCCAATACCATTGGTATTGAAATTCCGAATGCCAAACGCGAAATAGTCTGGCTGCGCGATTTGTTGGAAGACAGTAACTTTGTTGACAGCAAAAATGCTTTGAATGTCGTTTTGGGTAAAGATATCGGCGGCAAAAACATTTATGCCGATTTGGCCAAGATGCCGCACTTATTGGTTGCGGGAACGACCGGTTCCGGCAAATCCGTCGGTGTCAATGCGATGATTCTCTCTTTATTGTACCGCATGACGCCCGAAGAGTGCAAATTTATCCTGATTGACCCGAAAATGCTGGAATTTTCCATGTATAACGGTATTCCGCATTTATTGACACCGGTCATTACCGATCCTGCGAAAGCTGTTATCGGTTTGAAATGGGCCGTGCGTGAAATGGAAGAGCGTTACCGCGCGATGGCCTGTCTGTCGGTACGCAACATTAACGGCTATAACCTGAAACTAAAAGAGTTGCGCGAAAAAGGCGAGAAGCCGATGCGTACCATTCAGGTCGGTTTTGACCCAGAAACCGGCAAGCCGAAATACGAGCAGCAGATGCTGGATACCACGCCGTTGCCGTATATCGTTATTGTCGTTGATGAAATGGCGGATTTGATGCTGGTTGCGGGCAAGGAAGTGGAGGCCGCCATTCAGCGCTTGGCGCAAATGGCGCGCGCGGCGGGCATCCATTTGATTATGTCCACACAGCGCCCGTCGGTTGACGTTATCACCGGTACGATTAAGTCCAACTTCCCGACTCGTATCAGTTTTCAGGTAACGTCAAAGATTGACAGCCGTACCATTTTGGGCGAACAGGGGGCTGAGCAGCTGCTCGGCAAAGGCGATATGCTCTATATGCCTGCCGGTTTGCGCCCGCAGCGTATTCATGCCGGATTTGTAGAAGATGCGGAAGTTGAAGCGGTGGTCGAATTTTTGAAGTCGCAGCGTCAACCGGAATATGTTGAAGGCATCACCGAAGGCGAACTGGAGATGAAAGGCAAAGATGCCGGCGCCTTGTTTGACCGCACGGCAATGGGCGGCGCTTCAAACGGAAAAGACGACCTCTATGAACAGGCAGTGGCAATCGTACGAAACGATAAGAAAGCTTCAACCAGCTATATCCAGCGCCGGCTCGGTATTGGCTATAATAAAGCGGCTTCTTTGATTGAGCGTATGGAAGATGAAGGCGTCATAACTCCGGCTGATCATGTCGGCCGTCGCGAAGTGATTTAGAACCGGATAAGCCGCTGGAAGCCAAAAGTAACATCAGCGTCCGTCAGAGCCTTGGGTTAAGATTATGTCTGAAGCAGATAATGTCTGTCGGGAAGCAGACATAGATTTGGCAGCATCTTCTTTGTCTGTCCGGCGGTATTTTTCATCATGTCCTGAACGCAAAACCTGTCCCCCATTAAGGTGAAGTTCCTCGTTCAGCTCCGCTTCATAGCCGCCGGAAACCGCCAGTTTCTTGCCCAAAACAACTATCTCGTTCGGCTGGTCGCGCCAATCCCGTTCTTTATCAAATACGGTCAGCACCACATCTTTGAACTGCCCCTGTTCCTCTTTGGGAAATGCAGTAATAAGCTTCAGCAGGTCGCGCATAAACGGCGGCGCATTGGTGATATCAACGATAGCGCGGGCTTTCTCCGGCGTAAACGGCTGACCGTCCTTCCCCGCCGGATAAAAATCCTTATCATTTCCGAAACCGCTGACATAATTGCTGAAATAACGGTTGCGAATCGCCAGACGCGACAAGGTTTCCTCAAACTGACGCTGTACCTCCATTTCTTTGGCGAAATGCGTTTGCAGATAATTATACATTGCCGTATTGGTAAAATTGCCGTCATATTTCTCCTTCATATCAAATTGAATTCCTGCAAACAGCGCTTGTCTTGAAACCCACATGCCTTTAGGATCTATCAGCCATTCTATCGGCTGAACCTCAAACCAATATGCCTGACCTTTCTGAACCGATGTGCCGTCGGACAGGATAGAATCGCTGTCATAAGGCTTGCCCTCGATACGGACATATTTTTTGCCCGCAAAACTGTACTCCGCACAGTTTCGCGGGGTAAAACCGGTACTGTAGGCATCAAGCTCCGCCGAATCGAAAGTATAGGTTTTGCCGGTGGTTTTAAGGGCATTTTTCTGGTACTGGGCTTCCAATTCCTGGCTGACAGACTTGGGCGCCACGGTTTGCGGATAGGCTCCGTATTCGCAAATTTGTACCGCCTTGCCGTTGGCAAGACGCATTGCTCCCACGTTGTCCGGACGAATTTTAGATGTTGTTGAGAACGGCAAAGCAGGACACCCGGCAACTCGCCGTTCGCTAGGGTTATCGCAGTTCTTGTCGCCGTGAGAATTGACGGTGCGGACGTCTTCATATTCGTAGGAAGACATCGACCAAGCTAAACCAGAAACCACACCGGCACTGTTTTTGGTGCCGCTGCCCATCATCGTTCCCAAGGCAATTGCAACATCCGAAATGCCTACGGCGGTGCCATACGCCTGTATCACTTCCAACGCATTGTCGCCCCAGATGTCTTCTTCCCTCAAAAACGTTACTTCCATAGCTGTTTCTCCAGGTGGCCTTGTATAATAAACAGTTTAACAGATTTTTCGCGCCTGCGCAATGAAAAAAATGTTTTCAGCATAGCAACACCGTGAACAGTAAGGCGTCTGTATACCCAAATAGTTTTTTATGCCGACGATGCTGTTCCGTTATAATCGACCGTGCCACGGCATGGTTGTACGGTACTTTTTGAGTTTGTCTTTTATGAATTCATTGTGCCGGCCTCTGACGGCAATTGCAAACAGCGAAAAGCAGCCTAAGCCCGCCACGCTTTCATCACTTTGTCCATACTGCTGTTAACAATCGAAATTTCCTGTTGCAGCTTTTTATTTTCATAGATTTTAAGCGCCGATTGATAGTAGTCGATAGCCTCGGCAAAAGCTTTTTTGTCCCTGCTGTTTTTTCCGATGTTATAATAAACATTGGCAATGTTTTCCTGAATTTTCGCCCACATTACCGGATAAAGCTCTTTGCGGTAAACCTGCTGCTTGTTTTTGTAGCTGCGGATTGCCAGCATCGAAATATCGTTGCTTTTGGAAAACAACCCCAGCAGCGACAGATAAAAACCGAGATATCCCTCAATTTTAGACCACAATTCGGGAAAAGTAATCTGCGTGTAGGTTTTTTCTGCCTCGCGCAGAAAATAAACCGCATCTCGCAGCGCCTGAATATCGTTGCTAAACTTCCAGTATTGGAAATATAATTGCGACAATTTGAATGAGATTAGCGCAAAATCGTATGGATAATTGTAGTGGTCAAGATACCGCTGCGCCGTACGGTAATTGGTAATCGCCTCGCGGAACAACAGCCAGTATCCGCCCAAATCCTGTTTGAGCGCCAGCTCGTAAAGCTGTGCCAGATTTTTGTATATGCAGCCGAGATGGACATTCTGCATAATCTGGTTTTTATAGGAAAGCGCATTCATAAAAAGTTCTTTTGCCGTATTGAACGTCTTCTGGCTGAGCTCTTTTTGCGAAAAGCTGAGATATATCAGCCCCACTGTATTCATAACGTAAGGCGAATACATCAAGCTGCCGTTCTCTGACGGCCCGTCATTATTAAAATTATTGATAACGCCTTTGAGCAATTTTTGTTTTAGGTGGCGTAAATCGATTCTTTGCTCGCTTATAGAAGCGGCGATAATACCGGTAATCAGGTTGGTCAGCATTTCCGGGAAAAAGTTGATATGCTCAAAATATTCCGCCGGAACGAACAAGCTTTCCAAGATGGAACTGGAAACATTGTCCCAGTCGGAATAAGCGTTTGCCGTCTGAAAATTCAGACGGATGTTCTCGTTTTCCTGATATCCCCAAACGATAACATCGGCGTTAAGCTTTTGCAAAATCATATTGCCGGCGTCAACCAAGTCAAAAAAATTCCGCCCCTGCAGGTTTAAAAAGCTTTTATTGAAAGGTTCGTCAAAATAGCGGACGTTGAAACTGGGATTTTTCTGCAAAAGGCGCGTCATAGCCAGACCGAAACCGTAATTGCCGTATTCGACAAACTCGACCACAACAATCTTCAACGTTTCTACCTTTGGCAGAATTCGCTTGCTCCCGGTGTTCTTTCCGAACAAAAATTTGATAAAATTTGCCATCAGTGTCGCCCGATTCCCGTTTTATCAGTTTTCCTTCTGCCTTTTCTTCTTTTTATTTTCGCCTTTTTTATCCAAAATTCCTTTTACGGTATTTTTACTCCATCTTGAAAAAGATAACAACTCTTCTGGTTTTGTATCCCCAGATAAGATTGATAAAAACCACAGATTAATGGCCGTGGCAAAGACAGGGAGTGCCAGTCGTTCATGCGCAGCCATTTGAATCAGGGCCAAAACCGCGTCGACAATAAAGATTTTCAAAACGCTGTAGACGACGGCAGGCTCATAAACGCCGTTTTCCGACAAACGGTAGTAGGATGTGTACATAAACGCGCGTTCTTCGCGGTTTCTTTTTATAATGCGGTTGTATAAAGCAATTCCGATTTCAACGGCCATATAGGAAACGGCGATAAACATCGATGCTTCTGAAAATTCGATTGCGGCATTAAGCATAAAGCATCCCAAAATAAATCCGAGCGAAGCAAAAGCGCCGTCACTCATGACAAGCTTTTCCGGTGGCCAGCTTAAGAAGGCAAACGCCAGCATAACGCCGGCATAAGCAAGGGCAAGCGCTCCCGTAAGCTGCGGAAGAATGCCGAAATAGGCCAAAACAGCCGATACCGCCATAACGGTAATGAACTGCATGGAAGCAATGGCGCCAAGACCGTTCATCAGCCCCAGCCCTTTGGAAATTGCAATTAATATCGCCGCAACGGCAATTTTGTCTTCAGTTGGCGAAAGATATTCGGGAAACAGACGGAAATCGTCGGGTTGCATAAAGCTGATAAGCAGAGAAGCCCCTGCGGTAATTGCCCATGTCAGCCACGAAACGTCCAGCAGGTAAGAAAAATAAAGCAGAGCCGCCAAAGCAAAAGGAACCGTAAAATCTGTGTAGCCGTAGTCTTTGACGGTATCGTAATAAACCGGTAAGAAATGAAAAATGAGCAACCCGGAAACAAAAAGCAAGCCAAAGACATACCAAAACGGATCAAGCTTGAATTCGTAGTCTTCGGGATAAACGTCCGTTTGAATTCTGCTTAAGAAAAAGGTTCCTGCCGTAAAGCAAATCAGCAGCGCGCCGATTCCGTACAAAAAAGCTTCATTCATCTGTTCCTCCTTCGATTCTTAAGGCTTATGCCAATACCATAACATAATTTTATTAAATCTTTCTTTGCAAACAAGCAATAAAAAATCCGTCTGCGCCAGCCATATTTTCTGCCATCAAGCCGGCTCTCGCCATGTCTTTTCCGGTTTGGTCTGCATCCGGCATATTTTTTTTCGTCAGGTTTGGTCTGTCCATATTTTTCTCAGTCATGTTTTCATCTGTGTTTGGTTGTTTGGGTAGAAAACGTTGCGGCAGAATCCTGATAAAGCCTTCTTTGGTTCGTAAATTTTCGGTTCCGGCAAGGGTAATGGGGAAAACTGCAAATTCCGGATGTTCTGTGATAAAATGCTTTATTTGCCGTTCGCCTTCCGCCTTGGCCAGCGAACAAGTGGCATAAAGCAGCATACCGCCCGGTGTCAAAAAATTCGCGGCATGCTGTAAGATACTCCGTTGCAATTTTTCCTGTCGCCGGACGTCTTCAGCCGTTTTAGTATGCATAATTTCCGGATGGCGGCGAAATGTGCCGGTTGCCGAGCATGGTGCGTCAATCAGAATAATGTCAAACTTTTCTGAGGGCGTATATGATAACGCGTCGGCGCAAACGGTGGTCAGATTTTGCATTAACTTTAACCGCATCATGTTTTTCCGCAAAACGTCCAGTCGTTGTTCCGAAATGTCAACGGCCGTTACGACGGCCCCGCCCGCCAACAGCTGTGCCGTTTTGCCTCCCGGTGCGGCACATATGTCAAGGACATTTTTTCCTTTTATTTCAGGCAGGCATTTGACGGCAAGTGCCGAAGCTGCATCCTGCACCCACCATTTCCCCTCTTCATATCCGGGAAGCTCTGTAACTTTTACGTTGGAAGGCATCCTGACTGTACCGGTAAAGAGGACTTGCCCGTCGTTCAGCGGGTTTACAGTCTGGTCTTTAAGCGTAATGTCAAGCGGAGGTTCATATTCAGCAAATTTTTCCATTGCCGAAATTTCATCCGGGGTATAATCTTGTTTGAGAATTTTCAAAAAATCATGGCTGAAATATTTGTCCCGAGGCAGGGAAAGCAAGCCCCCCTTATTGCGCAGGATATTGCGCAAAACGGCATTGACGAAGTTGGCGCCGAATTTCCCGTTCAGTTTTTTTGCCGCTTCGGCGTAGGAGTTTAAAACCGCGTATGCCGGAGTGTCCATAAACAAAAGTTCAGTCGTTCCCAAATATAAAATACATTCTAAAATCTGCTGCTTCTGCGGCACTTTTTTCTTTATGAAACGTGGTAAAACCGTTTCCTTAATAAAGGTCAGCCGCCGCAGGGCAGTCATAAAAAGCATATTGAAAAAGCCTCTTTTTTCCGCGGGAATACTTTGTTTCAACAAGCTGAACGAAGTATCTCCGTTCAAAATCCGCTGCAGGAATTCTGCATATTCGGTTCTGTTATCAGCCATAAAAAATCCTTTAAATATAAGACATTGCCGTATCTTGTTAAATGTTTGTTAAAAAATAATGTTCTACGTTTAACGCAAGTTTTGACGGATGTAAAGGATAAAAAGATGGCCGGTCGGCGTTTGTTGTTGTCGATGTTTCTGGGGACGGTTCTGTTTACGGGAAAAGCCGGAGCGTGGGATGTTTTTAACGTATATGCTGCCAAGGCGCCGGAAGGATGTCTGGATAAAAATATTGCTGTAACCAAAGAAGTGTCGCTGATTGATTTGATTAAGATTGGCATTTGCAATAACCCCGGGTTGAATGTTGATTATATGAGCCTGAAAGGGGCTGAGGCGGATTTGGGTTCAGCCAGGTCGGAATATTTTCCAAGTATAAATCTGTCGGCGGGAGTCGGTAAAAATACCACAAAGCTTCAGGGCGATAACAGTACAGAAAACAGTCCCTATAATTTAAATGCCGGTCTGTCGTTACTTTTATATGATTTTGGCGGTCGGTCGGCGCGGATAGACAGTTTTCGAGCTTATCTTGCCGGCGCCGGTTTTAATTACAACAGCGCGCTGCAGGATTTGATATTGTCGATTAATACCGCTTATTTTAAGCTTTTAGGCGCCGGAGAAGATTTGAAAAGCGCCCGGGCAAATGAGGCTATGTACAAAAAATCGTATGACGAGGCCAGCCGCAAATATGAAGTGGGAATGGCTGCATTGAACGACAAGCTCCAGACACAGACCAGTTATGAGCAATCCAAGCTTAAAGTTATTGAAATGGAAAATGCGGTAAAGCAGTATGAGGGGGATTTGGCAACAATCCTTAATTTGCCTCCGCAAACCAAATTTAAATTAAAACGCCCGCCGACTGACCGGGATTTGACGGCGCTCGGAAAGCGCGATACGCTTGATAAGATGATAGAGATAGCCTCGCGCGAACGGGATGAAATCAAAGCGCAGGAAATGAACGTCAATGCCGCCAATGCTTCTCTGCGTGAATTGCGTGCTTCGCGCTACGGTTCGTTTTCGCTGTCTGCGGAAAGCGGTTACAACAACAGTTGGAAACCCGAGCGTTCTTATACTCGTGATAATTCTATAGGCATTAACTACAAACTGCCGTTGTTTACCGGATTTGATACCAGTTATAAAATTGCCGCTGCAAAATTCAAGCGTGAACAGGAAAGGTACGCTTTGGAAGAAAAGCGCAACGATATAAGAAATGAAGTGTGGGGAGCGTATCATGATTATCAGACGTCCGTAAAATCATACGAGGTCAGTAAAAAAGTTTTAAAAAGCGCGGAAGAAAATGAAAAAGTAGCGTTTACCTCCTATGAAATCGGCAAAACGGATATTATAAACCTGTTAACGGCAGAATCGCAGCTGGCTGATGCCCGTGATGCTCTGGTCAATGCGTTCTATACGGTTTTAATCAATAAAGCGGCCTTGTATCGGTCTATCGGGAGATTTTAATGTTAAACAAAAAGCAGATATCGGGAAAAAAGTTATTCGCAACAGCCGTTGTATTGGGCATTGCTTCTTATTTTTTCCTGAAAGGTAACGGCAGCGAGAGCCTGAAACCGGAAAATTTTGAGATGAGCGAAGTCCGCCGCGGAACGCTGACTTATGAAGTAACCGCAACGGGGACGATTAACCCGATTAATACCGTAACGGTTGGTACGCAGGTTTCCGGCATTGTGGAAACGGTCCTGGCCGACTATAATGACGACGTTAAAAAAGGGCAGGTCCTGGCATTACTTGATGCTTCAACACTGAAGGAAACGATGGAAAAATCCTATGCGAGCTATGAACTGGCACAGGCTAAGGAACGTAAGGCCAAATTAAATTATGACCGTATTAAAAAGCTTTATCAGGACAAACTGACGTCTTCCGCTTCGCTGGAAGATGCCGAAATTGAATATAAGGAAGCGTCGGCCAATGTCTTGAGCGCCAAGGCAGACTATAACATAGCCAAAAAGAACTTTGAATATGCGACGATTACCTCTCCCGTTTCCGGTACCGTTATTTCCAAGGAAATAGAACAGGGACAGACCGTTGCCGCAAGCTTTGAAACGCCGACTTTGTTTGAAGTTGCGGAAGACTTGTCGAAAATGCAGATTGAGGCAAGCGTTTCCGAGGCAGATATCGGCTATATAAAGCCGGATATGCCGGTGCTTTTTACTGTTGACGCTTATCCGAACGACACTTTTGCCGGCACAATCCGTCAGGTTCGTCTGTCGCCGACCGAAGACGAAAACGTCGTTATGTACACCGTGATTATTGAAATCGACAATTCCTCGCGCAAATTGCTTCCGGGAATGACGGCGTCGGTTACGGTCAAGGCCGACGAAGCCAAAGACGTGCTGATGATTTCGGCAATGGCTCTGCAATATAAGCCGTCAGCAGCTGTCAAAGCTGCAATGGATGTCAAGAAGATTGACGACATCGCAGAAAATCAGGACATAGTTTATTTGTTTGAAAACGGCAAAATCGTGCCCCGTATCGTAACTAAAGGGTTGTCCGATATGACCAATATAGAAATCAAAGAAGGGCTGAAACAGGGCGAAAAAGTCATTGTTGAAGCGCTCTTCCAGCCGGGGCGCAGATAATGGCGGAAAAAACGGTAATTGACGTTCGGAACGTATGCAAGACCTACTTTATGGACGGCGGTACCAGCCAGTCCGTTTTGAAAGATATTAACTTTCAAATCAAATCCGGGGAATTCGTCGCCATAATGGGACCGTCCGGTTCCGGTAAGTCAACGCTGATGAATATTCTGGGCTGCCTGGATAAACCGACGAGCGGAAAGTATATTCTGGAAGGGTATGACATCGCCGCCAAAGATGATAACGAACTGGCGGCCATTCGCGGCAAAACCATCGGGTTTGTTTTCCAAAATTTTAACCTGATGATGAAGCGCACTATCGCCGATAATGTGTCTTTGCCGTTAATTTATCAGAAAGTCGGCGAGGACGAACGTTATAAAAGGGCACTGGAAATGTTGGACAAAGTCAACCTGGCCGGATATCAGGACCGTCCGCCGTCACAGATTTCCGGCGGTATGCAGCAGCGTGTCGCCATCGCCCGCGCATTGATAAACAATCCGGCGATTATCTTTGCCGACGAACCGACCGGTAATCTGGACAGCAAAACTTCTGACGAAATAATGGACTTGTTTACGTTTTTAAACCGGCAGGGCATAACGATTGTTCTGGTAACGCACGAAGACGATGTTGCGGACTATGCCACGCGGATGATAAAAATCAGCGACGGGCGGAAAGTGTATGACGGTTTACGCAAAGATTACAGCAAGGAAAAGGAAATAAGATGCTGACAGCGATTTTGAAAGAAGCCTGGATATCCATTGCCTCCTATAAGCTGAGAACGTTTCTGACCATGCTCGGCATAATGATAGGCGTGGCGGCGGTGGTAATGATGGTGTCCGCCGGGCAGGCCGTTCAAAACCGCATCACCGAAACTTTTGCATCTATGGGCAGCAACCTGATTTTAATCGGGCCGGCAGAACTCGTAACCGGCGGCGTCCGCGGGGGCAGGGGGTTGCCCAGCGTAACGGTGGCTGACGTAGCGGCACTGAAAAGCCTGAAAGATGTTGAGGCCACGTCGTACCTTATGAATGCCGCCGTTCAGGCCGTTTACGGCTCCAGCAACTACGGCGTCAGCGTTAAGGGAACTAACCCCGAATATCTAATTGTCAATAACTGGGAAATAGAAGACGGCGTGATGTTTACGGAAAAGGATGTCCGCGCCGCCAAACCCTATGCCGTTATCGGCCAGACGGTGGTGGACGAGCTTTTCGGACTGCAAAATCCGCTGGGGAAGACAATTCGTCTGAAAGGCAAACCGTTTACCGTTATCGGTACGCTGAAAGAAAAAGGCGACGGTCTGATGGGTGATGATCAGGACAACATTATTCTGATGCCTTCAACCACCGTCCGTCAGCGCCTTGCCGGATCCCCGCGTCCGCAATATACAGGCATCGCTTTTGTTAAGGCGACATCGGAAGATAAAATGGAACTGGTTGCCAAACGGGTTGAATATATGCTGCGCACGCGCCATCGCTTAAAGGACGGGGTGAAAAATGATTTTACCGTCCGTTTGATGACCGAAATGGTAGAGAAGGTTCGCAGTGTCGGTTTTGTTCTTTCGGCATTGCTGGCGGCGATTGCTTCAATTTCTCTAATAGTCGGCAGTATCGGGATTATGAATATGATGCTGGTTTCCGTGACCGAGCGCACGCGGGAAATCGGAACCCGCAAGGCTTTAGGGGCGCCGAATTCCTGGATAATGATGCAGTTTTTGGCAGAGTCGGTTTTAATTTCTTTTATCGGCAGTTTCGTCGGTATGGTCTTCGGTATCGCCTTTTCGCAAATAGGCGGCCATCTGATGGGATATAATGTGCCGATATCCATATGGTCGGTTGTCGTTTCGGTAACCGTTGCCGTCATCGTCGGCATTGTTTCCGGATTAATGCCGGCGCTAAAAGCCATGCGCCTGAATCCGATAGATGCGCTGAGATACCAGTAAAATCAAACCGGGTACATTCACTAACCGCTTCTGACCCTGATTCAGGCCCTAATCCAAGCGCTTACCTTTTCTCTTGTATGAGGGAGTTTCAGGCTCGCTCGCCTTTTAGTCTTTTATATGCTTTTTCCCGCCCAATGAGCGGCAGCAATGTTTTCAATTCCGGCCCGTCCGCCAGTCCGGTCAACGCCATGCGTATCGGGTGAAACAAATCTTTCCCCTTGCGCCCGCTTGCCGTTTTAACCGCGTTAATCCACGCGCCGAACGTCGCCTCGTTAAATTCGCCCGGCGGCAGCAGTTTCGCAGCTTGCGCCAAAAATGCCGCATCTTCCATAATCGGTTCAATCTCTTTGTTGCAGATATTGTCCCACAATAAAACGTCTTTCGCCACTTCCAAGTTGCCTTTAACGTCATTCCAAAACGTTTCGCTGACCCCGAAATTGTCTTTCAACGCTGTATACGGCATATTATGCACCAGTTTGGTATTAAACTTTTTCAGCTCCTCTTCGTCAAACTTCGGCTGAGCATGGCCGATTTTTTCAAAGTCCAGCGTTTGGGCCAGCTCCTCAAGCGTATAAAACGGTTCGATTGCTTCCGATGTGCCGAGTTTGGCCAAAAAGGAACAAATAGCCATAGCTTCAATTCCCTCTTCGCGCAACTCCCGTACGCCAAGGCTGCCAAGGCGTTTAGAAAGTTTTCCTTCCTTTCCTGTCAAAAGCGGCAGATGAGCAAAAGTAGGTATTTTTCCGCCGACTGCCTGAAACATCTGTATTTGCGCTGCTGTATTCGTAACATGGTCTTCGCCGCGGACAATGTGCGTAATGGCAAAGTCAACATCGTCAATAACTGACGGCAGATGGTACAAATAACTCCCGTCTTCACGGATAATGACCGGATCGCTCAATTTGTCTGCATCATACCGGCAAATTCCGCGCACAACGTCATGCCAGACAATTTCGCCGCTTTCAAGTTTAAAACGGTAATGAGGCTTCCTGCCTTCAGCAGTAAAACGGGAAAGATCCTCCGCCGTATAGCGGAGAGCCTGCCGGTCATAAATCGGCGGCAAACCTTTTGCCAGCAGTCTTTTGCGTTTGAATTCAAGTTCTTCCGGTGTATCATAACAAGCATAAATCCGCCCGGCTTGTTTCAGTTTTCCAACCACTTCGTCATAACGGGAAAATCTTGCAGATTGCCTCGCTTCCTCGTCCCAGCGGATACCGAGCCATGTCAGTGCATCTCTTATGCCTTCTTCATATTCCTTCTTTGAGCGAAGTTTATCGGTGTCATCTATTCTGAGCAGAAGTTTCCCGCCCATTTTTTGTGTCCAAAGGTAGTTAAAAAGGGCAGTACGCGTATTTCCGATGTGCATCCACCCCGTCGGACTGGGGGCAAATCTGACTTTTACATTGTTCATGATAACCTCAGTTTAGCTTATTAAGCGCTGTTATTTAGCTTATTTAGACGCCATCATACTGTTAAATTTTATAATTTCAATCTTAAATTAACGAAAATACGCTCGATAACTTATTTTTTGCTTGCATTTAATGTATATTGCATATAAAAACGCAGATGATAAAGAATTTAATTTTTAGGAGATAACAATATGCCTTCAGTTGTTAATGGAGACCTGTGCATCAAATGCGGAACCTGCGCCGGTGTTTGCCCTGTTGAAGCGTTTCACGTTTGTGATGAACAGTATGTCGTAGACCCTGATACGTGCATTGATTGCGGCGTATGCATTTCGGAATGCCCGCAAAGCGCAATTACGTCTGATGACGAAGCGGAAGAAAAATGGGTTAAGGTAAATGCCGAACAGGCAAAATCCTGCCCGAACGCTTAAGAGGAACTGGAAAAGTTTCGGGGCTTAAAAAGGGGGAACCTTTTTAAGCCTTTTGTTTTAAGGGATAGTATGGAAAAAGAAAATTCGTATACAAACGATTACCTCTTGGACAGGCAGGTTAAAATTTTACAGCCGGTTGATGGTTACCGCGCGTCGACCGATGCGGTTTTTTTGTCTTCGCTGGTAGACGGAAAAAAAATAAAAGAAAATGCCGCCGTGCTGGATGTCGGTTCCGGGACAGGAGCGGTTTCATTATGTTTGGCAGCCAGACTGTCTGAGAAAAAGCTAAAAATTACCGGGCTGGATATTCAGGCGGATTTGGTAAAACTTTCAAATCAAAGTTCCGAGGCGAATGGATTTGCGGATTTTCTGCATTATGAATATGCCGATATACGGAACGGGGTTTCGCTTGTGCCCGGAAGTTTCGATGTTGTTATAACCAATCCGCCCTATAGCGACCATGATATGCCGTCGCCGAATACAGGCAAACAGCTGGCGCACAATCTCCAAAATTTCAGCCTGTTTGAATGGCTTGTATTTTGCCTGAAAATGCTGAAACCCAAGGGAGAAGTGTTTGTAATTAACAGGGCTGAAGCCGTAAATGAAATTCTTGCAGCACTGCACAATAGGGCAGGGGAAGTCCGACTGCTTCCGATATATTCAAAATCCGGCAGAGAAGCAAAACGGATAGCTGTAATCGCTAAAAAAGGAACGCGCGGAATTACCAGAATTTTGCCGCCGTTCTATGTCCACAACGAAGATGGAAGTTATGCGGAAACAGCTGAAAAAATTCTGCGAAAAGGCTGCGGATATTTTGATTAACGCACCGTGTCTGAATGTCTTTACAAAAATCGGATTATAAGATATAATAAACAAAAGGCTAAAAGGAATATGACCCGATGAGTGATGAATATGTCGTAGAGATAACGGAACCTTTAAATCCGATAAAATGTGCTAATTTGATGTATCCGTACCTGAAAAAAGGAGAACCTGTAACGCCGGAATTTTGCCGTCAGCTTCTAAGGTCAAGCAATCATCGGAAAATTATGCGGGATATGCTGACGCTCATTGATGCCCGGCTGGAAAAAAATCCTGATGACTATTGGGTTTATCGCGAAATTTTATATGGCGTATTCTGCGGCCGCAGGCAAATAGACGAGATAATAAACAAAACAGCGGAAATAACGGTGAAATACATTAATTTGGAAAAAGCCGATAAAACCGACAGGGCGTTGATTGCAGATTTGGCAAAAGAAAACTTATCGGCAGAAAATATGCTTCGAGTAAAGAGGCTGGCTGAAAAAATTTATCAGAAGATTCCTATAGATATTGATAAGGTCGCTGCGGATATGGTGGAGCAAATTATTGAAAATAAATGGGGAAATAAAGAAACCGCCGCAGAACTCAGCGCTTACGCTTTGTCAGAAGTTCCTGAGCGGAACAAAAATAATGTTTTTCTCCAATTATATCATAAAATCAGGGGGAGAGGATGATAAAATTCGAGAAATACCGCATAGAATTAAATGCGTTGCAGAATCCCTTGGCGTGTTATAACAGGCTGCATCCGTATAAAGTAGGGGAAAAGGAAATTTCTCCCCGTTTTTGCCTGGATATTTTGTCCGCGACGGATAATCCCAAAGTTGTAACAGAATTACTTGAATTGGTTAGTCAAAAACTTGAAGATGCACCCGAAAAATACGCCGAATATAGGCCAATGCTTATCGGCAGTTTGTTGGAACGGCGCCATGCTGAAAAAATAAGTCCAAAAATCAGAAAAATTCAAGCTCGGAATATAGTTTCCGATGCGGTAGCAGCAAATACGTCGCCGGAAGATTATTTTTTATTTTTACTCAGCAGCAATAATACTGAAGAAAAGCAGCCCCTTGAAATTATAAGGCTGAAAGAGAAACTTATTGCTCGCGATATCGCAAATATTCGCAATTATTGTCAGTCAATAATAGTTCGTAAAATGCAGGAAGCCGCTTTTCAAAAAATGGAAGTTTCTGCGGAAAACGTAAAAAAGGTGTTTTGCACGCCATATAACGAGCTTGAAACGGAACTATGCGTCAAAAACGCGGATTTTGCTCCGTATGCCGGGTTATACATAAAAACAGCGCCGCAGACCAAAACATTGAAGTTTGATTCATGCAAAAATATTCCGCAATGTAATAATATACACGAATGCGGCGGTATCAAAAATTTTAATCTGCGCAATATGGACTATGGGCATAAAATTTTACGGCTTCCCGAAACTGTCAGCGACATATATCTGGAAAACTGCCGTAATTTTTCCAAAAATATAGATTTTTCCAATTTACCGAATTTATGGCGCGTTGTGCTGGATAATTCTGATTTTCAGGGTGTTGATAATATTTATTTTCCTCAGGGTGGCAAAATCGGCCTGCTAAGTCTTAATAATATTGCGCATTTTCCTGAAAATTTTGATTTGTCTGCGTTTGGCAGCGTTGGCTATTTAAGTGCCGACGGCTCTTTCTTTGCCAGAAACAGAATGTTGCCGGAAAAGGTATCAACCATTGTTGTAAATCGTTATCGGAACAGTTCAAGGATACTTGACTTTAGCTCCGTAACAGAGGCCAAAGAAGTCAGGTTTGTTCTGTCAAATCTTGAATATTTGCAACAAATAAAATTTCCAGAAAAAGTTGAGCGCATTGTTTTTGAAGAATGTGTTGGTTTGCCTGAAAAACTGGATTTAAATATCCCAGGATTGGAAAATGTAACATTCAGGCGTTCTGACAATTACGGAACTTTGCGTGAACTTTTTCTTCCGCCTGAAATGAAAGGGCGGCCTGTAGATGCAGTTCTGCAAAATTCAAAAGTAAAAATATATTACGGTGCAAAGCCCGTATCAACCGCTGCTCGCATTTTTAACCGGATAAAAGAAAAAATCGGAAGGTAAATTTTTAATTTCCTTATAGAACACTCGGAATTGGTAATTTCTTAATCGGATGTTCTCCTCTTTTTTCATAAAACGATTCAAATATATTAAATTTTTTCAGCTGAATAGGAATTCTATATGCAAAAACACTTTTATATGAAGAAGCAATTCTGCATATAAAAACAGCTCTGTACAAAGAAACTTTATAAAAGAAAGCCCCTGCAATATAGACAGGGGCTGAGACTTATTTTTTTTACGCATTCAATATTGCATATATTTCATCTGTGGAACGAGCCTTCCTGAGTTTGTCGCAACTGCCCTCGGTCTTCAAGATTCGGGAAAGAGCAGCCAAAGCAGTCAGGTGATCAGCTCCGCTGTTTTCCGGACTGATGAGCATAAAGACCAAATCAACCGGCTTGCCGTCCAAAGAATCAAAATCAACCGGTTCCTCCAGCCGCGCAAACATGCCGCAGACTTTCTCCAGCCCTTCAATTCTGGCATGCGGAAAAGCAACACCTTCGCCGTATCCGGTAGAGCCTAAATTTTCACGCTCCCATACGGCATCAAAAACGGCACGCTCGTCTAATCCTGAAAGAGCAGCAATACGCTCTGACAAGCTTTGTACCAATTCACGTTTGCTTGCCGCCTGAACATTATCAAGCACCGCGCTTTTAGAAATTATGTCTGCAATATTCATCTGCGTATTCCTTAAAAATTAGTTGTCTGCTTTCGGCTCAACCCAACCGATATTTCCGTCTTTGCGGCGGTATACCATGCTGATATGGTTGTTTGCGCTGTTACGGAACATCTGGGCGCATTCATTGCCTAAATCCATCAGCATAACGGCTTCGCTAACCGTACATACCGGAATGTTGGCATCGGTTTCAGCAATTGTCAACGGAGCGTCTTCATTCACGTCGACTTCTTCATCTTGCTCAACCAGCGGAAGAACTGCGGAATAAGCTAATTCCGCCAAACCGATTTTGCTCTTGTGTGCACTCAGCTTCGTTTTGTGGCGGCGTAAACGAGTCGCAATATGCTCGTTAGCATTATCAAACGCCGAATACGGATCTGCCGCGGAACCCGAACCTTTCAAAACAATGTTTTTTGCCGGATGGACAGTGATTTCAGCACTGAAATCCTCTCCTTCCTTGGAAAAGGCTACGGAGCAGCTGATAGGCGCGCTGAAATATTTATCCACGGAAGCGGAAACGCCGTCTTCAACGTGTTTGCGCAGTTTATCGCTGATATCTACCTGTTTTCCTGATAATGTAACTTTCATATCATTTCCCTTCAATTATTTACTGTTTTTCTTTCTAAATCATATCCCGAAAAGCAATAAAAAGTCAACAAAAAAGCCGTTTATATTGAAAAATTATCGCCAAGATATACTTTTCTGACTTCTTCGCTGGCAACGATTTCTGCCGGCGTTCCTTCCATCAGGACGGCTCCGCCGTGCAAAATATATGCACGGTCAATAATATCCAGCGTTTCGCGGACATTATGATCGGTAATAAGAACGCCGAGTCCCCGATTCTTTAACTGTGAAACAAGTTCACGTATTTCACCGACGGCAATCGGGTCAATTCCGGCCAACGGCTCGTCGAGAAGAATATAATGCGGCTGCCCGGCCAATGCACGGGCAATTTCAAGCCGGCGTCTTTCGCCGCCGGACAGAGCAATAGACGGAGATTTTCGCAAATGGGCAATGGAAAACTCGTTCAAAAGCTCTTCCAGCATAACCTCGCGTTTTTCTTTGTCGTCAACAACGATTTCCAGAACAGCTTTAATGTTGTCTTCAACGCTTAAATTTCTGAATATGGAAGCTTCCTGCGGCAGATAGCCGATTCCCATGCGAGCCCGCTTATACATCGGCATATAAGTGATATCCTGACCGTCAATATGAACGTCGCCGTAATCAGGCGTAATCAGTCCGGTAACACAATAAAAACAGGTTGTTTTGCCTGCACCGTTGGGGCCAAGCAAACCGACAGCTTCACCTCTTCGGACATTCAGGGAAACATTTCGCAAAACGCTTCTGTTTTTATATCTCTTTCCGATATTGAATACTTCCAGAATAGATTTTTGACTGTCTGTGCAATTCGTCATTTTACTTATCCTTTTTGTCTTTCAGGGTACTCTCAATTAACTTGCCTGAGATGCGGCCTCCCTTTTTAGCTACCAGCCTGCTTTTGGAGGTGTTAAAATCCGAAATGGCTTTATCGCCCCGGACAACGTTGCCGTCTTTGGTTATAACGACATTATGCTCAAGTTCGGCAATGTTCTTTTTGATAAAATAAACGCCGCTCAACGCTGTCGCCGTATTGCCGTCCTGCGTCACCTTGACGTCATCATAAAATCTGAATTCGTCTTTTTGTTGGAAATAAATAGCCTTAGGTGCTGTAATAACATTGTTGCCTTTATCGATTCGGACGTTATTAAGCAGGGTAAACGTCTTGTTGTTTAAGTCGTATATGCCGTTTTTGGCAACGGCCGTATAACCGCTTTTGTCTTTAACTTTAACATTGTTTTGCAGGGTAAATGTTTTTTTTGTACTGCTGTAAATACCGATATCGGCTGTCGCGGTGTAACCGCTTGCATCAATAATCTTAACATTGTCGAAAAGCTTGACCAGTCCTGTCTTCGCTTCATATTCTCCTCTGTCGGCAAAAGCTTTTTTGCCTTCGGAGCGTATTTCCGTATGTCCATTGCTGAATGCCCGGTCAATTTCAAAACGTTTGGTGTCTTTAAAAAATGCCGTAATCGTATCGCCTTTTAACGTATCATTTCCTTTTTTTACTGTAGCGTTTGCCGAAACGAATTTGTTTTCATTCATAAACATAACGGCTTTATCCGGGGTACGCAGTTCCGTGTCGCCGCTTTTCATATATACGTTGTTTATCAGGGTAATAATGCCTTTCGGCTTACTGAATGTAAACTTGTCCGCTTCAAAATAACCCTTTTCTCCGTTTCCGATAACTTTCTCATTGCCGTACCCGTACTCCGTAGCAAAATTATAGGTGGCACTGCTGGTTTTTATCTCCATTTGATGGTTATAATTGGAAACAACATCTGTTTTTAAATCTAAAATCTGTTTATTCTGATTGTATTTTCCGTTTCTGGCCGTCAGGGTAATGACTTTGCCATTGTCCAAAGTTTTGGCGTCAGGATTAACCAGATTATACATTTTTTTGCCCGGTTCGGTTTCTTCAACAATATCGGCTTTGAGCGTGCTAAACTGGTTGTCTTTTTCCGTAATTTCAAATACGGTATTTTTCATTCTGAACTTTTCAAAATAAATTTTCTCGTCATCGGCTAAAGCTATGGTCGTATCATTATTCGTTTCAAAATCAAACAGAACCACGCCAACTCCCAGCAATAAAGCCGTCAGGCATGGCAAAAACAGCTTTAGGAAACGGACAACCCGGGTTCGTCGGCTGATGAAAATCTTTTCTTCCTCGTCAAGAAGATTTTTTTCTCCGCTGAAAAAACTGTCTATTTTTTGAGTTTCAAACACTCTTAGGCAACTCCGGCTTTCAGGCAGTCATGAATATGGATAACGCCGACGGGCTTCCCTTCTTGGACGACAAACAGGTTAGTAATGCCGCGTCCGGTGTTGTTCATCATGTTAACAGCATCGACAATCAGTGCGTCAGGGCCGATAACCTTAGGATTTTTCGTCATGACCTTTGATACTTTTTCGGTAATAATACTCGGAGACATCCACCGTCTTAAGTCGCCGTCGGTAATGATGCCGGACAAATGCCCGTCATTGTCGACAATGCCCACGCATCCCAGCATCTTTTCACTCATGACAAGCAACGCATCCTGCATAATGGCATCTTCTTTCAATAGCGGAACATCATCTCCCTTGTGCATAATGTCGGAAACTTTGCAAAGAATGGCGCCGAGCTTTCCTCCCGGATGGCGTTGTCTGAAGTCTGTTGCAGAAAATCCTCTTCTTTCCATCAAATCAACGGCCAAAACATCTCCCAACACGATTGTTGCCGTTGTCGACGATGTAGGAGCCAGCCCAAGCGGGCAGGCCTCGCCGTTGTCAGGCAGTTTAAGAACCAAAGACGAATTTTTCCCCAGTGCACTTTGCGGATTTCTGGTAATGGCAATAAGCGGGATATTATGGCGTTTGGCATAAATCAGAATGTCTGATAGTTCTTTCGATTCGCCGCTGTAAGAAATGGCGATAATAACGTCGTCATCGGAAATCATGCCTAAATCGCCATGGCTTGCTTCTGCCGGGTGTACAAAGAAAGAAACCGTTCCGGTTGAAGCAAAGGTCGCCGCCATTTTTCGGGCAATATGTCCGGACTTTCCCATCCCCGTAACAATAACCCGGCCTTTGGTATTCTGCAACAAATCCAGTGCCTTTGAAAGGTTTCCGTCCAGATTGTTTTTCAAGATTTCAAGTGTTTCTATTTCGCGGTCAATCGTTTCAACCGCATGTTTCAAATCGTCATATTTAAAACTGTCGTTTGATGCCTGCAGATTTGACATATCATATCCCCTGAAAAATATTTATATGGCGAAATACTGTCATAGATTTTCTAATTGTGCAAGCCTTATTTCTGAATAATGCGTCTGTATTCCGCTTATCCGGTGGTTCAATTTGTACAACAAAAGGACAAAGCCCCGTATACGTCCGTATATAAACTTTTATATGTACGGTTTTACAAATTGCAAAGAATGTCCGGCAGCCCTTATGCCTTTTGTTCAAATACTCCTCGGTCATTCTGTTGCCAATAATGCAGTTCCCCGTCAAGGGCTTTTATCTGTTTCCAATAGGCACGGGCATTATTTAGGGCTGTTTCATCATTGCCGTCAAAAATATTCAGAATACGCTCATATTGTTTCAACGTTTCTGTATCGGGCATAGCCCCGTCAGCCAAAATAAGCAGAGATGCATTATTGGCATTATCTTCATTTGCCGATATAAAAATAGGCTGTTCTTCGGCAAAACCGTCTTTTTTACTGCCGTGCGGCAAAAAAGACTCTTCGTTGTATGTCCACAAAAGCGAGTTGATAAATTCGACCCTTTCTTCTGTTCCGAGCAAAATTTTGATTCGCTTGCCCGTAGCGTAAGCCTTTTCGCACAATTTCGGCAAAACTTGCTCCAGTGGAGCTCTCTGCAAATGGTAAAAGTCAACTCTAATCATTTTCCGGCGCCAATTCTATCGTTGAATAAAAAGTGTTGTCTATTCCCTGAATAAGCAGGGATATCGGACGAAAATCATCAATAATGGCATTGCGGATGTTGTCAAGCAGATTATCGGCGGAAAAAATATCCGTCCGGTCAGCTTCAAGGATAATGTCGCCTTCTTTAATCCCTTTGCCGTACAGCGGCGATTTCGATTCTATGCCGGTAATTATCAGTCCTCTCGGATTTGCTTCTTTGACGGCAATCTTCAACTCGGAAATATAAAAAACGTCTTTGTCTGAACTTTGGTGATAATATTTGCTGCTTTCGCTGAGCGCGCGATTTGTAACGTCTTTTAATTCTTCTGCCGGCATTTCCTGAATCCTGACCACGTTTCTGATTTCTTCGCCAAAACTGAGTGTCTTCAGGCGCAGTGCCTGCCCGGGTTCCATTGTTTCCGTAAAGCGCTTGAACTCGGCAATATCTGTTGCAGGCTTATCGTTATAGGCGATGATAATATCCCCCGCTCGCAATCCTTCTTTGAACGCGGAAGAATCTTCACTGATTTCTGTAATAACAAAGCCGGGCTTATCCGTGTATCTGTCAATACCGTTGGAAACGGTGATGCCCAGCCAGCCTCTGCGAACCTTGCCGTTGGTTATCAGTTGCCCTGATACCCAGTTTGCAATGTTGGAAGGAAGAGAAAAACCCACACCGCTTGCGCCTCTGGCCGTGAATATTGCCGCATTGACTCCTATGACTTCTCCGTCCGTATTAAACATCGGTCCTCCGGAATTCCCTTGGTTGATGGCGGCATCTGTTTGCAGATATTGCTGTTCGCCTAAGCCGATATTGCGTGATTTGGCTGAAATTATTCCCTCGGAAACGCTGACGCCCAAGCCGTAAGGGTTTCCGAATGTCAGAACTTTGTCGCCGATTCGCGCGTCATCGGCATTACCGAAAATGACAGGTTTAAATTTTGCCGGCTTTTCATCTAGCCCTGCTTTTTCCGTAGAAGCTGAGGATATATTGTTTTGCCTGTTTTCTTCAATTTTCAAAACAGCCAAATCGCTCGGCTTATCGGTTCCGACAATTTTTGCCTCATAAATTTCATCATCGTTCGTAATGACGGAAATCTTCTTTGCTCCGTTAATAACATGGTTGTTCGTCAGAATGTATCCGTCGTCCCTGATAAAGAAACCGGAGCCAAGCGATTCTCTCCCTTCCAATGCAGGGTTAACCATCATATTGTCAACCGTTTCTTCATCTGTTGCAATTGTATTGCGCTCAGTCGAAATATTGACAACCGACGGCATAAGCCGTTCAACCATATCCGCATAGGAATCTACGGCTCTCGCCATATAAACCGGGGATAAAAGGAAAACTGCGCTCAAAAGGAAAACGCACATCATCAAACCCTTGCTATTGCGCATCGCCCAATCCTTATTTTAAAGACTTTCCAAAATAACTGAAGAACTCGCCCTCCGGTGCCAGCACCAGCGATGTTTCCTCGTCGAAAGAGTTGCGGTATGCTTCAAGGGAACGATAAAATGCATAAAATTCAGGGTCAACACCGGTTGCTTTGTTCCAGATTTCCGTCGCTTTTTTGTCGCCCTCGCCTTTAATCTGCTGTGCTTCCTTTTCGGCTGTAGCCACTGTTATGGTTGCTTGCTTGTCTGCAGTCGCACGGATTTCCTGCGCAGTCTTTTCCCCGTCGGCCCGATATCCTTTTGCTTCGCGGATCCTTTCAGTCTTCATACGGTCATTAATGGCCTGAGACACTTGCACCGGCAAATCGGCGCGGCGGATACGGACATCGGCAACCTCAACGCCAAGCTGGGCTGCATCGGCTTTTACGGCATCGCTGATTTGCTTCATGATTTCTGTTCTTTTTTCCGACAGGAGTTCTTTCAGCGTAAATGTAGCCAGCACATTTCGTGCTGAAGAATTGACGATTTCCTGCAGTCTGTTCTGTGCCTGATATTCGTTTCTGACTGTTTTGTAAAATGTCAGCGGCTCAACAATTCTGTATCTGGAAAAAGTATCGACATCCAAACGCTTTTTGTCTTTCAGTACGACTTCCTGCGCCGGCGGTTCCAGATTTAACAAACGTTTATCATAAAAGACGGCATTTTGGATAAACGGCATTTTTATTTTCAGTCCCGGTTCCTGTATCAGCCGCACCGGATTGCCGAATTGCAAAACGATGGCCTGCTCCGGCTGTTGAACAATATACAGCGACTGGGATGCCAATACCAGCAAAACGGCAGCGCCGACTAAAATCAAATGTAAGTTTTTTTTCATCTTCAACTCCGTCTTCTCGTTATTTTAAAGGCAAAATCGGCATCATATTGGAACTTTTTTGTCCAGGCTCCATAATGACCTTTTTTGATTTCTGTAACACATCTTCCATCGTTTCAAGATAAAGGCGCTTGGATGTTACCAGCTTTCCTGTTTTATAAGCATCATAAACGGAAGAAAAACGCTGGGCTTCGCCTTCTGCTTTGCTGATAACGGCTTCCTTGTAGGCTTCAGCTTCCTGCTTGCGCTTAATCGCTTCACCTTCGGCTTTCGGCAAAACCTCGTTTGCATAAGCTTCCGCTTCATTTTTAAAGCGTTCGGCATCGGTTTTTGCACGCTGTACTTCATTAAAGGCATCGACAACCTGTTTCGGCGGGTCGGCCTTTTGCAATTTGACACGGACGATGTTCACGCCGGTTTGAAAACCGTCCAGGAGGCTCTGCAACTCTTTTTTCGTATCATTTTCAATTTTGTTGCGGTCGCCTGTAATGACGTCTTCCATTTTGGATTGTCCGATAATTTCCCGCAAAACCGACTGCGCTGCGACTTTGACAGTCGATTCCGGGGTTCTTGTTTTAAACAAGAAATCATTGGCGTTTTTAATATTCCAGACAACAGTCAGATTAATGTCGACAATATTTTCGTCGCCCGTCAGCATATGGCTTTCCGTCAGCTCGCTTGAATCACGGTAGCTGTTTTCGTTGACGCCCAGATTGATGCTGCGTTCTTTGCTGATGTCGACAATATAAACCTGCTCAAACGGGTAGGGCAGGTGATAATGCAGTCCGGCATCTGTCGTTTCGGCATACTTTCCCAGCCGCAGCACAACGCCCTGCTCGCTCGGCTGTACCTGATAAAAGCCGGAAATAAGCCATAAAAACAACAAGATGCCGATGATAATTTTATAAAATCCGTTAAAGTTGTCTCCGGCATTTTGCATTTTCGCTATTTTGGTCGTAAAATCCACAACTTTCGCTTTCGGTGCCGGCGATTCATCCGCCGTATCCCAAGGATTGGTGTCCAAAACTGTTGATTTGTCTGTCATAAAAACCTCTGGTACGATAAAAAAATGATAAAACTTATATATTTATTGTAGAAAAATAATATAAAGCTTGTATAAAAACAATATTGAAAAAATTATATCCACATTAGGGAAATATGCTATGTCAGACAATAAAAACCAGGCTTTGGCCGCAAAATATTTTAAGCCGGAGGAAATTGCTTCCGTAAAAGAACTGGGTGGCCGGTTGATTGTAACGCTGAAGACCGATGAAAACGCTGAATGTGCGCAACAGTTGAAAGCTGAACTTGAACAGGAAAATCCTGATAAAAAAGTTAGTGTCGTTTTTGTTAAAGACCGTGTTGAGGCGCCTGCAGCTTCGGATAAATGGCAGATAAAAGGTGTAAAACATATTATCGCCGTGGCGTCTGGCAAAGGCGGCGTCGGCAAGTCGACAACATCTGTTAATCTTGCGCTTGCGCTGGCAAACCTGAATTTGAACGTGGCGCTTTTTGACGCCGACATTTATGGTCCTTCCGTACCGACAATGCTTGGATATGACAAGATGCCGCCTTCGTCATATGACGGAGTAACATTTCAGCCGTTTATGGAATGCGGCATTAAGTCCATGTCTATCGGTAGTATGGTGGCCGGAGATACGGCATTAATCTGGCGCGGAGCCAAAGCCTGCGGAGCAATTGAACAGCTGTTGACGCAGACGGCGTGGGGCGAAGTGGATATTATGGTTATAGACATGCCGCCGGGAACGGGGGATATTCAGATTACTATGTCGCAGAAAATCGACTTTTCCGGTGCGGTGATTGTTTCCACGCCGCAGGATATAGCTTTGATTGACGCGGTAAAGGGGTTGAACTTGTTTAATAAAATAGGCGTTCCTGTTTTAGGAGTTGTTGAAAATATGAGTTACTATATCTGCGAAAAATGCGGACATCGCGCTGATATTTTCGGACATGCCGGCGCAGAAAAGACTGCGGAAAAGTACGGAGTCGATTTCCTTGGAGAGATACCTCTGCATTATGATATCCGGGCTAACGCAGATAATGGGACGCCGATTGTCCAGAGCGCCCCTGACAGCAGCTATGCAAAAGCATATGAAAATATTGCGGTCCGGATTGCTGCAAAATTAAAACTTCGATAAAAACGCCGGACGGCTTGTTTGCCGTTTTAATATCTACTTGTTGGCTTTATAAAATTCCTTGCGGTCTTTGCGGCTCATGCTCCATAAGTTGCCGAACCCGTTAATCGGCTGCACGCTGTACAGGGATTGGAAGTTAAAATCCCTGCTCAAAAAGACGGATGTCGTTTTGGTATAAACGTTCATTGGGCAAAAGCCGTAAAAATCAACTTGGATAAGGTTGCCGTTTTTCAGAGAAGCAACGGCGTCCGCATATTCTTTGCTGGTGTTAATGCGGTCGCTGTCGTCCAGGATGATAATGCCGCCTTGGTTTAAAGCTTTCAGCGCTGTGCGGGCACAATCGGCGCGGCGTTTTCCGTCGACGACAATGATGTCGTATTTTTTGCCGTCTTCAAATATGGCATTATAATATCCTTCGCCTTCGTCTCGCCAGCGAATGTCCAAATTCGGTCGGTTAAAACTTTTCTGCCATTTGGCAAACCAGTCTGGATTGTCTTCAATGCTGGTAACCAGTCTGGCTCTGTCCGCCCAGAAAAGGGAAGAATTGCCGCAGCCGAACTCAAAGACATCCTTATCGGTAACATCAAATTGCGACAGATATTCAATTGCCGGATAGGTATACCAGGGGATGGGATTCCCGTCTCTGTCTATACAGATTTTTTCATTAATCGTTCGTTCGATGGCAAACTCTTTTTGCCACATTTCAATGAATTTTATAAATTTTTCACTGTACATCTCTTAATCCGTCTTCAGACGCCGATAATCCTATCGGCGCCTCTTGGAATATTTCAAATAAGCGTTGTTGATAAAATAATACAAACAAAAAGACGCACCGGACAGAACCGGTACGCCTTAGATGTCATTTTTCGAAACAAAACATAATTAACTCTTAAAGCTTTTTACTGGGTTTTACATAAGCTACGGCAGCATGTTCCTCGCAATATGTCTGTCCGGTCTTTACCCTTTTGCCGCAAAAACAGAAATCATCGTCACGAGGATCGCCCAAAGGCCAGCGGCATGTGTGATTGTCTAGCTTGACCAATGGAATATTCGTTTCTTCAATCGCGGTGGCTTCCTTGGAAGGGACTCTTTCCGCAAGTCTGTTTTCTGCGGAAATCTTATGCTCTTCTTTTACCGTTTTGACTGTTTTTTCATTTTTTTCAGTCTTTATATTTTTTTCAATCTTAGCCGCTTTCTTTTCGTTTTTGGTTTCCGGTGCCTTTTTTATAGGAGAAGGCCTCGCCGTCAGACATAAACGGTGTACTTTGCCGATAATTGAATTTTTCGTAACATTGAGAGCTTTGGCTATCTGCCCGGTGGTCATTCCACGATCCCACATTCTTTTTAGTTCTTCGACGGCTTCATCGGTCCAAATCATAATTCTTTCTCCATTAATTGGTTGCGGCCTGTTTACTGAAACCATAATCCAAACAGATTTAAAATGCAAGTATAACGTTTTTTTAAATTATTTTTTCTAAAGTGAAAATAAGCTATTAAAATAGCTTAAGATTCAATCATCTGTAATATCAAGGAATAAAAATGGTCAGATTTTTCTTTTTCATAATATCGGGATTGCTGCTATCGGAAACGGTATGGGCTGCAGCAGCGGATTATGACCGTTATTTTAAAGTTGACATGAAAATGGAAGTTCCTGATATCAACACCTATATTAAAAAACTTGATACAATGGATCAGTTTTATGACAAAGGGTATGAATCCCGGTTCAAAATGGGACGCAAATTCAAACAGGAGTTCAGCCGGACAATCCGTTTTTACGGTTTGAGCGAGGGAAGATTAAAAAACAATTATGAAGACGAACTGTTGGAAATAATCGGCTGGCTGCCCCGGGATTCCTATCAGTACATTGGTCCGATGCTGCATCAGATTCCCGGAATGTCCGAAAAAATATTAAATCTGCCGGGAATAAAGGAAACCAAAAACAAATTTCCCGAAAAAATACCTGACCGCCTTAAAGGAATTGAAAATTTGGAATTTATGTCGCCGGCGCTGTATTTTTTGCTGATGCCGGAAATTTGGGGCGAAAAAAAGCCGGAAGACCTCGACAGGCCGAAAACCGTCCGCGTTAAAAAGCCGAAAATTGATACAGAACTGCCTGATTTTCTAAAAGATAAGGCCGAGTTTCCCGAAAAAAATGCGGAAAAGAAAAAGGCTTCGTCTGTCCGAAAGGCAAAGCCGGCCTTTGCTTTGTCTCTGCGGACGATTGCGCCGACCCTGACTTCTCCGTTGACCTCAAAAGACGTTGCCGCATTTACGGCGACTATTGATGATGTTATGGAATTTGGAACCAGAGATAATATGCGTAATTATTCCAAACTGATTGTCGGAGAGGCGCTGCTTGATATCTGGGAACAGGAAAACGGAACCGCTCTGAAGCAAAACAGTCTGAAAGATATCGTCAACCCTTGTCAGCGCCTTGTCCTGAAAACGCGTTTTGCCGGAATATACGATGAATTTGCATCTGTAGTTGTCAAACAGGGGTTCAGCCCGGAAGAATGGGCATATACCTGCGATCGTACCATTAAGGCGTTTCGTGTTGCGGAGGCAAATCAGGCGACGGCATACGCCGTTCGGTTTCACCGTCGCGGATATTATGACAATTATATCCGCCGGCTGCCTAAAAAATGGCAGGATGAAATGTACGCAGTCGAAGCGGCCATCATAAAAATGTATACGGCTTTGAAAGAGGATGTAGAAGCGGTGCGGCCGCATCAGCGGGAACTGGCAGAAAAGATGATTAAAATCAGAGGGGTAATGCTGACGGCGCCGATATTTTATTAAAGTTTTTCAAAAAAATAGTTGCATTTCCGAGATGTCTTGTGTATAAACTCTCACAAAGTGTAAAAACAAATTTAAAAGGTGGTCAAAATGGCACGTGTAACAGTTGAAGACTGTGTTGAAAAGATTCCCAACCGCTATGAGTTGCTTTTGGTGGCGGCGCAGCGGGCAAAAGATATAGAGTCCGGCTCCCCGATTAAGGTTGACAGAGATAATGATAAAAACTCCGTAGTTGCCTTGCGTGAAATCGCCGAAGGTAAAGCCGATATTGAAGATTTGCAGAAATCTTTGGTTATGGGACTTCAGAAATATGTTGAAGTTGAAGAGCCGGAAGAAGAAGAGCTGGAAATTCTTGCTGCCGAAAAAGAATTGTCTGAGTTGGATTCGCAATTTGACGGTGATACGATTTTGGATGCCGCTTTGGCTGACAATATGCAAATTCAGGATACGGACGGCGAAACGCTTGATGTTGATGGCGATGACTTGTCCCTTGACGATAGTGATGCGGATTTGGACGACGAATTGCTGGACGGTAAAGACGATTTTTCCGATGATATGGAAGATTTGGAAGAATAAATTTTCTTTTTCATAAAATTTAAGGATTCATAAAGCAAGATATTGGTAAACATATCTTGCTTTTTTGTAATTTATGCGCTATAACTAAAGAATGTGGGTAAAATAAAGAGGTCGCATGTTAAGACAGTATGAATTAGTTGATTTGGTTAAATCTTATGACCCTAACGCAGACGAAGATGCACTGAACCGTGCATACGTTTTTGCAATGAAAAAACACGGAGCCCAGCTCCGGACTTCCGGCGACCCGTACTATTCCCACCCGATTGAAGTCGCAGGGATTCTGACTAAGTTTCGTTTGGACTGTAACTCGATTATTGCCGGATTGCTGCACGATACGGTAGAAGATACCGATACGACGGTGGAAGAGATTAAAGAGTTGTTTGGCCCGCAGGTTGCAGCTATTGTGGACGGTGTAACCAAATTGGCGATTATTGAACAGAAATCAGGTTCAAGCAAACAGGCGGAAAATTTTCGCAAACTGCTGCTGGCAATGTCGGAAGATATCCGCGTGCTGCTGATAAAGCTGGCTGACCGTCTTCATAACATCAGAACCTTACATTTCTGTCCTGAAGAAAAGCGTAAAAGGATAGCTAAGGAAACGCTGGATATTTATGCTCCTTTGGCCGAACGTATCGGTATGCAGGAGATTAAAACCGAGCTGGAAGAAATCGCATTTGCCGAGTTGCACAAAGAGGCTCACGATTCTATTGTAGCACGGTTGAATTTTTTGCGTGAACAAGGCAGCAATCTGGTGCCGAAAATAATCAGCCAACTGGAAAAAGATATGGCCGAAAACGGCATAAAGGCATCTGTTACCGGCCGTGAAAAGTCGCCGTATTCCATCTGGCGCAAAATGCAGTTGAAAAATGCTTCGTTTGAGCAATTGTCAGATATCATGGCTTTTCGGATATGCGTTGACGATATTGCCGCCTGCTATCAGGCTTTAGGTGTTATTCACAGTAAGTACCACATGGTTCCTCGCCGTTTTAAAGACTATATCTCCACGCCGAAGCCGAACGGCTATCAGTCAATTCATACCGGTGTTATCGGGCCGGAGAATACGCGCATCGAAATTCAGATTCGCACCCATGAAATGCACGAAATAAATGAAAAAGGCGTCGCGGCACATTGGGCGTATAAACAGGGGCAAAAAGTTGAAGGGAAAAGTTTCCGCTGGCTTCGTGAGCTTCTGGAAATTTTGGAACAGGCGCAGAATCCTGATGAGTTTTTGGAAAATACCAAGCTGGAAATGTATAATGATCAGGTATTCTGTTTTACGCCGAAAGGGGATTTAATCGGGTTGCCCTATGGGTCGACGCCGGTTGACTTTGCCTATGCTGTGCATTCCAGCGTCGGAGATAAATGCGTCGGCGCAAAAATTAACGGGGAAATAAAGCCTTTGCGCAGTGTTCTGCAAAACGGGGATCAGGTAGAAGTCTTGACTTCAAAGGCTCAGCACCCGTCTACCGAGTGGGAACGTTTTGTCGTAACCGGAAAAGCCAAAGCAGCCATTCGCCGCTATGTTCGCGCCTGCAAACGCGAACAGTTTTTGTCTTTGGGAAAAGATATTTTGGAGAAACTGTTTAAGCAGGAAAATCTGGAGTTTAATGAAAAGGCTGTATATGCTACGCTGCCGCATTTTGAAAGCGAAAGTCTGGAAGATTTATATGCCAAGGTTGGAGAAGGGCTGGTTACCGGTTGGGATGTTTTGCGAACCGTCTATCCGGCATATAAGCAGTCCAAGATAACTCAGGTTGTCAATTCGATAAAATTATCAAAACCGAAAAAGAAAAAAAGCGGCGCGTTGAAAATTGAAGGGTTGATAACCGGTATGGCAGTTCATTTTGCCGGTTGCTGCCACCCGATTCCCGGTGACAGAATTGTCGGGATTGTAACGACGGGAAAAGGTGTTGCCGTGCATTCTTTGGCGTGTAAGGCGCTGGAAAAATATGCCGATGAACCGGAACGCTGGCTGGATATATCCTGGGGGAGCGATGCCGAGACGGAAAATCATACGGCTCGTATCAAGGTTATGATTAGCAATGAACCGGGAACGCTGGGCGAGCTGTCTAACCTGATAGCCCGGCAAAATGCCAATATCACCAACTTGAATATCGTGTACCGGACGATTAGTTATTTTGAGATACTTGTTGATGTGGATGTAAAAAACACCGGTCATCTGAACGATATTATTGCGGCGTTAAGGGCTTCAAAAGTCGTCAGTTTTGTTGCCAGAGTGTAATAATCTCTTTTATTGTCGCCGGCAATCGGCAGGAACTTCCCGTAAGCAGTTTTTTAGGGGCGGGATATTGCAATATGCAGTTTGGAACCGGGAGCCAGGGAGAAGGCAATGTTTTCGTTGGAAAAAGTGGGGCGCAGGCTGCGGGGTTTATATCTGAAAATTTTGCGGAAGCTCGATTCGCTGAAAGGGACGCCTCGGGAAATTGCCAATGGATTTGCTACCGGGGTAGCAATGTCTTTTACACCCTTTGTCGGATTTCATTTGCTGTTAAGCCTTGCTGTTGCCAGGCTTGCCGGGCAAAACGGAATTGCTGCGGCTCTCGGAACTATAGCGGGAAATCCGTGGACGTTTCCTCTGATTTGGTATATAACGCTGCATATCGGCCTTTTTGTGCTGGGAGCAGATGCGCCGCAGCTGCCGGTAGATTTTAAGGCATTGTTTACGGAGTTGTTTCACACTGTGATTGGTCTTGACTTTAGTGCTTTTTTAGAGGATATTTGGCCTGTGTTCTATCCGATGCTGATTGGGAGCATACCTCTGTATATAGTTGTGTGGTGGAGCGTCAGCCGTATGGCTTGGCGCGTTCTGTTGAATAATCCTGCAAAAAACGAAAGGGATAAAGATGATACTGGGGCTGGGATGTGATATTGTGCAAGTCTCGCGTTTTTCTAAAAATGAAGCGTTTCTGCTGCGTTTTATAAAAAAATACTTTACGTTCGGGGAAATTGCAGAACTTGAAGTTCGCACAACAGGACAGGACTTGTCGCGGTTGGTATTGGCTGTTGCCACCAGGTTTGCGGCTAAAGAAGCCGTATCAAAAGCTTTGGGAAGCGGATTTCGGGAAGGGATAACTCTTAAAGACGTGGAAATTGTTCACGATTCCTTAGGATGCCCCAAAGTCAACTTATATGGAAAAGCTTTAACCCGGGCTTATTTTATTTCAAAAAATCAAAATTTTAATATGCATCTGACGCTTTCTAATGAACGGGAGTACGTGAGCGCCGTTGCCGTTATGGAAAGTCTGTAATCAGGCTTAATTCCGCATCGCTAAAATATACTTATAAAAAAACCGGACTCAAAAGCCCGGCTTTAAACTATAATACGTCTCAATTAACCTTGACGAGCCTTATACTTAGGTTCTCTCTTGTTAATTACATAAAGGCGACCCTTGCGGCGAACAAGCTTACAACCTCTCACACGCGCCTTCTTAGACTTCAAAGAGCTATATACTTTCATTTTTCTTATTCCTTACACAAAAGTTTGAGCGAACCATACGATAATTGTTTTAATTTGTCAAATCATTTTTTCGCTTGAATTAGATTTATTTGCCGTTATAATGCCAAAAACGAAGAAACACGGGCGATTGAAAGAAATGAAATTTATTGCAGCCATCTGTATTATCGTATGCTTGGCGGTTTTTCCTGCCGCGGCGGCTACCTATCTGGAAGATGTCAGAAACCTTGGTTATGTATCAGGCGAAGGGCTGGCTTGCGGCGCCGAAAGATATCCGTCTTATGAGCTTATTGCGAGGGCATATTTGGTGTCAAAAGCAAGATCGGATAGTGAGCAGGCGGATGGCATGTATGAATACAATAAAGCCAAAGCGACGGCATTTATGGAAAAGCGGGGCGATGGTTATTTTGGTTGCGATGAGGTCAACCGCCGTTTTAATAACCAGAAAATCTTTAAATCGACCTTATACAAAAACGGCACGATAAAATTTCCGGACGGAAAGGTAATCAAACCCAGGCGAGCGTATAACGTAAATCTGGTGTATAACCGTAATGAAAACGAGCGGGAAAAGCTGAATGCTTATTATGACAGGGTAATGGCCAAAAAAAAGCAGCGTGCCGCACGAGAAGGCATTTATCAGAAAATTAAGCAGGAAGAAATAAAAGCGCGTCAGCGTTGATTTGATTTTAATTACATAATATAATTCCGGTGAATAATCGTTAAACAGTAAAGGAAAAAACAGTATGGCTTCATATCAATATATCTATGTTATGCAAAATTTAAGCAAAGTCTTTCCGGGAGGAAAAGAACTGTTCAAAAACATCAGCTTGTCCTTTTTTCCCGGTGCAAAAATCGGTGTTCTGGGCGTTAACGGGGCCGGTAAGTCGACATTGCTGAAAATTATGGCCGGCGTAGACAAAGAATTTAACGGAGAAGCATGGGCTGCCGAAGGGGTAAAAGTCGGTTATTTGGAACAGGAACCGAAACTTGATCCGTCCAAGAACGTTATGGAAAATGTAATGGATGGGCTGGGGGAAACCGTCGCTTTGTTAAAACGTTTTGAAGAAGTCTCAATGAAGTTTGCCGAACCGATGTCAGATGATGAGATGAATGCGCTGATTGAAGAACAGGCAGCTTTGCAGGAAAAAATAGATGCGGCTAACGGCTGGGATATTGAACGGACGGTGCAAATAGCCATGGATGCGCTGCGTTGTCCGCCGGCTGATGCCGATGTTACCAAATTATCGGGTGGGGAAAAACGCCGCGTGGCATTATGTCGTCTTTTGTTGTCCAAGCCTGATATGCTTTTGCTTGACGAACCGACCAACCATCTTGATGCCGAGTCGGTGGCATGGTTGGAACACCACCTGCGCGATTATAAGGGAACGGTGGTAATGGTAACGCACGACCGCTATTTTCTTGATAACGTAACCGGCTGGATACTTGAGTTGGATCGCGGGCAGGGGATACCTTATGAAGGGAACTATACGTCTTGGCTGGAACAAAAACAGAAGCGTATTGAACAGGAAGCCCGCGAAGAGAGCGCCCGGCAGAAGACGCTGGCCAATGAGCTGGAATGGATTCGCAAAAATCCCAAAGCTCGTCAGGCCAAATCCAAGGCTCGTATCAATGCTTATGAAGAATTGCTTTCGGAAGCTTCAAAAGAGCAGATTACGCAGGCTTATATCAATATTCCGATGACGGATCGTCTGGGAGATTTGGTCATTGAGGCGAAAAATATTTCCAAGTCTTTTGGCGACCGCGTATTGATTGACAACCTGTCTTTCAAAATTCCGAAGGGGGCGATTGTCGGTATTATCGGGCCGAACGGTGCCGGAAAGACAACTTTGTTCAAAATGATTACCGGGCAGGAAAAGCCGGATTCGGGAGAAATTATTATCGGTGAAACCGTAGATTTGGGTTATGTAGACCAAAGCCGCGATGAACTTTCTGCCGATAAGACGATTTGGGAAGAAATTTCCGACGGGTTGGACATTATCGAGTTGGGTAAAAAACAAATGCCGTCCCGAGCCTATGTCGGTCAGTTTAACTTTAAGGGAACCGACCAGCAGAAAAAAATCGGCCAGCTGTCCGGCGGTGAGCGCAATCGCGTCCATTTGGCAAAGATGCTGAAAAAAGGCGCCAACGTTATTCTGCTTGACGAACCGACAAATGATTTAGATGTTGATACGCTCCGCTCCTTGGAAGAGGGTATCAGTAACTATCCGGGGTGCGTATTGGTAACATCTCACGACCGTTGGTTTTTAGACCGTTTGGCAACCCATATTTTGGCGTATGAAGATGAAGGGCATGTCGAATGGTTTGAAGGCAACTTTGAGGATTATGAAAAGGATAAAATCCGTCGCCTCGGTGAAGAGGCCTGCCGTCCGCATCGGGTCAGATATAAAAAACTTGAACGCTGAAGCAAAAAATGAAAAGCCGGAATAATTTTCCGGCTTTTTTATTGTCTTTTGCTCAACAGACGTCAAATCTTGTTGGGAACCGAGTTATCTGAAATAACATCATAATACGTATCCGGAAATGATTTTCCCCTTATCGGAATTAATTTTGAAAAACCATCCGTCATAAAGAAGGCTGCTCTCCTGTAAACGTTTTACCGCATCGCTGTTAACGAGTCCCTCTCTGTCCAGTCGGACGGAAAGCCAGTACTTGTCGCTGTGATTATATATGTCCACCCTGTAAATAATACCGTTCAACAGGGTGATGTCAAAGTGTTTCGCCTTTTTGTAATTTTCAGTTTTAAAATTGGCGGCATGCTTAATTTCATCAGCTCCCAAGTACCAGAAATTACTGATAAGCCCCTGAATATGCGGTTGTGTTTCGCCGGATTCTGCCGACCTTAATTCTTCGGCCGGAAAACGGCGGTAGACTTCAAAATTATCAGTTTTGATTCTTTTTATTTGTTTACCGTCCCAAGCAAATAAAGGCATTTGTACCCAGTCCATGACGTTAGGAGACAATGCAAAATCTCCGGTCAATTGGTACAGAAAACCGTCATTGTTCAAAGTTGCATAATAATAGGGCCTTTTCTGTGGCTGTACGGTGCCGTAGACTGTGCCGGAAGCATTGCTGCCTTGCTTGGAAACAGTAGTCTGCCCGATTATATCGCTTTTTGCCGCAATGGCTGTTTTTTCGTCAGTGTTACTTTGTATCGCAATGGTCGCTTTATCAACAATACCGCCAAGAGTATCTTTGCTGGTTATGACAATATGCTTTGTTCTGTCGGAAAAAACGGCATCGTTTTTTCGTATTGGGTCAGCCCGGTAAATAACCGTATTGCGAATCAAACTGGTTAAGGCGTTAATTTTTGCAAAAGAGGCGAAATAGTCGTCAGCTTCTGCTATCCGCCAAAAATCATCCTTCTTTTCAATAGTAACGGTGTGCCCGTCTGGAAAAGAAATGCTGATGGAAGCAATATCGGCTCGTCTGCGGGTCTGTTCAAAGAAATAGTTGCCTTTGGACAGCATATGGAATTGTTTTCCGTTGCGCAAAATTCCCGAAATTGTCAGAGGAACCAACAGAATTAAAAGTAAAACCGCAATTTTAAGATGTTTTTGCAGCATCAGCCAGCCTCCTGATTTTCTTTTGTTTATATTTTGCAAAAAAGAAAGTTCCCAGTCCCAGAATGACAAGCAATATTGCCGGAACGGCCAAAATCAGCAAAATGGTCACGCCCATAATCATTGTCTGGTAATCTTGTGCAATTTCAGACTTTATTTTATAAAGCCGGGTTTCATTTTCGTCAATATTCTGTTCAATGCTGCCGATATCGCCGATATTTCTTATTGATGCATATCCTTGCATATTCAGAACATCATAAAAGTTATCTCTGCGCTGTTTATACAGATTGATATTGTTTTCCAGCTGCCTGATTTCATCTTCGTAGTATTTATTGATATTTGCCAATATGGCATTGCCGATACTCGATTTGTTAAGGGCATAGTGCCTGTAAGAAAGATGTCTCTCAATATCGCCATTGGCAGCATAATCCATCAACCTTAGTAAAAACAGCAAATTGTCGGCAGCCGGGATAATCTGATAAAAGTTAAATCCCTTGGATTCTTCTGACACATAGAGATAGTCTTTCAGTAGATCACTGTCATAAATAAAAATGACCTTCCCTTCTTTTAGAGAAGCCGGCTCGATATGCCTGTCCTGCACGGCAAAATTCAGATAGTTTGAAAAATATTTTCCGAAAGAAAGAGCCGCAATCGTTTTGTCGGTAAACTTCAGCACGGGCAACGTATGGTACCCGTCTGCATTTTTAAGGTCAATGCTTCCGGCTCCGTTAAACAGAACCGAACGGATATTCTTGTTAGTTGCGGGATGGGATGCTTCGGCTGCACCGGCTTCTGTCTCCACATTATCGGAAAGATATGAAATTGTTTCTTCCGCAATAGGGGTAATACCGAAATTTTTTAAAAACGATATAATAGGCTGGCCGCTGCTTTTGCCTGTAAGTTTTGGTTCGCTGAAAATGATGAGCGAACCTCCGTTGAGAACATATTGTTCCATAGCCAGCAAAGTTTCGGTTGAGAGCTGCGTAGGGTTGATAATAATTGCAGCAGCGTATTCATTAGGAATAAAAACCGGTTTTTCTTCAAGGTATTGAACATCATAGAATTCATCTAAAATCCCTCTGAAAGCCTGCATTTCTTCCATATCTTCTTTTGAGGCGGCAACGGCAATGCGCTTTTGCGGTTGGCCAAACCGCCTGATAGTGCGTATAAGGTCAGTTTCCAGCAGGTTTTGCCGCAAATTGCCAAAATACGGAATAATGAGCCGGTTGCCTTCATTGTCAGAAAGTTCCGCTGCCATGAAAGTTTTTTGCCCGAATTTATCTTCTTCAAACCATATATGGTCATCTCTGGTAAGTCGGTGTTCCAACTGGCTGAAAGGTTCAACAATAACCGTTTCAATCCGCACGGCGCCGTTAGATTGCCGTTCAATAAGCTTAAGTATCTTTTCTGCGAATTCGGCATAAACGGCGTACCCTGAGTTGGCTTCCATCCGTTTGCTGCCCGCTTCATAAAGCGTAATGTTTATACGTTTGTCAAGAGCTTTAAGGAAAGCAGTATCCTCGTCTGATAAAGTAAATTTTTTCTCATCGGTAAAGTCAAACTGCCGGTTGAAAAAAAATCCGGCGCTTAAAGCACTGCACGCAAAAACGGCGGCCATCAGAAAAGTCAGGGCGGCGAATTGCTTTTTACCTGCGGTGGAAACGTCTCTCTTGCATTCAACAGCAGCCGTATTTAGCCAGAGGCAGATGCAGGTTCCGATAATAAAATAAGCCAAATTACTCCAGGTTAAGACACCGCTGAGAAAAGCTTTGTAATTGTCTTCAAAGTTTAATCCCCTGAGCGAAAAGACATAAATTCCCGAACCGGCCGAGGTGAATTCCACTTGTGTCAGAAAGAAAAGGACAAAAATTGCCGCAATATAACTTAAAATATTATTGCGGCTGAGGGCCGATACCAGGCACCCTGCAGCCGTAAATAACGCTCCGCAAAGCAAAAGCCCCGCATATCCGGACAAAGTCAAACCGGTATCAAGGATAGAAAGCTTGTCGGAAACAAAAAATAAAAATAATGACATTGCCGCCATCAGGAAGAAAAAGGCGTATGCGGCAAAAAATTTGGCAAGTACAAGTTTGAAATAGCCGATAGGCTGGGTTAGCAGCAATTCCAACGTTCCGCTTTTGGCTTCGTCTGCCCAAGTACGCATGGTTGTCGCCGGAATAACTAAAGTTAAAATGACCGGCTGCATGATGAAGTAGGCGTTCATAATCTCCGATTCCCGCAAAAAATAATCGCCGAGATACAAGGCGGAAAAAAGCGAGAGGATATAATAGGCCGCAATGATAATGTAGGCGCTGAAACCGTTGAAATTAGCCCTGAATTCTTTATTGAACTGCGTAAGAAACTGTTTCATTTTTTTCCCTTTGCTGGTTTACGGATAGAGGGAGCCGGGTTTGGGGAGTGTTTTTTGCTGATGGTTTCGGCGGTTTCCGTTTTGACTGCTTCGCTGATAATCCGAAATGCCTCGCTGATATCTCTGTTGCGGGAAACCTTTTTAAAAGTTTCTATATCCGTATCTCGGATAAGTCGTCCATGCGATAACATAATTACACGATTCGCCATATCGGCATCTTCCAGAACGTGAGTGGAAACTAATACCGTATTGTTGCGGGCATATTGTTTCATAAATTCTCTGATGTCATGCTTTTGATTAGGGTCAAGCCCGTCAGTAGGTTCGTCCAGAATAAGGAGTTTCGGTTCATGCAGCAGGGCAGAGGCAATCGCAACTCTTTTTTTATACCCCTTGGAAAGATTTTCAATCTTTTCTGCCAATACGTCATTTATCTGCATTTGTTTTGCCGCTATGAAAATGGATCGATTCTTGTTGGAAATGTTCCAGATGCCGGCAATCCATGCCAAAAAATCATAAACGGTCATTTCACCGTAAAGGGAGGAAATTTCAGGAACATACCCAATATATGATAAAGCTTTAATTCTGTCCTTTTCTGTGTCATGCCCGAAAATATTGACACTTCCCGTATCAGGATGCAGATAGCCGCACATAACGCGCATCAGGGTAGATTTCCCCGCGCCGTTTTCGCCGATAAGAGCCGCAATTTCTCCCGGATAAAGAGTGATGTTTATATTATCGAGAGCCTTCTTGCTGCCGAACAGTTTTGAAATATTTTTTATTTCAATCATGAAAATGCCTTAAACTGTATAATTTACTGTTTGTTGCATACCAGAAAATGTTTAAAATTTTCACAATTTGATTTAAATAGTGAAAACATTGATGACAAAAAATTATTTATGGGCTATAACACACATAAATTGAATATAACAAAAAGTTATTCGAGATATGACGTTGCGTTATAACGGCAGAAAGCGGAGGTATAAATTGGAAGAGATGTATTCAAAAGAAGAAACGCGGTCAATCCGTACGGGAATAACTGCTCTTCTTGTAATTTTGGTTGCCGTTTTTATAACGGTTTCGCACAATGCTTCCATACGGGGCAGAGGATTGGGCGGAACATATAATATTTATGCAAGTTTCGGCCGTACTGACGGATTGAATGTCGGAGACGCTGTCAGACTGTCCGGAGTAAATATTGGCCGCGTTACGGCGGCAGAGCTTGATAAAAACTTCAATACCAGATTGACAATGGAAATCAGCGAAAAGTATAAAATACCGGATGACAGCAGCGCCTCAATTGTCAGCTTTGGTCTGATCGGCGGAAAATATGTGGAAATTGAAGTCGGAGGATCTGAGGATTTTATTCCCCCGGACGGTAACGTAAGCTACACACAGGATGCGATGGTTTTGGAAGAACTTCTTGACCGGATAATATCCATGGGGAAAAGCCGTCGTAGTAATGAAATAAAGGCAGAGCCGGCAGACGCAGGCAAAATGAAGATAGAACACAAAGGAGAAAACGATGAATAAGAAACCGGTTGAAACAATAATGGGGCTGGTCGTTTTGGCTGTAGCAGCCTTGTTTATGGTATTTGCATACAGGGTTTCTGACTTACAGGTAGTTAAAGGGTATGAAATTAATGCCCGATTCTTAAAAGTCGGAGGGCTGAATACGGGGGCCGATGTCCGCATTAACGGAATCAAAGTCGGTACGGTATTATCGCAGTCGATAAACCCCGCCGATTATATGGTTGACGTCAAAATGAGCTTGCGTCCGGATATATCGCTGCCTGCCGACAGTGCCGTAATGATTGCCGGAGACGGCCTGATGGGGGACAAGTTTATTAAAATAGAACCGGGAACTTCGGCAGACAGGCTGCTGCCCGGAGGAACGGCGGAAAATACCAAAGATGCAAAGTCTCTGGAGGATATGGTTGGCGAAATTATCTTTATGGTGACCGGAAATGAAGAAAAGAACTAGTCTCGTCGCAATATGTGCAGCTGTAGCCGGAATGGCGGCGGCACCTGTTTTTGCTGCTGAAATATCTACCAATGCTGCATTGATGCAGGCAATGGACAAGGTAACCGGACGTGTAAATAAGATTACGGTTCCGGTCAATTCCAAAATCGCATTTGGCGATTTTTCCCTGGTGCTGCGAGCCTGTAAAAAGCGCCCGGCAGAAGAAACTCCGGAGAATTTTGCCTTTGTAGATGTTGCCGATAAAAGTTTCGGTACAGATGAATACAGTATCTTTCGCGGGTGGATGCTTTCATCTGCGCCGGGAATGAACGCTATTGAACATCCGATTTATGACGTGTGGCTGCTGGAATGCATTGATACTGACGTAGATGCATCGAAACTACTGACGCCGGAAGAATTGGCGCAACGGGATAATTTGCCAGATAAAGATGTTGTGCTAGGCAAAGCCGAACCAAAGATTATTGAGGAAAAAGAGGATGTACCGTCTGCCGCTGAACCGGAAAAAATAATACGCATTCAGGAATTTATGCAGCAGGACAGAGATATTGAAAAGGATATCAGAAATGTTCCGGCATATATTTCCGAGCCTTCTGCGTCGTATGTCAGTGATGTGGAAGAAGGGGAAGAACCGCAAAATTTACTGCAGTTTACCAAAATGCAGGAAGTAAAAAAATCTTCTGCTGAAATGCCGGAAACAGAAAATACAGCAGAGAAAGTCCGAAATTTCGGTAGTGATGCGGAAAGCAGAAAAGAAAACGTTCGTCAAATGAACGGCTATCATCGAATAAATAACCCCGACGATGATTTATCTGCAGCGATTGATGCGGAAATCAAGGGGCTAGAGCAGTACTGACTACAGTCTGTATGTATGAACGCTGAAGCAAATATTGCTATAGACCGTACAAATAAATAAAAATGCTGGAGCAAGTATTGACTATAGCCCGTACACATAAATAAAAGCGCTTAACAGGGCATAAAGAAGGGCAACAACAGGCAAGAAGTTTGCTGCTGCTTTTTGCCATATATGTATAGGAAATGAGCTTTTTCTGCAACCGGAACGTAAAATACGGGCTGCACATAAACATAAAATCGCCGTTTCTGGAAGAATAAGCTGGGCAAACAGACGGTAATCCGTTGAACAGGCATATGGATAATCCATGGCATATTTAAAACTATATCCCCAAAGTGTAATGTATAAGACAATGAAGAACCAAACAAAAGGTTTATTCCGGGACGATTTGTCTGTAGCTGCCTGATGAAGCAGATAAAGTATACCGGCTACCGTACAAATTTTTAGAAAGATGTTTAACAGATAAAGTAATTTTGCCGGAACGTAAATAAAAACGTTTCCGATGCTCATATCCCACTCGCCGAAAAGCTCGGTTTTTATCATTGCCAGCCAGATATTTGCGTCAACGGCCGTTGGTGCATTAATAAAAGGTTTTGATATTTGCGAAAAGTCAAAAATCCTTTCTCCTAAAGTCTGGTACTTAAAGTTTTGTCCCCAGGGCGACGTATCAGGAATGTTGTAAAATTGCATATCGTACAGAATATGGTTACGAATGACCCAGCCAAGCGACAGGGGAACGGCAATAATGACAAACAGGCATAAATCGGCAAAAATGTCGGTTCGCTTTCCTTCTGATGTTGATATTTTGCAAAGAAAAAGGCTGATAATCGCCGGAACAGCCATCAGCACGGAAAGTTTGGTCAGTACGCCAAAGCCAAATCCGGCTGCAGCAGCCAAAATATAAAGGCTTTTTTCCGTTTTATACCAGCGAAAAAGAAAATATACGGCTATGATGCTCCACATCATGGCCGGCGTATCGTCCGAGATATAGCCGGAAAAAAGAAACAGGGTCGGATTAAACATAAACAACAGAATGCCTGCATAAAATATCTTTTGGGGCAGGCGCAGTTCTCTCAGGATAAATGCGGCAAAAACGGAAGCTGTCGTGACATAAAACAAAGATAGGTATTGCAGTCCCTCTGCTGCTGCCGCCGTAGATTCCCACAACGCAGAACCCGTAAGATAAAGATAACCGGCAACAATAAAATGCAGAGGCTGGTGAAATAAATAATACATATGCCACGGATTAAAATCAATCCCGTTAAATCCATGCTGTGTAATTTGCCGCATATAAAGAAAAATACCGCTTAAATCGTGCTGTCTGACATCAACAGGCGTTTGTTGAACATAAAACAAGTGGCACAGAAAAGCAGCACCTGTAATACCGATGAGCAGTGTGGATTTGTCCTTTCTTTCCGTATATAAAACTATGGCCGTCAGAAACAGTTCCGCCAGCAGCAAAATATCTGCATTGCCTTGAGTTATGATATGGTATAAAAACAGCAGTAAAGCGCAAAGAAAAAATATAATCTGGCGGACATCCCCCTGTGCGCAGGCAGCGACAATCCCTGCAATGAGAAGATAGGTTGCCTCTCCCGGTTCCATAAATGCGGCATTGAAAAATATGCCTGCTGCCAAATATGACAGCAGACACATAACAAAATTAAAGCTGAATGGATGTTGAGCAATAATTTGTAACACGCAAAGCTCCTTGAACCGATATCTTAAATGTCTCCTTTGGCGCAGGGAGTACCCGGAGTGCATTTATGGTAGACCTTTGCCCTTCTGTATCCGGTCAGTCCCTTATATTCCATTGTCTGGATATAAATGTTGTCCACGGTAATCGTAAAACTCAAAACAGCTGAATTTCCGGATTTGTCCATAGCATATACCTTGATTTTATGGCTGCCTTCATCGTCAATAGTCGGCCGTCCGCTGAATGTATGCGTTTTTTCGTCATATTTCAACCACGAGGGCAATCCTGCATCATCAAGAGAGCCTGCTACTGTTGTATATTCCCCGTTCCAATCGACGGCATCAAATACTTCGTCGGGAATCTTTATATTAACGTCTGAACCAGTCCCGACGACAACATTCGGCACCAGCGTACTCGAAGAAATGTCCACAGGAGGTTTTCTCGCCGACAGCGTGGCCGAAGCTCCTTTGGGAGAGGTTATAAATATGCCGTCTTTCCATTTATCCAAAGTTTCCCTTATCTGAATAGCCAAAACTGACGGACTGTCATTCAACATATCGGCCGGAACGGCATCCATGCCGACGCTGGCATATAATTTGCCGATAGCTTCTTGTACATCAATGTATGACAGGAACGCATTGGCTTCGTCAATAATAGCTTTTGCCGATTCCAGATGGCTGATAGCTTTATTGGCACCTTCTCTGCCTGTAATATCCTCGGCAATGTCTTCAGATGTTGACGCAACGCTCATATTGAGTAGATAATCCTCAACTGCCGATTGATACAAAGCCCAAGACAGATAAACCTGATTAAGTATAATATTTGTCATGCGCTGTCTTGCCAGAGAGTTATATGTTCCCGCCCCCTGATGGCGTACTTCTTCAAAAACAGTCATCGACAAATCATTAGATTCTCTAGCCCATTTTCTGTTGTAATAATTCGGGTCCTGACGGTAATCACTGTTGTCTACCGTATCAAAATCTTTAATGACCAACTCAAGCTCTTCTTTGGATGTCCCGTTGTCAAAAGCTCTCAATTCCGGTCTGTTTGTCAGAGCCAGCCATTCCAATTGCTGAATTTTTGCTCTCATCGACGGAATGGCAAAGTTGCCGTATTCCGCACCGGCCAGCTTGATTTCCGTCGAGGGATACATGCCGAGCAGTCCGGCAAATTCGGCTTGCGCCGTATCAAGTTTGCGCCGTAGGCTGGCAAGCTGTTTGATGTTTTCCAAATATTTTCTTTTTTTCAACAACAGATTAGTGGAAGGTGTTTTCCCTTCTTTAATCATTTCGTTGGATCGCGCATTCAGTTCGTCAACAACGCGAACCAGATATTCGTTCATGTCGTCAATTACCGGAATTAGCCTTTGCGAGGCTAAAGCTTTCCAATAAAGGGTACGCGTTTCCTGCAGGATATTGTTGACAACTTTTCTGCTTTGCTCTTGTGCGGCAATTTCAGGCGAAGCAAAACCATTCTGATAAACGAGGGAAGATAAATCAAGCAAGTTCCAGGACATTTTCAAATCTGCCGGAACAGCGGACGAATTCGTGGCGTTGTCATAGCCTAAGTTTTCGGCCATAGTCGGAAGCATTGCCGGGGAAATGTTCCCTTTGACCAAATTCTCCTGATATGTGGCAAGGCGTCTGGTATAGTTGTATTTCAGCGCCAGCGCCATAGCCATATACATATCAATCGGCCTTGTAATTTTTGACGGAGTTCCGATATACATATTCTGCATGTCAACGTCAGCACGTACCGCCCGATCCCAGTCGGAATAATAAGCGGACATTACCGGTGCTTCCGTTACCTGTTGTTGTGAAGTTGTTGTTGAGCACGCAGCCAAAAGTCCGGCGAAAGCTCCCAGAAAACAGATAAATTTTTTCATCAAACCATCCCTCAAACATTATTGTTTAACTAAATGTCTACACTAATTATTTTTTAATTGATAGTATTTTATTTGATTTTATACAACTTTCATGTAAAATATATTCATATAGCAATTTATCGGGGTGGGTGTTTAAATGTTTAATCTTTTTTATACGCTGTTTAAATATAAGGAAAAAGCCCAAAAAGACGAACTTGGGTATTATCCGGAAAAGGTAGATGTAAAAGCCTTCCCCGAAAGGCGCTTTCTCTGGACTTCCCGCTTTTTTGTCGTCGTGTCCTGCTTAAGCCTCTGCTTTAGTATGATACTGGGCGGAATTTTATGTTTGATGATACCGCTGAAAAAGACAAAAATTATGCCGTTGCAGATAGACTACAACCGTTATCAGATTACGCGTATGGAAGCATCGGAAAGTGAGGCGTTTGCCGGAGATTTGGTGACGGAAAGTATTTTGGCCGAATATATTACCAAACGCTATACTATCGGGGACAGTCTTCAGGAAATGCAGCAGCGCCTCGGCATAAATGAATTTGTTCATCTTGCGTCCAGCGATGAAGTGTATAAGACGTTTATGAATACGGAATATCCGTATTTTGAAATGCTGCAAAAACAAGGCATTCGCCGTGAAGTGGAAATGACGATGATTTATCCGGTATCGTTCGACTTCTGGCAAACGCGGTTTAACATTATCGAAAAAATTCCCGGCCGGGAAGAGCCCGTTGTCAGCTATTGGATTGCAACGTTGAGAATGCAGTTTGATTTTGCCAAATTTGATAACAAAGACTTGGGGCTGATTAATCCGTTCGGCATAACGATTATCACGTATGACTTGTCGTATATGGGCAATAACATTAAAAGCAAGAGAGAATAGACGCAATGATAAAAAAATATGGAAAACTCTTGCGTTTATTTACTATTTATTGAATATATGGCATATAGGATGACAAAAGTAATATAATTTAAATTTAAGGATTTAATACAAATGAGTAAAAGTGCATTGGAAGTTTTTGACAATACTCTGGTACCGATGGTCATTGAACAGACCTCCAGAGGCGAGCGTTCTTTTGATATTTTTTCCCGGCTTTTAAAAGAACGCATCATCTTTCTGACCGGAGAAGTAAACGATGAAGTATCTTCTCTGGTGTGTGCGCAGTTGCTCTTTTTGGAATCTGAAAATCCCAAAAAAGATATTTTTCTGTATATCAATTCTCCCGGTGGCGTCGTTACTTCCGGGATGGCAATGTATGATACGATGAAATATATCTCCTGTGACGTAGCAACGCTGTGTATCGGTCAGGCTTGTTCAATGGGGTCTTTTCTTTTAGCCGGCGGTACAAAAGGCAAACGTTATTCCCTGCCAAATTCCCGCATCATGATTCACCAGCCCTCCGGCGGTGCCCGCGGGATGGCCTCGGATATAGAAATTCAGGCACGCGAAATATTGGAATTAAGAAAGCGGCTGAATAAGATTTATGCGGAAAATACCGGCAATAAACTGGCAGTGATTGAAAAGGCTATGGACCGGGATAACTTTATGAACCCTGAAGAAGCCAAGGAGTTCGGCTTGATTGACCATATTGTAAAAAACCGTTTGGAAGTAATTATATAGGAAAGAAAGAATGACTGACAGAACAGATGAAGACAAGGTGTTGCATTGTTCCTTCTGCGGCAAAAGCCAGAATGAAGTAAAGAAGTTAATTGCCGGTCGCGGCGTGTATATCTGCGACGAATGTATTGATGTATGTATCAACATCGTTTCGCAGGAGGTAAAAGAGGAGCGGAAAGCGGAAGAGGCTGCAGTTCATGAACATCTGCCAACCCCGTCCAAGATCAAGGAGTTTCTTGACCAGTATGTCATTGGCCAGGAGTTTGCCAAACGGGTATTGTCGGTTGCTGTCTATAACCACTACAAGCGTCTGAACAATAAGCAGCAGAATCCGGAAATAGAGATTTCCAAATCGAATGTTATTTTAATCGGTTCGACAGGTTCCGGCAAAACTTTGCTGGCTCAAACTTTGGCCAAAGTTCTGGATGTGCCTTTTGCGATTGCGGACGCCACAACGCTGACCGAAGCCGGTTACGTTGGGGAAGACGTGGAAAATATCGTTCTGAAATTGGTACAGGCCGCTAACTATGATATTGAAAAAGCAGAGCGTGGCATTGTCTATATTGATGAAATTGATAAAATTACCCGCAAGACCGACGGCCCGTCGATTACGCGCGATGTATCAGGCGAAGGCGTTCAGCAGGCTCTCCTGAAAATTATTGAGGGAACAGTTGCAAATATCCCGCCGCAGGGGGGGAGAAAACATCCTCAACAGGAATTTTTGCACGTTGATACGACAAATATCCTGTTTATATGCGGCGGTGCTTTTGCTGGTCTGGAAAAGATTATCGGCCGTCGCGGGCAGGAAACGTCTATCGGTTTTGGGGCGCAGATAAAAGATGCGGAAGAAAAAACGCTTGGCGAAATTTATAAACAGGTTCAGCCGGAAGATTTGTTAAAATACGGACTGATTCCCGAGTTTGTCGGCCGTTTGCCTGTTATTGCCACATTGGATGACCTTAACGAAGAGGCTCTGGTAAAAGTTCTGACCGAACCTAAAAATGCGCTTCTTAAGCAATACAAGACCTTGTTTGAAATGGAAGACGTAAAATTGACCATAACCGATGATGCGTTGAAGGCAATTGCCAAGAAAGCGATTGAACGAAAGACAGGTGCCCGCGGGCTGCGTGCGATTATGGAAGAAAACCTGCTGGATTTGATGTATGATATTCCGGATAAAAAAGATGTTACCGAAATTATAATTGATGCAGAAGTAATCAATAACGGTAGCGTGCCGGAATATATCCGTAAAAAACATAAGAAAAGCGCATAGGGCAGGGATAGGTACCCAATCCTAAAAAAGCGGATGAGTTTTCATCCGCTTTTTTAGAATATACAGCAAAGCTGAATTCCAGTCGTCAACTGCTGAAATTCAGCGAAACCTTTTGACCCCGTTGGCGATTCGCATAATCGTAAAGCTTGCGGCCTGTTCAGCCGGAAAATCCGTTGTTTTGCATTCTCTTTCCGTTTGGTACAATAGTGCCAGCGCATTCATTATCCGCATCCGGTTCCATATCCGAAGCTGGCTTAAAAAGGCATTCTTACGGAAAAACATCAGTGGCGGCCGCATTCCGAAGACAACTTTGTCGGCAGTTTCGCCTTTTTCCATTTTAACGGCACAGTCGAGGAGTTTCATAAAATGATAACTGAGCGTTCGGATAAGGCTGACAGGCTGCTCGCCTTCAAATACCAAACGATTGTATGAAGCTACAGCTTTCTCCGTAAATCCTTGGGCAACAAAGTAACACAAATCTTCCTGCGAGGAAGCTGAGGTATCGCTGATAACCGTTTGAATGTCAGATATGTCTATATTTTTTTTATTTCCCATGTAGGTAATCAGTTTATCCAGTTCATTGGCACTGATTTTTCGATCGTTGGAAAGGCGGGAACACAAGAGTTGAAATGTGGCATTGTCAATACTGAAGCCGTTCTTACTCATAAATTTAGAGGCAAACGTGGCAATATCTTCATCACGGTCGTCATAACAGCCAATCCCATAGAAATCACTTTCATCTTTTGCCATAACTGCCAGCGAGTCTTTTGTTTTCAAAGAAGACGATGTAATAACCAGCAGACTGTCCGACCGGCTGGAGGAGAGCATCTCTTTCAGCGGTTTGGTCAAAAGGTTTGTCGCCTCTTTAATAACAACCACCCTACGCCCGCCCATGAGCGACTGCGCATTATATTCGGCATATAGCGTCCCCACATCGGAAGAAATGTCAGACATCTCTAAATAGCTGACGTGAAAAGCGTCATAAACGTCCGGAGAAACCGCTTTGACAAATTGTTGGGAGAGTGTAGAAATCATCCCCTCATTGCTGCCGTAAATAACCACTCCGCGTATTTGCGGCGGCAGCGATTTGAGGATGCCTTCGACCTGTTCCGGTTTAATATTCATCCGGATCGCCCCGTTTGGTCTGCAGAGAATGGAAATATGCCCCGAGACGCAGCGAAATATCATTTGCTATGATTTTTGCGGCATTTTTTTCAACTTTCTTTTGGGCAAAAGTTGTTGAATACGGGTCGCGCAGAATATCATATCCCGTATAGGCGACACTTGTGCCGTTAATCAGAGTCTTCCTTTCCGGATTCCGCAAAACATACGTTACTTTGTAAATAACCTTTTTGCGGGTAGCCGTAATATCATTGCGCAGAGCCTGGTCAATTTCCTGCTTGTTAATGCTTGTAACGCTTAAAATATATTTGGCATGTTTAGGCTCACCTTTGGGGGAAAGCTTGTCAAGAAGGTCATTGCGGATAAGCTGGCCGATTCTGTCCTGAATCAGCTCGACTTTAACACTGGCCATTTCCTCTTTGATACCGGTATCAAATTTATTATCATAATACCATTGGCCGGAAGATTTTTTCTCCACGTATAATGGCTCAAACCCGCAGGCAGAAACAAGCATCAAAGCAGCAACGGGTATAATATTTCTCTTTTTACAAAACAATGTTTACAATCCTATTTGGTACAACAATGATTTTTTTCGGTTCGGTTTCAGCCAGTTGACGGGCAACATTATCAAGCAGCTTGGCTGCGGCAATAACCTTTTCTTTGTCGCTGTCGCGTTCAACTTCTATGGTTCCGCGCATTTTTCCGTTAATCTGGACGGCAATTGTAACCGTATTGTCTTTTGCCAGTTCGGCATTGCCTTTCGGCCAGCTTTCTTTGATAATCAGTGTATCGTGTCCCAGCCGCGCCCACATTTCTTCGGCGATATGCGGCGCAAACGGGGAAACGAGCTTTAACAAAACCGCATACATTTCTTCGGGAACTTCGGGCAAGCCGGCCATATAGTTGACATAAGTCATCAATGCGGAAACAGCTGTGTTGAACTTCATCTGTTCAATACGCTCGCTGACATCAATAATGCATTTGTGCATTACCTGCAAATCTTTCGCCGAAGGAGCTGCTTTTGTAACTTTGTTAAACAGCGTAAATATTTTATTTACAAAACGATAAACGCCGTTCAAACTTTCATCGGACCACATCGCAACCTGATCAAACGGGCCGATAAACATTTCATACATTCTGAAAGCGTCCGCACCGTAAGCATCAATTACTTCGTCCGGATTGATTACATTCCCGCGCGATTTTGACATTTTCTCGCCGTTTTCCGCCAAAATCATTCCGTGTGAAGTCCTCTTGTTATACGGTTCCTTGGTCGGAACATAACCGCAGTCATACAGGAATTTATGCCAGAAACGAGAATAAAGCAGGTGCAGTGTCGTATGTTCCATACCTCCGTTATACCAATCAACGTTCATCCAATAGTCGAGAGCCTCTTTTGAAGCAAATTCCTTGTCATTATGCGGGTCGCAGTATCTCAGGAAATACCATGAAGAACCGGCCCAGTTCGGCATAACATCCGTTTCGCGTCTGGCATGTCCGCCGCATTTAGGGCAGGTCGTATTAACCCAGTCTGTTGCCTTGGCCAGCGGAGAATCGCCGTTGTCGTTTGGCAGAAAATCAGAAATTTCCGGTAACTTTAGCGGCAGTTCATCCTCCGGTATTGGTTGCCAGCCGCAGTGTTCGCAGTAAACCATTGGAATAGGTTCGCCCCAATAACGCTGACGGGAGAAAACCCAGTCGCGCAGTTTGAAGTTGATTTTTGCTTCGCCGAACCCTTTTTCCTTAGCGTAATCAATTGCCGCTTTAATGCCGTCTTCTTTGCCCATGCCGTTCAAAAAGCCGGAATTGATATGTGCGCCGTCTTCTTCAAATGCCTTTTCGGAAATGTCTCCGCCTTCCAGAACCTGAATAATCGGCAGGTTAAACACTTTGGCGAAATCATAGTCGCGTTGGTCATGTGCCGGCACCGCCATAATTGCACCCGTACCGTAACCGGTCAAAACATAGTCAGAGATAAAAATCGGAATAAGAGCATCATTGAAAGGATTCTTTGCCTTAATTCCTCTTAATTCAACGCCGGTTTTCGAGTCGTTTGCCGTTCTCTGCAAGTCAGACTTTTTGGCTGCTTCCGCAACATACGCAACAATTTCGTTCCAGTTCTCAAATTTCTCTGCCAGTTCTTTAATATATTGGTGTTCCGGCGCCATAACCATATAAGTTACACCGAAAGCCGTATCCGGGCGGGTTGTAAATACCTTTAGTTTGCGTCCCAAGCTTTCGCCATTATTGTCGGTGATTTCAAAATCTAGTTCAGCGCCATGCGAACGTCCAATCCAGTTTATCTGCTGCGACTTAACTCTGTCAATAAAATCAACGTCTTTCAAATCATCAATCAGGCGGTCGGCATATTTTGTAATGGCAATCATCCATTGTTCTTTGTCTTTGCGTACCACTTCGGCCCCGCAACGTTCGCAACACCCGTTGACGACTTCTTCATTTGCCAGGCCGACTTTACAGGAAGGACACCAGTTGATTGCAATTTTAGATTTGTAGGTCAGCCCCTTTTCATAAAATTTCAGGAACATCCACTGCGTCCATTTGTAATATTCCGGGTCGCAGGTATTGAAGCATCTGTCCCAGTCGAACGAAAAACCGATGGATTTCAACTGACGTGTAAAGTTGGCAATGTTCGCTTTGGTAGAAATTGCCGGGTGAATGCCGGTTTTTACTGCGTAATTTTCCGCTGGCAGACCAAACGCGTCAAACCCCATCGGATACAAAACATTCAATCCCTCCATACGCTTTTTGCGTGCAATGACGTCCAAGGCCGTGTAAGAGCGGGGATGCCCGACATGGAGGCCTGCGCCGGACGGGTACGGAAATTCCACCAGAGCATAAAATTTCTCTTTTTCCGGGTCGATATCTACTTTGTATGCTTTCTCATCTTCCCAGATTTTCTGCCATTTGCTCTCAATTGTTTTAAAATTATAGCGTTCTTCCAGCCCCCAGTCTTTTTTCCATTCTTCAAAAGAGGCTTTTCCGTTATATCTGGCATTTTCTACCATTTCTAAAATCCTTATATTTGTAAGTTTTGTCCTGAAAATTGCTTTTACCTTAACATAATGAAAAAAAAATACAACGCTATTTTAAAATTTTTAAGCAAAACTTGTCCGGAAAATTTTAATCGTTTCCCGTCAATCAGCAAATTACCGGAAACCGCAATGCCGTAAAATGTTTATATGCCAGCATTTTTGTAAAAGGCTTTTTCGTTAGCTAAAACTTTGTCGTTAAACTTATCTAAAAACCAGTTCATGTCCTCATCTTCATCTCGTATCATCCGGTAAAATTGCTTGCGGTATTCAACAACCAGACTGACTTCGGAAATTTCAACGTCAACGGCCTGGATACGATTGCTGGCTCCGCGGATAAGCTTAAACTTAACCGGGATTTTTTGCGGCTCAAGATTTTTAAATTCCGCCATCAGCCGGGTAGGGTCGACCGTACAGTTGACCGTTGTAAAATTAGGGTGTTCAACCACATTGTCGATGGAAAAGTCTATGGCTCCCGCATCAAAATTAAGGTTGATTTGCTTATAAAGGCTCAAAACATAACGGTGGAATAAGTCGCTGTACCGGGCTTGCTGTTCCCGGTTCATTAATCTGGCATATTTCCCGATGACAAATTTGGAGATATAATCCAAATTGACGTCTTCGGTCAGCATCTTATCCAGTTTGGAGTATTTGGATATCGGGTCAGATTCGGACAATGCCTGCAAAAGTTCCTGCCCTTTGGTATTTGCCCAAATTTTTGCTTCTTGGCTGTCTACGGCGACAGTTAATGCAAGGGCCGGAGCCAGTGCAAACCATAAGCCGAAAACAATTCCTGTTATTACCTTAATCATCAAATATTCCTTTTGTCGTATTTTGTATAAGTATACCACAAAAAGAATTAAAAATAAATTACTTTAATACGACCAGGTTTTCAAATGGTGTTTTCTCGTAAAGTTCCCACACCAGTTCGGGAATAAAGGTCTGGGCGAACCTGCTTTCGCCATAAGTCCTGTATGCCCTGAGGTCGGGATAATTTTGCACATAAATAAATTTCGGGCGGTATTTTACGATAAAGGCATTGACGTCGGGCTTTGCTTTAATGTCATATTCCAATTCCATAATCGGCAGCAGCATATCCAGCCCGAACCAGTAATAACTGACATCAGGCCGGTAAATATTGAAATTTTTGTCATATCCGTTCATTAGATAATCGTCAGGCTGCGAGTTTTTATGAACATAATCGGCCAACAGATAGTGCTTATAGCTGTTATGTTTGACGGAAGTGGTATCCACAGTGTTAAACAACAATCCCAGCCTTGCAAACAGCAGGACAATCAGAAACAGTCCGAAAAGCTTGTGCCGGGGCAGAATGCGGGAAACCGCAGGTGCAAAAACCATTGCCGCCAGCATGGTTAGTAACGTATAATAATTCGGATGCGGCGCAAAATAAAAATGACGCATCATAAACTCTGCTCCGTAAATCCATGCAAGAGCCCGGAAATAGATATTTTCCTGCCGGTAGAAAAGGATGGCAGCCAGCAAGGCCAGTCCGTAAAAAGAAAACAATAGGTTTCCATACCAAAAGGAGCCTCTGTCAAAGTAAGCAACCATAGCCCGGTTAAAATGGAGGTTTAGTTCAATATAGTCCGCAAATGCGCCCTGCTGATACAGAAAAAGCAGAAAAACGGCAGCCGCGCCCAAAGACGGAAACGCCGCCAGCGTAATGTCTTTAAAGGACATTTTTTTGCCAAAGGCCATAATGAGTATCAGACATTCAACGGCAATAAGCAACAGGGAGATTTTCTGCAAAAACAGGGCAGAAAAGGTAAAGCCCAGAAAAGACAGGACGAGCGACTTCAATTGCCGGCTCTTCATGTAACAAAACCAATAATAAATGCCGATAATAAAGCAGCAGTTCATAAAATTGTCGGGGCGGTACTGGCTGAAATTATAAACGGTGATAATGTTTCCAAGTGTAAGCGCAACGGCCAGCCACGCTCCGCTCTTGGATGCATAAAGCAAAACGGTTTTGTAAATAAAGAACAGAGTCAACACGGAAATGCCTGCACTGACGCCGCGCATAACGTAAAAGATAACGGCATTGTCGTAGAATAAACTGACCAGCGGCGCGCTCAGATACCACAGCAGGGGATTATGATGTTCAAAAAAATCTTTATACGGAACTTTTCCCGTGCTGACCAGCCAAGAGGCATGCAGATGTTCAAATTCGTCGACGATTTGGAAACCCGAAAAGAAAAAGGCGTAAAGAAGCACCAGAGCCGCAGCTGCAGAAAAAAGTTTAAAGGTGCGGATAAGAGCCTTGTCATCAAAATCTCTTAACTGCTTTTCCATAAATTTGTGCATGTTATAAAACTTTCATAAAAGCTACGGGTTTGTCTGAGCAAAAGGCAGGTCTCTTTACCGGTCGTAACAAAACGAAGAATGCAGGAAACTATAGCACGTAAAATCTTATAAAAATTGCGGCAGCAGTTTCAAGCAGTTTTGTTCAGTATTGAGCCGAAATCTTTGCCGATGACGAGTCGGTCTTTTCTTCATGGTAATCCGCTTCAGTGTTGACCGACCATATTTCCTCGCGGTCATTGCATTCGCCGAGAATAAAGTCTACGGTCTTCATCGCTGCCAACGTTGAATGATCCATATTGTTATAACGGTGCATGCCGTTCCTGCCGACAAGATAGAGATTGTCAATGGTATTCACGTAATCTTTGATATCTCCGAATTTGTCATAGGTTCCGAAGTAAGCCGGATAAGCTTTCTTGACACGGTGCGTATAGGCATCTAAAACGTCAGCCTTGTCAAAAATGCCTATTTGAGATGCTTCTTCTATGGCAAATTTAATAAAAGTATCGTCATCATCCGTCCATATTTTATCCTGTTCGTTGCAGAAATATTCCAGACCGATCCAGACGGTATTTTCAAAGTCGTTAACCATATACGGGCTCCAGTTGTTGAATATTTGCAGCCGCCCGAGTTTTACGTCGCGTTCCTGAATGTAAATCCAAGTATCCGGTACAATATTATTGACGGTTTTGAAACGGGTCGTGTTTTTAAGTTTTAATTTGTTTAAAAGGATTCCGACCGTGCGGAAATCCCGGTACATAAGCCCGTCAGCAATCTTTTTGATTTTTGCGGGAACATCGGTCATGCTGGCAATCAAATCCTTGACAGGCATTGTAGAAATGAAAATATCCCCTTCAAAAACCCGTAACTTCCCTTTATCGTCAAGAGCTTCGACAGAAGTAATCCTGCCGTTCTTTTTAACCACGCGAATGACTTTATGCTTGCATAATATCTTTCCGCCTTTTTCTTCCACCAGTCCGGCAACGCTTTGCCACATATGCCCCGGTCCGAATTTGGGGTAAAAGAAACTGTCTATAAAACTGGTTTCTACGGCACCGCCTTTGTTGCCGCTGATATTTTTCGCCATTTGTTTCAGAACTTTTAAAATAGAAATTCCTTTAATCCTCTGTGCTCCCCATTCGGCGGAAATTTTGGAACAGTCAATTCCCCAGAGCTTTTCTGTATAGTCTTTGAAAAAGGTCAGATACAATTCCCGGCCGAACCGGTTAATCATAAAATCCTGAAGCGATTTCTCGTCTTTAATCGGGAAAGCCAGAGCTTTAAGATAAGAGCAGCCGATTTTGCACATACGCCATAATCCCAGTCCTTTTATCGTATCCATATTCAGGCTGACCGGATAGCTGAAAAACGTTTTCAGGTAATATATACGGGAAAGGCGGTGGCGTTTAAGCATAACCTTGTCAGTTTTTTCCGGGTCCGGTGCATCGGCAGCTGAAGACAGTTCAACTTCTCGAGCTAACAAAATATCGTCTTTGGCCGGTTTTCCCTGCAAAGGGAGGATACTCAGCCACCAATCCATAACCCGTTCCGATTTAGAGAAGAAGCGGTGTCCGCCCATGTCGATTTTATTATGTTTATAATCCAGTGTGGCACTGATGCCGCCGACAAAATCGTTTTCTTCCAGAATGACCGGCTCAATATCGGTTCTCGTCAATAATTCGTAAGCGGCTGTCAGACCGGCCGGTCCTGCACCGATAATGATTGCTTTTTTTGCCATGTTATCCTCCCGAAGTATAATTTTGCGCAAACAGTATACTGTTCCGGATAAATATATACCGCTTAGTTTAGTACTTTGCAATGTCGACAGTATATGCTGTTAATATTAAGAAACTTTAAAAATTATTTTGCAATATAAAAAAAGAGGATTCATTTCTGAATCCTCCCGCGGTAAATCCCTTTTATTCTGATTAGAACAGAACTTTTACATGGGCACCAGCTGTATAAGCATAATCCAAGTCTTTGTCATATGAGCCGTCTATACGATAGCTTCCGTAAATGCCGACAGCGATGTTTTCCTTAACATAGTAATCTGCGGCAGCTTCGGCCCACAAATCATTGTAGCTTCCGTTGTACAGGCTGTGTCCGCCGTCTGTGCTGAAGTTATAGCGCAGACCCAAATCAAGGGCATATTTTCCGGCATATTTATGAATACCGGCTTTGACCGACTGATCCAAATCTCTGTTGCTGTCATCAATGTTTCCGGAAATATTGTAAGAAGCATAAGGAGTCAGGCCGTTGCCGAGGTCATAACCGAGTTTGACTTCGCCGTCCAGTCTCTTATACCACTTGTTTGAAGCTTCGTTTCCATAAAAGGACTGCGGTTCAAATGTCATATAATTAGCCGCAACCTGGAACAAAACTTTGTCGCAGTTAGTGTTATATTTTGCACCGATTTGATATGCAAAGTTATGATCGTTATTATACGCACCATGAGTGTCAAACATATTGGCGATAGTGCCGTTGATGCTGAACTTGTCGGTAATTCCGTATTCCAACGTTTCTGCTGCATAATAGCCTTCCGCAACGCCGCCGTCATGCTTTGCTTTGACACGGTAATAGCCAACGTTTGTATCGGAAGTGATTTGTCCCTGGCCCGGCGTAAAGAACGGGTTGGTCAAATCTGCAGCCATTGCCTGAGAGCTGAAGAGCGCCGCAGCAGTTGCTAATAACATAGTTCTGTAGTTCATGATAAACTCCTCTATCTTGTTTCGGAATATAACACTATGTGTTATGTAAAAAAGTTTATAAGCCAAAATATTAAAAGCAAGTAAAAATATATACTCAAAAGTATGGATAGTATGAAAAAAATATTACAAAATATTATAATATAAAAAAACAGAGACAAAATAGCATCTTGTCTCTGTTTTTTATTTTACCGTGATTTCTGGTTATTTTGCAAGTACAGCAACGCCAGGAAGCTCTTTGCCTTCCATCCATTCCAGAAACGCGCCGCCGGCCGTCGAAATGTAGGTAAATTTGTCGGCAACGCCGGCATTGTCAAGAGCCGAAACGGTATCGCCGCCGCCGGCAACAGACGTCAGCTTGCCTTCCTGTGTCAACTCGGCTGCATGCTGTGCCACCTTATTTGTTGCATTGTCAAACGGTTTCATTTCAAATACGCCGAGAGGACCGTTCCATACCAAAGTTTTGCATTCGTCAAGTTTGCCATTGATAGCGGCAATAGTCTTTTCCCCTACGTCGAGCAGGCTCCAGCCCTCCGCCGGAATATGTTCCAAATCGACAGTTTTATGCTCGGCCATCGGTTTGAATTCCTTGGATACGACAACATCTGTCGGCAGAATGATTTCACAGTTGTTGCTTTTGGCTGTGGCCATAATCTCTTTGGCCGTATCCAACATATCCATCTGTACCAAAGAGTTGTTTTCATTAATGGTATCAATGCCGTTGGCTTTCATAAAAGTATGCGCCATGCCGCCGGAAATGACCAGTTTGTTAACCTTCTTAACCAGGTTGTTCAGCAGGTCAAGCTTGGTAGAAACTTTGGAACCGCCGACAATTGCAATCAGCGGGCGAACCGGGTTGTTCAAGCCGGTAGACAACGCATTGACTTCTTCTTCCATTAACAGCCCCATTGCAGACGGCAAAAGCTTTGCAGCTGCAACCATGGAAGCGTGAGCGCGGTGAGCGGTGGAAAATGCATCTGAAACATAAACGTCGGCAGGTTTGACCAGTTCTTTGGCAAAATTTTCGTCGCCCTTTTTTTCTTCGTTATAAAAACGCAGGTTCTCTAACAATAGAACTTCGTCATTTTTCATATTTTTGACAGCATCTTCAACTTTCGAACCGATACAGTCGTCAACAAATACGACATGTTTTCCCAGTGCTTTTTCTAAATCTTTGACAATATGGGACAAAGAATTTTTCATATCGCCTTTGCCTTCAGGTCTGCCGAAATGCGAAATTACGACAACTTTTGCACCTTTTTCCATCAATGTTTTAATTGTCGGAACGGTTCTGTCAATTCTTGCCGTATTGGTAACGTTGAAATTTTCGTCCATCGGAACATTCAAATCTGCACGCAGCATGACAACTTTTCCGTTCAAATCGCCTAAATCTTTAATCGTTTTGTATTCGGTCATTCGTATTTTCCTCAATCTAAAAAAACAATCCCCGCAACCTATCCGTTTGTACCGTTAACAACGGTACCTACTTCAAAGCGGCGGGGAAAGGTAAAATTATCCGTTTACTTTAGCCATATGGGCAACGAGGTCAAGAACCTTGTTGGAGTAGCCCCATTCGTTGTCATACCAGCTGACAACCTTAACAAAAGTCGGTGTAAGCTGAATACCGGCTTTGGCGTCAAAAATGGAAGTACGAGCGTCACCAAGGAAGTCGGAAGAAACGACCTGATCCTCGGTATAACCCAAAATGCCCTTCAATTCGCCTTCGGATGCTTTCTTCATTGCTGCGCAAATTTCTTCATAGGTAGCCGGCTTAGCCAGGTTTGCGGTCAAATCGACAACCGAAACGTCCAGTGTCGGAACGCGGAAAGACATACCGGTCAGTTTGCCGTTCAGGGTCGGAATAACTTTGCCGACAGCTTTGGCAGCACCTGTCGAAGACGGGATAATGTTGCCGGAAGCGGCACGTCCGCCTCTCCAGTCTTTCATCGACGGACCGTCAACGGTTTTCTGGGTTGCTGTGGTGGAGTGAACAGTGGTCATCAAACCGTCTGTAATGCCGAACGCATCATTCAAAACCTTGGCAATCGGAGCCAGGCAGTTCGTGGTGCAGGAAGCATTGGAAACAAACTGTGTTCCTTTAACATAAGAGTCGGTGTTGACACCGCAGACAAACATCGGCGTGTCATCTTTTGACGGAGCAGACATAACGACATATTTTGCACCAGCGTCAATATGTCCCTGAGCTTTTTCTTTCGTCAGGAACAAACCGGTAGATTCAACAACATATTCGGCGCCGACTTCATCCCATTTCAAATCGGCCGGGTTCTTTTCGGCTGTAACGCGGATAGCTTTTCCGTTAACAACCAATTTGCCGTCTTTAACTTCAATCGTACCGTCAAACTGGCCGTGCATGGTGTCATATCTGAGCATATAAGCCATATATTCAACATCAATCAAATCATTGATGCCGACAATTTCAATGTCGTTTCTTTTCTGAGCAGCACGAAATACCAGACGACCGATACGTCCAAATCCGTTAATACCGACGCGAATAGTCATATTATTATCCTTCCAAAATATCAGAGTGCGGACAGCCCCGCACGGCATATATCATAAAATCGAGCATAAATTAACACCAATTCTGCTTTTTTCAAGCAAAATTTTAAAAAGAGAGCTGATATAGGGGAAAGTTATCCCCAATTTATTAAACTTTTGATACAGATATGCTGTTTTCTTTATCTCCGGTTTATGAATGCGGTTTAGCAATGTTTGAGGAAAAAGAAAACGCCGGCAGTTTATACCGGCGTTTAAATGCAAGGCTCCAATCAGCCATTATCGTTTGTATGTTTCATTTGCCCATTTTATCAAAGCCGGGTTGGTGAGCTTGCTCGGATCCCGTCCGCTTTCTCTGAGTGCGGCTGCGGCTTCGGGAGAGAGTTTCAGAGTACCGCTTTCGACAGCTGCCTGTGCAACTCTTTTGCCGACTTTATTCGAAACGCGTTGTTTGGCTTCTTCTGCCGCTGCCTCGTTTGCGGAAACCTCAGTCGGAGCTTGTTCCGAGCCGATTACAACTTCGACATTGTCTGCACGGACAGAGGAAATATCGTCGGCATTGGCTGTACCGATAACTTTTCCTTCATCAAGATTATTGGCTTGAATAACCTTAATTTTGGGGTCAACGACAGTTTCGGCAACTTGTACTCTTTCAACAACCCGGCTGGTTCCTTCAATTTCTTCAAAAACCGGTTCCGGAGATGTATTCCACATTTTTTTGAAGAAACGTTTGAATTTGTTGCCGGACGGCTGTGTAATTTCACTTGTAGCCGTGGTTTCATTGATGGCGTAAGTGCCGTGTTCGCCGCAGTCGTTGGCTTGAAAGTACCTGACTACTTTGTTTGTCGAACCCGTAACGCCGTCGATAGTGCCGTTTTCGTTAACTTTGTCGATAACGGTTTTAATGGCGCCGGATTCCGAAACGGTAATAGTATCCTTACATTCCCCTTTAAGGTATTCAATCATCGTTGAAATTTCTTTGGCAAATGCTCCGTGCTGGTCATTGGACCATGCTGTCATCTGCTGGACAGAGTACAAAGCCTGAGCTTTGCTTAATCCCTCAAACATACCGCCTTTGGCACGCATATCGTCTGTAATTCTGTTCATATAGTCATCGAAAGCGTTTTCGCCGAATTTATTTTTGAAAAATGTTTCTGTCCGATGGTACTGGGCTTCGGTCAAACCGGTGTTTTGATACCCGCCGCGTTCAGGAACGTTATCAGCGGCAGGCGTGCCGGCGGCAATTTCGTCTGAATCGGCAACAATCTGCTCGGTAACTCCTGCGGCCGGGGCATCGGTCTGCATTATATCCTCATTTCTAAGACCGGAACTCTTTATTTCGGTACCTGTTCCAGGAGTTACAACCCTGCTTGAACCCTGTACTTCTTCAAAAGTATATTCTTCCTCTGTCAAAACCGCAGCCGTTGCATCGCTTTTGTCTGAAAGTGTGATTGTTTCGCCAGAAACGCTGCTGCTGTCGGTTACTTGCGTTGTGGTTCCCGGAATCTCGGTGAAAGTAAATTCATCTTCTGCGACTGCTCTTGCGCCGGACGTAGAGGTACCATCGGCTGCTACAACTCCGGTTCGTTCTTCCGCAATACCGTCGCCAGTTTGTCCGATAACGACTTGGACATTGTCAGGTTTCACGCCGCTGACGGCATCAGGTGACGTTTCGCCGATAACTTTTCCGCTATTGAGGTTGTTTGCCTGAACAATTTTGACGCCGGTACCAGAGCCGTTTGCATTTTCCTGTACGCTTTCTCTGACAACCGTAACTGAAGAGCCAGGAACTTCCTCAAAGCTGTAATCCTGCGCGGCCTGAACGGAAACTTTTTCCGTTTTGGCGTGATTTGCAGGCACATTTTCATCGCATCCGCAGTCAACACGGACGTCGTGTCTGACGGCTTCTTCGCCGCAATTGATGTCAATGCCGGTTGTTCTGATGCATTTTGTTCCGTCCACATCTCTGATGGCACCGTTGGACAATACGTCATCAAGCGATTTGGCATCATCTGCCGTAAGCATAATCCGTTCCTCGCCGTCGCAGCCGAAAAATGAGTCCATGCGTCTGATAACTTCCTGATGCTGGGTCAGATTCCATGAAGATAAACGTTCATATTTAAACAAAACCTGCTCACGGGTCATCCCCTCAAAGATACCGCCTTTTTCAAGCATATCATCGCTTATCTTTTTATAAAAAGTTTCATATTGCTCCTTGCTTCCCCAGAAACTTTGCAGCCTTTCCCATTGGTTTTCGGTGATTCCCATATTGCTTTCCCAATTTTCGGGAACACTTATGGTTGGAGTCGTCTCGACAACGGCCTGAACTGTCTGTCGTTGAACTGTATTGGTCGTATCTGCCACAGCCAGTGTTTTGTTTCCGTCTCCGGTCAAATCCGGCATTCCGCTGTTATTTTGCGGCATACGCAAAGTTTCTTCCGTATTTTCGCCACAGGAAGTCAATACGTAAGCCATAACCATTGTGCTGGCAACAGCCATTCCTTTGCCCCACCAGTTACCATCTTTTTCCTTAAGTTTTTTGACGGCATTGGTCAGGCTGTTAGCCGTATAAACGGCAGTGCTGGACAAACGTTGGAAACTTTTTTGCAAAAGGACATTGGCGCCGGCGCCGGAAGCTATTCCGGCGGCACCGAGGCCAAGTAATCCCGCGGCGCAGCCCCAACCTGCTTCTTTATAGTACTCTTTGGAAGAAGTAACCGTATCGGCAGATTTTTTCAGTCTGTCCCAAAACTTCATTTTGGGCGCTTTGGCATCTTTTTGAGCCAAACGTGCTTCTTTTCTGGCATGGGTTACAATCGGCCAGACCCAGGCGGATGCAGCCTTGTAAGCGCCATAGCCGATAACGGCTGTCCCGAGCCACGGTGCGGAAAGGGCTGTCGCCCCGACCAAAACGCCGGTTGCGGCCATATCCGTAACAATCTTCGGGGCGCGGTCGCGTATGTTTGCCATAAATTCGTACCGCTGTCCCCAAACCAGTTTGGCTTTTTCTGCAAAAGCCTCTTTGGCCTTGTGGGTCATTAAAGCGGCTTTTGAAAAACATTCTTTCTTTTTGCCGGTTGCCTTTTTAGCCAGGTCGACAAGTTTTCTGGCGAATTTGTTTGTTCTGGCTTCCGATTCGGCACAAGCTGCCATAACCGAACTGGACGAAATCTTTATTTCCTTGTCCGGATTAAGGGCATTCTGAATTTTCGACAACATACTTCCCGCCTGTTTGGCGAAAAAGTTCTTGTCTTCTTTTTGTACGGCATGAACGGCATCCGGAACCTCGCGTTCTATCTGCGCAGATGTCCTGAGGTGGGCGACCGTGCTTAAAAATGAATTTTTAACCGCTGCAAACAGGCTTTTCTTTTTATCTTTGTTTTTTAAATTATGAAATTCTTTGCTTCCTGCCTGCTCGCGCCAGACGTCCAGCTTAGCCTTTTCAAACAGCATTTCAAAATGGGCGTGTTTGTCGTCTCCTTCAAGTTCAAACCGTTCTTGCGTTTCGGGATTGATATCATAAACAGGGGTGTTTTTTTCTGCTGCCTTAATTTCCTCATCGGCAAAAAAATCCTGCTGAAATTTGTCATTGCCGAATTCCTGCTTCAAAAACGAGGTGTTGTCCAGAACTTCTTCGGCACTGGCTGCGATTTCTTCTTCTTTGTCCTGTTGGGCTTTGAGAGAAATTTCGGCTTTGCGGGCGGCTTTCAGCTCTTCGGCGAAGCGGGCATCGTCGGCTTTGACCATTTCAAGGGCTTTGGCGAAAATTTCGTCATCAGCCTCAATATAGCCTCCGGCAATTTCGTATGCCGTATTTAAATCCATGCTGTCAAAAGCATTAGTCATTGTTTTTTTCTCCATAAAAAACACCATTATTTAAGGGCAGTATATATCATGTTTTTAATTATTTCAACAACTTTTTTGTCAATTTTAAATATTTTTTTAAAAAATTGTCAATAGTAAAGATGTTCTTAAAAATTGGTTGCCAAATTTCATACATTGGTTTATAAACGCGAAAAATAACAAGAGGAAAGACCATGCGCGTAGATTTATTTGATTTTGATTTGGACAAAGAATTAATTGCCAAAGAGCCGGCAAACCCGCGGGACGCGTCCCGCCTTCTGGATTTATCGGAAGAAGGTGTTACCGTTGACCGGCATTTCTATGATTTGCCGGATATTCTGCATTCCGGTGATGTTCTGGTTTTTAATGATACAAAGGTAATTCCCGCGCGCCTTTACGGAAAAAGGGGGGAAGCTGAGGTCGAAGTAACTTTGTATCATCCCGAAAATGGTCAGACATGGTGGGCATTTGTAAAAAACTCCAAGCGTCTGCATCCAGAGGACGAAATTACTTTTTATACGTCGGAAATTGCGCCGGAAAAATCATTGTTTAAAGCGCGTGTGATTGAAAAACGCGGTGAAGACGGCGTACTTCTGGAATTTCTCTGTCCGGTTGATAATCTGTCGAAAATGTTGGAAACGTATGGGATGATGCCGCTGCCGCCGTACATTAAGCGTGAAAAACCGGTTGCGGGGTTATGGAATAAATACAATGATAAGGAAAATTATCAGACTGTATATGCAAAATATGAAGGGGCAGTTGCCGCGCCTACGGCCGGACTGCATTTTACCGACCGTGTATTGAAGAAACTTGATGAAAAGGGCGTATCCAAAGTATTTCTGACCCTGCATGTCGGCGCCGGAACGTTTCTGCCCGTGAAAACGGAAGATACCAAAGACCATAAGATGCACGCCGAATACGGTATTATTACTCCCGAAGCTTGCGAAATTATCAATAAAGCCAAAAGGGACGGAAGGCGGATAATTGCTGTCGGCACAACGTCGGTGCGCCTGTTGGAAAGCGCTGCCGATGACAATGGCATATTGCATCCGTTTAATGGAGAAACGTCAATTTTTATTACGCCTGGATATAAATTTAAGGTAATTGATTATATTATTACCAACTTTCACCTGCCGAAATCAACGCTGTTTATGCTGATATGCGCCATCGCCGGAACCGAACGTATGAAGGCTGCGTATGCACATGCTGTCAAAGAACGGTATCGTTTTTATTCCTATGGCGACAGTTCAATCCTTAAATGTGTAAATAAAATTTAACTATTCCGGTTTAAACTGCCCGTATATGGCTGAGCAGAGCTTTTTTTGCCGTTGTTTGCGCAAGCGGTTCCGCGCCGGCGGATACCCGCATCTGGTACATGGCAAAATTATGGCAATAGCAAATGGAGAGCGGATGTGTTAAAGTTGGAACTGGAATTGGAAAAAATTATAGGATATAACAAGAGTGCTTTGTTTCCGATTCTGGTATTAGGGGCTTTTCTGGTATATTTTTTTTCCGTATCGGATTTTTCTGAAGAAAATTACCATGCAGTACACGGTTTTTTCGTTGGCTGCGTTGGGTTGACATTGCTGGTGATGGGGTATTTCCGGATTTTAAGTTCGGTTATGATGGCCTCAGTCATTTATACGGGGTACCTGGTTATAAACAGTCTGAGATATACATACGGCGAGGATTATATTTTTTCGGCCGGGTATAATATATGGAGTGCGCTGTTGCTTCCCGATATTTTGTTGGCATATTTTCTTTTTCACAAAAGACAGCCTCATAAATATTGGAGTTGGTTTTATATTTTTCTGTTTGCTCAGACAGCGTTGATTGAAAAACTGCAAAATCACAGCATAGATACCGATTCGTATTATTTCTACAAACATATCGGTATGTTTAATTATCCTGCTCTGAATATATCCGTTTTATGTTTATCAGTCTTGTTTGTTTATCATGTCTGCAAAGGGCGGATATTGAGTGCTGCCGCTTTTTTTGCCGGAACTGCCGTATTTATGGGTGTTTATTTTTCAGATAATTTGTTTGCGTTCAGCCTGTTTTTTCTGGCAGCTGTTCTGATACTGCTTTTATCGTCGCTGTATTATGTATATTATTCAAGGAGTCGCGACGAGGATTTGGGAATTCCCAACAGCAGGGCATTTTGCCGGGAAGCGGAAAACAAATACCCACTTAAATACAGTATTGCCCTGATGTATATCGACGAATACGAACGGCTGTTGAAACGTTTTGGCCGGCGAAAAATGCTGTTGCTGAAAAAAATGTTCTTAAAACGCATAAACAAAACCAATGCCGGGATTTTGGTGTATAACTATAAGGCAGATGCGTTTATTTTGGCGTTTATGAATGCCAATGCCGCAGAAAGTTTTGAAAAAGCAGAAGAAGTTCGCCGCATTTTGGCGAAGTCCGTGTTTGTTTTTAATGAAAATAATCATCTGCAATTAACAGTATCGCAATGCGTCAGCGAAAAAAAGCGCAGTGACGCAGACGCTGCGGCGGTTTTGGTGCGAGCCGAAGAAAACTTGCAAAAGGCCTGCCGGTTTACGCGTAATATTACGATTAAGGCTTAATATTTGTCAGCGGGTAATCTGACCGCGCGGTGCAAAACAAAAAGTCCGAGTAAAAGAAACGGCAGGGACAACAGCTGTCCCATCGTAATACCGCCGGGAAGAAAGCCGATTTGCTGATCCGGTTCGCGAAAAAGTTCCATACACATTCGCGATATTGCGTAAACAATAAGAAATGCTGCGGAGATAATCCCGTTATGATTTCGGACATAAGGTCTGCGCCAGAGCAGATTGAGAATGGCAAACATCAGAAGTCCTTCCGTTGCAGCCTCATACAACTGCGAAGGATGACGCGGCAGATATCCTCCTTCCGGAAATTTAACTGCCCAGGGAACGCTTGTAACCCGCCCCCATAACTCGCCATTGACAAAGTTGGCAAGCCTGCCCAAAAAAATTCCGATAGGAACATATAAAGCGACAATATCCGTAATCTTCAGGAAAGGGAACGCGTATCTTCGCGCAAAGCAAAACAATCCCAGAATAACCCCGGCAATTCCGCCGTGAAAAGACATTCCTCCATGCCATACGGCAATAATTTCCGAAGGGTGCTTCCAAAAGTAGCCGTCTCCGTAACAGACGACATATCCGATTCTTCCCCCGAGAATAATGCCGAGTGTTGTATAGAAAACCAAATCGTCAAGCTGTTCGTTGGTGATGCCAAGATTATACTTTGCAATATTACGTTTGGTCAGAAGCCAGGCCGCAACAATACCCGCCAAATAAGCCATGGCATACCACCTGAAGGAAAAGAGACCTATCGAAAAGATAACCGGGGATATATCGGGAAAATCAATATACATACTAAAACTCCGTAAGTGGTGGTGGCCAGTCTTCAACGCTTAAAGTTATATTAACAAAAAAATATAATCCACATAAAAAAAATATGATTTTAAATGTGTTTGGCTAACTATATGATAAAGCGTGATTTGTGAAAATTAAAAAAGTTACTTTTTACTTAAATAAGTGGAAAACTCCATATTGGGGTTGTCTAAGGAAGAAGGCTGCGGCAAGAATAAAACCTGTAAACGGGCAAGGCTCGGTCTGACAAAATTTTATTTTGCACCGGCAAGTTGCGTTAAGCAGGAAAATAAAAGGATAGTGCGGTAATGAATTTAGCATTGGAACAGCAAGATTTGTATAATCCGATTGATACGATAGAAGGGATATTTTCCCGCGATAACGTGTCTTTTGACCGCCGCAAGGATAATGAACTGGTAGCAGAAGTTTTGGGAAAATGGGACAATATGCTGATTTTTTTTGCGTATGAGGAGCATCTGCGCTGTCTGCATATTTCCTGCCTGCTGAACATTGAAGCATCTGCGGTGGATCGCGGAAAGATGTTTGAATTGCTGGCCATGCTGAATGAAAATCTCTGGCTGGGGCATTTTTCTTACTGGAGCGAACAGAAAATGCCGATTTTTAAACATTCCCTGATTTTGCAGGATAACGAAGAACTGTTTACTCATAAAATAAGCAAAATTATAGAGCTGTCAATTATGGAATGCGAAAGGGTTTATCCGATTTTTAATGCCGTAATGCGCCAGAATGTCGAACCGGCCCAGGCATTGTATACCAGCGTTATGGTAATGTAAAAAACGTTATCCCCATATCTGGGATACGGACATCGCGGACATCATAAAATCTTCAGATAGTGCAGGATAAAGAAAATAATGCCGGCCTGAATAAAAACAGTGGCAAAAAAGGTAGCCATATATGCCTTTTTCTTATTTTTGTGATGAAAAAACTTTTGCCCGGCAATTGCGCCGATTGTGCCCCCCATCAATTCCATCGTATGCAGTTGGATTTCGGGAATGCGCCATCCTCCGCGCTGAGCGCTTCGCTTGTCTTTGCCGTATGCTAAAAAGGTAAAAAGGTTAATCATCGGCAGATGGAATAAGACGAAGAGCATAAATGCGGCTTTGGTAAACGGCCGTACGCGCCAGCCCAGATTGTTTTCGCAGTAATAGGCGGCCAGTACCATTGCCGTTGCATAAAGCAGAAAAATGGTGTTTTTCTGTACACCCTTGAATAAAAACAAAAAAGCAAATATAAGAGTAGCAAAAGTAATTGTCATAAAGCCTCCTTAGAGATGTTGGCTATCATAAAAAAAGCCAAAAGTAAATCAAAAACTTAAGAAAATTTTAATTGCTTTAGGCTATTAGTTATACAAACAATAATAAATTTATTAGGAGATGCCAGATGAAAAGAGTATTAAGCGTCGTTGCCTGCACTATGTTGGCTGCCTGCTCTTGCAGTGAAAATCAGTGGGAAGAGGTCGATAATGTAACGTTTGATGAAACGGTGTATGAAGATCAGGCACCGGTAATCCAGTCAGAACTGCCTCCGGCACAGCCGGCTCCGATGGTTGTAAAACCGGAACCTGTATACATTCCTGCGCCGCAGCCTGTTTATGATTGTCCTTGCGCGGAAGTGCAGGTTCAGCCCTGCTATCAGCAGCCGTGCTATCAGCCCTGCGCCTGCCAGCCGATGCCCGTGCCGCAGCCCAAAGTAACGACGACAAAAAAAATTATTACGACAACAACGACAATGGAAGAACCCTGCGGCAAACCGGTTTGCGAACCCGTTGTAACGACACATGAAGAAGTTATCCCTGCTGAAGTAAGCTATACGGGATACAATGCGCCGGTTCAGCAGGCTCAGCCGAATGATTACGTAGAAGTAACCGTTGAACAAAATCCGTACCGTTCCGAAGTTGTCGGAATGCGGTCTTCAAATGCCAAAGTTGACGCGTCCGTTGCAGCAAAATATTCGCCCGAAGCCTACATTGTTGTAGCAACACGCGCTACGAACCGTATGCTGCAGGATACTTCGGCTATTTATGACAGCGGCAAGGCCAGAACCGTTTATATCAAAGATACAAAGCTTCTGAGCACGGATTTGCCGTACGGCAGCCATCGCCTGAAAGGGGCAACCAAAGACATTATCAGCGGTTCAAAAACCTATGAAGTCGTCAACAATGTAAATAATGCCGATTTTGTAATTGATACGTCGGCCGATTGGTACGTTGCTCCCGACAATACGACGCCGGCTCTGCAGTATAAATTGTCAATGTATGACAAGAGCGGCAAAAAGGTCAACGAATGGGTTGAAATCATCAGGCAGGTTCAGGAATAATCTGCAGGATGACAATAAAAAGTCTGGCGAAACTGTCTGTCTTTGCCTTGCTGATAAATTATATCGGCAAGGCGGAGGCGGACAGTTTTTCTTTGGCTGTCAGGGGAACTGCCTGTGCAGACGTATCGGCGGAACAGACTCGTTCAGAAATCCGCTACCGTGCGTATGACAAAGCGGTGCTTCTGGCAGTTAAAAATTCTCCGTATGTCCGGCAGGAAGCAGCCAGTATGGACGATTACGGCTATAATGTATTGGCATACCGTTTGGCGGATAAGGCGGTAAATGACATTACAGTTATCACCGTACGTGATGACAATGAAAAAATCTGCCTGGAAGTCAGCGGAGAACTGGACCAAGAGAAGACAAACGCCGTCCTTAGGACAAAGCAGCCGGAATTTAATCCCTCAAATGTTGCCCAAATCGCCGAGAAAATAAAACGGGAGCTACCAAAATCAATGTATGAAACAGACAGCACGATACCGCTGCTTTATGTTGATGATATTGAATATTATAATGGCAGTGCTTCTTCTGCTTTTACCGGCAAAATTACCGAAAAACTGGCTTTTGAGCCACGGATTCTTGTAACCGAAACCCGCGAACTTGCTGACTATTTTCTTAAGCCCAGATTGCTGCTGTCCAAAATAGAACCGGTTAATGCCGAAAACAGCCGTTACAGTATGTCAGTTGTCGTCGAATTGCGAAAAAGCGACGGCAGTCTTGTCGATTCGGAAGAACAAAATCGCTATATTATCGTCAATAATAATGAAAATATGCAGGAAACCGCTCAAAAACTTCTGACAAAGCTGCTGGAAGATGCCCTGACGGCTCTTTCAGGCAAATTAAACAGTCTTTTAAAGTATTAATTACTTCTCCAGCCAGAATGTAGACGGTCCGTCATTAATAAGTTTAACTTTCATTTCCGCCTGAAAAATACCGGTTTGCGGTTCAATCCCCTTTTGCGCCAGAATACTGTTAAAATAATCGTACATTGCTTTGGCTTTCTCAGGCAGCTCCGCTTTGTCAAATCCCGGACGGTTTCCGCGCGAAACATCGGCGGCCAGCGTAAATTGGGAAACGACCAGAATGCCGCCGCGGATATCCTGTACGGAGAGGTTCATCTTGCCGTCGGCATCTTCAAAAATCCGGAGATTAACCAGTTTATTGGCAAGATAATCGGCCTGTTTGGGTTCGTCGCCTTTCTCTACGCCCAAAAAGACCAACAGTCCCTGTCCGATTTTTCCGACGGTTTTGCCGTTGACCTCCACGCTCGCTTCCAAAACCCGCTGTACTAAAAGTTTCATTTGCTTTCTCCGTATTTTCTTTAATATTTAATGCAGCCCTTTCCAGTTTTTTACCGGGTATAAAACATATAGGAAAAGAAAATAGCTGCTCCGATGCCTGCCAAATCTGACAGCAAAGCATATTTGAGCGCATATCTCGTTTTGGCAATGTTAACCGCTCCGAAATATACCGTCAAGACATAAAAAGTTGTTTCCGTTGAACCTTGTACCACAGAAGCCGTAAAGGCGGCAAAACTGTCTGCGCCGTAGTTCTGCATTGTTTCAATCATCATTGCCCGGGCACCGCTGCCTGACAAAGGCTTCATCAAAGCCGTAGGCAGTGCATCGGCAAAGCTGTTGTCAATCCCGCTCCATTGACAGGCGGATTTAACCGCGCCGACCAATGCGTCCAAAATGCCGGAGGCGCGGAAAACGCCGATAGCCGCCAGCATGGCCAGAAGATAGGGCAATATCCGCAAAGCTACGCCAAATCCTTCTTTGGCTCCGTCGACAAAAGCTTCGTAGCATTTAACCTTGTGTCGCATCGCAACAATAATAACCAGGCCGAGAAGCAAAATCAGGATAATATTGCCGAGGGCAGATGATATCACCAGCCGCCGGTCATATTCAATAGCGCAGAAACCGCCGCAGAGCCCGCAGATAATAAAGATAAAACCTGCCAGCCATTTAATCAGTATTTTATTGCGAAGGTCGATTTTCTGCCGAATTGCCGTAAGCAGAAATCCAACCAGAGTTGAAACTGATGTTGCCAGCAAAATCGGAATGAAAACCTCTGTCGGGCGGCTGGCTCCCATTTGTGCCCGGTACATAAAAATCGTGATAGGAATTAGAGTAACCGAAGAGGCATTTAATATCATAAACAGGATTTGCGCATCGCTTGCCGTATCTTTTTGCGGATTATGCTCCTGCAGTTGTTCCATGGCTTTCAGGCCCATTGGCGTTGCGGCATTGTCCAACCCCAGGAAATTGGCAGCCATATTCAGGACGACAGTAGATATTGCTGGGCTGTTTTCCGGAATGTCTTTCATAAGAACTTTAAACAGCGGAGTCAGCTTACGGGATATTTTTTCAGCGATTCCTGCTTCTTCAATCAGTTTAAGCATACCAAGCCAGAAACTTAAAATTCCGGCCAGCCCGATACAGATTTCTACGGCATTTCGCGCATTTTGGAAAATGGCCTCTGTCAGAAGGGAAAAGCTGCCGCTGTCCTGATAAACGGCAAGATTCCACAAAGCTGCGGCGATTGCCGCAAGAAACATGCCGGCCCATAAAAAATTTATCATAAAGTCCCCGTTTAGCAAATATTTAAGATGTTAAAGCCATAATAAACCGTAAAGTTTAAGATTTGCCAAAGGAAAAGCGCTATGAAAGAGAATTCAAAAATTTTTTTCGCGCCGGAATATATTACTGCTAAAAATAAGTTTTCCGCGTATTATGCTGAAAATATTCTTCCGGTGTTGCACCGTATTGAACAGCGCCGGAAAAAATACCTCTGTATATTTTTGCTGTTGTGCTGTTTTGTTGCCTCATGGCTCGGGTATGTGTTTTTCCGCCTGCAGAGCGGCCTGACGGCTGTATCGGGTACAGTGGCGGAAGAAAACGGCGTATACGGCGCGATTGGCTGTTTGCTTGTATTGTTTGCCTGCTGGCCGATGTTCAGCTATTATAAATATGGCAAGGAAAATCTTTTGCCGCTTTTGGCACATTTTTTCGGAGAATTTTCTTATTCGTTCTGCCCGGAACTTCCCGAAACTCTGTTGGATCGGTCACAGCTGTTTAAAGGATATGATAAGATTACCGGCGATGACGGTTTTAACGGTGTATACGACGGGATTGCTGTCAATATTGCCGAATACAGTGCCAGCAGGCTGCGGCATCAGAGAGACAGCAGGTCGGGGCGGATTCGCAATGTGTATGTTCCGGCTGGCCGCGGCATAATATTCTATGCGCAGATGAATAAAAATTTTGCCGGGCAGACAATTGTCGTCAAAGATAAAGGCCTGTTCAACAAACTGACGCGTTATAAAAATTTAGAGAGGGCAGGGCTGGAATCGCCGGAATTTGAAAAGGTTTTTGAGGTTTATACCGACAATCAGGTCGAGGCCCGCTATATTCTGACCACTGTCATGCTGGAATATATGATAGAACTCAGGCAGTCTTTTCCCAAAATTGAATTCAGCTTTTTCTCCAGCCATGTTCTGGTAAAGATTGAAACGCTGAAAAATATGTTCGAATGCAGCAGTTTCTTTCGCTCGGCAATTAATCGACGAAGGATTGAAGAAAGTTTTACAGAACTCTATTTGCTGTTTTCCATAATAACCACCCTTCGGCTCAACCAAAACCGTATGTTGTAAATTATCGTTTTGCTGTTACCGGCAATAGCGGAGAGGCTAAGCCTGTTTGTCCAGTTGTTTGATGGTCTTTACGGCCTCTTCATACAAGACTTTGTTTTCACGGATAGACAGCCGGATGTTTGATTTTGCCAGTTCCTCGTTAGTCCCGCAGTCATAGCGTTCGGCGTTGGCTAAAACGCCGTGCAGCGGGCAGCCTCTGCGGGCGGCAAGGTTAATCGCATCCGTCAGGTTGATTTCGCCGTTGCTGCCTTTGGTTACTTCCGGAAGCAAGTCAAGGATGAGATTCGGTAGAACATACGGTCCCATGCTGGCAAAATCGGATTCTATCTGCTCGAGTTTCGGTTTTTCCACCACGCCGGTCGCCGCAACAACATTGCCGTTTTGCTTGGCTCCAGTCAGAACGCCGTAGCGGGAAAGCTGGTCTTTGGGAAATTTAATGATATTTTCAACCATTCCGCCGAAACGTTCATAGACGTCAAGCAACTGCGATAAAATCCCTTTGCCGCGGCAGACATAAACGTCGTCAACCCACATGACCATAAAATCGCGTTTTCCGATAATATCTTTGGCGCAAAGTATGGCATGCCCGTTTCCTTTGGGTTCCGGCTGGCATGCGAACGAAAACTTGACGCCGGCGGGAACGGTTCTTTTCAAAGCTTCCCACAGTTCAAGCTTGTCGCTTCTGAGCAGCCGTTCTTCAAGTTGTTTATTGGGAGAAAAATAATGTTCGTACATACTCTTGTTAGTGTCGTCGCTGTAGATAAAGACAATTTCCTTAACGCCGGCTTCGGCACAGGCGTCAACCGCATATTGAATAATCGGCAGGTTATTCAGGCACAGGAAACCTTTATGCATGGCTTTGGTAGCAGGCAGGTTGCGGGTAGAAAGCCCGGCAACGGGCAAAACGACAACTTCTGGTCTTGCAAACATGATGATGCTCCTTGTTAAAAACGGTAACTTACACTGAGTATAATCATGGCAGACGGTTTTGGCAATTATAAAAGCAGTATTTCACAGCCCGTTATGCTGTATTACATATCGGTAACGGAATTTCGTTTGGAAATCGTTCCGCTGAAAACGTTTTTTCCCTGTGTATTTGCGGCATATAAATAATGTTTTTTTAGATTAAGGTTTTGCGGCTGTCCGGAAAACTTTCCTTTAAGCATTGATTTTCCGGCAATGCCGCTTGCCTCTTTCACATACGGGGAACGGACGGAAAAAACATACAAATTTTGTTTTTTTACAGGTTCAAAAGATGTTTCAACGGCAACCAATGCGTCATCCGTAATATGTTCTCCGGCAAAAGGTGCAAATGTAATGTCATTTTCGGCAAATAAATGTTGTAAAATGCTGGTGTTCCGTTTTTCGGCATTTTGAACAGGAGAAAAATCCGAGCTGGAAGCAGGAGACGGAATTTTAAAGTCCGGCTGTACCTGGCTGGCGGATTTTTGCTGCCGGGCGGAAGGGGCGAAGTCTTTATTCTGTGTTGCGTCAGCGGTCTTAAAGGCTTGTTGTTTGTTGTTCTGCTTTTTATTAAACGCAAATTTTTGCCGTTTGCCGATACTGTCTGATATGGTAAGAACTGGCTGGGAAGAGTCTTTCTTGCCGATGTTCAGGGCAACCACCGGATTGATTTTCATTGAGGATTTCGTTTCGGCGGCAGAAGCTTTTTCTTCCGTAATTTTTATGTCAGCAGCTGCTGTTTTTATATCTTTTTTGCCAGAAAGCTTTATATTTGCAGCCGCCGCTTCTGTTTTCTTTTTGCCTGAGTGCTTTATGCCGGCAATTAAATTTTCTTTGCTTTCTTTTTTTGCTATCGTCGTCTTTGCGGTTTTAACCTGCGTAATATCTTCCTTTTTGTTTACCTTTGCGCTTGTAGTGTCGGCTGCGCTGATATCGTTATAAGCCATAACGTTTTTTTCCAAATCCTTTTCGGCTTGCTGCAGTTTAGCCATAATTTTAGATATAGCGGCTTTGGTTTTTGTAAGAATATTTTCTCCGGCATCCTTAGGTGAAGGAGTAGGAGCAGCCGAAACGGTAATGGCCGGAGTAAGGGCAGGAACGTCCGGCAGAGTTTTAACTGAAAACTGCGGAGCATTGCTTTTAAGAATTTGTGACAATCCGCCGAATTCAGCGGTAGAGGCAGTTTCTATTGTTTGTCGGGATGCTTTTTCATCTTCAATTTTGTTAAATAAATTAAAAAGCCCTCCGGACGTTTCGGTTAAAACCATATTGTACGCTTTTTGCCTTTGGGAAACCTGACTGCTGGAAAGGGGGGGATTTGCTTCAGTGCTTTCACTCTTGGCTTGGGTATCTTTATTTTTTATTTCGTCAGTAACAGAATGAAGAGCTGTTTTCGAGTTGCTTTCAGGCCTTGTTTCATTGTTTGTTATTGTGTTGGAAACGTCTGGATGTCCGGTATTTGCCTTCTGAACAGATTCAGAGGCCGGTTGCCCGGCCTGAGAAGAAGAGAGTTCTTTTTGCTGTTTTGCAGCCCCGTCCGGAGCTTTTTCCTGCGGGGAGAGCATCTCTTCAGGTTCGGCAGAACGTAAGTCTGAAGAACCTGACGCGGAAGAAGGAGCTGTTCCTCCTCCCGTTTTTACGGTCGGTTTGGTTACATCAATTTCTTCAATCGTTTCCGGCGGGTAAACCATATATTCGTCATAATCTCTGGCATTAATCCCCAATACGGCTCGGAACAAATCGATATTTGCAATAATATCCTCGTCCAGCTGTTTTGTATATGTCAGCATGGTTTTAAGCGCCTGCGTTGCAATTTCGTTGTTTTCCTTCATTTCCGAAATTTTCGAAGAATCGATTATATTAAGATAATTATCACGGATTTTGGCATGCAGGCCGCCGATATTGTCCATCACCTCTTTTGTCTTGTTAATACCTGCCTGCAATTCTTGTATCTTATCTTCCGCAATTGGGCTTTCGCTCGTCTTGAGCAGTTCAATTTGCGCCATATAGACATCGGTCAGCCCGGTATGGTAAGCGGAATTGTTTTGGGCAAGATTATACATCCATGCAATTTTGTTAAACGTGTCGTCAAAAATGTATTTGCTGTCAACAATAAAGTTTTCCTCCAAAACTTTGGGAATAAATTTAAGTTTTGCCTTTTCCGCGCCAAGGTCGGCTTCAATCGACATAAGCGTTTCTTCTTCGGGATAATTGTTGAGCATATCTTTCATTTTTTTGATACTGATTTCGGCATTGCGAATAGTTTTCAGATTTTCTTCATAGACGTTGACCACGTTGTCGTTTTGGGTAACCGGCTTAAAGCGGACAACTTCCAGTGTCAGGCGATTGATGTCCTGCAAGGCGCCGTCAACGGCTCTTTGTAAAGATTTCAACTTGCCGCCGATACGCTCCATTTTTTCCTTTTCCTTATAATGGCGGGCATTTTTTATGCGGTCTTCAAGCTCGCTTATGCGTTTAATGGTTTCGCTCAAATCTGTTTTGACCGTCGGGTTTGCCAGATTGCCGCCGAATGTGAATTTAAATATATCGGAAAACGATGCGTTATGATATACGGCGTTAAAGACAGCCGTAAACAGCCAGTCGCTCAGATTAAGGTCAAATTTCATATTCATATTGACAACCGGAGATTCCCAGATAACGCTTTCGGCAACAGCCAGTCCTTTGCTGATATTATATGTTCCGCGGATTTTTGAAAAACTGCTTTTCCCTGATTTCAAACTGTTAAGAACAGAATTTTCAAAACCGGATACGGATTTTCTCTGCTCAAACTCAAATTTGATAATATCCAAATCCCATCCGCGAACAGCCGTGTTAGCCAAAGAAAATTTGCCTTTTGAATTAAGATTGTCAAAAAATTCTTTCTGTGAGCCTGCCAGGGAATTGAACGTGCCCTCCGCCGTCAGCCAGCCGCTTTCCAATGCATAGACAGAGCCGCCGAATTCAGGCGTTTTAAGGTTTTTGACATTAAAATAGCCGTTAACTTTGGCAATGCCGTTGCTGTCTAAAATAAAGCGTAAGTTGACATGACTTTTGTCTTGGGAAGCATCAAACGATACGACATTGAGAATACTGTCTTTTAATTGCATTTCCGTTGCTGCCGATGTATAATTTTTTCCGTTGCAGCTAAGTTGTTTTGCAGTAGCCTTGATGTCAAAATCGATTTTGCCGAGCCGCGAATAATCAATTTTACTGTTCCATGCCGGTTCTGCGATAAAAGTAGCCTGATTGTTTTTTGCCGCTTGGGCTGAAGCTTTTTTGGCAAGATTGAACCATCTGTCGGCTTCAAATTTGTCAAAGTTAATTTCAGCGGCAAGCTTGGGTTTGGCTGCGGTATTGTCAAATTGGAGATTTCCGCTGATGGCATTGGCTCCGAGATAGGCTTTGATGCCATCTAACGCAAAAAGATCAGCGTTCCCTTTAATTTTTGAAGCCAGAGTGAAAGTTGTAACCGGCATATCCGGAGTATAATCTATATTCAGAGCCTTGATAAATGATGAGAAATTATTGGTTTTCATTTCCCAGTCGCCGTTAACTGCCGCTCCTTCTTTGGAATTGTTGGCTACAACGCCTGTATAGGAAAACTCTGTGTCGCCGAATTTCTGGACGGAACTGAGACTGAACTCGGACAATGTGCCGCTCATGGCACCTTGTGCGGCAAAGATTTTTCTTTTAAACAGGTTTTTGCTGCCCGTATCAATGCCCAGCGTCGATGCAAACAACGGGAAATTGTCCGTTTTGATGTCGTAGCTCAATTCATTGAAATATGGAGCCGAAAAGATTTTGTCTGCGTTCATGCTCAAAGACAGGCTGGCGCTGGCAATGTTGTCAACCGAAAACTTCTTAACGTCCATATGTTCTTGGTTTGTGTTGATATGCAGATAGATTTTTTCTAACGGAATATCATTATACACGGCGCTGGCAATATTGACTTCTGCATCAACATCAAGATCACGGTTCCAGGGGATTAAATTCATCTGGTAGATAAATTTGTCTTGGACAGACGCTTGTTTAAGCTGTTCGGGAACTGCCTGCAGGTATCTGTCAAAAATAATCTTGGAAGTGTCGATGTCAGCCAGTACATAAACTTTTTCTTTTTTAACGAAGCCTATATTCCCTCTCAATGCCGTTGAGTCGATAACGGCTCTGGGAAAAGAAATTTTAAGGCTGTCTAAATTCCCGTCAATCTTGATTTCGGCCTGCGCCCGTTTAAAGATAGATTTTTTATTCTCGGCCGCGGCAAGTTTGGCCAGGTCAATGCCGAAAACAGAGACAAATGTTCTGAGGTCTTTCGAGTCCGCAGCTTGGTTAAAGATATAGTCTACACCGTTATTCAGGTTAATCCGGCCGACAGTTTTAATTGTTGTGTCACCCGGCATAATGACGCCAAAACGCGTAATATCAATAACATTGTCTTGCAAGGTTACGCCAAGGCTGAGGTTTTGTGCCTCAACATTATTATACCATGCCGTTCCCGCTTTTACGGAAAGGTTCAGGTTATAGCCGGCAAAAGCGCTGTCCGCAAATTTCTTTCCGCCTTTATTCTGAGCTATAATGTCTTTGCTCAGTCCTTCCAAAATGCCTAAATCAAATTTGGCCATATCGAAATCGGCATTTATGTCCGTGCTGTCTTGATTGTTTTTAATAATAACCGTTCCGCTTCCGGCTGTATTCTTGTCGTATTTAGCCGTAAAATTGTCGAGTTTTGCCATACCCTTTTCATAATCGTACTGAAAAGAAAAATAGAGCGGCTTATTGTACCATTCGGATATGCTTGCATTTCCGAAAACGACATTGGAAACATCCAGCAGGCTTTGCGTGTCAAACGTAACATTTCCCTTGGCTTTTGCTCCAAGTGTGCCTTCAATGGTTGCAGATGTGCCGCTGGATATGTTGTTAAGTGCCATTTTCAAAGTCAGGCTGCTGTCTTTTATGATATCGCCTTTAAATTGCACTTCGCTGTTATTATGGATAAATTTACCGCTTGTCTTATACGGTCCTTTCAGGGAAGGAGCACTGATGTTGGCGGAAACGTTGTGAATTTCAAATTCGTTCTTGTCTTCCAGATTTTTATAGCTCAGGGTAGATTTGTTGACGCGGACGTCATTAAACGAAACTTCGACATTGCCGGATTTTGTATTGCTGTTTTGCCCGACGCCGTCCCAGTTTAAGACACCTTTTTCATCAATTTCGACATAGGCCGTCGCATCGGTTAAAGTCATTGACTTAACGATAAAATTGTTGTCAAGCAATGGCATCAGGTCGACGGAAGCTCTGATTTCGTTGACAACGACCAGCGGTGATTTTCCGCCGTTGTTTTTGAAAAACTTAACCTTGCTGGCAGAAAATTCAGGAGAAGGGAACAGCTTGACCTCAAGATTGCCGTCAATAACAGCTTTTAATCCCGTAATTTGCGAGAAGCGCTGTGCCACAACGGCTTTATGTTTATTCCAGTCCAGCGTATAAAGGTATATGCCGCCTGCTGTTGCAGCCAGAATCACAAAGCATAAAATACCTATAATAACTTTTTTTAGCACGTTTTTCTCCTAAAATAAAAAATAAGCTTTGCTAAATTTTTTTGTCATTGTATATTATAAAAAATTAACGAAACGATAACATTGGCATATTTTTTGCAAAATTGTTAAAAGGAGGGCGTTTATGGATATAAAGCGGGAGTTGTTTGAAAAGGCAAAGCAGGCCGGGGAAAATGCGTATGCGCCTTATTCCGGCTATAAGGTAGGGGCGGCGCTTTGCACGCCGGAGGGAGAAATTTATGCGTCATGCAATGTTGAAAACATTTCTTTTCCCTGCGGCACCTGTGCTGAGGTAGGGGCAATAGCGGCAATGGCCTCTGCCGGCGGACGGCAGATAAAGGCGCTGCTTGTTGTCGCCGGAGGGGAAGATTTGGTATATCCTTGCGGTGCCTGTTTGCAGCGGATTGCCGAGTTTGCAGAACCGGAAACGGCGATATATCTGGCATCTCCGGGGGGGATACGCCGGGAATGCCGGCTGAAAGAGCTGCTGCCTTGCGCTTTTAAATCTTCGGAGGTCAGACATGGCTGAAAACAGTGATATTAAAAATACTGCGTCTTTTATCCGCAAAAAACTGCAGCTTGAAAAGCCCCGTACCGCAGTCATCTTAGGATCTGGGCTGAGTGGTTTTGCCGCCGAGCTGGAAAATGTATCGGTTTTGGCTTATAAGGATATTCCCGGTTTTCCGCAAAGTACGGTTTCGGGGCATAAAGGCCAGCTTATCCGAGGGTTTCTGCATGGCCGGGAGCTTATCTGCCTGAACGGGCGTTTTCATCTTTATGAAGGGCACGATGCGGCTGTAATAGCCCAAGTCGTCCGGCTGTTGCGGGAACTCGGCATAGACCGCCTGATTGTAACCAATGCCGCCGGCTCGCTTAATAAGGAATTGGCACCCGGAACATTGATGCTGATAAAAGACCATATTAATTTCAGCGGCAGGAATCCCCTGGTCGGTCTAAACGACGAGGCGTATGGCCCCCGTTTTCCGTCAATGAATAACGCTTATGCCGAGCCTCTTCGCCGCAAATGCCGGAAGATAGCCGAAAAGCAGAGAATAAAACTTGCCGAAGGAGTATATTTGATGGTGCTGGGGCCAAATTTTGAAACCGCCGCGGAAGTTCGCGCTTTTGCATTGCTCGGAGCCGATGCCGTCGGTATGTCGACGGTGCCGGAGGTTATTGCCGCCGTCCATTGCGGTATGGAAGTTTTAGGTATTTCCGTTATTACCAACTATGCCGCCGGTTTAATGGACAATACGCCGTCGCATCAGGAAACGTTGGCTGAGGCAGACAAAGCTTCGGCAAGGATGACGGCTCTTTTAACCGCATTTATCAGAGAGGAGGAATAAGATGCTGCCACAGGAAATTATTCGTAAAACCCGCAGCCATGAAAAGCTGACGGCTGAAGAAATAGAGTTTTTTATCCGCGGACTGAGCCGGGGAGATATTGCGGATATTCAGGCCGCTTCGTTTACGATGGCGGTTTTCTTAAACGGGCTGAGCCGAGAGGAAACGTTGGCGTTGACGCTGGCGATGAGGGATTCCGGCGAAAAATTGAGTTGGAAAGAACTGCGGGACAAACCGATTGTCGACAAACATTCGACCGGCGGCGTCGGCGATAAAGTCAGTCTGATGCTGGCACCGATGCTGGCAGCCTGTGGCGCGTATGTGCCTATGATTGCGGGCAGGGGGCTCGGGCATACCGGCGGAACGCTGGATAAACTCGATTCTCTGTCTGGCTACAATACCGGCGTGGATATCGCAACGTTTAAAAAAACAGTAAAAGAGGCAGGCTGTGCCATAATCGGGCAAACGGCGGATTTGGCGCCGGCAGATAAAAAATTGTATGCCATCCGCGATGTTTGTGCAACTGTTGAATCTATTCCGCTGATTACGGCATCTATCTTGTCCAAAAAGCTGGCGGCAGGGCTGCAGTATCTGGTTATGGACATCAAATGCGGCAACGGCGCTTTTATGGAAAATATGCAGCGGGCATCGGACTTGGCATATTCAATTGTTGAAGCCGCCAATGGTGCCGGGACCAAAACCTCGGCGATTTTGACCGATATGGACAGCGTTTTGGGAACAACCGTCGGCAATGCGCTGGAATTGGGCGAAGCATTAGCTTATCTTAAAGGGGAAAAGCCGGATGCCCGCCTGAATGAAGTAACAATGGCCTTGTGTTCCGAATTGCTGATAAACAGCGGTTTGGCTAAAGATGCGTTGGAGGCAGAAATCAAACTCCGTCATAGCATATCTTCCGGTGCGGCTTATGAGCATTTTGTCAAAATGGCATCACTTCTTGGTGCTGACACCCGCGTTCTTGAAAATTATGACTTACTGCAGCCCAAAGCACCGTATATAGAACCGGTATATCCGGAAATGTCCGGATATGTTTCCGCCGTCAATACCAGAGAAGTCGGGCTGGGGGTGATTATGCTTGGCGGCGGCCGAACCCGCCCGGAACAGCAGATAAATTATACGACCGGCTTTACTTCGTTTTGCCAGATTGGCGACAAGGTCAATCCCAAAACTCCTTTGTGCTATGTTCATGCCGAAGACAAAGCCGCAATTGCCGAAGTTGCCGCGCTTGTCCGCCGTGCCGTAACCATAGCGCCGGAAAAACCGGAAACCAAGCCGGTTATTTTACGCAAAATTGCATAGCAGTTATTTTTGTGCAGTGCGGGCGGAAACTTGTGAATGACGGCTTGGTTTTTTCGGCTGCGGCGGCACATGGAAATCTGCCCGCGACTTATAGCGTTTTATCTTGCTGAGCAGAGTATAGTCCGGCATCCCGTCTTGCGGCAGTTTCCATTTCTTTTGCAGCTTTTTGACTTCTGCAGCTGTCTGTGCGCCAAGCCTTCCGTCTTCTTTAAGTTTTGATTTTAAAACTTTGTTGGCAAATTGCTGTACCGCCAGAATATCCTCATCGGTCAGTTTGTAATATCCGTGTTCGTCGAGCGGCATAAATTTTTGCGTGCTGCCGATGTAATCAGCCAGCCGCGCAATCGCCAGGGCATAATTTGTAGAACGGTTCCAAATCATAATCCGTCGGAAGTTACTCAGTGTTAAGTAGGCGCGTCCGCGCCGCCCGTCCGGCAGGACAATGCCGGCAGCCGCCTCGTCCGGCAGCCTGATGCCTTTGCCATTGGCGCTGATAACGCCGAGTTTTTTCCATTCTTTAACCGTTTTGTACTTTTTTGCGCCGACGAGTTTATAATCAAAATTCCACGGCAGTTTGACTTCCTGCCCCCAAGGCTCGTCAGCTTTCCAGCCGAGTTTGGAAAGATAGTTGGCAGCCGAGGCGATTGCGTCGTCAAAGCTGTCCCAGATATCGGCAACGCCGTCGTCATCATAGTCAACCGCATAGGCGTTGTATGTTGACGGCATAAATTGAAAATGCCCCATGGCGCCGGCCCAAGACCCCATCATTTTATCGCCGTCCAAGTCGTACATATCCATAATTTGCAAAACGTTATACAGTTCTTTCTTAAAAAAAGCCGACCGCCGGTTTTTGTAACTGAGGTTTGTTAAACCGTCAATCAGGTGATATTTTCCCTTGTTGTAGCCAAAATGCGTTTCAATTGCCCAGAATGCAACCAGATAATTAAGCGGGACGCCGTATTCAGTGCTGATTTTCTGATATTTGGGCTTTAATTTTTTATACTGTTCGCGCGCTTTGCTGACTTTTCCCTGATTAACCAGCCGGTTGATGTATTTGTCGGAAGTAAGGATAAATTCTGCCTGCTTTTTGTCTTGCAGCTCAACTTCTTTAATTTCATGAAAATAATCTTCTTTGTAGGCTTCGTTTATCGTTTTTTTTGAAATGCCTTTGTCTGCCATTTCCTCTTTCAGTTGTTCCAGCCACTTGTTCCATTCGGCGCGTTGTTCCTCCACACTCTTGACTTTTGCCTGCGCTGCTCCGCAGACAAATCCGATGCTGATGATAATAAAGAGAATTTTTTTCCACATGTCTGCCGCCGTTATTGCTGATGTTACGCCCAAATTAAATTCATGCTGCCGTTGTTTCTGAAGTTATGCTCAAGTGCATGTTGCCGTTAATGCCAATAATAATATAAAGTATAATATCTTTACTTTCTCCTAACATTCAACTGTTTACATCAAAATTTTTTTGTGTTAGAAGAGAGAAAAGGAGCTAAAATGAATATTAAAGAGTTTAAGACTGGACTTCCCGTTCGCAAAGCCGTATTAGGCATAGACTACGGTTCCAAACGAATGGGACTGGCTGTTTCCGATTTGTCTTGTACCATTGCCACGCCTTATAAAATTCTTTATCGTCGGGAAATTTCTGCCGATATGGCAGAACTGCGGAAAATTATGGCTGAAAAGGAAATTGGCGCCGTCGTTATGGGGCTGCCGTTGCAAATGAATGGCGAAGAAGGGGAAATAGCCGCCGAAGTCCGCAAATTTGCTGCAATTTTGGAAGAGAATTTTAAGTTTCCGGTGTTGCTGTGGGATGAACGTTTGTCCTCTTCGGCAATGGAAAATTTTCTTATTAAGGAAGCAGACCTTTCGCGCAAAAAGCGCGCTAAAGTATTGGATGCATCTGCTGCCGCCTATATTCTTCAGGGAGCACTTGATGCCTTGAAATATGCATAAATCCTGAAATGCGCGCAATATATAATATCCCCAAAATTTTAATTGACAATTGCTGCACCCTAAAGTAGCTTGAAACTGCATAAGATGATAACTTGTGTGAGGTTTGAAAGCCTCTTGTGTGTTGCTTGACATAAGCGTAAAAACTGCCTTTTGGTCTGTCGGCCGGAAGGCAGTTAATAAGGTATATTACATAGATTCTATACCGAATACACTGCACATTTCACACAAATGCTTTCAACTTCCGGTCGCCTTCATCAAGCGGCTTTTTTTGTATGGGAAGTGAGTATGAATTTGATAAAAGCAAATCAAAACGGGCGTTCAATAATGGAAATGCTTGGCGTCTTGGCTGTTGTCGGTATTCTGTCGGTTGGCGGTATTGCCGGTTTTTCAACGGCAATGTCTAAACATAAAAACATGAAAGAAGTGGAAAAATATAATTTGTTTGTTCAGGATTTTATGCAGCATAAGTCGCTGATTTTGAAATCAGGCGATGCAATGGGGATTTCACAATGGGTATTTTATACCAAAGAAGTGGAAAAACTGGGAATTCTTCCTCCTGGTTGGCAGGTGAAAGGTAGTAATATTGTAGATAATTTAGGACACAGGTTTAATCTGTATTCAGGTTTGAGCAGAGACGGAATCGTTATGGGTTTATATCTGAATACCAAAAAAGGGGAGAGCACTAATACCATGTTTTGTATTCAAATGTGGCAAAACTTTATTTTGCCCAATCAGGAATGGATTGGCAATGTCTGGTTAAATGGAACAGGGACGAAATCAGGTACGTATTACGGAACAAATTTTTGCTCAAAAGGGAGAAAATGTCTGGCACACATAACCGTACCCGAAATACATAAATTCTGTACCAGTTGTGCCGAGGAAGCAGTTTGTAACATAATTACTACATTCCGTTAAAAATCCGGCTCGGCTGTCGGTTGAAAAGTATTTCAACAACAAAAGGGAGCTGATAAGCTCCCTTGATTACTTTCTGTATTTTGCCAGACTGCTATGCCGCTTTAACCACGTCAAACCGAATTTCCGTACCGCCGAGTTCGTCAACAGCCGGTTCCGACAAATCGCCGTTTTCGGTAATCTCCAGCGCCAGAACCTGCTCCTTGATGTAATCGGCATATTCGGCAATTGCGGTTTTAACCGTCGTATCGTCGGAGGTATATGCCAGTTTAATCCGATCGGAGATGTCAAAGTCCTTACTTTTGCGCAAAGCCTGAATCATCCGCACAAAATCGCGGGCAATCCCTTCTTTTTCCAACTCCGCATCAACCGTCGTATCCAAGATGACCACGGCCGTATTGTCAGGCAAAGCTTGTCCGCTCATACCGTCCTTGATAACCAGGCGTAGTTCGTATTCTTCGGCGAACAGCGTCTGCCCGGCAATCGCCAGCGTCCCGTCTTCGTTCTGCGACCACTCGCCTGACTTGGATTTTGCCATAATGTCTTTCATCGCGCCGCCGAGCCTCTTGCCGATAAGTGGTGTTTTGAGGTAGAGAAAGCGTTCGGCAACATCGGCAATATCCGATTTCAAGACAATATTTTTGACGTTGACCTCGTCTTTCAGAGCTTCGGCAAAGTCTTGCAACATTCCTGCGTTATCGCCTGCAATCGTCATCGACCGCAGCGGCAGACGGTTGCGGAGCTTGTGCTCCTCACGAATAGCTTTGGCAACCGAAGAAATCGCCCGTACCATATCCATCTGTGCAATCAAACCGTCATTGCCGGCGATTGCGCTCAAAGTGGGAACGTCTTCCAAATGTACCGATTCGCCGCCGGTCAGCCCTTTGTAAACGAATTCACTCATAAACGGCATTAACGGCGCGGCAATTTTTGCGACGTTAACCAAAACGGTATACAGTGTGTTAAAGGCGCTCATGTCATTTCCGTCCCAGAACCGGGCGCGGGAACGGCGGATGTACCAGTTGTTGAGAATTTCCAGAAAATCCTCAACTTCCGCACAGGCACGTGCGATTTCGTATGCCGCCATGTCTTTGCGGACAACGTCAGCCAGCGCTTTAAGCTTTGCCAAAATATAGCTGTCTAACACATCGTCAGATTGTGAAATTTCTTCTGCTCTAATCCCTTCCGCATTGGCGTACAGCGTAAAGAAGTAATAAGCGTTCCAAAACGGTATCAAAGCTTTGCGTGCCGCTTTGGCAATTTCTTTGCCCTCTTTGTCTACCGCAACATTGCCGCCTTTCAGAACCGGAGAAGAAATAAGGAACCAGCGCAAAGCGTCAGAGCCTATTGTTTCCAGAATTTCGTTCGGATCCGGATAATTCTTCAGACGCTTGGAGAGCTTTTGCCCGCCCTCTGCCATCAGCAGCCCGGTGCAAATGCAGTTCTTAAACGCCGGCCTGTTGTGCAACGCGGTGGAAAGCACCGTCAGCGTATAAAACCAGCCGCGGGTTTGGTCAATTGCTTCCACGATGAAATCTGCCGGAAAATGCTTGTCAAACCATTCCTTGTTTTCAAACGGGTAGTGGATTTGCGCATACGGCATGGAACCGCTTTCAAACCAGCAGTCGAACACGTCGCTGACCCGGCGCATCATCGTCTTGCCCGACGGATCGTCCGGATTCGGATAAACGACATCGTCAATGTAAGGCTTGTGCAAATCGGTTACGTCAGCGCCGGTCTTTTCCTTAATCTCGGCAATGGAACCGAAGACGTCAATCCGCGGAAATTTCGGATTATCGGATTTCCAAACCGGAATCGGCGTTCCCCAGAAACGGTTGCGGGAGATAGACCAGTCGCGTGCCCCCTCCAGCCATTTGCCGAAGCGTCCGTCTTTGATATGCCCCGGAATCCAGTTGATTTCCTGATTGTTCTTAACCATGTCGTCGCGGAAGTCCGTTACCTTGACAAACCAGGAAGACATCGCCTTGTAAATCAACGGTGTATCCGTGCGCCAGCAGAACGGGTAGGTATGCTTATACTGTTCTTTTTTAACCAGCAGCCCGTTGGTTTTCAGCCACAGCATAATCGGCTCGTTGGTATCAAAGACCTGCTGCCCTTCATAATCGGGAACTTCTGCAGTGAATTTTCCTGCCTCGTCAACCGGGCAAACCACCGGGAAATTCTCGTCATACGCGCGGCAAGCCTCAAAGTCGTCCTGCCCGAAACCCGGTGCAATGTGAACCACGCCGGTACCGTCTTCGGTCGAAACAAACTCGCCGGCCAATACTCTAAAAGCGCCTTTGTCTTTTAAATGCTGAAAATACGGAAACATCGGCTCATAGCTTATGCCGACCAGCTCCGAACCTTTCATCTTTCTGACTAAAGTTGCGTTTTCAAGCTGTTTTTTATAACTGCCGAGCCGCGCTTCCGCAAGAATATACTCTTGTCCGTTTTCGTTCATGACCACATAGTCGATGTCATTGCCGACCGCCAGCATCAAATTGGAAGGCAGAGTCCATGGTGTCGTTGTCCACACGAGGATTTTCTGCCCGTTCGCAAGTTTGAACATGACCGTAATGGCATTATCAGTTTTTTCCTGATAGCCGAGGTTGACTTCAAAGTTGGAAAGCGGAGTTTCTGCTGCCCAGGAATATGGCAAAACGCGGTAATCTTCATAAACCAGCCCTTTGTCGTACAGTTCCTTAAAATTATGGATAACGCTTTCCATAAATGGCAGGTTCATCGTTTTGTAATCGTGGCTGAAATCAACCCAGCGCCCGATGCGCTTAAACATGTCAACCCAGATGTTGGAATATTTTAAGACGTCGGTGCGGCAGAAATTGTTGAATTTTTCAATACCGTACCCCTCAATCTGCTTGCGTCCCGAAACGCCGAGCTGTTTTTCAGCCGACATTTCCGCCGGCAGTCCGTGGCAGTCCCACCCGAGGCGGCGTTCGACCTTTTTGCCGTTCATTGTCTGAAAACGGGCGACCGCATCCTTAACGTATGATACCATAATATGTCCGTAATGCGGCGTGCCGTTGGCAAACGGAGGACCGTCGTAAAAAACGAACTCCGCGGCGCCGTCGCGATTATGCACGGATTTTTCAAAGGTCTTGTCTTCTTCCCAGAAATTCAGGATATTTTTTTCCATTTCGGGAAAATTGATTTTAGCATTCAATTCCGGATAATATTTTTTCTTTTCAGTCATCTTAAAAATTCCTAAAACTCACAAACTTTTCCAACTCTACTCATAAAAAGCTGCAAAATCAAGTCAAAATTAAAAAACGCAGAATCTTAACCGAATTTTTAAACATTTCCGCCTAAAATAAAAGCCAAAAGAGTATGTGTAACCGTTGCTGAATGTTTTGCTTATGATTAAATATATGAAAATAAAAAGAAAAATTGTCCTGTTGGCTGCGGCGCTTGTCTGCGGGGTAATCGGCGTAGCAGAAGCTGCCGGCGGAAATATCAGCGTCGCCCGGGCGTTTTATGAACTTGCACGGCAGAATAATACACAGAAAATTGAAACTCTGTTGGAACGCGGTTACTCTCTTGAGAGCGTTGACGAACGCGGATATAATTCGGTCTGCATTTCGGTTATCCGCCAGAACCGTCCTGCTTATAAGGTGTTGACAGGGTATGGGGCGGATAAGAACCCGGAATGTCTGAAAAAAATTCCCGACAGCGCTTATCGCCGCTTTTTCGGTTTGTCTCCAAAACAAACTCCGGTAAAAAGTTATAAGCCGGATTCGCCGTATCTTATCGGTACGGCGGCTCTGGCGGCTGGTGCGGTAGCCGCTGCATACATTTTCCGCGGTGATACGGATGGAAGCAGCGGTGGCGGAGGGGAAAATCCCGATCCGGATCCTGACCCTGATCCGGGTGATGATTGCCCGCCGAACAGCCACTTGCAAGATGGTATCTGTATCTGCGACAGCGGTTACGGAAACTACGGAGATATGCCAAACTGCCATGCGACGGTAGCTAATTGCAGCGTGCAGGAGGCAGACCAATGCAAAACATGTAACGGCGGATATATACTGGAAAATAATGTTTGTTACGCGCAGATTGATCATTGTATTGCTCAAAGTGGTAAAACATGTTCTCAGTGCGAAACCGGATTTGGAATTCATGGTGGAGACGGAACCAAATGCTATCCGGACATAGAACACTGCAAAAACCAGTATATGGATATTTGTCAGGAATGTGAGGCAGGCTACGGTACTTATTCAGATGACAGCCGGTGCTATAAAACGGTTGAAAACTGCTTAAATCAGGTTCAGGACGTTTGTAAACAGTGTATGCCCGGCTATGACACTTTTGGTGATCCCTATAGATGTTATGACAAAAATCCGTGTGCCGCGTACCCGAATTCTGTGCCGGCGGAAGGTGGAACCACCTGTGTTTGTAATGCTGACAAGGGCTATACCGGAGACCCCTATGGCGAGGGGTGTTCCCAGACGACCGGAGGCGATTATAACGAAGGTGATGAAGATAACGAAGAATGGAATAATTACAACGAGTTGTATTGCAATTCCCACGGAAAATATGACACGGATACAAAAAGGTGTCTCTGCTATACGGGATACACCGGAGACAGCTGCTCCGAATGCAGTGCGAATTATCTGAATTTCGGCGGTATGTGTTTCCGTGATTTGGAATGCCCGCAGAAAGGGAATCATTTGGTTCAGGAAAACGATACCTGTGTCTGCGATATCGAAAACGGATATATCCCCTATTATGATGAAGGCGGTAGAATGACCTGCATGGCGCAGATAACCTGTGATTTGCACCATGAACAAATTGGGCCGGATGAATGTGTCTGCAAACCTGATTTTGACGAAAATTGCGAAAATTGTAAAGAAGGGTTTGAATATGACAGCACGTCGGACAGCTGTCTGCGTACGGAATATATCTGTGAAGAAGAATGGACAGGGGATCAATGCGACATTTGCCCTGTACAATTCAAGATAACGGTAGACAGCAGCGGCCGCCACTGCGGTTTGGAATGCGCAGATAACCGTGCGCCGATTGCCGAAAATCCGACTTGCGAAACCTGTGCTCCGGGCTACGAGTTCAGCAGTATCGATAACACCTGTATTACAACCGAGTGTACGACCGGACAGGAGGGGTACATAAAAGATGAAGAAACCGGGGCTTGCCGATGCGATACCGAAAACGGTTGGAGAATGAGTGCGGCAGGTGTTTGCGAGAAGATGGAAGGAGATTTGATAGGATCGTCAGATTCTAATATTAATAATGCCAAGATTACGGTGGCCAACGACGGCGTATTGCGCGACGTTTACGGGATGAAACCGGTATTGAGCGAAGATGATGAAGGCAATATCACCTATTATGACAGTGTCTATAATGCGCTGACATCATCCGGAACAAATCAGGGAACTATTGATATAACCAACAGCAATACCGGCGGTAATTTTGTTTATGGCATATATTCCCAGTCCGATATATATAACAGCGCCGTAATCAGCAATACGGCCGAAGAATGCGACGGGTGCAACAATAGGGCAACCGGCATCATAAGCATTAAAGACGACAATACGTCTTCTGAAATTTACGGGATGTATAATTCCTCCGAAAACAACATATATAATAGTTTTTCTTTTGGAACGGGACAGGGAGCTACAAAAAATGGTTCGGACGGCTCGATAATTATCACTAAATCAGAAACGAGCAGCGGTAACATTATTGGTATGCAGGGCGGTAAAAATCTCTATAACGCTTACGCCAATACCAGTGACGGTGTAAATACCAATGTTAGAGCAGTGGGAAAAATCAATATTACCCATAATGGATATGGCGACGTTATCGGTATCAGGGGAACAAACAGCGCCGGCAAGATAAACAATGCGCTGGCATACCTGAATTCGGCCGTCTCGGATGCTGTGGCGGAAGGTTCAATCGTATTGTCAGGAAAAGGCAACGTTTACGGAATATACGGCAACGGGACGATAGCCAACAGCGAAACCCAGTTTAATAAAAACTATAATATGCTTAAGGATTTCAGTTCCCACGGCGTAATTGACGTAACCACGCGGTCCGATACGGCAGCGGCTTATGGTATTTATGCAGCGGGTGCCAAGGATACCAAAACAAGTGTATATAATGCGATGGGATACAACAGTACCGGCGATATTAAAGTTCGCAATACATCTGGCGGCAGTGCGTTTGGCATATATTCCGCGGCGCAGACCTATACCGGTGATGATGACGTCGTCTATTACAATAATACATATAATGCTTTCCGTTCGTCAGCTATCTATGGCGATAGCGTCGCTACCGGAAATATTGACATGACAATAGAGGGATACAGTTCTCTTGGTCAGCAGGTTGCAGGGATTTATGCTGCAGGCAATGCTTTTAACTCTTATGCCAATTCCGGTTCTGACGTTATGTTGGAAACGATAGGCAATATAACCATAAACGATAAAAGCGAAACCGGAAATATGAACCTTCGCGGTATTGAAAGCAACGGGGCTACGATAGCCAATGCATACAGTACGGGGCAAAATCAGAATACGGCAACAAAAGTAACCGGCAACATAAACGTAAATATTCTTGCCACCAAAAACGGTTTGTCAACGGCTTCGGGAATTTTCAGCGATTCGATAAATCCGCAGGGAACAAAGATTTATAATGCGGCTTTGGTTAATGATAAAAATAACGTTGAAGGAAACATCACTGTAAATGCTTCCAGCGGACGGGCGCCGAACCGTATGTACGGCATTTACGCGACAAGTTACAAAACCGGAGAAAACGCCGAAGATGCACAGCCCAAGACTGTATATAATGCCTATTATGAAAACGGAAGCGATGTTGCAGAAGGGAAAGTGCGCGGAAATATAAACGTCATTGCAAAAAACGCGACTACAAATTCAATGGGTGAATATTACGGCATCTATGTACAGGACGGTGCTGCTTATAATGCATACAGCTCAAACGCCAATGCCGATGTAATCGGAACTATTACGGTCGATGTTGTCGGCGGAGCTAACGGCGGCATTGCGGCAGGTATGTACGGCAGCAATGCGACATTGAACAATTCCGGTGCCGGTTCGTCCATAAATGTAACCTCAAAAGGCAAGGCCATTGCCTATGGCATGAAAGGCGATAATGCTCATATCACAAACAATGCGGAAATCAATGTCAAAAGCACCAGTGGTGCCGATGCATACGGAATATATGTCAATAAAGGGTCTGCAATTAATGATGTCAGCGGGGTAATTAACGTTACCGGAGATGGCAATAACTATGGTATCTATGCAATATCCGACGGTACGGCTTCGGGTAAGGCGACCGTTATAAACCGCGGTACGATTAATTTAACCGGGAACGGGAATAATACCGGTATTTATGCCGCCGGCGAAACGGCAACCGTCAGCAATACCGGAACAATAAATATAAACGGCGAGGGCTGCAGCGGCGGCGATTGCAACAATGGCTCGTCAATCGTTTTGGAAAATGGCGCAACGTTTGACAACAGTGGTACGACCTCCAGTACCGGCAGCATGGATTTTAACGAATGGGGCGGCAATGTCGTATTGAGCCAGGGCGGAAAATTTGAAGCCGAAGACAGTATCAGCGGCGATTTGAAAGTATCCTCAAATGTCGTAACCGATACTTTTAAAACGACATCAATGGTGGAAGACGCTCTCACGGCTGATGATGTCAGCGGTGTTAACCTGAGTTCAAAATCCTATCTCTACAATGCCGGAGTTAAAGAAAACGACAAAGGCAGCTATGATGTTGTCATGGAAATGAAAGACTTTAATGAAGTTACAAATGACGATATGGCGGCGTATCTGGAACAAAATTATGCAAATGAAAAGAACAGTGAGCTTTTCAATGCGTTGAAATCGGCCTCGACAGCCCGCGAATACCGGCAGACGGAAGCCGATGTTACCGGAACGTCGACATTGCCGAATATGGCACAGGAAAATCTGAAAGTTCAGCGCAGTCTGGACCGTACAATGATGGCACAGTTGTTTAAAGACGGCGAAGACGTCCGAAGAATGGTCGGAGCCGACGGATTGTATATCGGACGCGATGACCACGGAACGCTCAGCGGATATGATATAACATCGCAGAGTATGTATGCCTTGTACGATAAAAAAATGGACAACAGCTATCGTCTCGGTCTTGGTATGAGCTTTACGCATACCGATACGGATTATAATAACGATTCGACTAGAAAGAGCTTTATGGTTCAGGGGTATGTTCCGTTAACCTATACGAACGGTAAAGGGTTGACGGCAGTTTCGATGGCTCGTCTGGGCTTTGCTGATGGCGATTATAAACGGCGGGGATACAAACATACCTATGAAGCCGATACGACCGAAATTACCTATGGCTGGCTGAACGAATTGCGCTATACGATGAATCTCGGAGTCGTAAATCTGACGCCGTTTGTCGGGTTGAATGCAGTCGGGTGGTATCAGGACGATATAGATGAGGGAAATGATGCGTTGGCATTGCAGATTGCGTCATCCCATGTCTTTTCTCTTGAAAGCGCTCTGGGACTGTATATAGACAAGGATGTGGAATTTGCACCGGATAATAAGCTGAATGTAGCATTGGGTATAGGATATTATCATGAGTTTGCCGACCCATACCGCGGTTTGGATGCACAAATTAATGATACCATCGGCTCATATAAGCTTCGTGATGTAGAACATCTTAATTCGCGTGATCGCGGCATTTTGTCGGCAAAAGTTAATTATGATTATAAAGATTTTTCAATTTACGGCGAACTGATGCAGTATCTGGAAAAGGAATATCCGATAAAAGTTGACGTTGGTCTTAAATATAAATTTTAAATAAAATGCCTTTTGTCAGGTATTTGTGCAAAAAAAATATGAATATGGATAAAAAAAGCTTTATTTTAAAATTTTTTATGTTATAAAGTTGACATAATCTTTCATAAAAACTTGAAAGTGGGGTCGAAAGCCCCGCTTTTTTGTTACTTCGGACAAGGAGAATATAATGCAGAGGCATTATTTGGCAGATATAATAGAACCGGTTGTTGACAGGGAAGGGTTTGAAACGGTCAGGATTCTGACAATGGGTGAAACCAATCAGACATTGCAGATTATGATTGAACATAAAGACCATGATAAAGAACTGACGGTAGATGACTGTGCCAAGGTCAGCCGCGCTGTTTCGGCGGCGTTGGACGAGGCGGATCCGATAGAAAACCGCTATACGCTGGAAGTCAGTTCTCCGGGGCTTGACCGTCCGTTGACCAAAGCTGAACATTTCCGCCGTTTTACAGGATACGTTGTCAAACTGGAAACTGTTGAACCGGTAGAAAAGAGAAAGCGTTTTAAAGGAATTGTAAAGGCCGTATCCTCAGACAACGTTATAACGCTTGAAATGGACGGTGCGGATTTTGATATTGCCTTTGACAATGTAGTCAAGGCAAAAATCGTATTAACTGACGAACTGTGGGAGCAGTATCTGAAATCCCGCAAATCGTCAGATGCTTGATTGTTTAACCTAACCAGAGATGGATTAACCATTAATTTATTTAACCCACATAAAAAGAGGACACTATGGAAAATATTGTTAATATGCCCAGACCGGAAATTCTTATGGTAGCCGATACCGTTGCCAGAGAAAAGAATATTGACCGTGAAGATGTTTTTAAGGCTATGGAAGAAGCTATCCAGAAGGCAGGCCGTTCCAAATACGGGTTTGAACATGATATACGGGTAAATATTAACCGCAAGACCGGTGCTATCACATTAGCTCGTTACCGTGCTGTCGTTGACGTGATAGAAAACGAAACGACGGAGCTGACACTGGCAGAAGCTCAGCGGATAAACCCGGACATAAAAGTCGGAGAATATATCATAGACCCTCTGCCGCCGATTGATTTCGGCCGTATTGCGGCTCAGACTGCCAAGCAGGTCATTATGCAAAAGGTTCGTGAGGCCGAGCGCAACAAACAATATGAAGAATATAAGGAAAAGATTGGTACGATTATCAATGGTACGGTTAAACGGGTTGAATTCGGTAATGTCATCATTGATATGGGTAAAACCGAGGCTGTTTTGCGCCGTGATGAAATCATTCCCCGGGAAAATTTCAAAAACGGCGACCGCGTTCGTGCTTATGTGCTGGATGTCCGTCGCGAAACTCGCGGACCGCAGATTTTCCTTTCTCGCACTTGTCCGGAATTTATGGCCAAGCTGTTTACGTCCGAAGTGCCGGAAATTTATGACGGTCTGGTAGAAATTATGGGTGTGGCGCGTGACCCGGGCTCAAAAGCGAAAATTGCCGTTCGCGCCAAGGATTCGTCTATTGACCCGGTAGGTGCTTGCGTAGGCTTGCGCGGCATTCGTGTTCAGTCGGTTGTAACCGAACTTCAGGGTGAAAAAATTGATATTGTGCCGTATTCTGCCGATAAGGCACAGTTTATCGTCAGCGCCTTGTCTCCGGCAGAGGTAAGCAAGGTGGTACTTGACGAAGAAAATAACCGGATTGAGGTTGTTGTTGCCGAAGACCAGTTTTCCATTGCTATCGGCCGCCGTGGCCAGAATGTCAAACTTGCGTCTCAGCTGGTCGGCTCTGATATTGACATTTTGACGGAAGAGCAGGAGCGCGAACGCCGTGCCAATGAAAACCGGATTCGCTCTGAGCGTTTCGTCTCGGCGCTTGATGTCGATGAAATGATTGCTCACGTTTTGATTTCTGAAGGCTTTTCAACGGTTGACGAGATTGCGATGGTTGATTTGTCCGAGCTTTCTTCAATTGACGGTTTTGATGAAGATTTGGCGACCGAACTGCAAAATCGCGCCAAAGCTTTTGTTCAGAAACGTAACGAGGAATTTGCCGAAAAGAGCAAGTCGCTTGGGGTTGATGACAGCCTGAAAACGATTTCCGGACTTGATCAGGATATGATTTTAAGCTTGGCCGAGCACGGCGTTAAAACGCTTGATGATTTGGCAGACCTTGCTGCCGATGAACTTATTGAGATTCTCGGCGACGGCGTTATTACCGAAGTTGAAGCCAACCGAGTTATAATGGCCGCCCGAGAGCATTGGTTTGCCGACGAGGAAAAGAACTAAGCGGAGGTTCGGATGTCAAGAGAGCTGATTGAGCGCAAATGTATTGTGGAAGGAACCGTAAAGCCGGTAGCGGAGTTGCTGCGCTTTGTGGAACTGAACAATGCCCTTTTGCCGGACTTTAATAAAAAGCTTCCGGGGAAAGGAATGTATGTTACCGGCAATCGGCTCTCTCTGACGAAAGCATTGGAGAAAAAGCTCTTTAATAAGGCAAGCCGCCATAATCTGAAAATCGCCGAAGGGTTTGCCGAAATGGTTGAGGATTTAATAAAACAAAAGGCATTGGACAGTCTGAACCTGGCCCGGAAAGCCGGTGCATTGGTTACAGGTTTTGAAAAAGTGAAAGAGGCAGTCAAAAAAAACAAAGTAGATTTTATCGTGGAAGCGGCGGATGCCGGCGACGACGGGAAAGAAAAAGTGGCATTCTTTGCTAAAAGTATTGAAATATTTAATTTATTTAGTATAGATGAATTAGATATGGCTTTAAATAAAGAAAATACGGTACATCTGGCTGTTTTAAAAAGCGATATGTCCCGTATGGTTTATAATAATTTAAAAAAGTATCAAAACTTTTTATCGTAAACGGAGAAAATAACGAATGACAGAAGATAATGGCAAAAAACTAACATTATCCGGAAAATCCACCCTCACTTTGAAAAAAACGAATATGACTCTGAAACCCGAGGGCAAAAAGGTTGTTCAGGTAGAAGTCAGAAAGAAAAGGTTTGTAAATCCGCAGACGCAGTCCAAGCCGGCGGTTGAAATTGATGAAACTCTGGCACAAAAGCTGGAGCTTTTGGCTAAAGCAAAAGAACACGAAGCTAAAAGAAAACAGGAAGAAGAAGAAAAAGCTTTGCTGCGCCAGAAGCAAAAGGAAGAAGCTTTAAAAAAGCAACAGGAAGAAGCTGAGAAAGAAGCTCGTGAAAAAGCTGCGGCAGAAAAGGCTGCAGCCGAGCGTAATGAAAAAAATGCCGCTTCAGCCGTTAATTTTTCCGAAAGTGATAACAAATCCTATAATTCCAAGCATAAAAAAGATGATTATGATGAGGATGACGAGGATGATGACTACTACGCCAAAAAAGGCAAAAAGTCTTCGCCGGCAGAAAGCGGAAAACCGATAAGCCGCGAAGAGGCATTTGAACAGGAACGCAAAAAAATTCAGAAACGCAGTTTTGAAACGCCGAAACGCAATACGAAAATCAGCGTTAACTCGTATATGTTTAATGATGATGACGACGATGATTACGGTTATGGGGCACCTCGCCGTCGTTTTAAGAAAAAGGCGCCGAAACCGCAAAGCCAGCCGCAGGCTCCTCAGGAAAAAATAATCAAAGAAGTCATAATCCCTGAAATTATCACTGTGCAGGATTTGGCAAACCGTATGGCGGAAAAAAGCTCTGATGTTATCAAAAAGCTGATGTCCTTGGGCGTTATGGCGACGATTAACCAGGCGATTGATGCCGATACGGCGCAGATTGTCGTTGAAGAAATGGGACATAAATTTAAACGCGTGGCCGAAAGCGATGTTGAGGAAGGCCTGACCGGTCCGGCTGATACCGAGGCCGATTTGCTGCCTCGTCCGCCGGTAGTAACTGTTATGGGACACGTTGACCACGGTAAAACGTCCTTGCTGGATGCGCTGCGTGAAACAAATGTTGCTGCACGTGAAGCAGGCGGCATCACGCAGCACATCGGCGCTTATCAGATTACGCTGGATAATGGCCAGAAAATTACGTTCATTGATACGCCGGGACACGAAGCATTTTCTGAAATGCGTGCCCGCGGAGCCAAGGTAACCGATATTGTCGTTTTGGTTGTTGCCGCCAATGACGGGATTAAACCACAAACTGTTGAAGCTATCCGCCATGCTCAGGCAGCAAATGTTCCGATTGTGGTTGCGATTAATAAGATAGACTTGCCCGGTGCAGACCCGATGAAAGTCAAAACCGAGTTGTTGCAGCATGGTATTGCCGTAGAAGAAATGGGCGGCGAAAGCCTGTGCGCGGAGGTTTCGGCCAAAAAACGCATCAATATTGACAAACTTGTTGAGGCAATTTTGCTGCAGGCGGAAATTTTGGACTTAAAAGCTAATCCGAACCGTGCCGCCGAAGGTGCCGTTATTGAAGCCAAAATGGAAAAAGGGCGCGGAAATGTTGCGACGGTTCTGGTACAAAACGGAACTTTAAAAGTCGGTGAAGTATGCATTGCCGGCAAAGAGTGGGGACATGTCCGTGCCATGTTTAATGAAAACGGTAAAAAGGTGTTTGAAGCAGCACCGGCAACGCCGGTTGAGGTTTTGGGGCTGCAGGGGACGCCTTCTGCCGGTGATGATTTTATCATCGTTAAAGATGAAAACCAGGCGCGCGAAGTAACCGCTTACCGTATTCGTAAAGAACGTGAAGCCAAATTGGTCAAAAGCGCAAAATCGGCGATGGAACAAATGCTGGATAAAATTAAATCCGGTGAATCCAAGCAATTGGCCGTTATCATCAAGGCTGACGTTCAGGGTTCTATTGAAGCAATTGAAGGCACAATCAATAAATTGTCCACTGATGAAGTTTCCGTGCATATTCTGCATTCGGCAGTCGGTCCGATTTCTGAATCTGACGTAACCTTAGCCAAAGCATCAAATGCATTTATTATCGGCTTTAACGTCCGTGCCATTCCGCAGGCTAGGGACATGGCTCGCCGCGACGGAATTGATATCCGCTACTATTCCATCATTTATGATGTTGCCGATGATGTGAAAAAAGGTCTTGAAGGTTTGTTGTCGCCGGAATTGAGGGAAAAATTCCTCGGCTATGCCGAAATCCGCAATGTATTTAATATTACCGGTGTCGGCAAGGTGGGTGGCTGTATGGTTACTGAAGGTATGGTAAAGCGCGGTGCAAAAGTGCGCCTGCTTCGTGATAACGTTGTTATTCATGATGGAAATCTGGCTCAGTTGAAACGCTTTAAAGAAGACGTCAAGGAAGTTAAAGAAGGCTACGAATGCGGGATGAGTTTCGAAAATTATAATGACATTCAGGTTGGTGATTATATTGAATGTTATGAAATAGAAACAATTGCGGCAAAACTTTAAAGGGGAAAAGCCTATGATAAGCAGAAACAGTAAAGAGCCGTCGCAGCGTCAGCTCCGTATTGCTCAGGAGATAAGGAAAATTATTGCCGGCGCTCTGGAAAAAGGAGAAGTCCGCAATCCTTTAATCTTAGACAATCTGGTAACGATAACGGACGTTGACATTTCGCCGGATTTAAAATACTGCACTGTCTATTTTATGACTTTGAACGGGAAAAATCTGGGGCAGATTGAAGATGATTTGAATGCCGAAGTCTGGGGAATGAAAAAACTGATAGCTTCCAAATTAAAACTTCGCTATACGCCGGATTTGAACTTTCGGATGGATACTTCTTTTGCCGAAGTCGACAGGATTGAAAAACTGTTGCGCGACCCCAAAGTTGAGCAAGACTTGAAAAAAGAATAATGGTTTCATCAAAGATGAGGTTCTCCGAAAGATGAGGCAAAGAATAAATTTATTCCATATGAAAAATCCCTTTAAGCGCTTTGGCTTAAAGGGATTTCTTTTAGAAGAGTTTGCCTTCGGTAACCTTTGGGCAAACAAAGTCGGGATAAATTTGTTGGGTTTCAATCAGCGACATCACAGTTTTGTCGTTAACGTCTTTCCCCTGCTGCAGAATAGTATATTCCGTTACGCCGCCTTCAACAACAAGACAGGATTTTATACCAGCCCGGTTGGCTCCGAGAATGTCTGTTTGCAGAGTGTCGCCGACCATCAGAATTTGTTCTTTCGAAACATTTTCAAATCCTCTTAATGCCCGGTCAAAAATCTTAGGATCCGGCTTGCCGTAAATGACAGTTTTGCCCCCCATCTGCCGAAAAGCCTGACAAATAAGACCTTGCCGGACGACAAATTTACCACCTTCGTTAGCACGCAAGTCCGGATTGGCACAGACCATTTCCAAATTACGTTTGCGGATTTTTTCCAGTTCCGGAATAAAGTCATCAATATCCATTCTGTCCTCACCGTGAATCTGTGGTACGCCGCAATAGGCAAAATCAGCTTTTTCCATATCTTCTGTAACCGAATAGACCGAATCTTTAAATAAATCCGGCAGCTTGTCTTCTGGACGTTTAAAATTTGCTGTCCCAAAAACATACATTGTTGTTCCCGGAACAGGAACATCGCCGCGTTGAATGGCTTCGTATCCGAACTGGCCGGAAGTAACGACATCATCGTAATGTACGCCTTTGAATATGCCTTTCTTGGCATATTTGCTGACAGCATCGGCAGAACCGAAAGAAGCATTTGACAATATGATAACTATCTTTCCGTCTTCTCTCAGTGTTTTCAAAGCTTGCAAAACGGTCGGGCTAACGCCGGAACCAAAGTTGATTACCCCGTACATATCAAAGATGACGACTTTCATCTCTTTGACAATTGTTAAAAATTTTTCCATAAGAATAAAATTAATGACATAAAAATTATATTTGTCTAAAATGTATCATCATTAGCCTGTTAAGTCAATATAAAATAATGGCAAAATAAAATTTTTGTATTATAATCAACCCGAAAAGAAAATTTACGATAGGAAAAAAACATGAAAAGTTTTATTGACGAATTTAAGAAATTTGCCATGCGCGGCAATGTTATTGATATGGCTGTCGGTATTATTATTGGTGCCGCATTTGGCAAAATAGTCGATTCTCTGGTAAAAGACATTATGATGCCGCCAATAGGCCTGCTATTGGGAAAAGTTGATTTTTCCGATTTGAAGCTTTATCTGACCCACGGTGATAATCCGGTAACCGTAAACTACGGATTGTTTATCAATGCGTTGATTAGTTTTCTGATTGTAGCCTTTGCCGTATTTATTCTGATTAAGGCTATTAATAAGCTTCAGGAAAGAATGGTTAAAGAAGAAGCAGCAGCAGCTCCGGCAGAGACGGCGACAAAAATCTGTCCGTATTGCTGTTCGGAAATCTCTGCCCAAGCCTGCCGTTGTCCACACTGCACATCTGAATTGAAATAGAAAAACAGCTTGCTCCCTGTATCAACTGCAAAAATTTAAAGAGCAATGCTGGCAATGCAGCGCAACGTCGAAATTTTTGACACGGCAGAAATTTTAAGTTGATATAAGAGGTAAAGGTACGAAAGAAAACGGGCGCATCTGTTTTGACGGTAAAGTTGATGCGATTATCTTCCTTGATAAAAAGCTCTGGATATATCTGCCGGTGTTAAAATTTTGGTTTCGTTTTCTTCCTTTTGGGCTCTTTCCTTGCCTTTAGTTTGGTCATTGGCAAAATTGGAACGTTCATCCATACGGCTCAGAGCGTATGTCGTTTTTCCCAAATCGTTGGATACGGTCTGAATACCGCCTTGGTTTCTGACTTGCAGTTTGTCAGTGTAATAAATCATATTATTATCTTTGTTGCAACAGGCAAGCATAAGCTCTTTCAATTTCAGATCGGCGTCGTCAGAGCGATTGACAATATTGGCAAATTGCGTTTTCAGATATTGGTCTTTATCTTTGTCATTTTTTAAACCGCGCTCTTCAAGATAGCGGTCAATAGCCAAAAGTCCGTCGGTACTGGGCGAAAAGGAATTGGCGGATGCTGTTATTTGTTGGATAATTTCTTTTTTAGGCATCATCAAAGCGACACAGTCATCGGGAATGTCAATCTTTGTTCCGTAACCGATATCCAGATTTTTTGTCATATCCTTTAATATTTGCTGCTGCTCTCTTGCCGCTATGATACTGTTGACGATATTTGAGGAAGTACCTGACCTCGCCACATCGGAAAACTGTTCGGAACTGTAACCGGGGAGGTATTCTTTATCCCAATGTTCTGACGCCAGTCTTGCAATTCTGCCGATATCTTCGGGGAAAGCGGGGTTAAAACCATTTTTTTCAACAGAGTCTCTTAACCCGGGAACGATATCCATAATCTCGCCGATAGGTCTTTTCTCTCCGTTTAACTCTATTGTTTCCATTCCGGAAGCTTTGCAGTTTCTCCAAATATTGGCCAAGGTAAGACATTGCACCGTGTAAGCAGTTTTTTCCGTAACATAGTCTTTCTCAACTTTCATATCTGCTGTTTGGTACAAACGGGAATCTTCATCAATCTGTCCGCGCGCATCATGAACAAAATGCGTATTTTCATGACGTTCGGCAGCAATCTCCGCCGTCGGATTATTCGACATTAAGTGCAAATCCCAACTGTTTGGTATACGTTCGTTCAAAATATCCAATATCTCTTTGGATACGTTCCACTTGGGCATATGGACTTTTTTATCGCTTGGATCATAAAATGCCATATTGTCATAGTTATAATCTTCCTTGGTCTGAACGTTTCGTGTTTCCCGTTCTATTTCGTTTTTGGGTGATTTGAAATTCGATTTGTATTTTTTATAATCCGTATCCAGTTCCTCTTCAATAACAAATCCCGGAAAAGGACCGATGGCTGTTTCCGTTTCTGCAATTTTTTTATTGTCATCGGCAACCGGCATCTGTAATTGTTGTACTAATCGGTTGCCTTGGTCTTCCTTAACCTTGAGATATGTTTCCGGATTTTCGCGGATAAAATCGGCTCTTTTGGCGTCTTGCTTCATTTCTAAACGTACAGCCTCTTTTTCCGGCATATTCGGATGGGCTTCTTGAGCCTGCATTGCGGGAGCGCTTCCCAGCGCAATAACCATGGCAGCTGTTTTTGCTTTCTCTTTTATCTCATCAAATGTCGCCATTGTGAAGCTCCGATATAACAATAATTCCCGCTGTCTGTTTCCATAATAGCAGAAAAAAGATGTAAAGTAAAGGAAAAAGGCGATTCGCTAACGCTTCTTAGCAGCAGAAGAAGCCTCTGTCTCGACAGGAGTATCGTCTTCTTTTCTGAAAGACTCATACAGCAGTAACACAATACCCGATAAAGCCAGCGGCAGCAGATAATAAATAATGCGGTAAGCAATCAACGCGCCGAATAAAATCGCTTGGTTGTCCTGTCCGGGAAGAATATTGGAGAAAACGAGTTCAAAAACGCCAAGCCCTCCGGGAACCTGGCTGTATACGCCAAGAACCTGAGCTATGATGAATGCTCCCATAAACGTAACAAAGTCAATCTCGACAAAACAGATTAAAACGGAGTAAAGCACCAGCGATGCCATCACGATATCAATACTGCCGATAAAAACCTGCTCAAGCGCCAGTTTAAAATTCGGCATCCGGAAATCCACTCCTTTAATAACCAAATCCTTTTTATAATAAATGCTGGCCCACAAATAAACAGCAAGACCGATAACCGACAGTATCATAGTTATAAAAGTCGACATTTTGGTGGAATCATTTCCGCCGAAAGCATGATCCGGCGTCAAAACATAACCGATAATAATCAGAAAGAAACAGGCTACAAGATAAGTAAAGCCGGAAAACGTTACCATTTTGACAATATCTCCGGGGCTTATTCCCCATCTGGAATAAAAGCGGTAGCGAACCGTACCGCCGGAAACGATGGCATGACCGGCATTGTTGCTGATGGAAAAGCCGACAAATCCGGTCAGAATCCATTTCCATGCAGCCAGTTTTCGTTGAATGTATTTTAGTGCCAGATAATCGTATGTAGATAAGGCAACATAGCCGGTAAACGAAGCGCAGAGGGCATAGAGAAGATTGTCCAGCGGAATGCTCAGCAGCGCATTTTTAAGCTCTTCCATGGAATATTTCGACAACTGCCTGTATATCATATATGCAGCCAGAACAAAGAAAAATAGTCCAAGCCAGGAAACGATTTTATTTAGTGCTGATGAAGCTTTCACCTTATTATTCTCCCGTAATTCTTAGTTAACCGTTTGCGTTGCCAAATCAGAATCCAAATTTGTATCAATGTAGACTTTCAGGCTGTTACCGAATGTCTGACGTATGAAAGAGGTAAGCTGGGAAGGGGCAGGTTTGTAGTTTTCCGCCTCAGATTGCACGGCCAGCAAATCTTCTATCCTCAAACTTTTTTCTATGTCGTCGCGCTTTTCTGCAGCTTCGCTCATACCCATAACCGAAGCGACATTATACAGGACATGGGCGTTTTTTATATTGCGCGTGTAAACCTTTCCTTCGGCCAGAATATCCGCCAGCCGCATAATGGCTTCCGGATTGCCCTGCGCAACCGACATACGCAGGTATTGTACGGCTCTGTTATAATTCTTCGGAGTTCCCCAGCCGTTGATATAAAAATCCGAAAGTACGTATTGAGCCTCGTCATACTGCGCGTCTGCTGCTGCCTTAATCAGCAGAAAAGCCTTTTTATAGTCGGGGCTGACCAAAAAGCCTTTATAGTAGGCATAACCCAGCAGAAATTTTGCCGTATTGTTTGTCGTCTGTGCCTGTTCCAGAAGCTTATATATTTTTTCAAAGTCGGCTTTGCTTTTTGTCTGCGGATCCGACCCCAGATAAATAATTGCCAGATTGACGGCCGCATCATTGCTGCCCAGTCTTGCTGCTTCGTCAAAATATTTTATGGCTGTCGGATAATCGACTTTGGTTCCGAGGCCGTTGAAATACAGGCTGCCCAGATTGTTAAGAGCGACAGCGTTCTTTTTTTCGGCCGCCTGTTCGTAATAGGCAAGAGCTTGTTTATAGTCAGCCTTAACGCCGTTGACGCCGTACAGGTACATATAGCCGAGGTCAAGCTGCGCTTCAATATCCCCGGCAGCAGCTTTCTGTTTCATTTCTTCAAGGCTGACTGTCTTTTTTTCTTTGGATTTGTCTTCGCCTCCAAACAAATCAAGCGTGTCGCCGATTGTCGAAGTAACTTTGTCTGTTTTGGTACGGGCCTGCTTTTTCTGTCCGAAATCCAGTTTTTCTTCTTTAACCGCTGCGCCGGCAATGTCTTCTACCCCCAATTCCAGCTGTGCGCTCTGGGCACAGACGTCCGCCGCTGCGCAGACTGCCAGTCCGAACAAAATAAAACCGGTATTTTTCATATGATTCCGCCCCTGTTTTGAAAATATCACCAAAAAACAGCATATCGCAAAAATATATTGCTTTCAAGCCAAAATAAAGTATAAAAAACAGATTGTAAATTTTAAACCGCAAGATATCCTAACTAATCAACAGGATAAACTGATAAAACTATAAAAAAATGATAAATGAAGCACCCGTATATACCTTAAAAGACATCAGCCTGACATTTGGCGTCCGGCCGTTGTTTACGTCTGTCAGCCTGAATATCTGCCGCGGGGACAAGATATGCCTTGTCGGTCGTAACGGCAGCGGAAAATCGACACTGCTTAAAATTATTTCCGGCGTTATGGAACCGGACGGGGGCGAGGTGTTTGTCCAGCCGGGGCTTAAAATTGCGTATATGGAACAGGCGGCTGATTTTTCAAAATACGAAACGCTTCAGGACGTCATTCTGTCGGGGCTGGATGCAGAAACAAAAGAGAGCCAGGCATACCGTGCCGATATATTGGCCGGGCAGCTTGACATAAAAAGAGAAATCAGCCCGAAAACGGCATCCGGCGGCGAACTTAAAAAGGCAGCGCTGGCCAGAGCGCTGATTGGAGAGCCGGATATCCTGCTTCTGGATGAACCGACGAACCATCTGGATATAACTACGATAGAAAAGCTTGAAGAAATCGTCAGACAGTTTTCCGGCGCCGTCGTCGTCATCAGCCATGACCGTTCTTTCTTAAACCATGTATCCAATCGTACGCTGTGGCTGGATCGGGGAATTGTCCATTCCGGCAGCCGCGGATTTGCTTTTTTTGAAGAATGGCAGGATGAAATAATCAATCAGGAAATTATTAAAGAAAAACACCTGAATAAAAAGATTGAAGAGGAAACAGAGTGGCTTCACAAGGGAGTAACGGCTCGCCGCCGTCGCAATCAGGGGCGTTTGCGCCGGTTGCAGCAGCTGCGTCAGGAGCGCCGCGAACAGGTAAAGCGGATGGGGTCGGTTGATTTGGAAATAAAAGAAGCTGCCGTTCGTTCCAAACTGGTAATGGAGGCCAAACATATCTGTAAGAAGTTTGGCGAAAGGGAAATAGTCAAAGATTTTTCCCTGCGTGTGCTGAAAGGGAACCGCATTGGCATAGTCGGCCCCAATGGTTCGGGAAAGACCACGCTGGTAAAGCTTCTGACACAGCATTTGGCGCCTGACAGCGGATTTGTCCGGTTGGGAAAAAATCTGGAAATGGCATATTTTGACCAGAACCGGGAGATGCTTGACCCGGACAAAACGCTTTGGCGGACATTGTGCGGAGAGGGGGACCATATTTATGTCCGCGGGCATTATCGCCATGTTATCGCTTATCTGAAAGATTTTCTGTTTACGCCGGATCAGGCGCAAAGTCCGGTTTCCTGTCTGTCCGGCGGTGAGAAAAACCGGCTGATGCTGGCGTTGTCGCTGGCTCGGGAGTCGAATTTCCTTGTTTTGGATGAACCGACCAATGATTTGGATATGGATACGCTGGACTTGCTGCAGGAGGTTTTGGATGAGTATGAAGGAACAATCCTGCTGGTAAGCCATGACCGCGACTTTTTAAATAAAATTACGACATCAATGCTGTATATGCGGGGAGATGGCAGCGTCATTGAGCACATCGGCAGTTATGAAGAGCTTTATGACAAATATATCGCTCGGGACGGCAGTTTTGGCAGAAAAGCGCCGGCAGAAACAAAACGCCAGCCGTATGCGGTTCCGAAATCCGGACGCTCTGTTTCTGAATCTGTACAGTCAGATTCGGCAATCGTATCTGAAAATAGCTCTCAGGCGAAAACAGTCCGCCTCAGTTACAAAGATCAGCGGCTGTATGAAATTTTGCCTGGTGAAATAGCCTCTATTGAGCAGAAAATAGCCGGTTTGGAAAAAGAATTGTCCGACCCCGGGCTTTATGCTGCGGATGAAAAAAAGTTTTACGCTTTGAGCGGGCAATTGCAACAGCTGCAAAAAGAAAAGGACGAAAAAGAAACCCAATGGCTCGAAATTGAGTTGCTAAAAAGCTCATTATAAATATATCAATAACTTAGCCTCTGCTTTAAACTGTCATGCGAGTTAAGCAGTATCGCCCTTTTAGCAAAGGAATGTAAAATGGCTAAAAAGAAAGATGTTCAATTGGCAAGTTCCGAAACAGGTCTGGCCGATATTAAATATACAAATCGTCTGTTTTTAGATTTATTATATAACTTAAGCAAATACCCCCATGCCAAAAAGTCCAAGCGCCTTGTGCGCGAAGGGCTTTTTGACTTTGAGGAAAACAATGTATTCAGAGCATCAAAAGCAAAAAAATAAACTTTGTTAATTAAGAAAAATTAACATTTTGGATTAACTCCGGGCGGACTGCCTAACTCACCTTGTCGCTGGTTGCTTTCACCGAAAGTCAACGGTCTGGCCACCCTCAGGAAATTTCTTCCAGCTCGCCCAGACTTAAAGCAGATAGTACAGAAAAGATAAACAATTTATACGTTTACCATATAGCAAAGCAGCCCGAGAAGCACAATCGATGCGAAAATTCCGGCAAAGACGTCATCAAGCATAACGCCGTAAGCGTTTTTGATTTTTGTATCGGCATATTTGACCGGTCCCATTTTCAAAATGTCAAAAAAGCGGAAAAAGATAAATCCGGCTGCATAATAGAGCAGGCTGGACATTCCGGTCAGATATTCCGGCGCCATATAGGCCACAAAGGAAAAAGAAAGCAGCTGCCCGACCGTTTCGTCAATGACAACTTTGGAAGGATCGCTGTCCCCGCTTTCTTCAATAACGGCTTCCGTAGCTCTCACGCCCAGTACAAACAATACCGCTGCCGCAGCCATCAAGGTCCAGAATCCGCCGAAATAAATCAAAGCGTATGCAAGGGGAAGCGTCCCCAGAGAACCCATGGTTCCGGGCGCAATTTTGGACAGACCCAATCCGAAATATGTGGCAATAATGCGTGCTGATTTTTGGTTCATGGCTGTTATTCCTGTGCTGTGGTTATTTATTCCGGTCAAACCCCGTTATGGCAGAAATTCTACATTGTAACAAACATTCTCCACAACAAAGCGGTTTTACTGCAAAACGAATATATAATTTCAATTGTGTTTTACAATCGGAAAAGATTTTATCCACGAATAATTAATAAATTAGTGCTATAAAAAAAGCAAAAGGAGAAAATAATGTCCAAAAAAGTTTTTTACGGCATCTTTTTTTTATTGCTGGTATCCATAGCCGGCGTTGTCGGATTAATGTTGTCTTCTGCCGATATGGATTCGCCATTTAAAGCACCTCTTCCCAAAGTTATTGCTTCGGCGCGCCTGCCGCATCCGGAGAAAATCCGTATTCAAAAAAACAAATGTCCAGCTGCTCCGGGAAAAGTAAATATCGTGCTGGTAACCGATTCCCGCTATGTAACGCCGACGGCGGTTTCCATGTATTCCGCCATAAAAAACAAATGTCCGCAAAGTACTTATAATTTTTATGTCGTCGCTGAAGAGATTACCCGCCGGGATGAAAATATGTTGCTTAATCTGCAAAAGCTGGCGCCGGGAACGGTCCATGTCAAAATTATTCCGCAGCAGGAACTGGATTTGCCTTATGAAAATATGCAGCGCTTTATGCAGTATAAAGTCGGTATGCATAAAATTTTTCTCCCGGATACCCTGAAAGAACTGGACAAAGTGATTTATATGGACGGGGACACTTTGGTTTTAAAAGATTTGCGGGAACTGTTTGATATAGATGTTTCAACGGTTTATGCCGCGGTAGCCAAAGACGGGATATTCTATCGCTTTCCTAAAGAGATGGCGGAGATAGGGCTTGATAAACGCGGATTTTATTTTAACAGCGGCGTAATGCTGTATAATCTGAAACTGCAGCGGCAGGACAATGTTGTGGCAAAGCTGGTGGAATACGTCAAAACCCATGAAGATTTCTTTGGGGATCAGGATGTTCTTAATGTCGTGTTTGGCAGTAAATTGAAACTGATGTCATACCGCTATAATTGTATCAGTACTTTTTTTGAAGAAGATGACCTTGTTTTTCTCAGCCGTTATTTTGGCGAGGAACTGCCCCGCGATACATTTTACATATATGAAAATGCAACAGTTATCCATTATGCCGGTGACAAACCGTGGCAGGATAACTATAAGCCGGAATTTCTTAAAGAACTCTGGTTTCGCTATTTTAATGAAGTTGTGAGGTTGTGATGCCGAAAACCGCAAAATATGTTTTGCTTTTTGCTGCCGTCTTACTGGCCTCGGCCGTGTGTATCGTCCTGATGTTTCGTCCAAGAGCCGTCAATATCGTTTATATGGCAGACGCACGATACCTGCCGTATGTGATGGTTTCGTTGGAATCTGCAATTGCCAGCAAAAACAAAGGGACACAATATCATGTTCATATCATAGCCAAAGATTTTGCGCCGGAAGATACCGCCAAAATCCGGAAAATGGCTCAAGACGACGTGACGATAGAGCTGTATCCTGCCCGAGAGCCGAAACTTGATTATGCGCGGCTGGGAAGGTTTTCCTCATTTAAAATTTCGCTGCAGAAGCTGTTTATTGCCGATTATTTGCCAAGCTTAGGAAAAGTTTTGTATTTGGATGCGGATACGCTGGTACAGGCAGATTTGTCCGAAGTGTATGAAACGGATTTGCGCGGAAAATATGCCGCGGCGGTCAAAGACGGGCTGATGTATCAGTTTCCCGAGCATGTCGCCGGCATGGATTTGGGCGGCAGGGAATTTTATTTTAACAGCGGCGTAATGCTGCTAAATTTGGCTCAAATCCGTAAAGATGATATTATGCAGCGTGCGGTAATCTATTTTAATACGCATAATGAGGTTTTTGGCGATCAGGATGTTTTGAATGTCGTTTTTGGCAGCAAAGTTGTACCGCTGTCATACCGCTACAACTGCAACAGTACTTTTTTTGAAGAAAAGGATGCAGCGTTTCTGAGTAAATTTTTTAATGAAACCGTTCCGCAAAATCCGCGAGAAGTCTACGATTCTGCCGCAATTCTCCATTTTGCCGGGCATAAGCCGTGGACGCCGTGGTTCTCCCATTCGTATCTGAAGCCATTATGGTATCGTTACGCTGCCCAAGTTGCCGAAAAATATCAGATGACATTTTAAATTAGCTTGCACAAATTTGATTTACCCGTTATTATCCGTTGCAAATACGCAAGGATAATAAAAATGGTAAAAGTTGTTTCGTTCGGCTGCCGCATTAACAGCTATGAAAGTGAAATTTTTAAAGAAAAACTGCAAAAATATGATAATTTGGTCGTAGTAAATACCTGCGCCGTAACGGCTGAGGCCGAAAGGCAGTGCCGGCAGGCAATCCGTCGGCTGAAAAAAGAAAATCCAGCCGCTAAGATTGTTGTTACCGGCTGCGCTGCACAAGTCAGTACGGAACGCTTTGCCGAAATGCCGGAAGTGGATATTGTGCTGGGAAATAAGGAAAAGACCGAAATTGAAAAATATCTTGTGTCAGACCGCAAAACGGTAGTCGGAGATATCTTTTCCTTCTCTGGATATGACGCTTATATGATTACCGGTTTTGAAGGGCGCGAGAGAGCTTTTGTTGAAATCCAGCAGGGTTGCAACCATCGTTGTACTTATTGCATCGTGCCGTATGCGCGCGGAGCTAACCGGTCAGTTCCCGAAGAAAAAATTATGGCGCAGATAGCCCTGCTTTTGCAGCAGGGGTTCAAAGAAATATGCCTGACCGGTATTGATGCCTGTTCGTATGAGCCGAGTTTCAGCGGACTTGTTGCTGCGGTGCTGAAACGTTTTCCTAATCTGCCGTCGCTGCAGTTCGGCTCTCTTGACCCGGCTGCAATAAATGATGAATTCATAGAACTCGTTCGTAATTATCCGAACATTTATCCGCATTTTCATTTTTCGGTTCAGTCGGGGGATAATCTCATTTTGAAGCGGATGGGCCGCCGCCATAGTCGTGAAGATGTCATCAGTCTGTGCGGCCGCTTGCGCAAAGTCCGTCCGGAGTGTACGTTTGGTGCCGATTTTATTTGCGGTTTTCCGACGGAAACCGATGAAAATTTTACCAATACGCTTAAATTGGTTGAAGAGGCAGGAATAGACAAACTGCACGTTTTCCCGTATTCTGAACGTCCGGGGACACCGGCGGCGCGTATGCCCCAGGTGCCTGTTCATATCCGGCGGGAACGTGCGGAAAAACTCAGAAATCTGAGAAAGGAGGACAAATGAGCAGCTTTTTTCAAAAACTCGGATTCGGACTTAAGAAAACGTCGCTGAATTTAAGCCGCGGGATTACAGATATATTTACCAAAGAGAGCCTGTCGGAAGACGTCATAACCGATTTGGAAGAGTTATTATATACGGCGGATGTCGGGGTTAAGGCGTCTTCGGAAATTATCGGCAGGTTCAGCGCGCGCCGGTTCGAAAAAGGCAGTGATATAACACAGATAAAACAAGAGTTGTGCCGTGATATTGTCGATATCCTCAAAGTTTCCGAACAAGAGTTTATTATTGACAGATCCGGTAAACCGTTTGTAATCTTGATGGTCGGTGTCAACGGCGCCGGAAAAACGACCACCATCGGCAAATTAGGCAAAAAATTTTCCGGGCAAGGGTACCAGGTGTCGTTTATCGCTGCCGATACGTTCCGTGCCGCCGCGGTGGAGCAGCTGGCGGTGTGGGGGGCGCGCAATAACCTGCGCGTATATTCGGGGGAACCCGGCTGCGACAGTGCCGGATTGTGCTATGACGGGTTGAAAGAAGCGCAAAAGCGTGGCGACGATATTGTATTTATAGATACGGCCGGGCGGCTGCAAAATAAAAAAGGGCTGATGGACGAACTGCAGAAAATCGTACGCGTCGTCAAAAAAGTCATCCCCGAAGCACCGCACAAAACATTGATAACGATTGATGCGTCAACCGGGCAGAACGGGCTGGATCAGGTAAAGACGTTTAAGGAGCTTGTTGACGTCAACGGTGTAGTGGTTACCAAACTGGACGGTTCTTCCAAAGGGGGAATTCTGATTGCCGTTGCGGCAGAAACCGGCATTCCCGTCTATTTTGTCGGTGTTGGCGAACAGGCTGAGGATATGGATACGTTTAAGGCGGAAGAATTTGCTAAAGGATTGCTGGATTTATGATGGATTTAGCCTTTAATTTTGAGGAAGAAAAAACAATGCCGGCTGAAGCGGCAGCTGAAGGGCCGCAGCCTAAAACCGTTACGGAACTGTCAAACGAAATCAAACGCTTTGTTGAAGGAAATTTTGGCAGGGTGCTGGTGCGTGGTGAAATTTTCGGAGCCAAACGTGCCGATTCGGGGCATTGGTATCTGTCGTTAAAAGACGAAAACGCCGTCTTGTCGGCGGTTTGCTGGCGTGGCGTGGCTTCCGGTCTGAAAGTTAAAATTGAAGACGGTTTGGAGGTCATCGCTTCGGGAAAAATAACCACCTTTTCGGGGAAATCTTCATACCAGCTGGTGATAGAGAGCCTTGAGCCGGCAGGGCAGGGGGCTTTGTTGAAACTGTTGGAAGAGCGCAAGCAGCAGTTTATTAAAGAGGGATTGTTTGATACGGCACACAAAAAGCCGATTCCCTTTCTGCCCCGGACTATCGGTGTCGTTTCCAGTGCGTCCGGTGCGGTTATCCGCGATATTATCCACCGTATCCGCGACCGTTTTCCGAGCCATATCGTTTTGTGGCCGACACCAGTGCAGGGCGAAGGAGCGGCAGAAAAAGTGGCTGCGGCGATTCGCGGTTTTAACGCTTTAGACGGAAACGATTCCGTCAGACGTCCGGATGTGATTATTGTTGCCCGCGGCGGCGGCAGTCTGGAAGATTTGTGGCCGTTTAACGAAGAAGTCGTTATCCGCGCCGTTTATGATTCAGAAATTCCCCTTATCTCCGCCGTAGGGCATGAAACCGATACGATGCTGATAGACTATGCCGCCGATAAGAGAGCACCGACGCCGACCGGTGCTGCCGAATTTGCCGTTCCGGTAAAAGACGAGCTTGTTTCGGGGCTGAATATTTTGGATAACCGCATGCGCAGTTCAATCCGGCGGTGTCTGGAAGAATATAAAAGCCGCATAGAGGGGCTGGGGCGGGGGATTCCGAACCTGCAGCAGATACTTGAGGAAAATGTCCAGAAATTGGATTACCGTCTTGAGCGTCTGCATATTGCCATAAAGAACGTCCTGATACAGAAAAAAAGTGCTCTCGCTTTGGCCGAGATTAAACCTGTGTATGTCAAAAATCTGATTGAGCGCAGCGATGAACGTTTGCAGGGATTGGCGCACCGGCTGGAAGGCGTTTCCGTGGAGTCTGTTCTGAGGCGCGGCTTCGCCTGGGTAAGGGGAAATGAAAATCAGACGATATATAATGTAACCGAGGCAAAAAAACAAACCGGCTTGACAATCAGGTTTGCTGATGGGGAAATATCAGCGGCAATGCCGCCGCAGTCCGCCGTTTCGACACCGGCAACCCCGCGTTCGCGTTCTGGAAAATCAAAAAAAACTTCTTCAGAACAGGGAACATTATTTGAATTTTAACGACTTGCCTTTATACTTCTCTGGAAAAATGTGAAGTGAACAACGGTTTAGAGGGTAGGCAATGATTGATATGCATATATTTTGGCTGGCTTTAATCCAGGGATTGACGGAATTTCTGCCGGTAAGCTCCTCAGGGCATCTGATTTTATTTGCCAAATATACTTCTTTTGCCGATCAGGGGCAGACTATTGATATTGCACTTCATATCGGTTCGTTGATAGCCGTTGTTCTCTATTTTTGGCAAACCGTAAAAAATATGTTGGTTCAGCTTTGGGAACATAAGTTTTTGCCTGATTTTAAGGTGGAAGGCGTAAGGCTTGCGTATTTTCTTTTGTTTGCAACCGTCCCGGCAATAGTCATTGGCGGCACGCTTAAATACGTCGGGATGGACTGGACACGCAGCACAAAACTTATCGGCTGGATGCTGATTGTATATTCTGCTGTCTTATGGGTGGCCGACACTAAATTTAGTACCCGAAAAACATTAAAAGACATCACCCTTTTCGACGCTTTGTGCATAGGTTTTGCCCAGTGCCTGGCATTTCTTCCCGGTACCAGCCGGTCAGGGGTAACCATTACAATGGGACGTTTTCTGGGATACAATCGTAGCGAAATAGCTAAATTTTCTATGCTTCTGTCTGTTCCGGCGATATTTGCTGCCGGCATATTGGCGCTTTATGAAATATATACCGGCGGCGAATTGGCTCAGGTTATAATGGCGTATCAGGCGGTTATCTGGTCCTTTGCGTTTTCGTTTCTTGCCATATTTTTGATGATGCAGTGGCTGCGGCATGCAACGTATCTGCCGTTTGTAATCTATAGGATAATATTGGGAATATGCCTTCTGCTTGACGCTTATGGGGTAATTTGACAAGAATATTCTGGTAAAAATTATTTTTATAAAAGGCTAAAAAAACTATTGACTAATGAAAAAAAAGCCGCTATTAAAATACCCGTTGCTCTGGTGGCGAAATTGGTAGACGCGCATGCTTCAGGTGCATGTTGCCTCAGGCAGTGGAAGTTCGAGTCTTCTCCAGAGCACCATTAAAGACCTCCGTCAGGAGGTTTTTTTTTATGCCGGAAAATTATCGGCTTTTTATATTTTTCAATCTCCCGAAATCAAGATATCCGCAGGGCTTGTATGAATTGCTTTGTTGATAGGCATCCCATCGTCCGGTTTCGTTTTTGAATAAAACAACATTACCGCTTCCGATTCCGGTCGTATTTTTCCTTGTATCGTTTATATGGGGAAATCCGGTACTGTCAAAAACACGAATCGTTAATTCATTGTCTGTACATGATAAGATTTTATCAACAATCATAGTATGGTTTTCTTTTATATAGACTGAAGTGAAGGCAATTATATCGCCTCTCATTAAATCTGCCGGATTCGTAATTCTGAGCCAATATTGCGAATTTTTTTCAGCCTGCCTGAAAAAAATGGCAAACTCTTTTGTGTAAATGCGCTTTATGTCTTCAGGGGCAATATGTTTGCTTTGAGAAACAAAGTCTTTGATTTCCTGCAGAGCCTTTAATTGTCCTATCTTTTGCAGATAGTAGCAGGCAAAGCCAGAACAGTCCATATTCAGACACGTTACGCCGTCAGTCAATGTGATTGTATTGTCATGAGAATAGCGTGAGCTGATTTTTCCTGCGTTAATATCAGATATCAGCTGATCAGGAAAATCAAAAATATTGAAAGTTTTTCTCCTTTTTGTATAATCATTAATATTTATACTGATTTTAAATGGACGATATTTAAACATGAAAGAAATGTCAAGCGTAAAAAGTATGGACATTTATAATAAACGGCAATAACAATATTCTATGACAAACGAAAGTATGACAAATCTGCTGCTGCAGTGGTATGAAAAAAACGGCAGGGAACTTCCCTGGAGGGTAAAGGGCGGACCGCACCCTGACCCTTATGTAATTTTGGTGTCTGAATTTATGCTCCAACAGACAACGGTAAAAACGGTAATTCCTTATTTTCACCGTTTTATGGCACGCTTTCCGACTATCGGGGATTTGGCCGCTGCAGCGGAAGAGGACGTTTATCAGCTCTGGCAGGGATTGGGATACTATACTCGCGCCCGCTCGTTGCACAAAACCGCACAGATGATTGTCAATGAATTCGGTGGCAGGTTTCCTGACACCAGGGAAGGTGTCTTAAAATTAAAAGGCATCGGAGCCTATACTGTTGCAAGTTTTATGGCGCTGGCATTCAATAAGTCGGAAACGGTCATTGACGGCAACGTTATGCGGATTATTGCCCGTTTGTATCATCTGACAGCACCGCTTGATGAAATCGCCGATACGATTCGCCAAAAGGCAGCGCTTCTTACCAGTAAAGAAAATGCCGCAGATTATGCGTCTGCGATTATGGATTTGGGAGCAGTCGTATGTACTCCGAAAAATCCGCAATGCCTGTTATGCCCGTGGCAGGAATATTGCCGGTCACGCACCGCTTCAGATTTGGAACAGATACCGGTTCGCCGCAGACTGGAGAAGAAAGAAAAACAGGGTATTGTTCTTGTGACGGAAAACGGGCATGGCGAATTGTTTATCCGCAAACGGACAGAAAAGGGGCTGCTTTCGGGGCTTTATGAATTTCCTTGGAATGATAAAGGCTTGATTGGTGAAGGTGCCGTTGATACCGGTTTGTCCGTAACCCATATTTTTACCCATTTTAAGCTGACATTGCGGATATATAAGCTTAAAAGCGATATCGCACCTATGCCCGACGGTTTCTTTGCCAAGCCTGAAGAATTGTCTGATTATCCTTTTTCAACTTTGATGAAAAAGGTTTGGCATACTTATCTAAAAAATCCCCGCCGACCATAAAAGCCGGCAGGGAAAATAGGTCTTGGGGAGCAATTATTTGCCCGGAACAAAATTCTGTTTATTCCATTTAGAAGCCTGTTGTAAAAAGATGTTGCACTTCGCAAGAGATAAATGTCCGTCTGCACCTTTAAGCTTCCCTTCGGCATCAATAAAAAAGCACTTGCCCGGAGGAACAAGCGCGCCGATTTTATTAAGCTCGTCCATTACGTTATCAGGGGAAAGACCTCCTGCATATCCCTGATAAACATCGGCAAAAACCGGTGCGGCGCGTTGCGTGGGAGTAATTCCTTCACCGAATGATGAATCGTACAACAAGGCATCAATCATAAAACCGCTTTTGTAAATATTCCGGATGAATTCTTTATTGCTGTCGTTGTAGGATAAAATGAATTTATGCTCCGGCTGATAACGCTTCATTGTTGCCAGCAGTGTATCCATATTCGGCGTTTTTTCCCGTCCGATTTTGAAATTAAGCTGTATTCTTTCAAAAACCGGTTTTCCATTGTGATGCCGGAATTTAAGAAAAGTTTCCAATTCGGTAGGAATTTTCCCGGCGCAGAAAGCTTCCGCCCAGTCTTTATTAAGATGCAATGCCAGGCGATTTTGAGACGAAACGTAAAAAGTGAGCGTATGAAGCCACCAATATCTGGCTGAGCCGAAAAAGGCCTTGTCTCCGGAAACCTGAATTCCTATTTCTGCAAGTTCATGTTTCCTGCCAAATTCTGCCAATGCACCGGCATCCGTAAACTCGTTGGCACCGGATAAAACAATTTTATTTAACCTCATAATATCAAAAATTTAATGTTAATAATAAATTTGATATAAAAAGAATATAAAGGCAGCTAAAAAATGTCAACAATAAAAAAACGGATGGAATTTTCCATCCGTTTCACGTTAAGAAAAGACTGTCAAAAATCTCTGAGAACGATAAAACGCTCCGGCTTAAGCTGAATATTCTGCCCCTGCGGTATTTTTTGCTGCAAAATTCGGGAACTTTCCGCCAGATATTCTGCCAAAGTAGGGTAAGACCAACCTCTGTGGAAAAAATGCGTAGGTCTAGCAGAAACAATTCCATCACTGATAACATAAGGCAGGGCTAAAATAAAATCGCTGAAATCCGGAGATTCGGTTTTGTAAAATAGCGTTTCAATTACCCCGCCGTCGTTAATTGATATGTGTTTTTCTCGGCTTAGATATGCGCCGTAATAATAAACGGCGTGTTTGGCCAGGTTTTCCGCCACATGGTTAACCAAAGGCCGTTTAGCTTCGGGAATATCTGCCGCAGAAATCTGCGCTATGCCGACAAGGCGGTTTTTATGGCAGTAAAGTCCACAGATGCAGTCCTCAAGGCTAAAAATATCCGCGGTTTCAATTTGAAAACGTTCTCCGAGAGAAGCTGCTAACAAATTGATATTTCTGTTCAAAACATTGTCTTTGCCATTAACTAAAGCCTCCTGCGCCAGTGTATTGGCAATGTCGACAATACAAGGCATGCGCCGTTCTGATGAACACAAAAGCTTAACGACGGCAATTTGCTTTTTTGCCGAAGCTATACCATAAACAACCGTCTTCAAAGGAAGATAAGGAAGTTTCTTCACATAATGGCTTGCACAATTCCCCAAGAGCTGTTACAAATCAACTTCTTTATTGTTTTGGTTATCATCGGAAAAAGTCATAGCCGCATGCTGGGATAATTTAACGGCATTTTGCAGAATGCACAACGGAAGTTTGTACTCTTTTCTCAATACTCTTAAATCCATAGAACATAAAAATTAATAGTGAATAATAAATTTAACGAAAAAAAAGTATAAATAATCCGTCCAAAGAGTCAAGCAAAAACCAAGAACAAACCAAAGCTAGACTTAAACCAGATAGGCATCAGTCTAAAAACAATCGGTAAAAATTAAAAAGCAGAATAGCAGCACAATATAAATAATCTTTATGTATTCTTTCCTGCACACATTATCGAACCAAAACGGTTCCTTTTATTTCTATGGCTTCCCATTCCTCGCCTAATCGGCCGATTTTAAGCCCGTTCCAAATCTCGTATTTCCCGGGACCGAAGAATTCTAAAGCTTTTTCCGTCAAAAGGTTAACCATTTCTTCTGATATATCTTTTACAGGCAGGAAGTTGAGAGAGGTGTAGAAAACCAATCTTCCTGGTTTGATATATCCTCGGGTGAGATGCTCAAACTCTTCAAAAGAGATACCGAAATCATCTTTGAGATAAACCTTGTGTTCTCTGGCATCGTTAATATTTATCGCGCATCTTCCATCACTAAGAAAAGCAAAGGCAATCCTGCTCTTGTGAAATTCATCTACAGCAGACTTTTCTTCTCTTGTTAAAATTATCTCTTTCCCATTTACAGAGGTTGCTTTATTATAGGGCATATTTTTCTCCAATGTCGCTATAAAAATAGCTTTTGTGCTGTATTGCACAAAGAAAGGGTTAATATAAGTCTATCAAACTAAAACAGATAGTTCAAATAAAAAAGCCAGCAGAGAAAAACATCTCCGCTGGCTTTTACTAAAGTTGGCTGCCCAACATTGATGTCTTTCGAAAAGATTTTAATGAAGAGTTGATAGAAATATTAAAAGAATTTGCTCCTTGACTTTAAGGCATTAAATTATATCATCAAATAATATTAAGGAGAAAAAGATGAGATATCTGTTATTGATAATAACTACAATGTTTGTATTTAGCTCAAATGTTGAAGCAAAAAGAGAGTGGGTAGATGAAGATTGGGTGGATGAAGTTAAGTTACAAGCAGAAGCTTTGAGCAAAGAGTGTCATGCGAAAACTGTGGAACCCGTATGGGATAGCTTTTTTTATAATGATGAAATAAAGAAAGGTTATAAAAAATACAATGCCTGTCAAAAAGAAATTATTATCGCAAAAATTAAAGAAAAATCCACCCCTGAAAATGCTGAAAAAATGATAAAGGCATTGGATTTAATGGAGCAAAGTATGCTAGAATTTTATGGCGTAATGTATAATCAAGTAAACACAGGGTTTTACGGTCAAGCAGTAAATGATATGGAATTAGGACGCCGTTTTGAAGAAGTTCTATACGACGTCCTGCATTACCAGAGATACTACCCCACAGATTGATGGGATGATTTACTTCCGTAAATCTCTCAAAGCCTTTCTCCTTTCTTGCGGTAATCGATTCTTTTTGATATTTTCGCGTTGATGTTTAGGAGTGCTTACAAAGTATTTATCGACGTTATCCTTTCAAAAAATAAAGTTTAAAAACAAAAAGAGCTACGACCGAAAAGTCATAGCTCACAAAAAAAAAGCCCTCAAAAGAGAGCCTATATGGCAAAAATCCATAAACAAATTTCCACCATACAGTAACTAATATACTACTATGACACAGTTGTCAAGAAGTGGGAAGAAAGAAATAAAAACAAATTTTTAAAATAAAAAAACGACAGAAAACATACTCTCTGCCGTACATCTTTAAAGTTGGCTACCAACATTGATGTCTTTCGAAAAGATTTTGATGAAGAGTTGATAGAAATATTACAAGAATTTGCTCCTTGACTTTAGCTTATTAAATTATAACATAATGCTTATACAAGGAAAGATTTGCAGGAAAGGAAGCGAATGAAGAAAGCAATATTGATTTTATTTATGATAATAAGCTGTTTCAATGCAAAATGTGCATGGTCAGATATTTGTTATGAAATTAAAGAGAATGCAATAGCAAGGGCTGAAGAGATATTAAAACATCAAAAAGAAATATATCAATATTGTTCCATCTGTCAAGAAACTCAGATTCGCAAAATAACAATAAAAGATGTAAAGTCTGACTCTCCGTTGCTGATAAATAATGAGGCTGTAGATTTAGCTCATATATATTATAAAGAAGGAGACGACTTTGTGAATTTGGGTGTTGCCAGCGGGTGTATCTCTGAAAATGAACACAATATCAAAGCAAAATTAGATGACTTACCAGATATTCATTATCTAAAAGAGGGAACTACCGAAAAGGCAAAAGAAAAAGCTAAAAAAGCCTATGAGGATTGCGTTGAGCAAAACAAAAGTCTTCAAGAACATCAAACTACTGCGGAAATGGTCAGAGTAAATACGCTGATCAATAATTGTTTAACTGAAAAAATAAAACAGGAAATTGCTCAAGGTTTTGATGAGGATATGCGTCAAGGTATGTATCAAGATATAGAAAAAATACGGAAAAGTATATCAGATTTCTATGGCAAAATCTATAGTGCAAACAAATATTGTGAAGGGCGTTGTGGGACAATTTCAACACTATTACCTTATGTAGATGAAGGAAGTGTATTAATAGAAATGTTAGAGAAACTTTTTTATCTCAATATAAATAAAAATGGGTACTAGCAGTAGCCAACACCCATTTTTTATCCAGATTAGTCTATTCTGAATCTATCAAAACGAGAAGGTAATCCAACAGTATACTCTTTATAATGAGGATTTTTATTCGTTTTTTTCTCCTGTTCATAGTCAGCCTGTCGCATATCAATAATGGAATTATTGACAATCACAAGCTCTTTTGCTGATAAACTATTCAAAGCATTAATAGTTTCAGAACCAAAAACACCATCTTCAGTTACATGTAGTGAAGTATGCTGGTTAATTGATTTTTGTGCCCAGAGAGCTGGCGCAATAGGAGAATGATTGAAAAATGCATCAAACATAGTCTCTTGAAGAGCTTTATGCTTAAGTTCATTAATCCTATATTTATCAAAAAAGTCAGTTTTAGCAATAAGTTTAGCTTGCTCTAAAGATAAATCTCTAACCTTTATAGGAAGATTTGAAGACTCTTTAGGGTGAGCCTTTTTAAATCTATCTAAGGTATCTTGTCTAATGCCCGTATTTGTGGGAGCATCAATTTTATTTCTACGATCTTCGTAGCTGCCTTCTTCACCTAATGTCTTATGGAAAACACGATTGAAGATTTCGTGAGTGTTATCCTTACTATAAACAGCTAATGAATAATGATCAGATTTGGTAGAATGTTGATTATCCTCATCCTCCACCGAGCTCCTGTCATTTTTCGCATACTGTGTCCCATAATTAGAATTTTTCAACTCTTGCCCCTCGCGTAACGCACGAATAATGGTAAGTTGGTTAGCCATATCAAGTTTTTTAAGGGCATTTCGTTGCCTTTCAGAAATATCCAAGTCATCAATATTGAGTTCACTATCAATATCAAAAGGATTCTTTCTTTTCTTTTTTCTCTTAAATTCATCTTGTTCTAATGAATCTAAAGCAAAGTCACTATACATCCCCATAGAGGTACCCTTTCAAAAAATAAAGTTTAAAAACAAAAAGAGCTACGACCGAAAAGTCATAGCTCACAAAAAAAAAGCCCTCAAAAGAGAGCCTATATGGCAAAAATCCATAAACAAATTTCCACCATACAGTAACTAATATACTACTATGACACAGTTGTCAAGAAGTGGGAAGAAAGAAATAAAAACAAATTTTTAAAATAAAAAAACGACAGAAAGCATACTCTCTGCCGTGCATCTTTGAAGTTGGCTGCTTCACCTGGATTCGAACCAAGATTAACGGAGTCAGAGTCCGCTGTCCTACCATTAGACGATGAAGCAATCTCAAGCAACGACCCATTCATAATACGCTTTATTTTAAGTGTCAATACTTTTTCTTATAATTTTCCTCAAAATCTGATTGCAAAAAAGAAAAACGCCGCTTATTTTGAAAAAACATAATATACAAGCCGCAAAATCCGCAGGGATGTCGTAGCAGCAAAAGGAGGTAACCATGTCTGATGGTGTTAGCGCATCAATGTTTAAAAAACTGAAAGATTTTTTAATCGGCAGAAAAGCCGGAGATATAACGCCGGCAGAAGCGCATAAGATTCAAAAAGCGTCGTATGCACTGGCACATACGGAGGTAAAAAAACGCTTTTCTCCGAGTTACGAAAGCATGGTGTCCGGTTTGGACAGCGAAGAAAAGCAGATATTTGAAGGCACGGCCTGGTATCTGGCTAAAATTGCGGAAAACAAGCCCAAATACCAGCAGGCTATTGTGGAAATTCTTGAGGCCAAAATTGCCGAAAAAGGTATTAATCCCGAATTTCGTGAATATTTAAAGCTGCAGGTGCAAAATATTTTATCAAAAAACAACTTATAAATGAATATTGCCTATTGACTATAAAATTAATGGTATTATAAATATGGTTTGTCAGGAATAAAATCCTGACGGAGTAGGTGTAACTATTGAAGATAGGAGATAATATGACAACAGGAACTGTTAAATGGTTTAATTCACGTAAAGGTTATGGCTTTATTCAACCTGAAAACGGCGGCAAGGATGTATTTGTCCATATTACGAAACTGGAAGAAAAAGGTTTGCGTAAGCTGTACGAAGGACAGCGCGTCAGCTATGAAATTTATGATGACCGCGGCCGTACGGCTGCTGGCGCCATCGAAATATTGTAATCGTTGGCAAGAGCCGTTTTCAAAAAGCCGTCCTTTGCAGGGCGACTTTTTTTATATCCGTATGAAAGGCTGCGAACGTCTGATATTAGGGAGCCTTTTCGTTTTTGCCCGTTCGACGTGTCGTATCGCCTGTAGCATTACCTTGCCATATTCATTTGTGGTGTTGCCCGGTCGCATCATCTGCTCGCGGGGCATTTTTTGCCGTATTGAAGCTCTGCCCGTCGGTACTTTTGCCGCATTAGCCGCCGTATTACTTGTCGCATTTGTAATATCTGGCAGATTTCTGTTTACATCTCGTAAAAACTTTGCTAAAAATCCAAAAACTGATATCGGTTCTGCTGCATCCGGCGGCAGATAAGATATGTAGTATTGCCTGCCGGAAAGTAGGCGTCGTAAACTGGCATCGCAAGCTGGTATTGGTTTTATAAGCGGCAGGCGCAAAAATTATCTGTTAGGAAGACTTATGTTTCAAAAGCTGAAAGCAAAATTTTTAAATTTGAACCTCATTGTCAATTACCGCAAGATTTTACCGTATGTCAAACCGTATTGGGGGCGGGCGCTGACGGCCGTACTGATAACGATTCCGATTGGGTCGATGGATGCGGTGATTGCCTGGGCGCTAAAACCATATATGGATGTTGTTATGGTTGAAAAAAATACAATGGGCTCTTCAACGTTTTTGATACCGCTGTTGATAATTGTATTCAGCCTGCTCCAGAGCCTGCTGACGTACAGCGCGACATATTTAAATACCTGGGTCGGCCAGCGTATTGCCATGGATGTTAAAAAGAAACTGTTTTACAAGCTGATGCACTACAATGCCTCTTTCTTTGATAAAAACACGTCCGGAGACATCATCTTTCGTTTTAACAATGACGTGGATGCCGCCTGCAGCGGTCTGTTGAATAATATGAAACTTTTCACGACCCGCCTTTTTTCGTCGCTGTCCTTAATAGCCGTCCTGTTTTATAATTCCTGGCAGCTGGCGATTGTGGCAACGGTTGTGCTGCTCGGAGCTCTGTTCCCGCTGACCCGCGTACGCAAAAGGATTAAGTCGCTGATGGACAAGTCTGTGTTTTCCGGTTCGGCAGTCATGACGCATTTTAATGAGACATACAGCGGCAACCGCATTATCTCCTCTTATAATTTGTATGAATATCAGAATGCCCGTTTTTGTACGACGCTGGACAGCGTGTTTAAAATCGGAATGAAAATGATTCAGCGCACCGGAATGTTGTCGCCGTTAATGCACTTTATCGTATCGTTCGGCATCGCCGCAGTTATCTGGCTCGGGTCGTACCTGATTGTAACGCACCAGATAACGGCCGGCAGTTTCGTTTCTTTTATTGCCGCGCTGATTATGCTGTATAATCCGATAAAGAGTATCGGCAACAACTTTAACAGCGTCCAAATGGCGTTGATGGCGATGGAACGCGTGTTCGGCGTTTTGGAACGGACGCCGGAAATCGTTAATTGCGAGGCTCCGAAATTGCTGCCGACCCCGAAAGACTGCATCGAATACAAAGATGTCTGCTTCTCGTATGTCAAAGGCAAAACCGTGCTCGACCACATTAACCTGAAAATAAAAATCGGCGAAACCATTGCTTTTGTCGGCAATTCCGGCGGCGGTAAAACCACGCTGGTCAATCTGTTGCCCCGATTCTATGACGTAACCGGCGGCAAGGTAATGATAGACGGCGTAGACATCCGCGAGCTGGATATCGATTCTCTGCGGGATAAAATTGCCATCGTCTTTCAGGATAATTTCCTTTTCGGCGGTACGATTCGCGATAATATCCTTCTCGGCAAAGAAGATGCTTCGGGCGAAGAGATTGCCAATGCCGTAAAATGCGCCTGCCTTGATGAGTTTATCAACACGCTGGACAAAGGTCTGGATACGGAAATCGGTGAACGCGGCGTCCTGCTTTCCGGCGGGCAGAAACAGCGGATTGCGATTGCCCGTGCTTTCATCAAAAATGCGCCGATAGTTATTTTGGACGAGGCGACTTCCGCGCTGGATAACAAGTCGGAAGCAATTGTGCAGCAGGCGATAGAAAACCTTATGGCAGACCGTACGGTGTTTATCATTGCTCATCGGCTTTCGACTGTGCGCAATGCGGATAAAATCGTTGTGGTCAATTATGGAAAAATTGCAGAAATCGGCACGCATGAGGAATTGATAGATAGGCCGAACGGCATTTACGCATCGTTGTACCACACGCAGCTGCATTGATGAAAATGCGGAGTTCTGCACCGCTCTCTGCGTTTCTGCACCGCTCTCTGCGTTTCTGCACACGCTCTCTGCGTTTCTGCACACGCTCTCTGCGTTTCTGCACACGTTCCCTGCATCTCAGTACATGCTCGCGATGTTCGGTTTCGTTCGCGCCAGTTCGAGTCCTGTTTGAGATTGGCAGCAGTCAAATCAACCTGATATTTGAAAGGAAAGAAAATGCCTTATTTAACTGTATATACGAATGTTGAGTTCAAAAATGGTGCCGCCCTTGCTGAGGAAGCCTCAGAGTTGACAGCCCGCGTTTTAGGAAAACCCGTCGGCTATGTCGTTGCCAATTTTATATATAATCCGAACATGGCGTTTGGCGGCAGTGCGGCGGCCAAGGGGGCTTTGGCGGAATTGAAGTCCATCGGGCTGGGCGGCAAGGATGCCTTTATTGGCGAACTGACAGCATTTCTTGCTGCGCATTTGGAAATTGCCGAAGAACGGAATATTAATATTGCCCTGGTGGATTCTCCTGCGGCTCAAACGGCTTGTAACGGAAAGGCTTTTGGCTAAAAACTCCCGAACGCCCTCGCTTCTTTCGTTTGTAACCCGGCATTCGGATTCCCGCCTGTGGCTTCGTTTTCCTGTAGCGTTGAAAATATTTGCCGCCATTAGGAAAATATTAATTTTTTTCGCTTACTATAACAACCAAGTTTAGTACTGTTTCGACGTAATAAACTTTTAGGTAATCAGCCTTAGCTATAACTTTCGTTAGATATATGACTATTTACATAATTGAGTAAAAGGCATTTTTGATGTAAAGTAAACACTGTTTAAGGTACTTATATTTAGGAGAATTAATATGAGAGTTAATGAACAAGGTCGTTCGATGATTGAAATGCTCGGCGTTTTGGCTATCGTGGGCGTTCTGTCCGTTGGTGGTATCGCCGGTTATTCAAAAGCAATGGCCAAATTTAAAACCAATAAAGTTATTGACCAGATTAACACGATTTCCACAAACGTTAGAACCCTGTATTCTTCGCAGAGAAACTATGGTGGTTTGAACAACGGTACGGCTATCAGAATGGCATTAATTCCGAGTGAAATGTATGCGGCAAGCAATAAGAGTGCTTCTGGTTCTGATGTTGAAGTTACAAACGCTTTCGGTGGTAACCTCTATATTCATTCAGTAAATCAGGGAACCGGTACTGACAACGCGTATGTAATTGCTGTTGACGCTTTGCCGAAAACCGCTTGCGTTTCTATCGCCACCACTGACTGGGGCGGGGATTCCGGCTCCGGTTTGGTCGCCATGCAAATTAAAACATTGGGTGCTGATGAAACAGCAGATAGCTTAACGGATTTAAATGCTGATATTGATACAAGTGGCACATCGGCTGCTGCTGGTAACGTTATCGCTGTTCCGGGATCTGACACTACTACGCCTTTGTCAATCGCTAATGCTGAAATGGCATGCGGTGATTTGAACGGTGTCGTTTGGAAGTTCCAATAATAAAATCGCACTTTATAGCGTAAAAAGAGGCGTCTTTAAGGCGTCTCTTTTTATTTGTGCTGTATCTTTCTTTCTATGATGCTGCGCTAACTGCCGCAGCTTTCCCTTTGCTTATATCGCACTGTACAGCCACGAGTACCGGACGCCGAAAACCGGGCGCCGGAAACCGCCATTTCACCTAATCCGCATACAAGGAACACACTTACTTATACACTGATACGACACCGAATGGCTCTTCTTCACCTAATCCGCGCACAAGCAACACCCCCGTTTATACACCGGTTCCTACATCAAATGACGCCATTTCACCTAATCTGCGTACGGATTGTCAGATTTCCTTACCGTAATCCTCAGCGGTATCCCTTTGAGGTCAAAAGTCTCCCGCAGCTGGTTTGTCAAAAAACGCAAATAAGAATCAGGAAGTCCCTCGGGATTGCTGGAAAATATATAAAATGACGGCGGACGGTTTTTTGCCTGAGTTATGTAGCGCAGTTTAATCCGCCTTTTGTTTTTGCCGAGCGGTGCCGGATTCATCTCCTGCACATCGCGGAACCATTTGTTCAAAGGAGCAGTCGGGATGCGGACATTCCAGCGCTGGTAAACCTTGATAACCGCGCTGAAAAGCTTGTCCAGCCCTTTTTTTCTGAGTGCGGAAATCGTAACCGTCGGAACCCCCTCCGCTTGTGTCAGAGATGTTTCCAACTTGTCGTTAAGTTTTTGCAAAGCTTCTTTTTTATCTGCGATATCCCATTTATTGACGGCGATAACCAATGCTCGTCCTTCGTCCAGAACCTTACGGGCAATTGTCAAATCCTGCTTGTCCAAAACGCCGTCCGCATCCAGAACCAAAATGACAACCTGTGCCATATTTGCGGCATACATTGTGCTTTCCACCGACATCTTTTCAATCGCGCCGGAAACGCGTGCTTGCTTACGCAGTCCGGCCGTATCAACCAGATTGATTGTCCAGCCTTTCCATTCCCAGCGAGAAGATATGGCGTCGCGCGTCAGCCCTGCCTCCGGGCCGGTCAGCATCCGCTCGTCGCCCAGAAGCGCATTGACAAGCGTTGACTTTCCGACATTCGGTCGCCCGACAATTGCCACTTGAATGGGGCGTTTTTTCAGACTTTGGGTTTTGTCTTCGTCCATATCTCTTTCATTCTCTTCTCCGGCTTTCCCTGCCGGCACGCGCTCCTCCGTTGGTTCTTCGGCTCTTCCCGCCGACTCACCGGCTTCCGCAGCTATATATCCGGCTCTTCCCGCCGACTTACCGGCTTCTGCAACTATATATCCGGCTCTTCCCGCCGACTTATCGGCGTCCGCAGCCAGTTTTTCCTCCAGTTCTTTCAGCCCCAGATACAGTTCGTCAAAACCGATGTTATGTTCGGCAGAAAAAATAATCGGATCACCCAGTCCCAATTTATAGGCCTCGTAAATTCCTTGCTCTTGGGTTCGGCCTTCGCATTTATTGGCCAACAGAAATACCGGCTTTTTGCTGCGGCGTACCAAATCGGCAAAATGTTCGTCATAAGCCTGCATTCCGGCTCGTGCATCGAACAAAAACAACACGGCGTCCGATTCTTCAATCGCGCGCCTGGTTTGCTGCCACATCCGTTCTTCCATCTGTCCGGCGGGCGCCTCTTCATAACCGGCCGTATCTATAACGGTCAATTCCAAATCTTTCAGCTTTGTTGTAACTTCCTTGCGGTCTCTGGTAACGCCGGGCAGGTCGTGAACCAATGCCAGCTTCTTGCCGGCCAGACGATTAAACAAAGTCGACTTGCCGACATTCGGCCGTCCGACGATTGCTGCTTTCAAAGCCATTTTATTCCCTTTATGCTGTAAAAATAAACTATTGGTCTTGCATATAACATAAAGGCTTAAATTTTTCAAGCCTTAAAATGGCCGCCCTAACATCGCCGCTGCCGCCCGTTTCATCGCTTTCGCCGGTGCTTAGGTCATGGCCTGCGCTGCCGCCCGTTTCATCGCTTTCGCCGGTGCTTAGGTCATGGCTTGCGCTGCTGCCCGACTCATCGCTTCGCTATTGCTGTCCGATAAATTCCCGATATTGTTCGGCAAAAAAGTCCGGCCATTGCCGATAAAATGCATTCAGCATTTTTTTCATAATCAGTCGAACCGAAGGATGTGCAGCCTGATGGCACCTGAGCGAAAAAATGTGTTTCCATTCGGTAATGTTTGCCGACATAATCATATCTGCTTTGATGGAATGAGGCAGCAACATTCGCAGCTGGTCGCCTTTTCCGCCCAATGCTGCCATTTTCATATACGATTCTTCAATCATATTCATGCATTTCAGCCATTCGGCATACATCTCCGTCCCTTTTTCAATATTGCACGGCTCTATCATGGTCAGTTCACTGCCGAATTTCCCTTTTGCATAATTGCAATAGCGGGTCGATTCTATGGAAAATGAAGCAAGCCTGTGCCGCGTAATGTCCTTATATGCTCCCAAATCGCATACTGAATGGGTCGTGATATAATTATGCAGTTCGGAGAAACGGGACGTTTGTACGCTTTCCAGCTTAATTCCGTCAAATGCCCGTGAGGCATCTTGTTTTATAAAAAACAACGGATTGCCTATAAGCAGCAGAAAATCCTGAATATCATATTTTCGCGCCAAATCGCGAAATGCGCGCATATTGCCTGAAACGACAATCGCGTCTTCTCCCGTCAGACTGTCCCGTTCCACGGATATGTTCAGCCCCCGAATGTCCCGCATCGTCAAAATCCGGCGATTCTCCGGTATGTTCGGCATGGTAAAAATAACGTTGGCGTGTTCAATAACCGATTCGTGGCCGCTTTTTAAAATCCCGTTGATAAACGGAACCGCTGTCTCATTTGTTATCATATTTTCCGACTTATAACATGTCCGGCCGCATCTCTCAATATGGGTACAAATATCTTCTTTTTTTTCCAGCGGGTAAATTTCGGCATCGGCTTCAACAATTCTTACCATAACAGACTCCGTAAAATAACCTATTCAAACACAATCACATCAGCATCGTCAGAAACGGCAACGACTTTCTGCTGCACGGCAATCAAACCGTTGCTGATGTCAAGCTCAAGCTCCGTCTTCGCGCTGACAATGCCGTTGGCAGCGTCAATCTTCAAAATTTTGCCGTTCGAGAAAGCCAGCAGAATGTTACCGTTCAGCATCAGCGGAGGCGCGGCATAAACAGCAGCTTTTTCATCTTCGTCGTTAAGATATTCCCTGATATCTAAAGACCACAAAATCTCGCCGGTATATTTCTCAACGGCGTATAAAATGTTTTTGTTGGAAATAATAAACAGATAGTCGCCGGAAAGCAGCATATTCTGTGTGGAGCCGATTTCTTTCTCCCACAACTTGTCACCGGTGCGCATATCCAGTGCTACGGTCATATCGCTGTTGCTGATGGCATAGATAATACCGTCCTCGACAATCGGATATGCACCGATTGTATTAATCTCCGTTGTCGACCGCGCCTGCTTGTTGGAAACCAGCATTTGCGACCACAACGGTGTCCCGACTGCCGCGTTCAAAACGACAATTTCGCCGTTGGAAAATCCGGCAACGACAACATTGTCTTCCGCATCATAAGCAGGGGACGCACCGCCGGCAATAACCGTGTCTTCATGCGCCACGCCGAAACGCCATAATTCCTGGCCGTTGCTCTTGTCTAAGGCATAAAGCCTGTTGTCTACGGTCTGAATCAGCAACATATTAGCTGTTACTGTCGGGGCAATGCGGATAGGGGATTCCATAATTTTGCGCCATTTGGGCGCGCCGGTCTCTGCATTCATCGCAAACACGCCTCCGAACCCCGTTGTTGCAAACAGCGTACTATCGTCAAAAGCCAATCCTGATGCCCGGCTTTTGGTATCCTTAAATCCGCCGATATTGGCCGTCAGGCTGTTTTCCCAGAGCCTCTTGCCGGTCTGCAGGTTAAATGCGCTGACCTTTCCGTGCGTATCCATGACAAAAACAGCGTTTTTGCCGGAAACCGGAGCCGCCAGCATCAAATCACGCTTGTTTATTCCTGCTCCGAAATTTTCAGCCCATTGCTCTTTAAGGGCAAATCCTGCTTTCAGGTTACCGATGATATGTCGGGGGTTAACGCCGGCCTGCGCCCATGATGCATTAATGCTTGGCTGCGGAAGCCTGACAAGTTTTTTGTGCTCGGTTGCCAGTGCCGGCGTTTCGTCATCCAAAACCGAAACACGAACGCCTTCCGGCAATTTCTTATCCTGTGCGCAAGACGCTACGCAAAGCGCTATTCCGCATATACAAAGTCCTCTACCCAGCCAATGCATATTCCTCTCCTTCGGTAAATTAATATTTTCACGCCCGGTTAAATTATTTGCAAACCCCGGCCAATACTTTTGGTCAATGCTCTTTACGCTGACTTTGTCCGGCTCTTATATAATCTGTTTTCACAGAATTCAAAACAGCTGAAGACGACAAACACCCAAACAAGCAAAACGCCAAAAGGAAAACCGCCGGTTCTTTTTATTAGTTAATTTTTATTCCTGTCCTGCTGTGCTTCATTGATAGATGCCAGCATATCGTTAATTCTTGCTCGGAATTCTTCTGAGATATTTCCGCCGGCCAGCAGTTCCTCATAAAGGGCTTTTGCCTTCGCCATATCTTTGTTTTGAATTGCCGACATCGCCAGAAGCTCTTTAGCCATTGGCGCCCATGCGCCGCCTTTGCGGACAATCGGGCCTAACATAGATTCAATTTCGGCATAAGAAGCAGAGTCGATTTTATAGGTGGCCAGCTTAACTGCCGCAATCTCCCTAATTTTCTCACTCACCGTGTTATCCTGATAAATTTTGCTCAACACGTCCAGAGCTTTGGTTGTCTGGTTATTATCCAACAGAATATTGGCAATTTGGAGTCTGGCAATGTCCTTATATAGACCGCTCTCGGTATTGACGATACTTTCGAGTTCGGCTATGTTGTTTTCATAATCCGTTCCCGGTGTTACCGCCTGTACATAGCGGATGTTGCTCTGTTCAGCTTTGCTGACGCGCCATTCTCCTACTTTTTCATAACCTACGGCAAAAGCAAGTCCTGCAATGACTACGGCCAGAATAAAACCGCCGTATTTGTTGACGAGTTCTTTGAATTTTTCGTTTCTTACCTCTTCATCGACCTCGTCAAAAAAAGCTTTTTCCGCATCCAGGTTAAAATACGGATTGCTCCCGTTTTCCGACTTCCTTTCTCCGGCTCCGCCGCGTTTGATTTCTTTTGCCATAACTCAATCCTTCTGTTAAAAATAAACGGTTTATCCTTAAAATACGAAATCCCTTGCGCTTTCGCAATGAAAATCTGTCATTAATTACCAATTAATTTGCGAATGACGAAATCTTTAAGCCACAATAGGTCGTTGACCGGAAGGCGGCCTCCAAGCGTAATAACCTTTTCGTCGCTGATAATCGCCAGGCTGTAACGGTCAATAGTGGGGTTGTAGCTGAGCTCTACGTTCTCGATTTTGTCGGCAGCAATGTTCTCTTCATTTAGAGGGGTGCCGAACAGCGTTTTTATGACGGAAACCGAGTCGCGGCCGAGAATAAGCCGGTAAGAATTAAACAGTTTTGTGGAAAAATATAGGACGGCCAGCAGTAAAATTGCGCCGAATGCCCAGTATTTCAAAGGAAGTGTCGTACCGATAATCGTCAGGTATACGCCGCCGGCCGTTAATAGCAGAACGGCGGCAATTGCAATCAGTAAAAACAGCGTGCTGAAAATATCCCAGTAGATGCCTGAAGGTTCGACAACCGTAGATGTGCGCTGTTCTTCAACGGAAAGGGATTCCGGCGCCGGCAGTTTGCCGCTGGCGATAAATGGGAGCTTTTGCTCGGCGGCGAGCGTTTTTAATGATTTGTCCAAGTCGGCGCAGTCCCTTTGTATAAGCCCGCGGTCGCCGATGCTTAGCGCAGGAAGGTTAAAGCGCCGGGCATAATCTTCCCAGATTTTGCGTATGTTTTTGTTTTGGGTTGAAATGTAAAGCGGTATGATTTTGTTAGGATCTTTATGATATAAATCTATAATGTAGCGGCTGCGGTTAAACAGACCCGACTGTGTGAACAAAACTCTCAGTCTGACGCCGGCATAGTTTTGCAGAGGCTCCGTAAAGCGGTGCGTAACGCCGATGGCCGGCCGGTAGGTTATAGTGAAAGTTTCGCCGTCAAAATAAAACTTTTTATAGCGGATAATGGAAAGCGTTGAGCCGATGACAATTCCCAGCGCAATCAAAACAATGATAAAAGCAAAAATCTCTACTGCCAGAAAAGACTGCCCGCTTCCCTTTTCTGCCGTAATGAAGCTGAAAAGTTCAAAAATTCCCAGGCAGAGCAGCAAAGTGCCGCATATCCAACCGGAAACGGCCAGCAGCAGGGATGAGCGGTCAGTCTTGGCAGACGGCAGTTTCGCCAAATCAAAAGCGAATTTTGAACTGAAATGGTCTGGAACATGAATTAACATCAAAATCTCCGCGTAAAATTGAACTTAACTCTCATTATATATCATTAAAATAAATATTCATCTCTTTTTTAAACTTTCGCCGCAGAAATGTTTAAAACTTGCTTGTGTTTATGATTTTTTTTTGCTAAACAGGCAAAAAAGGAGCAATAATGGCTGACAATAAAATAATGGAAGACGCATGTGCCCGGTGCGGCGGCTGCCCGCTTCGCTCAATGGCGGAGAATGAATATCGCCGGAATAAGGCTGACAATTTCGCAAGGACGCTGGCTATGGTCAGAAATGCGGCTCCTTTGTTTGACGAACCGGTGTTTATCGGCGATGGCTGCCGTCGTCGTGCCGATATGGCTTTTGTCCTAAGCGGAAAAATGCTGAAACTTGGGTTTAATCAAGCCGGAACCCATAATCTGGTAGATGTGCGGAATTGTCCGATGCTGACGCCCGGATTAAATGCCTTTCTGCCGGAGCTGCGCCGGTTTTTGCTGGAATTCTGTCAGATTTCCGTAACGGTCAAAGCCAAAAGGAAGAAAATGCAAACCGTAAGCCTGCGTTGCGGTTCGGTTCGAATGTTGCAGGCAGACAACGGAATGGATGTCGTCTTGGATTTGCCGGCGGAGCCGGGATTGGAACACAGATTAGCTGCAGCAGATTTTGTTAATGCTGTGTCCGGACTGCTGCGCCTGTCATGGTGTATAGGCGGAGGAATGCCGGAAACCGTTGTTGAAAAGCAGGTGCCCGAGCTTTATATTTCCGGCTGTGCGGTTGCCGTCCCGCCGGACGTGTTTTTACAAGCCTCCAAAGCGGCGGAAAATGCCATGATAGCTGCGGTAACAGGCTATGCAGGGAACGCCGGAGGAAAAGCCGCCGACCTGTTTTGCGGGTTGGGAACCTTTACCTATCCGCTGGCAAAGAACCGGGCTGAAGAAATAATTTCGGCCGATTCTGCCCCGGCTGCCCTTAAAGGGCTGCAAAATGCTTTGAACCGTAATCAAATCCACAATGTCCGGATAATCAGCCGCAATTTGTTCAAGTCTCCGTTTGAGGCGGAAGATTTGGATGGTGTGAAGGTCGTGGTTATGGATCCGCCGCGCGCGGGAGCCCACAAGCAGTGCCGTGCAATTGCCGCATTGCCGCAGTGTCGGCGTCCGGAAAAAATCGTTTTTGTTTCCTGCAATCCTAAAACTTTTGTTTATGATGCGGAAGTGCTGATTAATGCCGGTTATGTATTTGAGCGGGTAAAGCTCATCGACCAGTTTGTCTACTCCGGGCATCAGGAGCTGGTTGCCCTGTTTATATTTAATCCTGCAAGTAAAATTAACCTCGAAAACACGAAGGAGTGAAAACATGATGGAAACCTCAACCCTGCACAATATGGCCAATGCTATCCGCTTTTTGTCGGCAGATGCCATAAACCAAGCCAATTCGGGGCATCCGGGAATGCCCTTGGGAATGGCTGATGTGGCGACGGTCTTGTTTGCGGAATATATCAAACTGAATCCGGAGGCGCCGAAATGGTTTGACCGCGACCGTTTTGTCCTGTCCGCCGGGCATGGGTCTATGCTGCTGTATTCTCTGCTGTGGTTGACGGGATATAAAGATATTTCGCTTGAGGATATCAAAAATTTCCGCCAGTTTGGTTCCAAAACCGCAGGACATCCCGAATACGGGCATCTGGACGGGATTGATATGACCACCGGGCCGTTGGGGCAGGGGATATCTTCGGCTGTCGGTATGGCTCTTGCCGAAAGGATGATTAATGCCCGCTTCGGAGACGATTTATGCTGCCATTATACTTACGTCATTGCCGGAGATGGCTGCCTGATGGAAGGAATCTCCGAAGAAGCCGCATCGCTTGCCGGACATTTGCGGCTGAATAAACTAATTGTTTTCTGGGATAACAATAACATCACCATCGACGGTACGGTAGATAAGTCCAGCTCCACTGACCAGCTGTTGCGTTTTCAGGCAATGGGCTGGAATACCATTAGCATTGACGGGCATGATTATGTCGCTATCAGACAGGCGATAGCCAAAGCACAGCAGTCGGACAAACCGACACTGATAGCTTGCAAAACGACCATCGGCTTTGGCGCGCCGTCCAAATGCGGAACGTCCAAATGCCACGGCTCGCCGCTCGGCGCCGAGGAAACCGCAGCAATGCGCAATGCTTTGGGCTGGAAGTGGAAACCGTTTGAAATCCCGGCGGAAATACTGGATAATTGGCGTCAGACACAGAGGCGCAGCTTGCCTGCATATAACCGGTGGGTGGAAAAAGCCTCTGCAGCCGGTTCCGAATTCCGCGATTTTATCGCCAATCGTCTGCCGCGCGGCTGGGATACGGCTCTTAATGCCCTAAAAGAACAGGCAATCGCCGAAAAGACAAAAGTTGCCACGCGCAAGGCTTCGGAAATGTGTCTGAAAGCGATTGTGCCGTATGTTCCGGAAATCGTCGGCGGGTCGGCTGATTTGGCAGCCTCTAATCTTACGTTTGTTGAAGGGCTGAAAACCGTAACCGGAAACGATTATTGCGGCAATAATATTATGTACGGGATTCGCGAGCATGCTATGGGCGCGGTAATGAATGGCATGGCGCTGCATGGCGGCGTAATCCCGTATGGCGGAACTTTTTTCGTCTTCTCGGACTATATGCGTCCGTCCATGCGTTTGGCTGCTCTGATGGGAATTCGCGTGATATATGTTTTGACGCACGATTCTATCGGCGTCGGAGAAGACGGGCCGACGCACCAGCCGGTTGAACATCTGGCTTCATACCGGGCTATGCCGAATATTCTGACTTTCCGTCCTTGTGATGTTGTTGAAACGGCCGAAGCTTGGCAGACAGCGCTGACAGAAGAGCGCCGTCCGAGTATTCTGGCTCTGTCGCGCCAAGGATTGCCCCTGTTGCGAACCTCTGCGGATAAAAACTTAACGGCTAAAGGTGCTTATGTGATTTCTCCGGCTGTCGGAACGCGGCAGGCTACAGTGATAGCAACCGGTTCCGAAGTGTCAATAGCGGTGGAGGCACAGAAATTGCTCGCCGGCGAAGGGATTGATATTGCGGTCGTCTCTATGCCCTGTATGGAATTATTTGAGGAACAGAGCCTGAATTATCAGCTGGAAGTTTTGGGAAGAGCTCCGGTCATTAGCTTTGAAGCCGGAACAACTTTCGGGTGGAACCGTTTTGCTCAAAAAACGATTGGGCTGGATTCCTTTGGCGCGTCCGGTCCGGCAGGAGAATTGTATGGGCATTTCGGCCTGACGGCAGAAACTCTGGCAGATGAAGTGAAAGATTTTATTTTTGGGAAAACAATATAACCGGGCTGCAAAGGCATTTTAAAAAGCATCTGGTTTTATAAAGGTGTATAAAAGTAGAAGGCGGAAAAATTTTTCTGCCTTCTAAAGTTTTTCTGCCACAATAGATGAAAAATCATGTCTTTTAATTGAACGTATATAGTTCCCCGGTTTTAAAATCCTTGTATAAAATTCCTGCATTGTTACGGATGTTCGGATCTGCACCAAATTTTAGCAATAAATCTATTGCTTCTCTGTTGCAGGCAAAATTGGCTGCAAATAACGGTGTATTTCCTTGAAAATCGCGGATATTTGGATTGGCCCCTTTTTCCAAAAAATATTTTAACAATATCGGTTTTTCATTTTGAGGAACCTGAGCCGCAAAGTGCAGCGGCGCAACTTCGTTGGATTTTTTATTAATGTCGGCACCATGCTGCAGCAATATATCGGCAATTTTTATATAATAGGGTTCAATTTTCTTCATTTCTTCTTGAAAAATCTGGCGAATCTCGGCTTTCATTTGTTCTCTTTCCCCGGGGGATGTATCTTTGCATATTTTAGCCACTCCGTTAACATGACACATATCTGTAGAATAATCTATATTCAGCGATATTGTTTCCATATAGGCTTTTTCCATTTTTCGTGCCATATAGGGAATGCCTGTCAATGTTGCCAGAGGCGTTAATCCGCAGGTTGCCAAATTCACATCGGCGCCGGCATCAATAAGTATGCTTATTTTTTCTAATGTATCTTCCGGGGTTGCCGCCGGGTCTTGGCTGGCTATAAGGCTCTGTATAGCTTTGTTCAGCAATGTGGAGCATCCATAATCAATATTCGGATCTATGTTTTTGCTCAAAAGTTCCTTTAGCCGTTGGGGGGGGTCGTTTAGCAAAATATTTTTAATTTCCTTGTCATCCACAGATGTATTATGAATATTCTGTTTCTGAGCAAAAATCTCATCCAGTGCATGAGCAGGGAAAACTGAAGTATATGATGCAATATACAACAAAACAGCCATACTTGTTTTAGCAAATTTTTTCATACTAAAAATCCTTTCTGTTTAAAGACATAAAAAATTATTGCCAGACTATACAGGTTGTTTTTTACCGCTCCCTGTGAACTTGCCCGTGTGTACGCTTTTCGTCCTGATAAGAAAAGTCAAAATAATAATCGTTGACACTGGACTTCATGCTTTGAGTTTTATTGTCCTTTCGAAGCTGTCGCAATGCCCGGTTGCGTTTTGCCGAATTGGGGTAGGCGTCTGCTCCGAGCGTTCCGCCTGCCATAAAAGTCGGGTCGACATATATTTTGGAGCCTTTATAATAAAAGTAATTCCATGCATGGGCGTTATTTTTGCGGACAGCCGGAGAAAAAGCAGTTTGTGCCGGATAAGCATAGCCGTAAATAACCCGCGCAGTTATTCCGGCTTTCCGGCACATCGCCGTAAACAGGTTGGCGTAGTCTATACAAATTCCGGTGCGGGAACGCAACAGCTTTGCCGGTGTCTGTTTCTGATATCCTTTGCGCAGATATGTGTCTTTGTTGTCCGTTCCGCTGTAGAGGAAATCGTCGTAATATATTCGGCTGGCAATCCAGTAGGCAATGGCTTTGGCCTTATCATAATCATCGTTAAAGGGTTTGGTCAGGTAGCGAACCAGCGGGGCTATATTATTTTCAACATTGCGCGGCGTGTTGTCCACATAGCTTTTTATTTGTGCAGAGGTATATCTCCTGACATTGGCGGCATGGCAACAGAAAGTAGTCAGGCAAAATATCACGGAAAAAATAAGCAACGATAACCTTTTTATCATCAGCACTCCTCCTGGACTGCTATAATAAAACCGATATGATTAAATTTTGTTTAAATACAAAAATGATTAAAAACAATGCGTTAAAAAACGGTAATATTGTACCTTAAACTAACATATTGAAAATATGATAAATTTTTGTGTTGACAAATGCATATTTATCTCTATATTAAACACCGAATTTAACCTGAATTTTTAGAAAAGAGACCAATAAGATGAATACATACGCAACCAAACCGTCTGATATTACAAGAAAATGGTACGTTGTTGACGCAACTGACGTCGTATTGGGCCGTCTGGCCGCTCAGGTCGCAAAATTGCTGCGCGGCAAGCATAAGCCTTATTTCACGCCGAATTTGGATTGTGGCGATTACGTTGTTGTTATTAACGCCGATAAAGTAAAGCTGACCGGCAAAAAATTGACTGATAAAAAATATTATAAGCATACTGGCTGGATTGGCGGTATCAAAGAAACGACCGCAGGCAAAATTTTGAACGGACGTTTCCCTGAAAGAGTTGTCGAGAAAGCTGTAGAACGCATGATTTCCCGTAATCCGATGGGACGTCAGCAGATGACAAAATTGAAAGTATATGCCGGTGAAAATCATCCGCATACTGCTCAAAATCCTGAAGTTTTTGATATTGCATCAATGAACGAAAAGAACAAAAGGAGTGAACTGTAATGGCTAATAAAAAAATTGAATCTTTAACCGAAATTAAAGAAGCTGTTGCAGCGACCTCTGCTGTTGCTGAAACAAAACGCAAACCCTCGCGCGATAAGCAGGGGCGCTCTTATGCAACAGGTAAGAGAAAGAATGCTGTTGCCCGCGTATGGATTATGCCGGGTAAAGGCAATATCACCATCAATGAAAAGCCGGTTGACACATATTTTGCCCGTCCGGTTTTGAAGATGATTATCAATCAGCCGTTTGAAATCACCAATCGTGAAAACGAATTTGACGTCGTTTGCACAGTGCAGGGCGGTGGTTTGTCCGGTCAGGCTGGAGCTATTAAACATGGTATCTCCAAGGCTCTGAACGAATATGAGCCGGAACTGCGTTCTGTTTTGAAACAGGCAGGTTTCCTGACACGTGATGACCGTGTTGTTGAACGTAAGAAATATGGCCGCGCCAAAGCTCGCCGTTCTTATCAGTTCTCCAAACGTTAATTGGTACGAAGAAAATATATTTTATTTTCAATGGGTTGCAAGAAATTGCGACCCATTTTCGTATTCACATAATATTCACATATCCCTTGACAATCCTGAATTACCAATTTACCATTTTCACAAATTCTTCACAGTTTTAAGCAAATTTGAGGGCAAAATGGACGGTAATTTCTACACAGATACTTATACATATAGAGAAGGGCGGATTCTTTTATATAAGCGTCCAAACTCTAAAAATTTCCAATGCCGATTGAGAGTGGAAGGGATTAAAGGTTATATTATTAAATCTTGCGATACACCTAATGAAGGTAAAGCTCTAAAATTTGCCGTGGATTTATATGATAATTTGCGTTTCAAAAAATTAAATAATCTTCCTCTGAAAACTAAAACTTTCAGACAAATTTTTGCTGATTGGTTCAAACGAGCGGACAAATCAAAATATCGTCAGGATTTTTATACCAGCCGTGCAAAACTATATTTATTTCCATATTTTGGCGATTTTAAGATAGAAGAAATAACCGAGAGTATCATTGATGATTATTGGCCTTGGCGAAAAAATTATTATCAGGAGCATCCTGAAAAGGTAAATGGAAATATTGCTAAGACACCATCAGCACAATCTTTAAAAATGGAGAAATCTGCTATTAAAGAAATTTTGGAGTATGCTCAACGCAGAGGGTATATTCGTGTCGTTCCCCAAATTAGATTTAAACCAAGAGCTAAAACTGAAAATAGAGATACTTTTTCAAAAGCTGAATATAAAAAACTTGTGATTGATTTATTCTTGTGGGGAGAGAAAAAAGCAAGAGCTGATGTGGTCTATCAACGAAAAATGCTTTATAATTTTGTGGTGTTTATGGCCAATACTGGTATCAGACCAAACGAATTTTATAAAATTAAATGGAAAGATATAACAATTCATAACCAAAACGGTATAAAGCTTCTTTACATTAATGTTCCTGATGATTCAAAAACAGGGAAAAGAACAGTAGTGAGCCTGCCAGAAGCTTATTCGTGCTATGAGAATATCAAATCTTTTTCTAAATATACCAAAGATGATGATTACTTTTTTTCCAACTATGAAGATGGCAGTTGGATGAAAAATATTTCAAAAACGTATAAAACAAAGCTAGTTGAGTTAGGATTATATCTAAGTGGTGATGGAAAACCACGCCCGCCATACTCGCTACGGCATTATTATGCAACCCAAAGATTATCAGATGGTGTACAAGTTTATGATTTGGCTCAGAATATGGGGACATCTGTTAAACAAATTGAAAACCATTATTCACATATTTTTGCAACTCAAAAGACCAAGGAATTAATCCAAAATTCACCAAATTCCTTGCAGCAGGATTTTGAAGAAGATAAAAGAATACAAAAAGAATTGGCGAAACAAAACAAGAAACTTGATAAGATAATGGAAAAAATGAATAAAAAAGTTCAAAAAGTCGTTGCCATTTGTGCTAAGTATGAGGAAGAAGAAAATTAAGCTTTGTCAATATTATTTTTTGCAAAAACAGCAAAAATTTATTTTGGCAGATTCGGGATTTTGGGGTATATTTTAGTCATCAGGAAGAGATATTTGATAACAAAATTATATCAATTCCAGATAAATAAAATTATTAATATATTATACAAAGGATAAAAAATGAAAAAATATAAACTTAAAAAATCATATTCACCTCTTAAATCTTGGCTTCAAGAATGGATTGCTTACGCATCAGACCTATCCACTAGCCAAGACACATCAGAATCAAAAACAAAATCTTGGATTCAAGAGTGGATAGCCAATGCATCAAAAGTACAAAAATAATACAAACATCCAGTTACCAAGATTAATAGAACAAATTTTCATAGAACAACGATTTTAAAAGTACAAAAGTAAACTAAGCTCCTTCTATTGGTGGCTATGCCATATTAGATGTGTTGGCGGAAAGCAGGCAATGCCTCATCCGCCAGAGCTTATAATTCAAATCCGCCCTAAAAAGCGGACAGTAATATTATTTTATCTAATTATTAAAAAGGAAACAATATGAACACAACATCAACTACATTATACAAACAAGCAAAACAAGAACTTATTAATATCATCAGAAACCAATACAATGATTGTCAATATCATTCAATAATTACACTAAATCAACAATATTTTTCAGAAGAAAAGATTACTAAAATTTTCCAATATATGCTGACAAATATTTATCACACAGTATATGGGAAACACCAATCTTTACATACCAAAGAACAAATGAAATATCTTGCTGTTGTAGAATACGGTAAATCAGCATCAAACGCACATCTACATATTGTCCACAAACCATTTATTTCTATTTATGACGAAAACAAATTGATTGATGGGGCAAAAGATTTCATTAAATTATCAAACGACCAGACCAGTAAAAAGACAATTCTAGATGATAAAGCAATAGATTTAGCCATTCAGATTAAGAATCAATATATTACATATGATACTAATCGCTTATTTATCAAAGCAATTAAAAAAATAGTGAAGAAAGCCGATGTGAAAACAATTTGTATTGCCGACCAATATCATTTCAAAAATCTTTGCGAATACTTCATAAAAGAGTTAGATGACAATCGTTTTCTTTATTTTCCCGAAGGATATTTCCTAAAAAATTGATAAATAATTTATATTAATTAAAGGATTTATTATGAGAAAAATCGGAGAAAATATAGATTATCCAACCAATGATGAAGTTAGATTCTTAATAGAAATAGCGAATTTGCTCTACAAACAAGGCAAAATTCGTTCATTTCGACAATTTAGCGAGCAATATTTGAATAAAAACGGCAATTATATGAATGTTCTCTTTTATGATTTGAATATCAAGCCATCCATTGCTTCGCTAATAAGATTATATCAAAAATTAAGAGAAGAAGACATTTTACGCAATATTTGGGAGCATTTCCAAAATCATATATTCAGCAGAATTGCTTCGCAATACCGCAGAAAGGATGTTCTAATATGAGTCTAAAAAGAGAAATAGAAGCAGAGAAAGAGCTAAATTCTTATCTTTATTATAAAGATAAGTTTGATTTTAACAGATTTTGTAATTCGTTTAAATTTCAGAATAACAGCATTTTCAGAATAATTCTGAAAACAGGAGATATTCTTTCGACAAGAATGATGTTTTTGGAGAATTTATACTCATTTAATGGTTATGTATCTAAAAATAAATTAGGTGTTTTAGCAGTCATTTATATGCCTGATGGCAGTAATAATGTCATCATTGAAGCGAATTTCAGTATTTGTGGCGATGATTTTGAAGTAGCAAATGATGCTGCTATAACAACGGCATTTGACTTCTTATCTTATATTTCTGAATATGTTTCATTTGATTTTGAAAAATTTCAAATAACAGATGTTAAAAAATACATTTATGAAAAATCACTCAGTGAATATTGTATGGTCTGCAACATTAGTAATCTGCTAAAACATAATAAAAATAAGAGATTTTACGAAATAAGTTTCCACGGTATCGATATTGAACATCTGAAATTGCAGCTTGATTTTCAGTTAAGGCAATATAATTTGGCTCATCCAAATAAAATCCTTTATATGCAGGGTGTATTAAATAGGACTGCGGATGGAATAATACTTAAAGCTTATATTTCGCAGGATACGGATGACCCGAAAGAGCTTTCTGTTTCGGTATCAAGAATGCTAACTGGTTTAGAGCTTTTTCGAGGTAGGTATACGCATACGGAGGTAGATAACCCAGAAGCTCTGATTTATGGAGAGTTTCTGAATGGCGGTGTATTTGTTGGAAACATTGAAGAACCAATTGGAAAACCGTAAAAACAAAGCCATAGTCTTTTCTATGGCTCTTTTTTTATATATTTTTTTATAAAATGATACAAACTGATACGATTCACCCCATATATTTTGGATATTTTGGCTTTTGAAACACCTTGGGCTAATAATTCCTTAATTTCTTTTTCCTTACCTGCTAATTTCAGATTTTTATTTTTACTTCCTCGGGGCCTTCCAAGTTTTACACCAGAATTTTTTAACCGAGCTAGCGTTTCTTTGGTTCTAGCAGAAATTAAAGATTTTTCAATTGATGCTGAAATAGAAAATGCAAAAGCTAATATTTGAGAGTTTAGGTCGTCTCCAAGCTTGTATTTTTCTTTGGTTGTCCATACTTGGCAGCCCTTATTCAAGCATTCATATAAAATTCCCATAATCTCAAAACTTTTACGCCCAATTCTGGAAAGCTCTGTGGTAATTAAAATGTCATCTTTGTTTAATTTTTTTAGAAGAGAATTGAATTTTCTTTTTTTCAAATCTTTACCAGATGAAATAGTCTCTTCAATCCATTCATCGATTTTTAAGCCATTTTTTTGAGCAAATTGCTCAATTTCATAATGTTGGTTCGCTTCGTTTTGAATTTGCGAGCTAACCCTTACATAAGCGTAAATCATCTCTAATCCTTTTTCTTTTATTTATTAGAATTAGAGCGAAAATCTAAGTTAATATGTTGAAAAATAATGAACTTTTGTTTTTAACATACCTGGTTAAATAAAAAATGCAAGAAAAAAAGAATATAATATACCTAATATGTTGAAATACTTGGTTTTCGTAGGAATTAGAGGAAAATAACGGCTGATAGGAATGGGTGTATAATTTACTGTTCTTTAAATTATTCATTAGGAGCAGAAATGAATAAAATTATACTATTTTTGATGTCATTAGGATTTTCCTTAGTATACAGCCGTTTTGTACAGGCTAATACTAATGAAATTTATAGACAGGAGCTGGAAAAGAAAAGTTTGGAATTGCTTTGGGGCGAGGAAATTACCAAAGATATTTTCAATAAAGCCTCCAAAAAATCATTATACGACCAAAAAATTAATGGTTGGACATTAAAAGAAATAGAAAAAGGGAAAATTAAAATCAAAAATTTTGAGGTTGATGGTGGTCATCCACGGGATTTACCCAATAATCAGTTTATGAACAATCGTAGCATTCCTAGAATGGCTGTTCGAGATAAAGCTATGTTTGTTGATGATGACATTGATATTGGTTTAGTGCCATTATATGCCTGTCAAAATAAAGAGGAAATTAAAACAATGGAAGTATCCGATTTGGATACAGATTGTATTGAAGACCAGCAACAAAAATTTAACGACTGTATTAGAGAACAAAACAATTCACAGGGTTGTTTTATGATGTATCAGTATCACTTAACGACAGGGAATAGTCCGTGTCGAAGAACCAAGAATGTATCGTATAAAATTTGTAAGAGCGGCGTATTGTTGGGATATTCTGATAATTTACCCATTGTTGTGACACCTTTGGATAATTATACAACTGCTGTTGATGTCAGAAATATTCCTTACGATACGATTTTAACTAAATTGGCGGAAAATTACGGAAAACCAGATAAAATAATAAAAAGAAAACATCACATTTCTAACTGTAATCAAGATACCTTATATCACCCTAAAAATGACAAGATAACTCAAAAAGTAGCCGTTTCCTGTAATGAGGATAGTGAAATTTTCTTCTGGATTGAAAAACCGTGGGTTTTAAAAGTTGAAGTCAGTTTCGAAAACAATCAGCCTATTGCTATCAAAAAACTCTTTATCAATTGGGGTAATTATCAGAAAGCCCAAGAAATGATACGACAATCAGAACAAAACCAACAGAATGAAGAAAAAAACAAACAAGAACGAGAGAAAAAACAACAAGAAGAGACGATTCGGCAAAAGATTAATAATTTTAACATTTAGGAGCATTTATGATGAAAAAAATAGTTACAGGTTTAACCTTACTGGCTTTGGGTGCTTGTGCAAACAGTGAATATTATTTTATGGATAAACGGCAGGTTGTAGAAGAAGCGGTCAGTAGTGTAAAAAGTAAGGATTATAATAAGGCGTATGAGTTATTGAGCATTGTTGAAACGACCTGTTATGATTATAACAACCGTTATCAAAAACATCCTTACAACCAAAATCAGTGCACAGAAAATCCATTGGCAGTTATTGCGGCCAAAAATAATGCTTTAATTTTATCATCTGCAAGTAATTATAAAAAGAAATCAGAGCTGACATCTTTTTCCAGACAATTGCAAATGCTTCCCACTGACAGCGAAACAAATGCTCTGCTTTTGACATATGCAAATACTGTATTTGAAATGTTTGATAAGGGCTTGAATGAAGAAAATTTGAAAATCAAATCCGAATTGGCAGACAGCTTGTTTTACACTTTGATTAAGTTATCAAATATAGGATTTCCCAGAGCAGGAAGACCAGGAGAAGATAGTAATGGAGAGCCCAAATATTACACGACTGCTGCAAGTTTATTAATAGATGAGCGTTTCTATCCCCAAAATGATGATAATAGAAAGACAGCAATGGATATGTTGGAAGTTGCTGATGAGTGGGGAGATGGTCAGGCATCATATTCTCTGTTTTTAGTAAAAAAAGAAATTTATCCATTTGATGACAAAAACTGCACAACATTACGAGATGATGAATATTATGATTGTCTGTTGGTTCAGGAACACCTTAATAAAGCTCTGCAAAAGGGAAATAAAGGTGCCAAGCAGTATGTTCAGCAAATGAAAAACAAAGAAATAAAGCGTCAGCAGGCAATAAAAGCAGCTAATGATGCCCGTGCACAAGAATTAAAAGCGGAAGTCAATAAACTAAAATCAAAGAAGATGTTTTAGGAGAAAATCTATAATGAAGTATGTTTTGGCATTTATTTTAATCTTTTCAGCTATTAACCCAGCCAAAGCTGATTGTTGGGCTATCAGCAACAATGATGCTCAAAAAATGTGTTTGGCAAAAACTAAAAATGATACAACCTATTGCTGGCAAATTAAAGATAATGACGAGCAAAAATATTGTCTGGCAATAATCAAGAGGGAAAAGTCATATTGCTGGCAGATTAACGGAAAAGATAAACAGCAAGAATGTTTGGCTATGTTTTGATAAAGGAAAATTTTATGAGTAATAATCTTGAAAAGAAAGTAAATAATTTTTCGTATGAAAATATGTGCAAGACGATGAAATGGTGCTTTTTATTAAAACTAGCATTTCTGATTATTTCTTCAATTTTGCTTGCATCAGGACATCTAACAGGAGGAATGTGGCAGAATAGCCTAGTTTCCTCTATTGTTAGCACAAAATTGTTCCGAATTTTGTCATTTGCTATACCAATAGCAATATGCTTATCTTTAAATTATTCTAAACTGTTTTCCCAAATTGGAAAATATTCAAAATATATATGGATTATAACTGTTTTTCTGTTGCTATTTACAAATTTAAGTATTGGAAACAAATTAGGATTGTCAGTAACTGCACAGCTAGCAATAGCAGGGCTTTCAGGATTTGTTTCTGTTTTTGCTTTTAATATTCTTATTAATAAAAAAATAGAATTTTATTTGAACAAAACATTGTTTGTTGTCTGTTTTATTAGTCTGACATTGTTTTCATTTACTCCATATAAAGGAATGCTCGCTTATGTCAGTGTGTACTTTATGATTGCTCAAACTTACTATATTCCCCAATATAAATCCGTCTTTCATAAAGTGTTAATTTATACATTTGCTTTATGGAACATTTTTATTGATGCAGGTTTCCTTGCTAAAATGCCTGATATACAAATTCTGGGAAATTTGGCTGTGTTCTTTACAGGTATGTATCTGATATATTCTTGTCGCCATATCATCTTTAATAAAGAAATTAGTCTGCTTTTAGAAAGTTGCCTTCTTAAAATTCGTAAAACTTTTGGTAAAATTGAGGAATAAGAGATGAATAATAAGTTAAGAATCTTAATAGTATCCGTTGTTGCCATATTACAATTATGTGCCGCCATAATAATGGTTGTGTATAGCGATAACAGTGGTGTCAGTGGAAATTCACCATATGATGTTGTTTTTGATAATAACCGTTATTATCAGCTTTCCCGAGCAGAACGAACAGCTTTATGCATCGGCATTCAAGCAGGACAAATAGAATGCACTGCACCTGTACCGGGAGGAGCTGAACGATTGATTATGATGGATAGAATGCGTTTTTCAGCTATGTACGGTTCTTTGGAAAATTACCAATCATTTTTGAGTCTGGGTTTGGAAATAGGAACACAGTGTAATCAATTGCAAACAATTAACCAACTTGTTAACCGATGCATTCCTGATTTACGAACATTGAATTAAGTTAGGAGATAAAATGCTGGAAATCATCATCTATATTATAGTGTTTATACTTGCTTGGGAGTTACCTTCGTATATGGCGAAAAAGAGTATGGAAAATAAATTAAAAGACGATTTCTATGCTGTATTGGATAAAGCTGTTGAATATAATGTTTCATCAGAATTAATTCTTAAAATACTTTATTTATTCGTTTCCAAATTTGTTGCACCTCAAATAGTATCGGAAAAAGAAATTAACAGCAAACTGTCAGAAGAATATAAAATAGAAGATATTAAGAATGCTGTTGCCTTTATTCAAGAACATCATCTGGTCAATATTAAATCGAAAAAAATACAAGTAAATGAGAAATATTTTCATTTAATATTGCTTGAAAAGAACAAAATAAAGGAAATAAAGCTGCAAGAAAAACCAGATGTCAGTTCTGTTAAGTTTGAAGTTCCTAAAATTGTAAATGTAAAAACAGCTAAAATATTAGCTCTGTTATTAATACCAATATTAGTTTTTTGCATAATTGCTAATGATTATGGTTGGCTCCTGCTTTATTTTATGCTCCTGATAATCATTGCCTTTGTTATCTTTGCTTGGAAAATGATATGTAGCATTAATAAGGAATTAAAAACCAACTCTAATGTAAAATTAAAGAAAGAAGAAAAATACGGAATAATCATTGGAATAATATGTTTGTTTTTGTTCATCATATCCAATACTGATAATGCCATTTCAGATACGAATGTATCTTTATGTATTCAAGAATTGGAAAAAAATGTTAATTATGGTTATAAAAACGCTTCTTTTAAACCATTTTCTGTATGTGATGAAAATGGCAGTTTACCTGAAATGTATATTGGTTCAGCAGAGGTGCAAAACGGCTTTGGAATGTGGCGAAAAATGAGTTTTCGCTGCTCGATTATTCCGTTAAAGACACCACATCCAATTTATGGAAATAATAAAATTCTTATAACAGAAATACCCCAAGAAGAATTGCAAATGTTAAATATTTTCTCCCAATTGCCACAAGAAAAGAAAAATGACTTTTGTAAAAATTACAAACATTAGTAAGGGAATAAATGCTTTTTTTGCAATAATTCAAACGATTCTCTGGGTGGCAGAAGAATTGATTTAATATAAGGAGAAAGGTAATGAAAAAGGTTTTGATGATGATTTCTCTAATTTTGATGGGATGTGCTCATCAAAACATTGCTGACAACAAATCTTTTGCTGAAAACTGCAATACAGCATCTTCCACCTGCAAAAGGAATTATAGTGTATTAGCAGAAGAAATTGAAAAATTTAATGCTGCTGGTGGGGCTTTTATTCTGATGAATCTTCAAAACAATAAAGTTTTGAACTCGGCATCAATCAGCAGTTTGAAAAATTTTGATTATAATACAGATTATTCTTATGCTCCCAAAAATATAATGAAATTGCTGAAAGAGGACAAATTGGCAACACCACAGCAGTTTATCCAAGATTATACGGCTTTCATCAAAACAGCCACAAAAGAAGATTTAAAGAAGTTAAGAGGTAATGTGCTTACAGGAACAGCTCGTAAGGTAAACATTGAGAGTATCAATATTTATGGTCTAACAGCTACGGATTATAAATTAGATAATCCAGATGAAGTTATTACAACATTTCTTGGGCATTTCAGTTATCAGAGCCAAGAATATGCCTTAATTACTTTGTTGAATGCCCCAAAAGGGATAGAATCCACTTACGGCTTCAATAGTTCAGGTTGGAATGCCACTGAATTAGCAAGAAAAATTGTTGAATCTGTCGTGTTGAAATAGATTTGAATTATTATTTGATAACAAAAAAAGCAGTATTAAATACTGCTTTTTATAATTATCGCCAGTTCATCTTAACCTATGATGCTCTAATTGTAGGTGCGGAGAAACTCCTTCATTTTTCAACGATGAAACCCCAGCGATTTCAATTTCATCTCCCAATGCGTAAATTCAGGACACCTCTTCCTTACTGGAAAGTAATCTAATACATTAGATTTAAAAAGTCAATAATTTTTAAATTAAAATTGTTTTTTATTGTATCAGCTTTTCTTTATACCGATAATAAGTAGGTTTTGTAATACCATATTTTTTAAGAATTAAACAAACTCGCACTTTATTTGTAATGTCTTGTTTAAGTTCTTCTTGCTGAGAAAGTGATAACTTTTTACTGCGTTCTTTACTATAAACACCTTTTTGCTTTGCAATAGCAATTCCTTCTTTCTGCCGCATTTTTATCATATTTCTTTCAAATTCAGCAATACTACCTAACAAATGCAACATCAAATTATTAAACGGATTTGTTTCATCATCAGTAAAATGCAAATTTTCTTTGATGAAATAAATTTCAGCGTGCCGTTCTTCTGTAATTGTTTTTACAATATTTAAAAGGTCATTGATATTACGAGCCAAGCGGTCAATAGAATGAACTTCTACAACATCACCTTTTCTAATCCATTTTAACATTTCTTGTAATTTAGGACGATTTGTAGAGCCACCAGATGCATAATCAACAAACACATCATCATATTTTTCCATTTCGGTTGTTTGTCTGTCAATTTTTTGCGAACCGTCACAACTGCTAACCCTTGCATATAGAAACTTCATTTTAAAACTCCATAAAGTAATATTATACTCTTAATATACGTATTACTTTTACAAAGTCAAGACAAATATTACCTTAATGTTACTTTTTTGTAGTGTGTTTTGAGGGTGACGATAAGGTACGCTTTATTATTACCATAGCAAATAATTTAATTGATGATTCATCAGATTTTAAATAAAACCATTTATTATATAAAAAATTTGCAGAGGGATTCGATAAAATGGATGAAATAACCGATTTATTATCAGAAAAGCGATTAGCTAAATATAAAGGCATCAGTAAAGAAAATGCCATTGCTTGTCATCTGTTTAATTGTGAATTGGCGGAATCTTTTTATTCCTCATTATCATATTTTGAAATTATTTTGCGTAATAAGATAGATAAGGTATTTTCTAAGTATTTGGGAGAGGACTGGATTTTCAAGGATGAGTATATCATAGGCAGAAATCAGGATAATATGAAAAATGCTCTTGCTCATATTAAGGATACTAAAAAGAATCCTACCGATAAAAATCACATCATATCTGAATTAAGTTTAGGTTTTTGGGTATATTTGTTCTTGCCTGCATACAATGATGCTGTATGGAAAAAACATCCGCAGGTATTGCAAGAGATTTTTGATGGTTGTAAAGATATTAGTGTGCTATCAAGAATTTTTAATAAACTAAACAGAATTCGGATGTATCGCAATAAGATATTTCACTATGGTTCTTTACTTATTGTTGCGGAAGAGAATAGACCTGAAAAGGTGCATAATCTAATATACCGTATGGTTGGAGATTTGAATGCTCCTAAATTACTGAAAGAGCTAAGAAAGATAGATTCTTTCAATGAGAAATATTTAAAAGGGAAAAATCTCGGTATTTTAAAACGATAAAGGATGACAGCAAATACAACCAGAGAAACTCCTGCGTGAAAACGCTTAATGTATTTTATAGTCATCCTATCTGCTAGAATATATAACATTAAAATTTATAAATGTCAATATGATACATTGATTGCTGTAAGAATTATTTTACCCTAAATTTATTTCTTATAATTTATAGAGACAATTGATTTATATTTGTAAGCCTTTTATACTACAATTAGTTTAATAGAGAGGCTATCAATGGGAAAAGAACTATATAAAACTTTAATAGAACATCTTAAAAAAAAGATAGTTGATGACGAAACTTTTAAGAAAGATGATTTGGAATCTGTTCTGTCGAAAGGGTACTTTCCTGCAAAACTTCCTCCTTGCTTTTCTACAAAAGCGTTTGGTAAACTGGCAAGCAATCATACGGAAAAATTATTGGATATTATATATAATAAAACTAGAAATGAAATATTAACTATTCCTACATCTTATTATTTAGCTAGACACAATCAGATTAGACGAATACTTGGTGTGTTGAATCCAATGAGTTATTTTCTAATATCTTGTGTCTTTTGTGTGTATAAAAAAGAGATATTAAAAAAAGCTCAATCTAAATTTTCTTTAAGCAGTCCTATTGTCGATAATGACACATCTCCCAATGCAAGAGCTTATAAGCAAGAAATTGCTTGGGAAGATAGTGATGTTGTAAGACTTGAAAATAGAGCTGGTAAGATGGTTGTTTTAAAAACAGACATATCTAGGTTTTATCCGTCAATTTATACTCATATCATTCCGTGGGTCGTAGAAGGAAAGATAGAAGCCAAGAAAGATAGAAGCAACATTAATAAATTAGGTAATATGCTTGATAAAACATTTGAATGGTCACAAGACGGACAAACATTTGGCCTCCCCATAGGACCCGATATTTCTTTTATTATAGCGGAAGTGATTTTAAGTCATATTGATAATCTTATTGATGATGCGTTAAAGAAAAATGGTTGTGGAAACATCTGTTGGATAAGAAGAGTAGATGATTGTGAATTTGCTTGTAATAATAAGGAACAGGCTAATAAAGCTCTTGCAATTATTCAGTCGATTTTAAATGATTTTGAGTTAGAGCTTAATAATCATAAGACTGAAATAATTTATCTGCCAACATCTGTTACAAATGAAGAAATTCAAAAAATTTGTGAATATGAATTGGCCTCGAATGAGAAAAATAGAAAAAGAATTTTAAATTATTTTAACATTATTTTTGAGGCATTCAAAAATAATACCAAGGGTGTACTAAAATATGCAGTAAAATCAATTAAAATAGAATCCCTTATGGGAGATTTTAAAGAGCTTTTTATAAATTTTATATGCCAATGTATGGTGTTAGAAGAAGGGGTATCCGAAAGTGCATTAATAAAATTTGCAATTCTATTAAAGGATGATGTGTTAAGCAATAAGTCAAAAGAAAAAATAAAGAACACATTATATGCAATATTAAGTAATCATAGTGAGCGTAAGCATACAAGTGAGGTAGTATGGGCTTTATGGGGCTTTTTCTTGTTAGAAGAAAATATATCTGATGAATGTACAGAAAAGCTATGTAATATGGAAGATACATTTGTATATATAATGCTTTTGGATTTTGCTTCAAAAGGTTATGCAAATAAAGAAAAGATAATTAAAAATGTTTCAAAATTTATATCAAAAAATAAAGATAATTTTATAGGAAGTCATTGGCTTATTTTGTATGAATTGATGAAAAATGAATGGTTTGATGTTTCTAAATATAAAGAAATATTAGAAAAAGATACATTTTTTAAATTTTTGTATGACAACGATATTTCTTTTTATCGTAGTGAAGATTCTTCGGCAAAATATATTGAAATATTTGAAAATTGGTTGGAAGATAATTATGGCTGTTCAGTTCCTAGTCAAACCGAGCAAGATTTGTTAAATGAACTTCTTTATAAAGATATATAGGGGTATTAAAAGATTGATGTTTAGGATTCGTATTTTCTTTATATAAGAAATTTCATAAAATTGACCGATTGATAAATCGATATAAAAATTTTAGCACTGATTTTCCAAACAATTAAGATACGTTTTATTGTTACGTGGTTCAGTATAATTTGGGAAGATTTAAGTAAAACATTTGTAAATAATACATTTATGAAATATAGTTTTCAATATTATACAGTTTTGAAAATTAAGGATTTGGAAAATGAAGGTGTCTCCATCATATATGATAAATTTGAAAGAGCGTATAGAAGATGCTTTGTGGGCAAAATATGAAAAATCTAAATATTTAAAAGTTTGTTCTTATATGAAACAATGGCAAGAAGAATATGAAGTATCTTGGGGACATTATGAAACTAATTTTGATATTGTCTACAAAGAAGATAAAAATATAGATTTGTTTAGAACGTTAGAAGGAATTAAGGATGATGAACTAATTATAAAAATTGCAATTGATTTAGGATTAAGTGTTCCAGAAATTATTTATGGAGTGCCTGAAATTAAAGGAATATTGGCAGACAGATATGAAGATGCAAGTTCAACATTTGAGGCTGCTTATCAAAAAGTTTCCGTAGAACCTAAAATATCAGTAGTTATGGCAAATTCTGCATTAGAATCTATAATAAAAAAAATTTGTAAGGACGGTAATTTAAAGAATTGTGATAGTAATGATACTTTATATAAATTGGCTTGCCATATTTTAAAAGAGTTTGAATATTTTCCTGACAAAAATTTAAATGAAAGAATAAGGAATATTGGGTCAGGCTTAATGAAAGTTGTTCAAGGAATTGAACAAATAAGAAGCGATAATACCGATGTATCACACGGAAAATTGAAAGAAGATTACTTAATTGACGATGAACTGTATTCTAAATTTATTATAAATGCTACTGCTACGGTTGGATTGTTCTTAATAAATTTTTATGAAAAGAAGTATGACCATTCTGATGGAGCGAATGATGAGTTTGACGAAAATATTCCGTTTTAATATTAAGAAATAGAGGGGAAACTTAACTATGGATTGGTGTCAAATTTTAGTTTCATCATTATCAGGTATTGTAGGTGCTGCGGTAGGTGGTTTTGCTACTTATTTAACTATGGCAAAGCAATTTAAGTTTATGGCAGAACAAGAAATACAAAAGCAGAAGCGAGATGATGAGCTGTATTTGAAAAGAAAGAGAGAAGACTTATATGCCAAAATGTATGATTTTTTAATGCGTTTTGAAAAAGATATTCGTATTGGAAAAGATAATTGGATGTCAAAACAAACCAAAGATTTATTTAACACAATTCAAGTTGAATGTATTTGGGGAAATAAAAAAACAATGGATTTGTTTTATGATTTCTTCGGAGATTTATTTAAAAGTCCCACACAATATCGGAAAGATTTTTATAAGGCTCACGATAAAAACAATAAGAAAATACTAAAATTTCAGGCACATATTCGTAAGGAATTGGGCATAAAAGATTAATTGAAGACTATTCACATTTTCTTCACATAAGAAATTTTATAACAATAACTTTTTGATAAAACAATATAAAAATTTAATATCAGTTCTCCAAACGTTAATTGGTGTGTGGGATTGTATCTCCTGAGGCTGCGGAAACGCAGCCTTTTTATATTGCAATGTTTTTTTTGATATTCACAGAAGAGGATAAAAAACTTGACTTTATAAAATTGGCGAGTCACTCTTTTTGCAGAAAGTATCCAAAGTTAAAGGCCGATTATGAAAAACAGTCATATAAGCAGGAACCGGCAGTTGAATATCCCGATAACCGTGAAAAATGAAGTCGGGATGATTAATACGGTTGCTGACAGGGTGGCTGCTGATGAAGCACATGCTACGGCGCATGACCGGAAGTTGAACCGGGAGGTTTCCCGGCAAAAGGCTGAAACGGAAGATGCCGAATGGAAACGAATATCCAAAATTCCTGAATCTTCCAGTGATTTAATCGTTATTACAAAAGTTAAAAAGCTCGGCGCTTATGTAATAGCCGCAACAGAAAAATCGCCGGCAAAATATCGCGGAGTATTTGTTAACCGAATGCAGAATTATTGTTTGGATGCGCTTCAGGATATGCTGAATGCCAACTTTATCCGTCCGGCCGATGCAGAAAACCGCCGTCTGCGGGCACAATACCAGACTGATGCCCTAATCAAATTGAAGATGCTTGCTTATGTGGCAATGGTTGCGCAAAATGCCGGCTGTATTTTGTTGCGTCAGTATAAGCAGATATCGCTGCAGATTGGCGAAACGGTAAATCTGTTGTCTGCGTGGAAAAAAAGCGACGAAGAAAAATGGAAACGAACACAAGAGGTGTAAAGAAAGATTTGATAACACATACGGAATTTGCGGTATCAGCCGCAGATAAGGGAAAACTTATAAAAGAGCTTTAGCCTGGTCGGCGTCTTCCAACAAAAATGAAAACGTCCGCACCGTCAACTAAAACGGCGACAAGAACAACAATAACCCTAACAAACGAAAAGCCGCCGGGTGTCCCGATTTATCCTTGAAGAGAAACATTGCTGTGTCTGGCAAAGCCGCAGGTTTCTGAAAAACAAACCCGAAAAACGGAATTTAGGAAAATTCCGTCCGCGTTCAGGATAAAGGAAGTTTTCTCTTTTCCCGTCCGTCCGGTCTTTTCAGGGCGGCGGGAAGAAACAAAAACGGCGCCGCCGCAAATAATGTGAGTTATTGCGGTAGCAAATGCCGGCGCTGTTTTATGAAATGCCACATACGCCGACGCATAGGGGCTTTGGCGTGTTATCGGGCATTTCTTTTTTTATGTAAAAGGAAAAACAATGCAGGCAAAGGAGATATTTACGTTTGAAAATCTGCTCGAAGCGCACAAAATGTGCCGCCGGAGCAAACAACATAAACGCGGCACTATATTATTTGAAATAGCGCTGGGAGTAAACCTTTGCAAACTGGCTAAAGAATTGGCCGATAAAACCTATAAGCTGGGAAAATACAGGGTTTTTGAAATTTATGACCCCAAACGGCGCCTGATAGAAGCGTTGCCGTATAAGGACCGGGTCGTATTGATGTGCTTTTGCCGTAACGTTTTGGAACCGGTTTTAGAGCGCCGTCTGATTTATGACAATGCGGCCTCGCGTATCGGCAAGGGAACAGACTTTGCCATAACGCGCCTGCATGGCTTTATGCGCCGGATGTTTATTAACGGCGGTAGCGAAGGATATTTTCTGAAATGCGACATATCCAAATATTTTCAGAATATCAATCATGATATTCTCTTGAAAAAGCTGAAACGCTGCGGTTTTTCTGAAGACGAAATGTGGTTTATGAATCAGGTCATCCGGTCGCATCCGGAGCAGGGGCTGCCGCTCGGCAACCAGACCAGCCAATGGTTTGCCCTGTTGTATCTGGATGAAGTTGACCGCCTGATAAAAGAAAAGCTGCGCGCTCCGTATTATATTCGCTATATGGATGATTTCGTATTGTTAAGTGAAAGTAAGGAGTTTTTACAGAAATGCCGGGCGGAAATACAAAAGGTCTGTGCCGAAAAGCTGAAACTTTCTCTGAATAACAAAACGCAAATCGGCAAAATCAAAAACGGTGTAGACTTTCTCGGATTTAATCATAAACTTACCGTTTCGGGAAAAATCGTCAAATCCCTGCGGGCATCGGCCAAGATTAGGCAGCGTCAGTATCTGAAAACAATGGCTCATTATTATCGCTGCGGCGTGCTGGATGAAGAATATCTGAATGTTCGCCTTAACGCATACAAAGCGCATCTTGCCGGTACCGGGAGTTTTAAATTTATCCGTAATAAGATACAAACCTTAATAAGTTTGGTGAAGAAAATGTCCGGGAAATCTTCGTTTTTTTCTCACAAATAGCTTGCCAAGGGATTAAAAATATGGTAAATTGTTCTATATAAGGCGTAAAAGGCG